>Ga0208507_1001261_pt1 | contig 14445 bp, 13 predicted proteins | sample CryBogCBH12Aug01_FD_184626 | JGI IMG/M metagenome (GOLD analysis project Ga0208507, IMG submission 184626) | Freshwater microbial communities from Crystal Bog, Wisconsin, USA - CBH12Aug09.1 (SPAdes) (version 2) | ecosystem: Environmental > Aquatic > Freshwater > Lake | place: Crystal Bog... | reverse complement strand
CGCTGCCGGAAGCCGAAGAACTGCATAGGCATGTGATCGATGGATCTCGGGTTTTTCTCGTGATCGCTATTTTCGCTCACATTCTCGCCTATGCCTATTCTCCCTGGCTGCATTAGGAAAGGCTGAGCTATGAACCAAGCTAAAATCTGGCTCGTGGTCAAACCGAGCGTTGGTTTGCCGCTTTTCCTCGGCAGCGTGGCGGTGATTGCGCTGCTTGTTCATTATGCTCTGCTGACCCACACAACATGGTTCCCGGGCTATTTTGAAGGGCACGCCAAGACCGCGGCGGTGTCCAAGTAAGACGCTTCCAACGGATCAAGGCGGGAATCTTCGGGTTTCCGCCTTTTTCTATGTCTACACGCCGGCTTGTGGATGCGGCTCCGTCCGGACGCGGCCATCCCGCAGCCTGGCGGCGGGGCCGACCAGCGGCCGCATGGCGATCAATGTCGCCGCCAGCAGGGTGATCTCCAGGCCATAGACGGCGATGTATCCAAAGGCCGGCTCCGTGGTCATGCCGGCGAAGACGTCGCGGATGATGCCGCCGCAGGCAACCCCCAACCCGGCCGCCGAGGCCTGCACCGCGCCCCAGGCGCCAAGCGCCAGTCCGCGCTGATTGTCCGGCGCCTGCGTCATGGTGGCGGTCAGGGTGCCGTGACCGAACAGGCCGCCACCCAGGCCAATAAGCAATGTGCCGATGGCGAAGAGCCATTGCGAGGCCGCCGGCGCCGCGAAAATCACCGCGAAGAAGGCCGGGATTCCCACCAATGTGCCGTAGATCGCCATGCGGAAGGGATCGGCGCCGCGACTGAGGACCCGGGAGGCCAGGCCGAAGCCGAGCAAGCCGCCGATCGCCAGGGTCGCCGTCAGGCGGGTGGTGTCGCCGACGCTCAAATGCAGGATCTGCCCGCCGTAAGGTTCCAGCAGCACATCCTCCATGCTGAACCCCATGGTTCCCAGCCCGACCGCCGTCAACCGCCGGATGGCCTGGCCGCCGCTGCAGAAGCGCTCCCAGGACTGGCGAAACGGCGGCGGCGGCGGCCGTTGGCTGGGCAGGGTGGCGGAAGGATTGCGGGTCTCCTGCTTCCATAGCGCCACGATATTGAGAACCATGGTCGCCACAGCCGAACCCTGGATCACCTGGACCAGCCGTCCCGGGCTGAAGTCGGCGAGGGCGGCGCCGAAAATCAGGGCGCTGGCGATCATGCCGAACAGCAGCATCACATACATCAGGCCGACCACTTTCGGCTGCGACTCCTCCGGTGCCAGATCGGTGGCCAAGGCCAGTCCGACCGTCTGAATGGTGTGCAGTCCGGCACCCACCAGCAGGAACGCCACCGCCGCCCCGAGATGGCCGAGCCATACCGGGGCGCTGCCGGCATGGCCGGCGCCGGACAGGACCAGCAGCGCGAACGGCATGATCGCCAGTCCGCCGAATTGCACCAAGGTGCCCTTCCAGATGAAGGGCACGCGTTTCCAGCCGAGGACCGATTGATGGGTGTCCGAGCGGAAGCCGATCACCGCCCGGAAAGGGGCGAAAAGCAGCGGCAGCGAAATCATCACGCCGACCAGCGAGGCGGGGACGCCCAGTTCGACGATCATCACCCGGTTAAGGGTGCCGATCAGCAGAACCAGGGCCATGCCCACCGAGACCTGGAACAGCGACAGGCGCAGGAGCCGGCTGAGTGGCAGGTCCGGGGTGGCGGCATCGGCGAAAGGCAGGAAGCGCGGCCCCAGGCCGATCCAGGTCCGCATGAGGCGACGGCTGAGGGGGTTCATGGCCGCCGCCGCCGCCGGCTGTCGCCTGACCGGCGGACGCTTGAAAAAGGGCAGCCGATCGATGAACAGCACGCCCTCCAGGTGATCCATTTCATGCTGGATGGCCATGGCCAGCAGGCCGTCCGCCTCTATTTCGCGGCTCTGGCTGTCGCGGTCGAGGAAGCGTACCCGCAGGCGCGCCTTGCGGCGCAGTTTGGCGGATTGGCCGGGAACCGACAGGCAGCTTTCCTCGCAAATGACCTCTTCCCGGCTGACCCACAGCATTTCCGGATTGGCCATACAGAGCGGTTGCCTGGTTTCTCCGTCGGCGGCGACGTCGATCACCAGGACGCGGATGGCGGCTCCGACCTGCGGCGCCGCCAAACCGATGGCGGCGGAGGCGTACATCGTCTCCAGCATGTCATCCATCAGGCGGCGAATGGGGTCATCGACCATGTCCACTGGCCTGGCCTTGCTCGCCAGGCGGGTGTCCGGAGCGATGATGACGGGAAGTCGGGCCATGGTTCGTCCCCTAGTGGTGAGACTCTGGCAGATGGTGCCCACACCCTCTGTCAGAGTCTCACCACAATTCAATTAGTTGGTGGGCCGATTCACCTAACGCTTGGGGGCCAAGCGTTAGGATCGGACCACTTGAGCCGGCGTGAATCCGCCGGAGTAACTGAGCCGTACTGCAGTTTTGAATTGACATGTTTGACTGTCAACTTATTCTTACACATGCTGTATGCCTGCTCGGGTCAAGCGGTCGAAGAGTATGCGCGATGTGGGGGTGGACGGGGTAAAATAGGTTTACTTTCAGTCTGTTATAGGCTGGGCCCGGTATGGGTGGTGGGGCAGCCCCGTGTTTTAGGGGCGAGCTCTCCCTCGGGAGCTGGTCTGGCGGGGAGATGGTGGTGTGCTGATACTCGACCATGATCGTGCCGGGGGGTATTGGGGGGCGGTCTACACCTTCGCGGCGGTCAATGGGCTCCAGGTCATTATCGACGGTCCGGTCGGCTGCGAAAATCTGCCGATTACCGCGGTGTTGCATTATACCGACGCGCTGCCGCCACGGGATTTACCGATCGTCGTCACCGGACTGGGTGAAGAGGAATTGGGCCAGACCGGCACCGAGGCGGCGATGAAGCGGGCCTGGGGGGCTCTCGATCCCGGCCTGCCGGCGGTTGTCGTCACCGGCTCCATCGCCGAGATGATCGGTGGCGGGGTCACCCCCGAGGGCACCAATATCCGCCGCTTCCTGCCGCGCACCATCGACGAGGATCAGTGGCAGTCCAGCGACCGGGCGCTGACCTGGCTGTGGACGCAGTTCGGCCCCAAGACATCGCCGCCGCCGCGGTCGCGAAAGGACGGCGAGAGCCCTCTGGTCAATATCATCGGCGCGACCTACGGCATGTTCAACCTGCCCTCCGACCTCGCCGAGCTGCGCCGCCTGATCGAAGGTATCGGATGCCGGGTCAACATGGTGTTCCCGATGGGCAGCGACCTGGCCGATATCGGCCGGCTTGCCGATGCCGAGGTCAATGTCTGCCTGTACCGCGAGTTCGGCCGGCAGTTGTGCGAAAGTCTCGGCAGACCCTATCTGCAGGCCCCTATCGGACTGCATGCGACGACCAAATTCCTGCGGACATTGGGAGACCTGACCGGAGTCGATGCCGAGCCGTTCATCGAACGCGAGAAGGCGACGACCATCAAGCCGCTGTGGGATTTGTGGCGATCCGTCACCCAGGACTTTTTCGCCAGCGCCAGCTTTGCCATCGTCGCCACCGAGACCTATGTCCGCGGTATCCGTGGCTTTCTGGAAAACGACCTGGGGCTGCTATGCAGCTTTTCCTTTGCCCGCACCGCCGGGGTGAAGCCCGACAATGAGGCCGTGCGCCAGGCGATCCGCGATGCGTCACCGCTGATCATTTTCGGCAGCTTCAACGAACGTATGTACATGGCCGAAAGCGGTTCGCGGTCGATTTTTGTGCCGGCCTCCTTTCCGGGGACCATCATCCGCCGCCATACCGGTACTCCGGTCATGGGCTATTCCGGGGCGACCTATCTGGTCCAGGAAGTCTGCAATGCCCTGTTCGATGCGCTGTTCAACATCCTGCCGCTATCCGGGCAACTGGACAAAATCGAGGCCACACCGTCCCGCTTCCACGTTGAATTGCCCTGGGACGCCGAAGCCCAGGATGCTCTCGACGCGCTGATCGAGGCGCAGCCGGTTCTGGTGCGGATCTCGCTGGCGAAACGCTTGCGTGATGCGGCCGAACGCGCCGCCCGCGAAGCCGGGGAGACCTTGGTGACGCGCCGCAGTTTCGACGGGGCGCGGTCGGTTTTGCGGGATAACGCGGCATGACCCGCGCCGTTCAAATGCTTTTTTCAGCTTGGCCGGGACCTCCGGCCTCGAGGTCGGCAGACCGTAGCACGGTATGCCGAAGGTGGCCGGAGCAGACCGCCCCGGCGATGGTAAGCCCCTTCTTGGAGGTGATCTAATGGCAAGCAGAGATGATACCCTTTCGGGTCTCACAGAGGCAGAAGCCAAAGAGTTCCACAATATCTTCGTGTCGAGTTTCATTCTGTTCGTTCTGGTGGCTGTTGCCGCCCATGTCCTGGTCTGGATGTGGCGTCCCTGGCTGCCTAGCGTAAACGGTTACTCGGAACTGCAGACGGGCATTCATACCGCCCAGCTTCTGTTGTCCAACCTCATCGGTTAGCGGAGCAATCTCATGTGGAGACTCTGGACATTATTCGATCCGCGCCGCGTTTTAGTTGCGTTAGGCGTGTTTCTTTTCACCTTGGCGATCTTGATCCACTTTATCCTGCTGAGCACCAGCCGCTTCAACTGGATCGAGGGGCCGAAGCCTGTAAAGGCCGGGGCCAACGTCGTCATAAGCGACGTCATTACGTCATAGGTCGGAAACCTGAAAGGTTTCAACAGTTGGCGGCAGATGGTTGCGGCGCGTCCGAAACCGTCTGCCACCATCACAGCGGAATGAACTGATGGCGACATCGCCAGCCGGCCGAGGGAAACTGACATGGCACTGCTGAGTTTCGAAAGAAAATACCGGGTTCGCGGAGGCACCCTGATCGGGGGTGATCTCTTCGATTACTGGGTTGGTCCGCTTTACGTCGGATTCTTCGGCGTAGCGGCCGCGATGTTCGCCGGGCTCGGCACTGCCTTGATCCTTTACGGCGCGGCATTGCAGGGCACCTTTAACCCCTTCCTGATCACCATAAATCCGCCGCCGCTGGAATACGGCCTCAGTTTCGCGCCGTTGAAAGAGGGGGGGCTGTGGCAGATCATCACCTTCTGCGCCCTTGGCGCTTTCGGCGCCTGGGCGTTGAGAGAGGTGGAGATCTGCCGGAAACTGGGGATCGGCTACCATATTCCGGTGGCCTTCAGCTTCGCCATTTTTGCCTATTTCGCCCTGGTGGTGATCCGGCCGGTGCTGCTGGGCGCCTGGGCGCATGGCTTTCCCTACGGCATCTTTACCCATTTGGACTGGGTGTCGACCACCGGCTATACCTACGGCAATTTTCATTACAATCCCGCCCATATGCTGGGCATCACCTTCTTCTTCACCACGACATTCGCGCTGGGCCTTCATGGTTCAGCCATCCTGTCGGCGACGAATCCCGGCAAGGGCAAAGAAGTGAGGATGCCGGAGCATGAGGATACGTTCTTCCGCGATCTGATGGGCTATTCCATCAGTCCTCTCGGCATTCATCGTCTGGGCCTCTTCCTTGCCTTGTCGGCCGTGGTTTTCAGTATCGTTTGTATCCTGATTTCCGGCCCCTATTGGACCCAGTCGTTTGAATCCTGGTGGGAGCCCCTGTGGTTGCTGGTTGATCCGGGCACGTCGACGCCGTCGCCCTATCCCGGCCCAATGTGAGGAGGAACGCGCCATGCCCCGCTATCAGAATATCTTCACCCAGATCCAGGTGCGCTCGGCAGAGCCGGAGGAAGGGCCGCCCCTGCTGTCCAGCACCTTCGGGCGGTCGGGGACGCCGCTGATCTCCTACTGGTTGGGAAAGATCGGCTGCGCCCAGATCGGTCCGATCTATCTGGGTTTCCTCGGCATCGCCTCGCTGTTTACCGGCTTCATCGCCATTCTCATCATCGGCATGAACATGGGCGCCCAAGTGAATTGGGATCCGCTCAAGTTCATCTTTCATTTGCCCTGGCTGTCGCTCAATCCGCCGCCGCCGCAATACGGTCTGCAGGTGATGCCGCCGTTGAATGAGGGCGGCTGGTGGCTGATAACCGGCTTTTTTCTGACCACCTCGATGCTGTTGTGGTGGGCGCGGACCTATCGCCGGGCGCAGCAGCTGGGGCTGGGGACCCATGTCTCATGGGCCTTCGCGTCAGCGATCTGGCTTTACCTGGTCCTCGGCTTCATCCGTCCGGTGATGATCGGCAGATGGAGCGAAGCGGTGCCTTTCGGCATCTTCCCGCATCTCGACTGGACGAATAACTTCTCGCTGATGCACGGAAACCTGTTTTACAACCCCTTCCACTGCCTTTCCATCGCCTTCCTCTATGGGTCGGCGCTGCTGTTCGCCATGCATGGGGCGACCATCCTGGCGGTTTCCCGCTATGGCGGCGACCGCGAGTTGGACCAGATCACCGACCGTGGAACGGCGTCGGAACGGGCGGCATTGTTCTGGCGCTGGACGATGGGCTTCAATGCGACGACGGAGTCGATCCATCGCTGGGCCTGGTGGTTTGCCATCCTGACGCCGCTGACCGGCGGGATCGGCATCCTGTTGACCGGTACCGTCGTCGACCAGTGGCGGGACTGGGCGGTTATCCACTCTTTCGCCTCTCCCGACCTGTATCTGGCGCCGCCGATCCGGTAACCGGGGCCGACGTCGTTCAACTGAACGGTGCGTTCAGCTGAACGACGTCATAGGTCATGGTCTGGCCAGACCGAGCAGATGGGCAAGATCCTGGAAGAAGATGCGCAGATGGGCGCCTGGTCTGGCGCGCACAAGCTTCTTGTTCATATACGCCTCCCAGGTCAGCTTTTGCACATCGGGATCGGCGCACATTTTGACGAAGCGTTCACGGCGGTTGTCAGTGCTGTACCAAAAATACTGCAAGGCCCCCAGAACCCAGAAAACCATGCGATGCGACCGCAGGAACTCGGCCCGCGCCTTGGCCAGGGCTTTGGCATTGCCGGTGACGAGAAATTCGCCGACCGCCGAGGCCGCCAGCCGTCCGCCGGTCATCGCATAATAGATGCCCTCGCCGGAGGCCGGGGCGACCACCCCGGCGGCGTCGCCGGCCAGGACGACATCCCGGCCATTATCCCATTTCTTGAGCGGGCGGATGGGGATCGGCGCCCCTTCGCCGCGGATCGTCTCGCAGTCCGAGAGCCCGGCGGCGGCGCGCAGGTCGCGCACCGCGCTACGCAGGGAAAAGCCTTTGCGCGCGCTGCCGACACCGATGCTGGCGGTCTCGCCATGGGGAAAGATCCAGCCGTAAAAATCCGGCGACACATGATTTTGGTAGTAAATGTCGCAGCGGGTGGGGTCGAAACTCCCGCTGCCGGCCGCCGGCGAGCGGATGACTTCATGATAGGCGAAGACGTTTTTTTGCTTGCCGGCATCCGGCACTTCCTGGCGGGCGACGGCCGAATTCGCGCCGTCGGCGCCGATAACGGCGCGGGTCCGCAACTCAGCCACCTCGTCCGCTTGCCCCGGGGCACGGTACAACACCGTGGCGATGCCGGGATCGTCGCGGCGGATGCCGAGGAATGTGCCGGTCACGCGATCGGCGCCGGCCGTGTAGGCGCGCTGCCGCAGCCATTCGTCGAAGACCTCGCGGTCGACCATGCCGACGAAGCCGCCGTCGATGGGCATGTCGACGGCGCGGTTGGACGGCGCGATGATCCGCGCCGAGAGGGCATGGGCGACAATCAGCGTCTGCGGAATGTCGAACTCGCGCAACAGGCAGGGGGGAACGGCGCCGCCGCAAGGTTTGATGCGTCCGGCGCGATCGAGAAGCGCAACCTTGACGCCGGTTTTGGCCAAATCATTGGCGGCGGTGGCGCCGGCCGGACCGCCGCCGACAACCACGGCATCGTAAACTGAGTGCTGGTCGCTCATCCCGTCGGTCCTCCGCTTTGTTCCTCCGCGGCGGCGAATCCGGCAAGGGAGGAGGGGGCCCGGCACCCGAGCCGCTGGGCGACTATCGCGGCAAAGACAAAGCCCAGGCTTTCGGCGCCGAAGATGGTGGCGAACGCCGTCGGTCCCGACCCCAGCAGATGACGCATGAGGTCGAGCCCGGCCGCTCCGGCAAAACCGCCGAGGCCGAAGGCGGCGGCCTGGGCGGCGCCCCAGACGCCGAGGCGGATGCCCTCGCGGGATTTCCGGTCGGCTCCGGCCAGGGACATCATCATGCCGATGGCGGACACAGCGAACAATCCGTTGACCACCCCCATGGCCAGAACCATCGGCCGCAACGGCCAGGCGGCGGGGGAGAATCCGGCGGCGGACAGCCCGACCAGCGCCATCGCCGAGGCCAGGCAGCCGAAGACGGTGCATCTTTGCAGGAAGGCGGTTCTGTCGCCCTGGATGTAGGTTCCGGCGAAGCCGAGCAAAGCCATGCCGATCAGCACCCCGCCGTGCTGGAAGGCGGCCAATTGCGTCGATTTGCCCAAGGACAGGCCGAAGACCAGGCCGGCATAGGGCTCGAGGATCAGTTCCTGCGCGCTGTAGGCCAGCATCGAGACAAAGACGAAAACCGTGAAGTCCCGGGTCGTCTTTTCTCTCCAGATCCGCTTGACCGAGTCGCCGAAGGACTGGGTCTCGACCGGCCGCGGCCGGTCGATGGCGGTGGCCGGCGCCGCTCGGTCGCCTCCCACCGCCAGCAGGGCGACGATGAAGGCGGTGCCGGCGACACCGGAGGCCACGATGGCAAGCCGCTGCGGCGAAAAAGGATCGAGGACCTGTCCCAGCACCGCCGCCGTCACAACGATGCCGGAAATCATCATGATCCAGGCAATCGCCGCCGCCGCCGGCCGCCGGTGCGGCTCGACGCGGATTGCCAGCAGGGTCAGGACCGAGGTACCGCTGGCGGCGATGCCGGCGCCAATCATGGTATAGGCGAGGATGCCGAGCACGATGCCGAAAACCAGCGACCCGGCCATGATAATCGCCGCATTGGCCGCCAGAACGCTGCCGACCGCCATGATGCCGACCCCGAAGATGACCAGAAGTCTTCGATTTTCGCCGATATCGGCGCCATGTCCCCATCGCGGACGCGATAACTGAACCGCGTAATGCCAGGCGACCAGACCGGCGGGGAGGCTGGCGGGCAGAGCCATTTCGACGATCATGACGCGGTTCAAGGTTGAAAGGGCGAAAACGGTGATGGCGCCGATGGCCGTCTGGATCAGTCCGAGGCGAAGGATGGCGGCCCATTGCAGCCAGGAACCGCCCATCGTCAGGACCCCACGACCACACGCACGGCAAATGCCGCCACCAGCATTCCCGATACATAGAGGGAGGTTCCGGTAGCGTTGTACCAGGGGGCATATTTGCGGGGATCCCGCAGCAGGCGGACCATCAGCAGCAGTTGCGAGACGATGGCGGCGGAGACGACGAAAGCGAAAATCGGGCGGTTCCAGACCCACAGTTCAACCGCCACCGCCAGCTGAGGCAGGACCATGACCGCGCAGGCGAGGCGGGCGGCGCGATCGACCCCCAGGATCACCGGCAAGGAGCGGATCCCCATCTGGCGGTCGCCTTCGATGGCCTTGAAATCGTTCAGCGTCATGATGCCGTGGGCGCCGAGGCTGTAAAGCGCCGCAAGCAGGATGATCCGCCAGTCCGGCAACGTCGCGGTCATCACGGCGGCTCCGGTGAACCAGGCGATACCTTCATAAGACAGGGCGACCGCGGCCGGTCCCCACCATCCGTTTTGCTTCAGGCGCATGGGCGGGGCGCTGTAGGCCCAGGAGAGGAATAGGCCGGCCACCGCCGCCCAGAACACCCAGATGCCGAGAAAATAGGAAAAGACCACTGAGATCAGCGACCAGATGACGGCGATGCGCAGTCCCCAGCGACCGGGAATGCGCCCCGACGGGATGGGTCTGCCGGGCTCGTTGATGGCATCGACATGCCGGTCAAACCAGTCGTTTACCGCCTGACTGGTGGCGCAAATCAGAGGTCCGGCAAGCATCACCCCGCCCAGCAGGATGAGACTGCGGGAAAAAACCGGCACTCCGGAGGAGACGACGCCGCAGAAAAACGCCCACATGGGCGCGAACCAGGTTATGGGCTTGAACAGCTCAACCACTGCTCTGGCAGAGGGATAAGCCTGCGACGGAGCGTAAGCATTGGTCCAATCCATGTTGTAAGTTTGGTTGGACGCAAAATAAATGTCAAACGAATTGGACGGTCGTTTCCCTTGACGGAAAGTGGGGCAAAGCCCCGGGCAGAGGCCCGCCGTCGCCGTCACTGCGGCCGGTGGATCGCCACGCCGCCTTCGGCGTCTCGCGATGACGGCGTTCCCTGGAATTTGTCACTGCGAGGCGCCTTTTGGCGCCGCGGCAGTCCACCCATCGGTTGGGCGGCCTCAAAGCCCGTGCCGGCTCAATTTCGAATACAGGCTTTGCCGGCTGAGTCCCAGGATCTCGGCCGCCGAGGCGCGGTTGTTGTCGGTCAGCGTGAGCGCCGCCTTGATACACATCCGCTCGATGACGTCGGTGGTCTCGCTGACGATCTCCCGCAGGGACAGGCGGCCGACCAGTTTCGTCAATTCCTCGGCGGTGCGCGGCAACTGGTCGGCCTGCGCCGGGATCGCTTGCATTGTCTGCTTGGCCGGGCGGATGACAAAGCCGAAACAGGTTTCGAGACCCGAGGGAACCGATACCGCCGACAACTCAACCTCTTCCTGTTCGCCATGAAAGCCGAGCAGGGCCGTTTCGAAGTTTCGCACCCAGCCATGGTCCCGCAGAGTCTGCAGGAGAACCTTCAGATCGATTCCCGGCCGTGCCAGGAAGTCGGCGAGGCGCATTCCCCTGGCGGCTTCGGTGCTGGGAACCTGGGCGAGTTCGATGAAGGCGAGGTTGACGTCGAGGATGGTCATGTCCTCGTCGGTGACCACGAAGGCATCGGGCACGCGGTTCAACACCCGCAGCATTTTCAGTTTCACATCGTCGTCGCTGCCCCGGCGCTCGGCGTGAACGGTCGACAGGCTGACCATGGCCAAAAGCGCCCCTTCCTGGCGGAACTGGGACGCCGTGGCCAGGCAGTCGTCGCGGCCATTGGCCAGACGCAAAGAGACCGGTTCGCCGCGCGTCGCCGAGCCGGGGTCCGAGATCAGCGACAGCGCGGCGTCGCGTGTTTCCGCGTTGAACAGCTTTGCGAACGGTTGGCCGACAAGGGCGGCGCTGTCGACCCCGAGCAGATCGCCCGCCGCCGGATTGGCCTCCACCACCTTTCGGGTCGCCGGATTGACCAGCAGGAATGCCTCGGAGGCGATCTGGAAGAGCAGGCGATAGCGGGATTCCGTCTGACGCAGTTTGACGTAATCACGCTCCATCGCCTGTTGCGCCTGGAGAACCCGTTGCTGAAGCGCCTGATCGTTGCGGAGGTCACGGCCCAAGGCCAACATCCGTCCGTCATTTCCCGTTTCGATCACCCGATAACGCAGAGGCACCGGTCCTTGCGCCGACAACTGACAGATCTCACGCCATCTCGGGGGGCGTTGGTCTCCCGCCTCGGAAATAGAGTCCTCGATCTTGCGGCGGCTTTCCGTCGTCACCGTGTCGGTCCAGCGGCGTCCGACGAGATCGGCGAAACAGTCGTTGGAGTTTTCTGATTCGGCAACCGAGACATCGCGGATCACACCGTCCCGGTCAAGCACCAGCGCCACGTCACAGGATGCCGCCGTCAACCGCGCCGCCACGGTGGCGCTGAGATTGCCGACGGTGCTGAGAGGGTGCTCGAAGATCGGTGGGGGAGGGACCGGCATTTTATTCGCTGTCACGGCTCTTGGGTTCCTTAAAGTCAGATCCTGGGTGCTTCCCGACGAGAGCCGGCCGACATCAGGGCCTCGGCGATATCCACCGCGCTGACGCCGTCACGAACAACGGTCGCACCCTTGAATTTGTTGGCATAATCAGGCTGGGCAAGAAACAGGCCGCCGCCCAGGAGGACAGCAATCCGAGGGTTGACAGATATCTTGTCCAATTTCCTGATCAAGTCAAGGAGGGGATCGACGTGTTCGCTGCTGTTGACTGAAAAGCCGATGATATCGAGATGTTGTTCCGCCAAGGTCTTAAGAATAATTTCTTCAGTTGCATTGTGATTGCTAAGCACATGCCAGCCAGCGAGATAAAAGAATTCCTCGACCATCAAAAGTCCAAAGGTGTGTTGTTCTCCTGGCGCCGGAACTAGATAAATGCTGCTCGCCTCACTGGACTGTATATTGTGTTCAGCATTATTCCGGCTAATATTTCTTATTACCAAATGCAGGCGGGAGACGGCAATCGTGATGTCAATGAACGTAATGTTGTCTTCTTCCCACAGTTCTCCCAATCGGCGGGCAACCGGCGCCAGCAGATTGAGATAAATCGCATACAGGCTGGATCCGCGGGTTACCAGGGTCTGAATCTGGTCGATAAGTTTCGACACCGGCTCGTCGCTGAGCACCAGTTCGACCAATGCTTCGCATTGTGTTCTGTCGATTTCAGGCGTGGCCATATGATTGACTTTGTGTTTTTCAGTAGAGTGAGACTGAAATAACTGTGGCAGTACGTCTCGCTCGATGACCTTGGCGAGAAGCGGGCCTGACAAATCCGGCGAACGGTTCACCCGGCGACGGAAGTCTTCCATCCCCCTCAGCCAGACCAGTTTTTCCTCGCAACGATAATTTGCCTCAGGCCCCGTCTCGGAGGCGGAGCTGTCAAACATATTGGACAAGGATCCCTCCTTATCAGTCCTGGATCCTGCTGCGTTCCGTCTTACCGGTTCCCCAAGAGCAAGATCCAAGCCCGCCGAAAGCGTCCGAAATCAAATAAACTGTCACCTGCGCGCGGACCCGAATTCGCTGGTTCCAGCCAAATATCCAACGTATTAGGAGCGGAAGCAAACGTATAAGGGCTGCCTATACTGATAGACTAGGAGTCTTGCTTCGGAAAATAAACTGAAAAAACGTGAATGACATTCGCGCGGAGCGTTTGAGCCGGCCGTCGCCCGCCGATGTCAAAAAAATTAGACGTTCATTTAAATTGACATCGCTCAAACAGCCGTTTTAAGCTTCTTTCATCGTCAACACCTGGGTCGGAGGGTGCGATGGGGAGCACAGCGGAAGGGTGGTCTAGCCTTGGTGCCGGTGCTGCCGGTGGGGTCCATTCCCTGCATTCGACCCACAAATTCTGCCTGTTGAATTTCCTGATCGACCGCATCTCCTGCTGTCCGTGGACGGTGACCGCCGGCCTGGTGGATTCCCATTATCTCGCCCTGCAACCCGAGCGTCGTCCGTTGTACACGGCCGAGGAACGCCGCCGTCGCGATGCAACCGGCTGGACCCTGGTGCAGGGTGTCCTGGCGCCTGTGCAATTCGTCGTCTTTCTCGTCAGTCTGGTGCTGGTGTTGAATTATCTTTTCACCGGCGAGGGCTATTCAGTGGCGACGGCATCCATCGTCGCCAAGACTATGATTCTGTACGCAATAATGATAACCGGCTCGATCTGGGAAAAGAAAGTATTTGGCAGATATTTATTTGCGCCTGCTTTTTATTATGAAGATATGGTTAGTATGTTGGTTCTGGCTCTGCATACGGCTTATTTGTATGCCCTGATGTTTGACCATGGCACGGCGCATGCGCGGATGCTTCTGGCTCTCGCCGCTTATGCCGCCTATGCGGTCAATGCCACCCAATTCCTGCTGAAGTTTCGTGACGCCAGGCTGGAGGCGCCGGGCGCCGGCGCAGGCAAGAAAAAATGACCCTGACGGCGGTCGCCAAATCAGCTGAGAGCCCCTGCGACGCGCCGCAACTTCCGTTCGAGATCATCGGCGAGAATGGCCAGCGCGAGGTCTTTTGCGGCCTTGCCGGTATCGTCTGGCTGCATCGCAAAATCCAGGATGCGTTCTTTCTGGTGGTCGGTTCCCGCACCTGCGCGCATTTTCTGCAATCCGCCGCCGGTGTGATGATTTTTGCCGAGCCGCGCTTTGCCACCGCCATTCTGGAAGAACGGGATCTGGCCGGTCTGGCCGATGCCCATGAGCAATTGGAGGACATCGTCGGCCGGTTGCTCGGCCGCCGGCCGGATATCCGGCTGTTGTTCCTGGTGGGGTCCTGCCCGTCCGAGGTGATCGGTCTCGATTTGTCGCTGGCCGCCCAGCGCATGACGGCCAAACACGGCGTCAAGGTGCTGAATTATTCCGCCAGCGGACTGGAGACGGCCTTTACCCAGGGCGAGGACCGTTGTCTGGCGGCCCTGGTTGCCGAGATGCCGGATGAACGACCGGGGGCTGGTCCCGCCTTGCTGGTGATCGGATCGCTGCCGGATATCGTTGAGGATCAGTTTCGCCGCCTGTTCGCGGAACTGGGGATCAGCAACCTTGCCTTCCTGCCGGCGCGCCGCTCCGGCGACTTGCCTCCGGTCGGCCGGCAGACGGCGGTGCTGCTGGCGCAGCCTTTCCTGGCCGAGACGACGCGCGTGCTGG
>Ga0208507_1001260_pt1 | contig 14447 bp, 7 predicted proteins | sample CryBogCBH12Aug01_FD_184626 | JGI IMG/M metagenome (GOLD analysis project Ga0208507, IMG submission 184626) | Freshwater microbial communities from Crystal Bog, Wisconsin, USA - CBH12Aug09.1 (SPAdes) (version 2) | ecosystem: Environmental > Aquatic > Freshwater > Lake | place: Crystal Bog... | reverse complement strand
TGTCCGCCAACATGCGCACAACCGACGCGGCGGACTTGTAACGATGTTCACGGAAGAATCGTTCGTTATACAACCAGTCGCCGATGCAGGTGTCGGTCTGCCACGGCTCGGGCAAAATGCCCTCGGCCTTGCCGCGCTCGAAATCATAGACCTGCGTCCGGCGCTGGAATTCGTCCAGATGCTTGTCGGTCATTACCGCCTCGTTTTGTCCATGATGCCATTGGATGCTGGAGTTGTAGAAATGCGCGGCCAGTTTCAAGCCAACCTCGTCGGTGACGCCGTGCAGCGGAAAAACGTCGTCGTCGAAATAAATCAGATCCGGCCGGTAATCGTCCCAGAGTTGCTGCGTGCGTTTGAAAAATTTCTCTTGATAAGCCGCGTCCGGCACGCTGCTGCCTTTGGCCGGATCCCATTCCCAAACGAGTTTGCGGCCGAGCGGATGGTTTTGCGCGTAAAGATCCTGCGGATCAAGTCCGTCCCACCAAAGCCCCTTGCCATCGGCTTTGGTGAGTTGCCCGTCGTAGGGCACGCCCGCAAATGGACCGGTCTTGTCCGAGCCTTGCGTCACTTCAAACCACGACCACGCGTGTGAGGCGTGCAGGCTTACACCGAAACGCAGGCCTTGTTTCTTCGCCGCTGCCGCCCATAAGCCTATGATATCCTTGTGCGGCCCGACATTCACGGAGTTCCACGGCTGATACTTGGAATTCCAATTGTCGAAGTTGTCGTGGAAGTTGGCCAGCGCCATGAAATATTTTGCGCCGTTCTGCTTGTAAAATTGCAACAGCGCGTCCGGATCGAAATGCTCGCCTTTCCACCAGTTTGCCACTTCCTTGAATCCGTTCGTGGACGGATGACCGTATTCGGCGATGTGCGACATGTAATCGGCATCCCCCTGGATATACATTTTTCGCGCATACCAGTTGCCATGCGCGGGCTGGCATTCGGCACCCCAGTGCGCCCAGATGCCAAACTTCGCGTCGCGAAACCATTCCGGGCATTGGTAATTGGTCAGGGATTGCCAGTTGGCTTTGAACGGCGGCACTGGCACGGAGGCATTGGCCGGGGCGGCGGAAATAAAACCAGCCGATACCAGAACCAAAAGCGCGGCGATTGTAAGAACTTTAGTCATATCGCAGGCGTGAGCAAAAATAGTTGAATTAAAGTCAGCGTCGTCTGGCTGACGGCAAGGCTGGCGTCTAAGAAATTCCCCGCCCGGCCAGCCCGAACATTGATCTAAATTGTCCGGCGCAGAATGATTTTTCATTTTCAAGCGTTCACCACTGGTAAAGCCAGACATAGGTGGTGTAGCGGGCGGGCGGCGGATCATGGAAAATCTTGTCGCCGATTTTCTCGCCGCAACGGCACGTCAGGCGCAGGCCCTTTTGGAAAAACACCGGATCATCTTCGTGAAAACGATACGCGGAAAATTCGTTTGCATCCTTGTCAAAGTGGGTCAAGCCGGCCACGGGTGTCGCATAGCGGCCTTTGTTGAAGTAATAGGTGCCGAGAAAATAATCCTCCAACCCCGACGACAGAAACAGCGGCTCCTTCGCATCGCCGATGTAAGCACGCATACAGGCTTCCATGAAACTCAAGTCCTTCCACCGCTGCTTTTCATCTTCCAAGTGACGCAGGCCTTTCGCGGCCATCGTGACTTGATAAAGCGCGCCGTCGCCTTTGACATCGCACAACGAAAATTCTTCGAGCGGCTGGGCGGTGTGATTTTCCAGTTTGTAAAGGCGCAGCCGCGCGTTGTCCGGCAGGCGCACGCCGCCTAGTTCCACCGGCAGATTCTCCGTGCCGCGAATGATCCACCAAAACAGCGGACTTCCCGATGCGTCCGAAGCGAGCTGGCCGGTGACGCGAATGCTTTTGCCAAACGGAATCCGGTAAGTGTCATAAACATTGGCGCCACCGCCGGTCCGGCCGATGCGAGCAGTGCCCCACGGCGCGGATTCATCGCCAAAGCCGATGCCGTGACCGAGGAACAATTCCATGTCAATCGAGGCGTTGGTCTCGCCGTCCACATAAATGCGGATACGCGTTTTCTCACAACCCTTCCATCCGCCGCCGAACCACATGTGCGTCAGGCAGCCTTTCCCTTCATGTCGAAACAATTCCGCCTCCTTGTCCCGACGGAGTGGCGTGACTTCCTTACCCATCGTTCCAAAGGTTTTGAGTGTCGCGTCTGCCTGCACTACCGGCGATTGGGCGGACACGGGCAGCGCGATCAGCAAAGCGGAGGCGAAGACTTCTAAAAATTTTGTTTTCATAAACATTGCGATTCGTCACGGATGCTTCGGTTAAACTCTGTATTGTTGTTCATTTATTTCTTTTCAAGATTCGACGGCCGGACACGGGACGCAGCCGGCGGAACAAGGAAACAAACACTTTCGTCATGGAACATAATTTTTCCTTCCTTCAACGACTCTAAGACCAGACATAATTTGCGCGGCTCCGTGGCGTTGTTGATCGGAGTTTCGCATCGAATGGTTTCCGCGCAATGAAAGCCGGGTTTGATTTTCAGGCTCTTCTGCGCTCCGTTGAGGATGGGGCCGCGCGGTCCGTCCCAACGTAGAGTCCAGCACAAAGACAAATCCTCTCCATCCAACGCGTCGTTGAAGACCTGCACGGTTCGCTCAAACGGCTGTCCCGGAGTGCAGGTTGGTATTTTCGTCGGCCAGTTTTCTCCGAAGTTGCCATTGGTGAAATAGAAATCGGTGTCGAGCACCAGGTTTGGGGAAAAAGCTTTTTGCACCCAGCCGATTACCGGTGAATCCCAGCCATCAATTTTATCTTTTCGATCCTCGTGATATTGCTGTTTCCAGACGTGTTTTAACGCGCTCATGCCTTCGAGGAAGTTGGGCCAGTAATTGATCCAATCCCAACCCGAGTAATAGGCCCAATTCGCGCACCGGCCCTGGAGCACTTCGAACGCAAACTTTTCGAGAAACGGGGCGTTGGTTCGCTGGTCGGCGCCGCCGTTCCATGCGCATTCACCCATCCCTACAATCACACTTGCTGAATTTGATGGCGCAGGCTGATAATGCAGCATCGCATAGGCGTGCGCACCAGAGCGGCCAAACACCGCGCCGGGACGATTCTGCCAACTGTCCTCGAACACCAGCGGGCGCGTGTCATCGGCTGTCACCATTGCATCGGCCAGCGGGCCGACCCAGGCCGGGTTCTCTTCGTTCTGGAGACTGTAGCGGCAAATACTCGGATGATTGCGGCAAATCGCCGCCAATTCCTTTGGCGCGAGTGTGAAATTTTCCTCGTGCCACGTTTGCTTCTGATAGCCGCGAATGGCCGTTTCCGGGATCAACATAAAACCGGTTTCGTCTGCGGCATCCATCATGTATTCCGTCGGAGTGGATTGGTGAATCCGGTTGGCGCAGATTCCCAGTCGCATATAACGTTTCCAGGTTTCGGGACAACCACTGCGCGGGCCGGTCGGCGGCAGGAAGGCGGGCGAGGTGGAATAACAATCGTAGTCGCTCATCGCCGCCTCCGGCGTGGCATCGCTGATCAAATTGACCCGAACTCCGTTGACGCAATAGTAGTAAGGACCTTCCCTCCACTCCACAAAACCAAATCGCTGCTTGAGAGTTTGCAGCGTCTGCCGTTTTTCAAGTAACGACAATTCGAGATTGTGAAGTTGCGGCGTGTAATCTTCGCGAAACGGTTTGTTCGGCCACCAGTAGCTTGCTTTTCCGAGCGTCCAGTTCACTGGTCCGGCAGTCACTTTGACTTTACTGTGAGCGGGCACCGTGACGGTGACTTCCGGGATGGCGGGATATTTCCAAGCAGTTTTGTTCCAAGAGTTCAAACGGCACCGGAGCGTCGCCGTGCGATCCACATCCGAATCATTTTCCAGCCATACATCGCATTGCCATTCTGCCTTCGACACCGATGGCCGGACAAAAAGATCGCAAATTCGAACCGACGGATACACTGCGAGTCGGACATATCGCGCAATCCCAAAACTGAATTTTGATGCCCAGCCGTTTGTGGGATTTGCCCAGCCTTCCTGATAAATGAAGCCATTGGGAACAGTGTTGTGGTAGTGCCACATCGGGTAGGCTTTGACCCTCACAAGATAATCCTTCCCCGCAACAACGTGTCGCGTCAGGTCAGCTGAAAAAGGCATGTGAGGACCGATATGCGCGGCTATCAACGTCTCCTTTTCGCCGTCAACCAGATACACCTCCGCTCCGTGGTTCACGGCGCCGATTTCCAGCAGAATGACTTTACCCTCCGCGCTTCTGGGGATGGTTATCGTGCGCTGATAGGTGACATGATCCTTGACCATTCGCCGACCATTCCCATCGCCACACATTTCAATCCAGGGCGAGTCCTGCTGGTCGGAGTTGAAGCCGCCACCGGTAACCTTGATTCCTCGCGCCGGGCCATCATCAATCGCCAAGGTCCAATCCCGGTCCGATGCCAGATCCATCTTCCAAAGCGCGCCGGTATTGTCCACCACGGTGCTTCGACCGCCGGCAGCAGGATTCAATTCGATTGGCTTAAATTGCAAGGTGTTCGCTTGGGCAACAGCTGTCGCAATTAAAAGCGCTGATAACATTGCGATGATGTCGGCGGATTTCATAAATCAAAGCGACTTATCATTGTTATTTCGGTTTCCAACCAAACCTCTACGGGCTGCTAAAACGGTAGAAACGACGGGGATAATTCGTCGCCGTCAAATCGTAGAGCGTAAATGGGTTGCTTGAGATGTTGCCGCTGCCGAGCAGAGTCCAGGTGTTCGTGGCGGCAGCAAAATTTGTGTTCGCCCAAAATCGGTAAGGTGTGCCGATGCTTCCGGTAGCGGTCAGGCTGAAATTCCGGTCAGCCAAACGGCGAATCACTCCCGCAGAAAAATTCGGCGGCACGGCGGGTGGCACGGTGAACGTCGCCAGATTAGTGCCCGCGCCCGGAACCACGGTGATGTGTCGCACCGTCGCCACTCCGCCCGGCGGCGTGATTGTGATGTCGTAATCGCCGTGGAAGCCGCGAAAATAATAGCTGCCGCCCGCATCCGCCGTGCCGTTCGTGGTTGTCGTCCATTCGGCGAGCAACGATTGGTAGCGCAAACCAGCCGCATTCACCGTCCAGTCGAGGTTCACAATCGCCGCGTTCGAGCCGCGCCAATGCGAGCCAGCCCAGAAGCCCCACATCAAAATGCCGTCCACCGCCTGCTTGCTGAAAGCCATGCGGTAAAGCGTTTCCAGATTATCCGCGCGAACGTTCTCGTTGGTGTTGAGCGAATCGTATTCAGTGATCCAGATGGGAATATTCAATTGCGCGAGATTGTCTAGGCGCTGCTCCGTCAGCGTCGGGTCAATGGTCGAACCAAAATGCCCCTGACACCCGATGCCGCCGACCACCGCGTTGGAGGCGATGAGATTCTGAATCTGCTGCTTGTAGGCCTCCGTCTCGTCGCTGGAGACGACGTTATAATCGTTCACGAACAATTGCAGATTCGTATTGAGCGAGCGGGCATATTGAAACATCCACGAGTTGATGCCGTTGCCCAGGCGGTTGCCGTAGTAATTGCCGTGTAACATTTCATTGTTCACGTCCCACGCGCCGAACGTGCCCTTGAAATGATTCACTGCGCTGTTGAGCCGGTTGGTCAGATGCGTCCGCAAATCCGCGTCGGAAAGATTCGTGACCCACGACTGCACGTATTGATCCACCGCCCAAAAAAGACAATGACCACGCATCTTGATACCGTTGGTGTAACAAAAATTTGTCAGCGTATCCGCAGCGGTGTAAGTGACGTTGCTGCGCGACGGCTCGTTGGAATACCACTTCGATTCATTCTCCATTACCGCCCATTCGAAGTTGGTCTTGACGAATCCGGCGTATTGCGGATTGGAAACGTTCCCATTGATAGCCGTGCCGAACGCGAACTGATGCTTCGTCTGCCGCACTTGAATCACCGCGCCGGCCACCGCGAGGCCGTTGCTGTCCGTGATCTGCACACGCACATCACGCTTGCGAATCTGCTCGATGCGCGCGTTCGCGAGCGGCTTCCAGTCATACGGCGGCACGTTCGTCAGCACAAAATCATCCGCGTAAAAACTCACGTTCGCCGCCGGGCCTTCGATGTAGATGGTCAGGTTCGTCAGCGCGCCGACAATGTTCAAAGTGAAGTTGCCCGTCATCTGCGTCCACGTGTTCGAGTTACCGGTGCAAGAAGCAATGGTCGTGTAACTCAACCCGCTCGCATCGGTTTTTTGCAACGTGAGGTTCACATATTGGTTGGTGGCATTATCAATCAACACCCACGCACTGACGTAATAGGTGTTAGTGTTCTGCAACACGCCCGCGACGGATTGCACGATGCCGTTCCAGGTGGCCGTGCGATTCGTGAGATAGGCAGAACGAGTGCCGGTATGAGATTTGGCGGTGGACGCCGTCAACGTCGCCGAGCTGTTACCACTCCAACCCGTCGTGCCAGATTCAAAACCAGGATTGGAAAAAAGATTTTGCGCAGAGAGCCTCCCGGCGCAAAGCATGAACAGCAATAAAATTCCACATGCTTGGCCAGCCTGGAAAAACTGGCGACCAGCTTGCCGGTTTGCAATGGGATTATTCATAGGCGGTGCCAAGATAGCTCAATGGTGATGATGGCGAAAGGCGTTCGCACTTGATAACTGCTGCCAGCCGGTTCGATGCACAAATATTGACCGCCCAGACGCACGTTCTGACATGCAATTGTTTCATGGGAATCAATTCTCTTCATAGATTCGGTAGCACCAGCTTTTTCATGTCACTTCGGCTTCAGATTTCATAAATCTATGCGACTTGTCATGGTTTGCCAAAAACGCGGAAACCATCCACGAGACAAAGCGCTCCGTTGGTCGAGCAATTAGTCACCCGCACCGTGTGCTGTCCCGGCGGCAAATTCATTTTCCGAAAAATCGGAATGCGATAGAGCCGCGGCATCGGATCTTGATAGAGTTGGTAGCGGCCTTGCGAAACGCCGTCGAGCGCGACTTCGATTTCGCCCATGTTGTGAAATTTCTCGGACAACACTTCGATGCCGACACCCTTGAAAGTGAATTCGCAGTAGCTGCCGGCGTTGGTGGTGACGTGCGCGTCGTTGTTCCAATCGCCGACGTTGCGATTGGTCTGGTAAAACCAGCCGCCAGAATACTTCACAGCGGTGTCGTTGATGGTTTCCAAAAGTTTCGGCTGCGGCTTCGGATAAAACGTCACCGGACAGGAATTGTTTTTGTAAAGGCTGTCGGGCGTGTTTTCCCAAGTTGAGCCGGAGAACAACATAATCGCGGTCACGCTGCCATCGGGATTGTTGTTGATGAATTTCGGGCTGAAGACGGGACCATACCAGCGGTGGGCGTTGCCGGTGCGGTCGCCGATGAATTGCAGCGCGGATTTTTCGCCGACATAAGCCCAAGGTCCCCACGGATGATCGGCTTGATAAAATGAAAATGTCACGTCTTTGGGGAAATACCACTCGTGATAGTCGCAGGTGTCATACCAGACGGGGGCGACGTATTTGTGGAGGCTGGCGAGCCAGACGGGCGTGCCCATCGTGCATTTGTTTTCGCCATTGGGCAAGCCGGGCACGGGCGTGGCGCGGTTCAAATCGGAGGTCCAGTTTCCATTGCGTAAATATTCCCAGTTGGTGGCATTGAGGTTGCCGATTTTTGCGCGCAGCACGCGACCGAGATAAAACGCGGAACCGGAATTCCAATAGCCGTCATTGGAAATGACATAAACATATTTGTCCTGTTCATCCTGCGTGGTGTGGCCGCCGTTCTGACCGTATTTGAAAAAGAAACCGGTGCTGAACATTTTGTTGGTCCACATGGGCTGCTCCGCGTTGGCCGCCATCGAGCGTGTCCAAGTAAGTCCTTTGTCCGCAGACTTGATGAGGCTCATGTTATTGACCGTCTGGCGCATGGCGGAATCCATGCGATCGCTGCCATAGGCCGGTTGGTTGCCATACCAGTTTTCCGCCACAAAGGCATAGAACACGCCGTCAATGCAATCGGCCCCCGTCACCTTCCAATTCGGTCCGCGCGGAACCTTGGACCAGTCCCTTCCTAATAATTTTGTTGAGTGGTCAGCCAGATAGGAACCGTTCAGACCATATTCAGTCATGGGATTGACGAGCTGGCCGGTCAAGGAATTCCAATCGGAACCTTTCAGGCAGTTGAAATTCAGGTTCATGGCATTGGTGGCGCCATAACCTTTGCCATCGCAACCGAAGGAATAAAGATTGTCATCGTCAGCCCAGATGTAATCCCAAGTGTCGCCATTGGACTTGGCGTCGTGGTTGATTCGGGCGACATCCACAAACACATCAGCTATGGGTCGGCGCTGCTCCGCATCAAAAGATTTTGCGCTCCGGCATCCAACTAGAATTAGAAAACCTCCGGCAATGATCAGGAAAACGGAAATTCTAGGCAATATCATTTGGTGTCTAGTGAATTGATGCGTCAAATCTACGCTAAAACCGACAAGCTCGGCAAAAAAACTTTTCATTTCCGGCGCAAAAGTTGAACATTCCCACTAGAGCAAACCACCATGCCTGACCACGACCTCACCCTGCTGCTGCAATCTCTGGGCAAAGATGACGGCCAAGCCTCAAGCGAACTGCTGCCGCTGGTCTATGAGGAACTGCGCCGGCTCGCGGGGGCGCGGATGCGGCAGGAAATGGCTGGACACACGCTCCAACCCACCGCGCTCGTCCACGAGGCCTGGATGCGGATGGTTGGCGAAAGCGACCGCACTTGGAAAAACCGCGCCCATTTTTTCGCCGCCGCAGCCGAGTGCATGAGGAGAATTCTCATCGAAAGCGCCCGCCGCAAATCGCGCCTCAAGCGCGGCGGCGGCCAGGCCAAGCTGAACATTGACGACCTCGAACTCGCCGCCGCCTCGCCCGATGACAAAATCCTGCTGATTGACGAAGCCATCGGGCGGCTGGAAAAAGACGACCCGGAAAAGGCGCGCGTGGTGGTGATGAAATTTTTTGGCGGCATGACCAACCAGGAAATCGGCGAGCACCTCGGCGTGACCGAGCGCACGGTGGAACGCCATTGGGCCTACGCCCGCGCTTGCCTGTTTCAGATTATCCGCACGGAGATTTGAGCCGGCTGTCGGATTATCCCGGCGCACGGCGCATTGTATTTTGACGGCACCGCATGAACGCACGGCCACAACAGGACGAAGCTGAAATCTTCGACGACGCCCGGCGGATGACCAATCCCGCCGAGCGCGCGGCGTTTCTCGAGCGCGCGTGCCACGGCGACGCCGCGCTGCGTGAACGCATTGCCCAACTGCTAAACTTCGAGCCGCAGGCCCAGGAATTTTTTGACGGCGTAGTTGAAAATATTTCCGCCGCCAACCTCGCAGAAATCTCGGCTGCCGAAGCCCCGGGCGTGGACGAACAAATCGGCACGGTCATTGGTCGTTACAAACTTCTGGAAAAAATCGGCGAAGGCGGCTGCGGCGTGGTTTACATGGCCGAGCAACAGAAGCCCGTCCGCCGCCGCGTGGCGCTCAAGATCATCAAGCTCGGCATGGACACCAAGTCCGTCGTCGCCCGCTTCGAGGCCGAGCGGCAGGCGCTGGCGATGATGGATCATCCCAACATCGCCCGCGCGCTCGACGCCGGCGCGACGGAAACCGGCCGGCCTTATTTCGTGATGGAACTCGTGCGCGGTTTCAAGATCACCGAATATTGCGACCAGAATAATCTGCCGATGGCCCAACGGCTGAATCTGTTTATCCAAGTTTGCCATGCCATCCAGCACGCGCACCAGAAAGGCGTCATCCACCGCGACATCAAGCCGTCGAACATTCTGGTGACGCTGCACGACGGTGTGCCGGTGCCGAAGGTGATTGATTTCGGCATCGCCAAGGCGATTGAGGAACCGCTGACCGAGCTGACGCTGTTCACCGCTTACGCGCAGCTCATCGGCACGCCGGCTTACATGAGTCCGGAGCAGGCGGAAATGAGCGGGCTGGACATTGACACGCGCAGCGACGTTTATTCGCTTGGCGTTTTGCTCTATGAATTGCTTACGGGCAAAACGCCGTTCGACAGCCAGGAGCTGATCAAATCCGGCGTGGACCATTTGCGCCGCACGCTGCGCGAAAAGGAACCGGCGGTTCCCTCGATGATGGTCACGACGATGCAAGGCAACGAACTCCTCGCCACCGCCGAGCACCGCCGTTCCGAGCCGGTGAAGCTTATAACGGCGTTGAGCGGCGACTTGGATTGGATCGTGATGAAGGCTTTGGATAAAGACCGCCAGCGGCGTTACCAGACGGCCAACGGCCTGGCGTTCGATGTCCAACGCCACCTCACCAACGAACCGGTGCTGGCGCGTCCGCCGGGCAGGTTTTACCGGCTTCAAAAACTCGTGCGGCGAAACAAGATTATCTTCGCCGCCGGCACTGCGGTTGCCTTGGCGCTGGTCGTCGGACTGGGAATCTCCACGGTGATGTTTTTTCGCGAACGCGAGGCGCGCAAAATCGCCGACGACGCGAAGCAGCGGGAAATCCAGTTGCGCGAGGCGGCGGAACGCGGGCGGCAGAATGAAATGCTGCTGCGCCAGGAGGCCGAGTCGCGCGAAAAAATCGTGCAAGCCGCCGTGCTGCTGCGGAACAACCGTTATGAGGAAGCCGACCGGCTGGTGGCGGCGTTGCCGCCGAACCAGGAAAATCTAGCCGGCGCGTTTGTCTTTCGCACGCTCGGCGAATGGCACGCTTTGCGCGGCGAATGGCAGCCGGCCGCGGAGCGTTTTGCCGTGCTGCTGCGCATCAACCAGCCGGACGAGATGTATTCTTCCTCGATGGATTTTTCCATGCAGGCGCCGGTGCTGGTGCAACTGGACAAGCTCGCGGACTACGAACAGTTGCGCCGCGAGATGATGCGCCGGTTCGCCGACGTGTCCGATCCGCAGGTAGCCGAGCGCGTGCTGAAAAATTCATTGCTCGTGCCGGCCAGCGGCGAGGCCGTGAAAACGTTGCAGCCGATTGCGAGCTACATTTCGGTCTATGTTCAGGGCATGAGCACGGCGTATCCGGACAAGACGACGGCGTGGCAGCTTTCGGCGCTGGGATTGTATTACTTCCGGCAGGGTAACTTTGCCGAGGCCGCGGATGATTGCCGGAAATGCCTCCGTTACGTCGGGCCGGAAGGCCCCGATTCGCCCCGGCTCGCGGCCGCCAACGTGATTCTGGCGATGTGTGAATTCAACCTCGGCCACCGTGAACCGGCTCTGGAAAAACTGGCGGCGGGCAAAAGCCTGATCGAACAGAAATTCCAAGACGGGTTGAAGCGCGGCAACGGTTTTGCCGGCTACTGGTTTGACTGGCTGCTGGCGCGGGTTTTATCGCAGGAGGCCGAGGCCATGAAAATGCAAAAAGCCCCGTGATTAAAAGCAATGGAGCGGGCGAAGGGAATCGAATCATGGTCATAAATCATCATAATCCCTAAAATCACTGGCTATTAGTGGGTTGTAAATTTCGATTTTCTCTTAATAATCGCCAGTGTAAGAACCCGGTTTGAGGTTGAGAACAAGGCGCGTTCCTTCAACCGTCCCGCGCAGGGATTTGCCGTTCAGATTGATTTCTCCGAGGCCGGATTTGGCGGGCAGCGCGAGGTGCGCTTCCGTGTTTTCTGGAACGGTGACTTTGAAGTGCAACACGCCAGCCGAATTGTTCCAATCAACCGGCACCGGCCCAAATGGCGTCACCACCACGCCCTCGGCATGAGTCAGGTCGGCCAGATGCGGTTCGATGATGATTTGATGTTTCCAGACCGGCGCATCGCGGCGCACACCGAGAACATAGCTGCTCAAAAAATAACCCGGATACATTCCGTAGATGTGCGCCTTGGAACCGCCGCTTAAACTTTCCCAAGAACATTCCCACGAGTTTGCCACCATCGGCTGCCAGCCCTGACGCAACCAATTCAGAATCCGCGCATCCAAATCCGGGCGATCCAGCGCATACAACTGTTTCATGAGGTAATAGAAAATCATGATGCTCCCTTCCGCCCGCTCCGGCGTCTGTTTCAACATCGCCGCCGTCACGCGTGCGCGGCGCGCCGCCGGCACCACGCCTTGATCCAGCGCAAACACATTGGCGTGCAAGGTCGGCGGCGTGCGATGATTGGTGATCGGCAATGAAACCTTATGCTTCCTGCCGATGGTGCTGTTAAGATTGGTCGCATCCAGATCATCAAAGTAACCTGAAAAATATTCGCCGGTGGCTTCATCCCAAAGCACCGTATTGATGGCGTTCCCAAGTTCATCCGCAGCGTAGGAAAATTTTTCGCCGTCCGCCTTGGCTCCAATCAAATTTGCCAGAAACGCGCTGTCGGCCAGCGCGCGTTGGACGAAGACATTCAGCGTGGTCGTCTCGCCGGTGAAGTAACCAAGCGGATTGCCCCAGACTACCCAATCACGCGCGCGCACCAAGCCGCGCGGCGTGCGCCGGTCGAGAAAATAATTCATCTGCGCGACGACCGCCGGCCAAATTTCGCGAATGACTTGCGTGTCGCCGGTCGCCTCGTAATAAAGCCGCAGACCGGCCACCCAATCGCAGGCGCGGTCTTCCATTTTCGCGTGGATGTCGAAACGGTCAGAACAAGTATGCGCCTTCACCCAGCCCTCCGGCTGCAGCGTGAGGCCGGTGCGCCGCACTAATTCTTCCAGCAAGCGCGGATCGCTAAAAACAATTTTACCATCGGCAGCAGCCGGGCCGGCCATGGCCGTTTCCGTGATGTCAAAGCCGGGCGGCGTGTCGTCCATCCACTCGACGCGTTCGCGGTCGGCGCAATCCACATACGAATCCTCGCTCAAAATCTCGCAGGAGCGGGCGCACATTTCCCAGAGCTGGTTCAAAAACGGATCGTTGCCGGTGAATTTTCCCAAGCGGTCGTAGGGATATAATCTTTCCATCAATTTGAATCCGGTTACGGTCGCGCGGCCTTTTTTTACAACCATTTCAACTTTGGTCGTCCCCATCGTATCCAGTGTGAAATAAGTTTGTGAACCCGCTTTGGCGACGTAATTCACCTTGTAGGGATTGATGACGATTTCAGTGCCAGCATCCGCCGTGAAAGAAATTACCGGATAGGCCTGAACGAGGCGCGGCGTAGTAACGCTCAAGCTCTGGCCGTTGGTCAATGTCACCGGCAACGCGGCGTCATTCTGGATTTGGAACGGCACGGAAGTTTCGCGCAGCCGGGGAATTCGCCGCGCCGTGAGCGGTCCCCACGCGCCGCCAGCAATGCGATTTGCCGGCGACCATTCGTGGTCGTCATACGCAACCGTCGTCCAGTCGCCGCCACTGATGCGGGCGTCCACGCGTTCATCGTATAAATCAGGCCAGGTCGCCCGCACTTTTTGATACGGATTTTTCAAAGTGCATTTCCACGAGGCATCCGTGCGCAAAACTTCCCGCCCATCGCAAGCCAGCGTCGCCGTCAAGCCGGGAACATGGCGTATGACTTTGCCACCGGAGAGATTGCCCACCACCAGCAACGCCAGAATATTGGTGCCAGCGTGCAACTGCGAAGCAATTTCAACCGTGTCGTATTCGGGACCGTTCGGCTGAAACCGCGCCGGCCCGCGCTCGACATACTGGCCATTCACCCAAAGGATGTAGCGCGCGTCGGCAAAAATCGAAAGCGTGGCCGTGCGTGGAGTTTCAGTTACCTCAAAGGTTTTCCGAAATGTAACGGCCACGCCTTCGCTCTTGGTTTCCGATCCGGCCCAGATCATTGACGACTGCAACGCCCGGCCCGTGGCGTCGGCCTGAATGCCGGGAAATTCACGCAACGGTGGAGCGGCGGCACGGATTTCCCAAACACAGGAATTCCCAATGAAGCCCCCGGCAAGCATGGCGAACAGCGTTTGGATTATTTTTTTCATTTGAAAGTTGTTCATGGAAAATAGATGGGGAAAATTGATTCACCAAGTTTTTTGTGACGGAATTGGTTGCCCGAAAATTACCCTAAATATCAAACTGGTCGAGACCGGTGTTGCGGCGGCAACGACCACCGTGCGGTTCCGCGGGGGCACGGCGTCACGCAATAAACCCAACCCGGAATCCGCCAATGTCGTTACATGATAAACCGTGCCAGCGCGCCGCAGCCTTCCGCCCCGGGAAAAACCGGTCGTCGAGCCAACAGCCTGACGACCATAAACAGGAGCAGCCAAGGTAATAATCGGAAACATTGCCATCGCATCTTACTTGGCAGACAGGAACGATTCCTCATTCACAATTTGCGGTCAGGCCAAGTTTTTTCTAAACTTTTGGCCATGTCTGAATCCATCCGCGCCGACGGACGCGCCGCCAATCAAATCCGCCCGCTGCGTTTTCAAAATCACATCGCGCCGCACGCCGCCGGTTCCACGCTCATTGAATGGGGCAACACGCGCGTCATCTAC
>Ga0208507_1001255_pt1 | contig 14485 bp, 10 predicted proteins | sample CryBogCBH12Aug01_FD_184626 | JGI IMG/M metagenome (GOLD analysis project Ga0208507, IMG submission 184626) | Freshwater microbial communities from Crystal Bog, Wisconsin, USA - CBH12Aug09.1 (SPAdes) (version 2) | ecosystem: Environmental > Aquatic > Freshwater > Lake | place: Crystal Bog... | reverse complement strand
TCTTGGCAACATCATCGGCAAAAGCACTGTCGCGGAACACTACAGTCGAATCACCAGCGGGTGCCAGCTCTTTATGCCAAGCCACAATACCAGCGGCAATCGCCTCGACTTCTTTAGTCAGTATCTTTTCAGCTAAACACAGCATGAGTACGCCACCCCCAACCGCCCCAATTGTCTTGCCTGCTACGGTCCGAGATTCTATCGGAACACACAAATCAAGGCCCAACTTTAAGAGCAGTTCGTAGACGATGTCGGCCTCAGTTCTGCCCTCCAAAATATGCTCATTGTGATCCAAGAGTGATTCGGCTATGTTTTCCATGTCAGGGTTCCATTCTCGGATATTTGACTTATCGAGTTTAAAAACACGGAAGCCTATATCTCCCGAGAACATTGGATTTTCATCCTTAATTTTCTTTCCTGCGCGACGGAGTCGCTCTTTGGTGATTTCGGCAATTGTCAAAAAATCCTGGTTCACAGGTTCAGGCAACTGAACCAGAATGTACCGCCTACTACCACCTTCAGCATTAACTTCAAGGACCGCTTGCCCAGTAGTGCCTGATCCAGCAAAAAAATCGAGAATTAATTCATTATCACCAACCGAGGTTTTGATAATGTATTTAATCAGGGAAGTAGGTTTAGCATAATCGAACGGACTTTGACCAAACATATCCTGAAGTTCTTTGGTTGATTCAGTATTTAAACCTACCTCAGTAAGCCAAGTTGAAACAGGGTTCACATCTGATTTCAACTCAGACTTAAATCTTTTAAGCATTGGACGCCGTGTTGTATCAGAAGGGAAAAGTACTCGCTTCTCTTCAAGAAGTCTATTCATACTCTCGGGTATGTAGGCCCACACTCTATTTGGGTTAGCGGGAAAACTAACGCCAGTTATCGGGTCTATAAGATCATAAAATTGATTTGGCCTCAAATCCTTATTCATACCCACGGTGAGGTCGCCTGCAACCCATGGGCCTCTTGGATCTTTATCTGGATTTTTGTAACCATCAAAGTCTTTCGGTATACCCATTGAACAAAAATCTGTATGTTGATAAACCACAACATATTCATGATCCGTTGAAACCAAGCGGTCAGCGAGTGATGATGAAGCACGTCGACGCCACACAAAAGTCCCAACAAAATTTTCTTCGCCGAATATTTCATTGCAAACAATCCGAAGATTTTCAAGCTCGTGGTCGTCGATACTTATAAAAATTGCACCATCCTTAGTAAGCAAACTTTTGGCCAATCTAAGTCGTGGGTATATCATATTTAACCAGTCAGTATGGAATCGACCACTTGACTCAGTATTCGCAGATAGCTTTACTCCCCCCTCAATTTGCCCCGTCAACTCTAAATAATTTCCAATACCATCTTGAAAGTTATCTGGATATACAAAGTCCTTGCCAGTGTTGTACGGCGGATCGATATAAATCAATTTCACTTTGCCTGCATAACTTTTTTGTAATAATTTCAAGACTTCAAGATTATCACCTTCAATCATCAGATTTTGCGTGGTAGCCCAATCAACACTCTCATCTGGGCAAGGCAACAAGGTACCGGTGCTTGGCGTTAATGCTATTTGCCGTGCCCGACGTTTTCCATGCCAATTGAGCCCATACTTCTCGTCCCCTTCGTCTACAGCCTCTCCTAATAACTGACGAAGTATGTCGAACTGAACCTTACCTTCTGCAAATACTTCCGGAAATAGCTCTTGAAGTTGCGATAGATTGTTGGTGAGGATATCTGCTGATTGGGTTACAGATTCGTTGGCTTCAATTTTTTTCATAGAATGCGCTTCACAAAGGTGTTACGTGTAATACAGATTTATTTACGGTCAGTTGGAGTTCCAGCCGTTTAATTTGGAAGTTCAATTCAACGAGTCGATTCATCTGCTTTTCTTTGACCGCTTGCGACCGCAGTGCGGACACCTCGTCGAGAATTTGGAAATGTTTGGCGATAGATTCCCTCATTCGCTGCGTCTCCTCAGGCGTTTCTGGCAGAGCAAAAAAACCTGTGACATCGGCCGCTGCAAGACCCACAATGCGATCTACCCAGCCCTGATAAAGCATAAACAAGTTACCGCTCGGTAATTTTGACAAGGCAAGCGAATCCAAGAATGCCTTTGTAACCGCAGGCTGGACCCTATCAAGGCGCATGGGGGTGGTGGTTAAGATTTCATCCACCACGAACTTACCCACTTCATTCTGAGAGAAGCGCTTATGCGCCACCGAAACGCTAACATTCTCAGCATCGCCATCGTGGCATAACGACACCAGCAGCACAGGATAAGGAATGGCCCGATGGATTAGTTCAGTCAGCCGTGCTACCTTCGCACTCTGCCTAAAGACTACCGTAAGAACCGCTATCTCAAGGTATTCACGTTCAACATCACAATAAATAGGCACGGCAATATTCGTGGGTTTAAGGGTGGCAACCCATTGCAACACTTCAATGCCGTCCTGAATCTGTCGCTTATCGGCTGCAGTCGATGCCCCCTGCTCAACTAGTAATTTTTTGGGAATACGTTGTTCGACCTTAGTATTGGCTGGTAAAGCTAGCGCATCCAGAACAACCGTTAGGCTCACGCAGAGGTCTCCGATAAAATAACAAGCCACGCCACCACTTCAAAGTCGTTACTACCTGCAAACTCACCTTTTTGAGCATGTGTACCACCAGCAGTAAAGAGACTGGCAATGGCCTTCTCTTCCTTCTTACCAACTACCGACGCAATAGCCTTGGATAGCAGATCTTGAGCTTTGTTCATATCCTTACCGTCGCGAGTGGCTTTATCAAATCGGACACAAGCTGAAACGTCGGGCATATCACGGCCTACGCATAATTTTTTCAGGCGGTCGAGAATCTGCTTGGGTTGGTTGAATGGCATTAGTACCGTGCCATCGTCAGCAACATGCACTAAATAATGTGGCGCCAGTGGGTAGCCCGATTCCGCAACATTGGCGCTAGCTTCACCGACTGCCCGCAAACAAAACACTATGCCAGCCGGTATTGCCGAGTCGCCTAACTCTGCCGCCGTAGTAACGGCGAAAGAACCCAGCGGCAATGAATCGAGCATTCCTGGATGATCCCGTAAATACCCCGCAAGGTCGATGCGAAAATCATTGAGAGTTAGATCGGTAATAGAAACGCCATTGGAAAGATCTTCAAGATCAATGACTGTGTCTTGTAACTTTAATAGCTGCTGGCGGCGGTATTCTAAATCATTCATTTGATCGCCAGACTGCTGCTCAATTAAGTTTTCTTCACCCGTGGCCGAAATGTCGAGTAAAACCATCTTGCCACTGACCCGCTGCTCAAGGTTGATATATTCCTCTAGCTCCATGTTGGGCCAAAAGTTGGCAAGTTGAATGCAGTTATTGGGTGACCCGATACGGTCGATTCGTCCGAACCGCTGAATGATACGAACAGGATTCCAGTGAATATCATAGTTAATTAAATAATCACAGTCTTGCAGATTCTGGCCTTCCGATATGCAGTCGGTGGCAATTAGTAAGTCAATGTCGCCTTCGCAAGCATATTCAGTAGGCCGCTCTTTGGAGCGCGGCGAAAACGCCGTCAAGAGACTAGCAAGATCAGTACGCAATTTGGCTTGATTTGTCTTATTGCTGCCAGTCCCAACTATGACCGCGGAATTGACTCCAAACTCCTTCTTCGCCCAGCCAGATAGCTCGTGATAGAGGTACAGTGCGGTATCAGCGAAGGCAGTAAAAACAATTACCTTTTTATTGCCTTGATTAATAGGGCCAGCTATCTTAGTAGATATAAGTTTGCGAAGCGCATCTAGTTTGGCATCCCGCTCTGCGGAAATTTGCTCTGCAGCGGAGAGCAACGTTGCCAGGCGGTTTCGGTCTTCCTGTAAATCCTGCCGCCACCGCACCCTGTCTACATCTTGCAATAGTACCTTGACCTTACGGCCCACGAGTAGTGATTCATAGGTAGGGTCATCAATTTCAATGTCATCAATTTCCAGCTCTTCGAGAGAATCCTCGTGTGCATCAATGCGACTAAGCAATGCATCCACGCCCCCGAGTTGCCGCTTCAAAGTCAAAGCAAAGGAAACGACGGAGCTCTCCATGCGTTTAAGCAGGTTGACCCGAATCAGCTGAACCAAACTTTCCTCACGATCCACCTGCCGGAAAACACTCTGCCCTCCGCGAACGCTAGTGCTGTATTTGGCATCATAATCAGCCATCTTGTTTGGTAGGACATAGCGCAACGGAGCATAGGGACTAAGGTTCAGTCGCCGAATTTCGTTGTTGATTTCGCGGATAGCGGGGAACTGACCTGACAAATCCACGTCCGCTTTAATATTAAGTGGCTTTAAACGAGTTGGGAACGTGCCCGTCTCAGCGGTACCGTAGTATTTTTCAATATGCTTACGTGATCGGGCAATCGTCAGTAGGTCGAGTAACTTAAAATAGTCGAACCCCAGCATATCCATAAGACGTGACGGTCTGCGGTCCACTTCTTCAAGGCGAAGCCAGCGATTGAACTGCAATTGAGCCTGTCGTACTGTGACTTCAATACTAGGGATGCCTTGGCTGTCAAGAGCTCCGTCTACCCCTTCAGTAATAAATGAAATCTGGTTCTTTAGGTCAGCAAGGCGATTATTCACAGGTGTAGCTGAAAGCATTAATACCCGCGTCTTAACACCTTCGCGAATGATTTGACGCATCAGGCGGTCGTAACGGCTTTCCCTGCCTTGATGTGTAATTTTGTTGCGAAAATTGTGCGACTCGTCAATAACAACCAAGTCATAGTTGCCCCAATTTACGTGAGACAAATCAATATCACCAGATTGCCCACCATCGCGACTAAGGTCGGTGTGATTTAAAACGTCGTAGTGCAGACGGTCAGGTGCAAGGATATTACGACGATCGTTAGCTTTATATATTGTCCAGTTATCACGAAGCCGCTTTGGTACCAGTACCAATACACGATCGTTTCGCAGTTCGTAATACTTAATGATTGCTAATGCCTCGAAAGTTTTTCCTAGGCCAACACTATCGGCAATGATGCACCCACCATGACGCTCCAGTTTATCAATGGCACCGACAACACCATCCCGCTGGAACTTGTAGAGCTTCTGCCACACAACGCTATTTTTGATGCCTGTAGCTGACTTGATGATTTTCTCTTCATCAAGTTCATTACCAAGGTCCTTGAATAACTGGAAAAGCGTTACGTAATAAATAAGTGATGGGGGTCGATGTGCCGCCAAATCATTTAATTTGGCAAGCATGTCGGCCTTGGCTTCGCCTGTCGATGGGAGACTTGCCCACAACCCATCGAACCACGATGCCAAAAGTGTGGATTCAGCGGCACTTTCCGTAGACTGAATGAGGCTTAATTGGTGATTAGGAGTTAACCCTAAACCACTGGTCGAAAATGAATTAGCCCCAGTAATAACTCGGTTTGGCACCCCAGTATCGGAACGGGCAACCATTGCAGATTGTGGAATAGAGCTGCTAGCCTGTTTGACCTCCACCCTCCTGGTAACCCAATCAACGCTCTGCTTGGCAAGCCAACGATTTTGCAGACGATTGCGAAAAGCCCTATCTACCTCCTTACCAAGAATCGACCAATCGTTGTAGTCAGATGAGGGTAGCGCTAACCGAACTTGCCCAAGATTCGCCAATAGATCCTGTAGCTCAGCGAAAGCAAATAATGAAAATTCAGGCGACGCGATGTCCAGCAATGACTTCTCGCTGAGGCACTGACGAAGTTCGTCAATAACACGGTCGTTTCCACTATTTTTTATCAGACGCATTATTGCCTAGTTATTCCGTCAGTCATGGCCGCCTTATTCAATAGAGAATATGATCATAATAGTTTAATTTTTAGCCCAAACAACATTGGTCTGGGCTCTAAATTTTTGCTTTTCAAAACGCTCACTTATTGAGCCTTTTAGGTGCTTAAATGGAGTGTGCTTTAAATTTTACTCTTATAGAAGCTCATTCTTTGAGCCTATTGAGTTATTAAATAATTAATCGTTTACATGCCTATGAAAACCGATCAAAATATAGAAGAACTTTATACGCAGGCACTGGAATACTGCGAGACTAGAGAATATGCAGAGGCTTTAGCGATTACAGAGCCTGAAGCTGAAGCCGGTCATCCATATTTTGAGCATCTATTAGGAACCATGTACGCTAATGGCCATGGTGTTGAGCAAAACTTCACCTCTGCAAAAAAATGGTTTCAAAATGCGGCAATAAAGGGCTTACCCCACTCTCAAACCGCCCTTGGCAATATTCTTATTGATGAAGTTAACGAGAGTGGAAAATTTCAAGAAGGCTTTTCATGGCTCCTGAAAGCAGCTCAAGAGAATCAAATAGAGGCGATTATTCGAATTGCCGAGCTATATGCAAAAGGAGTTCCAGAGCTTCCACAGGATTACCAATTGGCAGCCCACTATTTTGAGATTGCTTCTAGCTTAGGTAGCGCACATGCTGCCCAAAGACTTGCGTATCAATATGCAGAGGGGCTTGGTGTTGAAAAAAATCAAGAGCAATCCTTTGAGCTTAACTTAAAGGCAGCGCAGAATGGCAGTATTGATGCAGCTTATAACCTTGGTATGGCATATGCGCATGGACGCGGCACGCTAGAAAATCACTCTGAAGCAAATAAATGGTACTTAATGGCGGCAAAGGCTGGTAGCCCGATGGCCCAACACAACTTAGCAGCCGCGCTTGCGGGTGGCAAAGGCTGCGAAAAAGATCTAATAGAAGCTCATTACTGGTACTTAAAGGCCGCAGAGCAAGGTAGCGCCCTCTCAATGGCCAATATTGGAAAAATGTATGAGTTTGGGCAAGGCGTTGAAAAAGACTTTATTGCAGCATTTTCATGGTACATCATTGCATCAGCCTTAAATAATGATGAGGGTATGGCTGCCGGCTCATTACTACTCCCAAAACTGAATGATGAAGAGTTGCAAAAATCTTATAAGCTATCTACGCTGCATAAAAGAAGAATCAATAAGGTTCACTCCAATTTTGAGGAGCTAGCCAAGATATCCTCCAAAAAGCTTGAGATCGAAAATGAGGTCATGAGAGAAAAATTGCTCGACCTTTTAAAGGACGCTCAATCAGGAAATGCGGGGGCTCAATTTACCCTTGGCATGCACTTCATATCTGGAGAATTTTTTGAGAAAGACTATGACACTGCATTTATCCTCTTATCTCAAGCTGCTGGGCAGGGGATTCCACAAGCCCTAACCAGCCTGGGCATGCTTTGTTTTTATGGGCATGGATGTGATAAAGATGAGTCACTAGCAATAGCCCTGTGGTCCGATGCCGCTAATAAAGGGGATGCTCAAGCAATATTTAATTTAGGTTATTCATACCAGTATGGAGATGGCACCGAAAGAGATTTAGATAGAGCCTTGCGCTGTTTTGAGCATGCAGCATCCAAAAATCATCCTGGCAGCCTTCGGGAATTGGGTATGAAATATGAAATGGGTGAAGGCGTTGATAAAGATTTAAAGAAAGCTACGGAACTCTATCAGCTTGCGGCAGAAGGGTTTGACACTATTGGCGAATACAACGCTGGATGTATGTTTTTACATGGTGATGGCGCAGAAGAAAGCCTAGAAATTGCTGCCCACTATTTTGAGAGAGCTGCTAAAAAAGGGCATATATCAGCAGCATTTAACCTTGGCACAGCTCTATATAAAGGAATTAATGGCGAACCTGACTATAAGGCGGCTAATCATTGGTTCTCGCTTGCCGCCACAGAGGGCCACCTTGGAGCATCAGCAAGTCAAGGACTTCTTTACTTACAGGGGCTTGGAGTTGAAAAGGATGAAATTAGAGCTGCAGAATTGATAGAAAAATCTGCATCAGCAGGCGATGCAATTTCCCAATATAACCTTGGAAACCTCTATAGAGATTCAGAGGGTGAATTACAGAATGATGAAACTTCGGCTAAATGGTTTAAGTTAGCCTCAGACTCTGGAATGCCAGATGCACAGGCAAACTATGCAATCTGCCTTGCAGAAGGAAAAGGTGTTGCACAAGATACTGTAGAGGCACTCAGGCTCTGCATTCTTGCAGCAAATTCCGGACTCGAAAGAGCGGGCTATATTTTGGAAATGCTAGAGTCTAGAATGAGTCAACAAGACATCCAAGAGGCAAGGAACAAGGCCGGGACAAACTAGGTTAAACAATATATTGCTAATATGACGGAAAACAAACCAGCACTCCTCATCGATACAGATCCTGAATTATTCCAAAAAGCCTTATTTACAGATGAGGCCAAAACCAGGATGGAGATACTTTCCAAAAGTATGGGAGATATTCTTCTATGCGAGATTCTAAGGTATGGGTTTTTTAATAAAGAGGAAATGGTTTCTGATCTCTCTGATTTGTATCGGCAAATAGCTTTACCTAATTTAGAGGAAGAACTTCGTTTTAATATTTTTAAACATGTTGTTGGCATGATTGCCAATGTGCCCTCCATTTCAATTAACGCACTTTTACCGTTTATTTGCGAAGATTCATCGCGAAGAATAGTCTCTACAGCAACAATCGATTTAGTAAGCTTCGGTCCTATCGAAAATGGCGATCCGATGCACCTCCCTGCAACCATTATTGATTTAATCAAAAGCCCTGCAATAAAAAATCCTGGTGCAATATTTGGGGGCCTACTTAATCTCGGGGATCCACGATTATGCAAACTTCTTTGGCCTACAAGAAAATTTCTTGATAAAGAGGCAGTGCAAGAAGCTATTCATTGCTCCACTGGATTTATCTATACAAACACAATTGACTTTTTAATAGACTGGCTTGAAGAAACTATCGAGTCAAATGAGGGCTTATTTGGACTCCTAGCGGCTGGGTTAGGTAAAGAAATTAAGCTGAACAAGATTGATAACGCTTTTACTGGTGAGCGCCCCTTTCCATTTCCAAAAGACGATAACGATGTTAGAAAGCTAATCGATTCAAGATCAATTCCATTGGCAGCCTATATAAAGACTATAGCCCCTAAGCTTTATCAATTAGAGGCAAAAGAGCCCCCACCAAAAATCATGCCGCACGTTCTCCAGGCTTGGGGGTTAGAACCTTTAACTGAACCAAAGCAAATTGCTGTATCAGATCCGGGGACTAGAGGCATATAAAGGCTCATTAAATCTACATAAGTAAAAAAATGAATGCTTCTCAAAAAATTGAAAAAATATTCTCTGATGTTGAAAAATCTTTATCTTCCCCAGCACCAGAAGAAGATACAGACAGCCTTGAGTATCCAGATGAGTGGCCAACTCAAGTAGAAGATGGAGCGGATATATTTCCCATTGAGAAAGTTAATGACTTTCCATCTGCGGCGAATAGTGACGAAGGTATTGATCCAGGCGTTGGCGAAGTCATATCTGACTCAGGAATTGAGGCAATTGCCATTTATAAATCGCCACGTTTTATCAAAAGCCGACCCTTTAAAGGCAAGTGGGGTATTTTTATCTATCGACAAAGATTTGTCTCTCTTGCAAGCACGATGGCTAGTGATACACAAAGCCCATTTCAGGGCTGCTCTAAAACGCTTCATGGGTTTATCGATAGTCATGAAAAATTTCACTTTAAAGTAGATAGTCGATGCTTAGAGCTTGAGTCCTTTACTAAACAACCGCTATGGCGCCCATATCATGCAAGACTTCAACAACTCCCTGTAATCGAATGGCTCGAAGAGGGCATCGCAAATTCAACTGCATATACCTCTATTAAAAATGGTAACCAATTCAACCCACCTGCCCCACGAGCCCATGTTGAATTTATTGAGGGCCTGATTGAAGCATCTCCTGGAGCCTATGCATTTGGCACTCAATCCAGAAAAATGTTGACTGCCATTAGAAGTGAAATGGCAAAACAAATTCTGTGCATTCCTCAAAATACTCAATTATTAGGCGATCAAGAATTTCAAATTAGAACTTTTAACGAGAGGCTTAGCAGTAGATCTAATAAGTTATTTGATCCAAATTCTATCCCGCGTTATTGGGTAAGCAATTTAAAAGCGTATCAAAGGACTAGCCCGCTTGCCATCAAAATAAATGAAATAAGAGATGGATTTATCGTTAAATATTTAAATGGTCAATTCAAGGATAGGACTGATCATGAACGGTTTCAAATTGACAATAGAGACCTAGTAAAGGTCCCAAATCCCCATTCCAAAGATTTGAAAGAGCGTGAATTCCGTAACTTAATTGGACACGCTGGCATGAGTAAATTTGAGTTTGAGATTGAAAGGGGTCGGACTAAAAAATGGCAAAAAGATATCCCCAGGAATCCAATAAAACCGAGTAAGCTTAAGTCTAATGCCTGAAGATCAATATAGATGGTTCAATGTTGATAAAGCAGATTCTGAGGATTGCAACTTCTCAGATGAAAAGCTTGTTAGCTGTCAACTTACAAAAATATTCCATTACTCCGAAAAAAGGAATGCCTACTGGAGTACAACGTCAAATTTATGGCCAGGTGATCGAGCCTTTCACTATAGTCTTGATGTCATTAAACAGCGTATTGAAAGTGATAGGAAAATGGGTTCCTATTTTTCTATTCATGAAATACCGTGTTTAACCCTAAAAGGAAAGGATGATGCAATTGTCCTTATTGATAAGGAACCAAGATCTAAATATCCTTTATATCTTTTTGGAAGCATAGAAAAATTAAAGGTAGAAAAATTTGAAATAAAAGAAGTATTTGATTACATAAAATCACATTTTCTTGTGTATGGATTTATCTTAGAAAGCAAAAATGTTCCGGTGTTTGACACGCCATTTCACACATATGACTCATATTCCTCTGGATCACAATATCTTCTGAGCTACAACAAAGCCACAAAACAAATTGAAATTGAGCATCTTCTAAAATCTTTGCAGTTTTTTCATAAAATTCTAGGTAGTTAATTTATTTACCTCTCCCACTCCCCCATCTCCTCCATCCCCTCCATGTCCTTGGGGCAGATGGGTGGCCCTAGATCAAGGTGTTTCCTGAGCATTACTACCTCATAGCCACACTTGGTGCACTTGGCTCCTGGTCTTTTGGGTGCTTTTTGGGCTGTCGGTATTGGTAGGCTTAGTCTGCCGTGCGGGAATGTCCCTAGTTTTTCTGTGATTCTGATGAGGTCCTGCTTTAGGAGCTCACCTGCCCCAGCGCTTCTCATGGGTCCTTTGAGTCCGACATCTAAGGCAATTTTCTTGAAACCTTCTCCATGACCACTTTCGCAGTTATCTACTGCGTGTACTAGTTCATGGACTAAGGTATCCAGAAAATCCAATGGCGTTTTGAGATGTGGGGCAATGAAGATTTGATTGATATTGTCTTCTGCCGCTTTAGATGACCAGCATTGTCCTAGGTGTCTTCCTTTGCCACCGGTACTCGGAAATCCCACTGATACCTTTACTTGTGGCACTGCGTATCCCCTTGATTGGAATATCGGGGTGATGTGATCTACTGCAGCCATTAACCATTGCTCTCTATTGAGGTTTGCCATTTGCTTTTCTTCTAGTGGGTAAGCTTGCTGCGGTGCTCTGCCATTCTCATGAACTCTAAGTCCATTGACTTTGAGCTTTTGAACTCCCAATCTTTGGGGAAGGCGATTTCTTCCCTACCCCATCTGAGTAGCCTGATCTCCTCCTTCTCATCAAGCTCTTGGTCTGTGGCTGCAATGACGATATGCTCATCATCACCCACTTTGTTTTTTGTCTTGCTTCCGTGTTTTTTACTGCTTTGCCTAGCTTTGCTATGAGGGTTAGCGCCTAGGTGGATGAAATCTAACCAATAGACCCTAAAACTTGGTCCGAAAACTTGATCCACAAGTAAAGCATCTGCGTTGTGGGGATTGTCTTCATTGATCATCATGATCTTGAGCCCTTTTTGGGCGATGAACTGAAGATAGCTTCTGGCCTCTTCATGGCTATTAAAACTAATACTGAGCAACTCATTGCTTTCAATAAGCTTGCTTTGATCATGCAGGTCAAATAAGAATTGGCCATAGCCACCTTGATAGCGCTCTATCACAGATCCTTTTTTCAATAAAACACAGACGCCCTCTATGAGTACAGGCATATCGACTCCAAATTAGGTTGTTGGGTATTGGCGGTTTGGTATTGCTGGGGTGATGAAGTCAGCTTACGGATGTCTGAGCTCATATAGCGAGCCACCCATCCGTAAAGTTATATAAATTTACTTAACTCATTAATTGAGCTATCGATAAGACTATTATTTAAATATGAGCGAACTTTTCTATCTCGAAATAAATGGCATGCCCAAGGAAGATATCCACCTTCTCCCTAAAGATGCCCTTATACAGCGTGAAGAAAAAGAAAAAATTGGATACTCAATTGGTCAAGATTGGGCTTATTACCACCAGCCTTTACCCGATAATGCAGATGCTGCTATTTACCGCGGATATAAAAGCAATACTGCACACCCACCTGGCAGAAAAGAAGTAGATCGATTCATTAAAAAATGGTTGCAGCTTCGTTATCACGCCTACCTTCGCGAAAGAACAGTTTCAGAAACTGTGACGCCAAAGTTAATAGAGGCAATGGATATGACGTACTGTCGAGTAACCGAACAAGACCTCACCCATTCGACTCAAAATCCTTCGGACTGGTCAGTAGAACGCCTTTGCAATAATGCAGGTTATGCATGGGGAAACCTCGTAATTATTAGTCGCCAAGCAAATGAGGCGAGAGGCGCCATGACTTACGAAGACATCTGTCAAGCAAGCTTGTCAGGCCGCGCTACGAATGGACTAACAAAAGGGGACTGGTTGCGCTACAAAGATTTGGTGCGCGGCCCTTATTTCTGGGCCGGTCAAGTAAAGGGAATTGAACCTATCTGCATGCCGATAGCAAAACTAGCATTTTCTGCCCCCTCACAACTCCTTCAGAATCTAGTATTTTTTGCCATCTGTCATAGAAGCCTTGCCCAAAGAGAGTCTACTAAAAAATTGTTGAAATCGCTCTGCCCTACAGAATCCTCCAAGATCAAGCTAAAGAAAGTTTTTACCAGAATTAGTAGACATCGTGATAAAAGACACTCACTACTGCATATGTTTTCGAATCTGTCCTGTATGAAAGAGTTTATGGATTGGTACGAATCTTCAAATTTTGATCTCAAAAAATATGAAGATTTATGTAACGAATCTAAAAATGGATATCTGAATTTACCTAAAAATACACCCAATCAAGAGAGCCCACTAGATGAATGGTGGCTAGGAACTGATGGTCATCTTTATTGATATCAAACGCTATAAAAAAGTACAAATTAGTTAAGTCCGCAATATTTCATAAACAATTCCTCAAATTGAGAAATTAAAAAATTTTGCTGATCCCAGATTCGTCTGTTTTTAGGTGGGGACACAACATCTGAAATGGCATTCCTCCTCCATATTTCGTCCATTAATGTGATTTTAGGCGCCGAACTCCAATCATCGATTTTTGAATAACACCATAGCTGCGCCCTTATATTTGGATAGGAATCGCTAGGTATTTGCCCCTCTAATTTCCATGAAGACATAATCTTTCTTTCAAGAATCAGGATTTCCCCTGTGGGCTCATGACAAAGCACGGCATCAGGTCGACATCTCATGACTTGATCGCCAATCCTTAAAGTAGAGGCTAGAAGGATTTTATCCTCCCCAAGGCCTTGGTCTGCATAAACCAAATTCCACCCATCTTTATACGCCTGATCCTTTTTATTCTCAGAAATATACTGTGCAATAGTCGGTATATCAGCCTCTAAAAATGGTTCAGATTGAGATTTTCTGGGTGCGACAACTTCGGCACCGGGTTGATGTGAAAAATATGGATTATGCGAAAGCTTATAAATCCAGTTTGAAAAATCTCTAGCCGTTAGCTTAGGCTCTGAAGGCTTAAACATATCCGCTCTTCGTCTAAGCTCAAAAATTGAGTAATCAGTTTTCATTATGCATTAACCACTTAAGAACGATCATATTCAATAAGGCAACTTTTTTTCAATAACCCTCAAACAGGAATTCAGCCAACCCTTCATTAAACAATGAATTGTGAATCACTCTAAAATTTTTAAGATTATTGCCTGTAGCTCGACTCATGAGCTTCAACCCCTCTATAAATAGCTCATTCACTGGGGGAATTGAATGACTGCACAAGTTGCTGAACGACTGATTTATGGTGGCAATAAAGAGATTGGGTTGTTTAGCAACCCTTTGTCACTGTATTTAAAACAAACTGGGATTTCTTTTGTTTCTCCACACACGGCTAATTGGCGCGGGTATGTGGGCACTTGGAAGATTATTGAGACTGATGGGGTCGAGCGTCTGTACCTAGTGAAACTGTCTGCTCACAAGTCTTATGAAGAGATTGTGGGCGTATCGGACGTCTTTCCTGGGTTTGATAAGGTTTTTGCCCACTGGTTTACGGGTCAGTTGCGCTGTCCACAAGGTGCCCAGTTGGAATATCGGCATATGGGTTACGGCAGCATCTACGAGT
>Ga0208507_1001253_pt1 | contig 14493 bp, 18 predicted proteins | sample CryBogCBH12Aug01_FD_184626 | JGI IMG/M metagenome (GOLD analysis project Ga0208507, IMG submission 184626) | Freshwater microbial communities from Crystal Bog, Wisconsin, USA - CBH12Aug09.1 (SPAdes) (version 2) | ecosystem: Environmental > Aquatic > Freshwater > Lake | place: Crystal Bog... | reverse complement strand
CAGCGCCAGAAACATCATGGTGCCTGGGGCCAACAGGAAACCGAGAAGCTTGGACAGCGCGTACATCATGGGACTCTGATAATCGCCGCCGCCGCCGAACGCAATAGACCCTATGGTGGTGGAACGACGGCGGGGATCGGGCGTTGACGTTACGCAGCCTGAGGATGGAAACATCCTTGGCCCTCGCCCCCTTGCGCCGTCACCTTGACCGCAGTATCAAAGGGTTTACTGCGGCGTGGATGGGTGGCCGAGCGGTTTAAGGCACCGGTCTTGAAATGCGTTTCCGGTCATCCCTACCCGTCCCAAATATTTCCAATTTATGTTGTTTTATAAGGCAATATAGGGCGTTCTTGCGTTCTCAATACGTTCCAATGCCGTCCTGTCCCGTCGAGTTCGGTTGCAAATCGGGTTGCATTGCTCCGGAAATGTTCCCCTCTGCCTTTACCGGTCATCTCAACCGACCATAGCTCCGCAGTAGCTTGCATTACAGTCGAATATGATCGTCATGGGAGCGGCTCTGAGAAACATTACGCGCCGGAAGCTGAAGGCGCCCGAGTTAAACAGGTCGTTCCTCGGTGCTGACAACATTGGCTAAGTCGTTCGCCACCCGTCGGGCAGTCTTCAGTGAGCGCTCCGGAACTATTTGCGGAGCACTCAGGGAGGACCACTGTACCCTTCATGGAACATATCGGCGGTATTATCCGGCGATTTTAGGTGTTATCCGGTAACATTGGATGCACAGAGGACAGCCAGACCTTAAATTTTCGCGTTATAGATTATGGTCAAGGCGATGGGTTGTGAAAGACTTTTACTCCGCATATCTTAAGACATGTTTTAGGCAACTCGGCGTCCTCGTGCACAAGAAAATGAAACCAAGCGGTAACGACAGCCGGAATGTCTCCAAGAAATTTCCATTTCGCCCCAGTCTTTTCTCGGATCATGACTTCAACGCCATCGAATTTTCCGATCCCGTAGCCGTCAAGTCCGAACCCCAGTCCAACTGTCAGGATGTCATCTTCGGACTGAATGACGTTTCTGGCATCTATCAAAACACCATGCTTATAGGCGTTTGCAACAGATCCAACCCTCTCCAAACAGCCTGGACGGTTAACGCATAGTTGCGATACCTGGGACCGAACTAAGCCAATCGGCCTTCCAAGTTCATTTGCTGCACGATCCGACAAACCATCAATGGTGACCGCCAGAACGGCTGCTTTTCGCCGCGCTATCGATGCAGCGTCACTCCAGCCAGCCTCTGACGAACTGAGACCATAGGCGAGGGTTAACTGGGCCTCCGCCTTTTCATATTCACCGGCAGCCGACAGAACATCATCGAGAAAATGACGCGTGGTATTTTTCAACTTCTCAGCCATCGTTTGCGTCAGGCTTCTGAGCGGGTGAAGTTCCAAGCCAATCGCGAAGACTTTTCCAGCCTTGGTCCCGATAGACTGCCGCTGCAGCTACCGGAATATCAGGTGGGAGATTTCCGGACTTTGTGAACGCTATCCAGTCATTTTGAGACCTCAGCCCGAGAGAACGCACCCAATCTCTGGCTTCAACAAAGGAACGGAACTGCCTCAATTGTGGAGCAATAGTCCCAGTTCCAAGCCAGTCGCCAAATCCGTTCCATCCGTCTTCTCGGTAGGTTTTGCTTGGTATTACGGGGATATCGGGAGGGAGGTTCCCCGACTTCGTAAACTCCACCCACTCGCTCTTGGATCTTAACCCGAGAGACCTTGCCCATTCCCGAGCCATATCAAAAATTCGATACTGCCTACGAAATGTTGCTACGGCTTCAGTGCCGAGCCAGTCACCAATGCTAACCCACCCTTGATCCTTGTAAGTCGCATGAGGCTTCGTTGGTATGTCAACAGGGAGTTGTCCGGACAAAGAAAATGCGATCCATTCTTTCTGCGTTTTTATACCGAGAGACCTTGCCCATTCCCGAGCCTCAGGAAATGAACGGTATTTCCGCTTATATGTCGCAATAGAATTTGTCCCAAGCCAGTCGCCAATCCCAGCCCACCCAATATTCTTGTAAACGTAGTGAGGCGCAGCCGGAATATCTGAAGGCAACTTCTCCTCTCTCGTAAACTTCTGCCAGTCCTTGCCTGACTTAAGACCAAGCGACCGTGCCCATGATCGCGCCTCTTCAAATTCTCTATATTTTTTTGAACCAAAGGCTACCTTATTGCTGCCAAGCCAATCTCCCCAACTTTCCCATCCCTTTGTCTTGTATACTTGATCAGGAGCCTTCGGAACATCTGCTGGAAATATGTTTGACCCAGAAGTCTTCTTCCAGTCTTGGTATGATCCAAGACCCAAACAGCGAACCCACGCCCTTGCCTCCTCAAATGGACGCCAATTAGCCGGTCCCACTCGATCCCAGATCCTTGCTTCGACCTTGCTGATGAACTCGGCAACATCGATCTGAAGGCCGACCGGAATGTCGCCGACGATCTCAATGATCCCACCGCTTCTGAGCTTTCCTCTGTCAACGGTCCGAAATTCTTCAGCTATCCGGTCATCCTGCGTTGACAGGGCGGCGACCGTCCTGGCGACCTGTTTGAATTCTGTGGACTCGGCAAATTCATCAAAACTTTTGTCGCTGGGAACAATGATGGGAATGATGATGTAGCCGAACTGTTTTCCCTTGAACGGTCGCATGGCTCGGCCAGCGGCCTGAACAATATCGACCACGCTTTGCTTTGGGTCGGCAAACAGAACGCAGTCAACGGTGGGAATATCTACTCCCTCCTGGAGGCACCGGGCATTTGTAATCAACCCCAATGGGCTTTCCCGATAAGCCTGGATCACCTGGGCGCGTTCACCGGAACTTTTCCTGCTTGAGACATGGAAAGTCTGAATCGGCCCGATTTGTTGATCCACAGAGGCGAGTTCATTCTGCAATTCCATGAAATCCTCAGCAGCTTTGATGCTGCGGTGGAATGAGATTGCATGTTTGACCCCGTAATCGGCATAGGCTCGACGCAGGGCGACAGCAGCAGCAAGGGATTGTGCTTCCTGCTCATCCAGTTCAGTTCCCCTCAGGTGAAGGAAACGGTTCTCCTCGACCAACTCGGCGATCCGCTGGTCGCTGATAGCCATGGTCACGACCCGATAGTCTGAAATTATCGGAGGGTCGGTGTGGATCGCCGCTTTGAAGCTGAGAGAATGGAAGCACTGCCCATAGACTTCTTCATTATCCATCGACAGGACTTCGTCATCCGCACCACGGACCACCCGCTCCGTCGCCGTCATAAAAAGGCGGCGTCCTATGCTGACATTCTCGTTGAACAGCAGATGGGAAAAAGACTTGGACTGGTGCCCGACTGTTCTATGGGCTTCGTCCATGATGCCCAGATCAAAGGACGCCTCAGCCGTTCTCGCACCTGATGAAAGCATCTTGCCGCTCTGATACGTCGAAAAGACGATCTTTCTGTTTGTGGTGGGGCGTCTGAGAAATTCGACGATTTCATCCGGCTTGGTGGAAACCTCTATTCCGAGATCATAGGTTCCCTCGACAAACTCATCACGCTCTACCCGACCAGCAGAATCATCACTGCAAGCGCATAGCCATTCCGGCGTTTCACCATGGGCCAAGAACTCCCGTGTCCAGTCTGTGATGCTCTGCTTGATCAATGACAGGCTGGGAACCGCCACAAGGATGGATCGGGCACCCATCTTCTGGGCGATCCAGAACGCAGTCAGGCTCTTGCCAGTGCCACAGGGCATAATGAGGCGACCACGCTCATTGGAACTGAAATGCGTTAATGCGGCCCCTATCGCTGCCTGTTGGTGTGGTCGGGGATCTCTTGGCTTTGGTGGGCTTGGCATTCCACCGATGCATTGGTGAATTGCTGACCAATCTTCCTCGGACAGCGCCAGCCAGTCAGCCAATCCGACTTCGGTTAACCCACCGAGAAGCCGATGCTTCTTTACCGGCTTGGAACTCGTGTGAACGACAAGCGCCGTTGCAAAGCCCTTGCAGACAGTGAAGCTGAGATTGGCGAAGGTAGCCAAATCCGAAACGGTCAGTGCCTGAGTTTGGTTTGAACGGTATTTGCACTGGATTGACCAGAAATGGCCCTCCATCGTCTCAGCAACGAGGTCTATCCCTTCATCGGTGCTTGGGAGTTGCAGTTGGGCTTTCAACCCAGAGGGGAGTTTGTCTTGGACGCGCCAGACATGCTTTAGCTTCGTCCTGTAGCGTGGGCTGGATTGAAGAAAAAGCTGGGTCAGACGCTCAAAGATCTTGCCCTTATCGGGCGCCGTTCCCGAAGCCTTGGAGGGAAGACCATTAGCGATGGCGACGAATTCATCCCAAGTCCACGCTTGCCATATAAGGTAATCGACTGAATTGACCATCATGCCACCCGCCCATATCCTGGGTAGAATAACGGGACAATAGACTTTTCGAAAGTGTGACGGCGATTGCCGTTCCACAGCACTCTCGCTCAGTATCGCCGATACCTTCGGGCGCCACTATTCGGAATTATAGACGACCAAAACAAAATGACGGAAAATAAATAATAGCTGCATTTCCAGAGAACATCATTCGCCTTTCAAAAACTCCTCCAGAGAGGCTGCCTCGAGCCTCTTTAAAAAATTCAATGAAAATGCTGCGGGAAACAAAATTTTTTCTTTGTCTCTCAGGCCCAACGCATTACTTATATTTTTTCCCGCCTCCAAAAGTAAATTTCCCTTTGTTGAGCTCCCATCATCTGGTGCCCATTCCTGAAACTGAACATACTCCTTAGATCGGACGGCAAGCGTATGGTTAATTAGTTCAGGCGGTATTCCGCTTAACGCAAGATCAAATCCAAAATTATCTTCAAAATATTCCATGAAAATATCTCTGTCTTTTCCAAGAAATCGAAAAGCTAACTCATCTATAATTCGATACCAAAGACAAGCCTCTTCTATTTCTCCTTTTTCTCTTTGATTATCGGATAACTCCACAGAAGAGTTATTTAATTCAAAAGATAATGAATAGTCAAAATTGCTGACTATGAAAACAGCTAGATAAATACTTTTCTCCAGTAGCAAATTCTCTGTGTTTTTCTTTTTTTTATAGCTATTAATGATAGATTTCCAATCTTCCCTTACCTTCCGTCTTGTATATTTAGTGGAAAAGCAAATAGTAAGTGATGGCTCAAGGATGCTTGCATCTGGTTGATTGCGAATAAATTCAATCAGTCTAGGTTGGATCATCAAAATCTCTTCTTTTCCAACCACAGAAATCGCATGCCTGCCAATTGCGGCCTCGACCTCTTCTACAAGCGAATAAAGGCGTAATCGTGTAATGGCACCACGTTCTACCATTTCCGCTCCACCTATTGGCTTAATATTTGGCTCTGTCGGCATATCGATTCCCCCCCCGGATTTCGGCTCTACAGATTATCGAAAAATATCACTCCCCATAACGAATAGGAACTATCGTTCCTGGAATGATCCTTCCCATGGCGGTTCCGTTGCCGCATGGACGATCTCAAGGACATCCTGGCCGTCAATCTGCGCCGACTGCGTCATGAACGTGGCTGGACCCAAGAGGAATTGGCCGATCGTGTCGGGATAAGTTCCAGATATCTTGGCCAGATCGAACGAGCGCAAACTTCGGCGAGTGTGACCGTGTTGGGGCGCTTGGCGGATGGCCTGGAAGTCCCTCCAGAAGACTTGGTTCGGCTTGCCACAGTACTCTCGCCTATGAAAAAGTAACCACCGCACCACATCACCGTCAGCCCCATCGACAAGTCGAACAAGATCGGCAATGCCAGAAAGACCTATTAGTATACAGAAATTACGAACCCTTCCGCCGAGAAGGCGATCTGGTGACTTCCATACCACCAATAGGCTAACGTACGGGGGTCCCATTGCCTGATGGATTGGGGTGGCCCCAACTCGGCTCTGACGGCTTCAGCCGTCATTCCTGGCTTGATGAGACTGATCTTCCGTTCCAAGGAATCAATCTTCTTCGCCTCGCCATAAGCCAAGGTTGAGGTGTATTGCGGTTCCGGCTTTGGTTCCGGAACCGCATTGGTCAGAGCGATGGCATTGGCCGGATCAAATGACACATTGACGAAGCATTTCAGGTTCAGCGTCGTCGGGGATGTCTTCTCAATCATGGTGGCCGAATAATCGTATTCGGCTCTGACGGCATTGATAACCCGGGCCGAGGTCTCCTTCTCCGAATACCGCTGGACGCCGGAATTGGTCTCCTGAACCCTCTCCTTGGTAACGCTGTCGATAACGATGCCGTACCGTTGCAGAGCCTGTCTGGCGGCTTGCATCCTGCATTGAAGCGCGTATTCAGCTTTCTGTTCCGGCGTGGCGTAGATAAGCCTGTCCTTCAGGATCACCTCTTCCCGGGATGTCACCTCTCCAGCAATTGCAAGGCAAGGCAACAATATCAGTGCGACAGTAAGCTTCATAGCCGTTCCGCCTTCACCTTGGGGTTCGGGGCCGCTGCCGGCGGAGGAGGTTCATCGTCCTTCGGCTTCGCCGCCTGGATATCCCGCTCCAGTTCCTCAAAAGCCTGGGAAGCCTTCTTCTTGTCTGGGATAGACATCGCCTCTTTGACGTCATCCTGCTTGTAGGTCAGCAGGACAAAGGCCCGGTATAGGGAATTGGCGGTCACGGTGACCTTGGCGTCCTCGATCTGAAAGCCCTTCACATGGACGTTGGATACCGAAGCCATTCTGACCCTTTCAGAGGCTTGCCCGTTGTCATCCGCGAAGTCTTTCCTCTTGGACGACACAACGTCGGCCAGGTGTTCGGCTAGCCGGGTTTCCGCCGCCAGCCGAGCCTTATCGATGGCGAAATCGGCATCATAGGAGACGGCAGATCCTGAGATGGACAGCATGCCGTCCTGATGAGGGGGATGGGGATACCAGGATGGGGCACCCAGGAGAACGGACTGCGCCTCGGCCATCTTGGCATTGAACGGCGCCGGTTCGGGGGAGGCGCAGGAAGCCAGGGCAAGGGCGCCAGCGCTAGCAAACAGAACTTTGTAGTGCATGGCGACCTCCTTCAGTCCGACAGGGAGACCAAAATGCGTTCGCGAGTGTCCGATTTGGCCCGATCCAAACGATATGCCTTCGGTAACCTCAGGTACTAATTGGTGTTGACTGGTTCCCGTCATACGGCTTTGCTTGGCTGATTCGCTGCCAGATCGTTCCTCCGATGATAGGGAGGTTTCGCCGAAATGACTTCAGAACCGAAGGTCAACAATATTGGCCTTGGTGCCCGTATCGCGGATTTCCTCCACGAGCAATACTCTGACAACCGGGCCAAACGAATTGCCAATGACTTCAAGGTCTCCGCCGGTTCAGCGAAACGTTGGCTGCGAGGCATTTCTCCGACGACGGCAATTATCGAGGAGATGGCGGGACGTTGGGGGATTGCGTTCGTAACGGTCGCTTTTGCCGATTACATCGCCGCAAAAGATGCGGAAGCTCTGAAGGTGGTAGAATTGATGGAAACGGACGCCAGAAAGAAGGCCGCCAAGCGAGAACGAGATAAAATATCGCGTGAGAAAAGAAGGTCTGCCCCAAGGCCTGTCCAAGATCCTCAAGTGGAGCATTCAATCGACGGCAATCGACCGGGCATGTTCGAGTTGTGTGTCGAGGATGAAGAAATCCCTGCAACTAAAAAAGCTAGACCAGTTCCTACATGGGCCAAAGCGCTTCGGGGTTTCCTCGAACGTCTTTAGGCGCGGGGAACAACAACGCTCTCCTCCGGATGAATGAAATGACCGAGCCAAGAATGGAGCGATGGGTCAAAGACCTAATGACACTGAAACCGGCCTGGGCGCCTCCGAGGTCGGACCCCAGACTGCTGGCGGTAGTCGCACCGGACCCGGGCGAGATGTCTCATGAGGACTATCAGTGGCTCCTCCGGGATCGGCTCCAGGCAATGATCTACAAGGAAATCCAAGAGGAGGGCGAGGAGTCGGCCCGAGCGGAGATACGGGCAATGTTCCCGTTCCACCATCGGGACATCCTGGAGAAGGGCCCGGAAACTTGGCCCCGCAAAATACTGGAAGCGGGGGAACTGGTGGAAACCCGCCTGAACGAAACCCTGTGGGCGGTGAACTGGCCGGTGGTAATGCCGGCGAAGGGTAAGCCGGCGGTACTCAAAGCGGTGCGGGAAACGGGCCTGGCGGCGTGGCTCTGCCTTGCGGTTCCGAGGGAGATAGATTAGCCGATTGCGCTTCGTGATGAGCGACAAAAATCGGGCAAAATGAACGGCGTATTCCCTCTGAGTTGGCCGGTATAGCTATTGATGGAGGATTGCCAAAGGACAACAGGCATCATGCCGACCACCCAGCCCAATTTTCAATTTAATCAGTGGCCGCATTCGATGGGAATGATCCAGTCCCCTGCCGAGGTTTATGAATTCCAGTTTGAAGGCCCATGGCTATGGAGAGCACGGCTTCTACTCACACGCTTGGAGCGAGTGGCCTTTCTGCATGCTTCTGGCCATGATGGACGGCTTTTGCCCTTATCGCAAAACGTCAAGAACCTGACCGCCACTCAGTGGCAGGAGTTGGACCACCACCTTGCAGACGGATTTTGGAATCTACCAGAACACGATGACAAATTCGGCCTGGACGGCTGGACCTGGACTTTGTCCGGATGGCGCGGAAAACGCGCTCATCGGGTTTCGCGATGGAGTCCGAGCGACGACGACTTTGCCCAACTCGGTCGATTTATCCTGCATGTTGCAGGTTTGCCGATGCCTGAGGACGCAAAATAAACGGACGCTTGGTTAACGACCTGATGATGCGAGAAGTTGCGTGTGGGCTCCTGGTCGTTCCGAGGGAGACGGACTAACAAAATGGAAATTCCCCCCCCATGGGGCCCCTCTCCGCAGTCGTCCCGATTTATTTGGTCCACCGGCACCTACACCGCCCTAAAACTGTCCCACTGGAATATTTTCAAAGTATCCCAGCGAATACTTTTTGCTTAAAACAGGGGCCGGATATCTGTTGGATCTACTCCCCCTCCCCGGGCAGGCCACCCGGCCAACTTGGGTATCGACGAAAAGGCCCCCGGGGGTCGGCATTTCCAAATGCCGGTTTTTGAAGCCCGGTCAGCACCATTCCTCTGGCGCTTTGACCGGCGCAAGCGGATCGACGGCCCGGCCTTCCACTATTTCAAACCTTCTCGCTGGCATCCTACGCTCTGCCTTTGCCGCCTCTTCGGCCATCGCCGCAGCCCTTTCTGCCTTTAGATCAAGGGCTTCCCTCATCAGGTCAACCAACTCTGCGGCGGCTTCTAGGTCGGCCGTTGGTTCCTCCTCTGCGAGAACGGCGTCCTTATGCTGGGCCATCAGTTGCACCCCCAGCTTCCCGGCATCGTTGGCGGTTGCGGTCAGGGCTGCCACGGCTTTGAGATTGCTGGTGTTATCATCAGGATCAGCATCAGGGCGTATCCTTTTTGCCGCGATGGCGGCGACGCCTGAGAGGTGTGCGGCGGTCGCGGCACCATGCTCAGCGGCCGTTCCAAGGTAACGAGCGGTGTTTGCAATTTTCCTGGCAAGGTCAGCGACGATGTTTTGCTGGACGACAGGCAGTTCGGCCATTTCCTCGGCTATTGCTGCAACCTGTTTGTCGGCCGCAACCTTCGCCTCCGCTAGGGCTTGCAAAGATTTTTTCCCCTGGGCCTCGGCTGAATTTTTCGGCTTTATGCGACGCCTAACCACCGACTCGTTCAGTCCAAATTCCTTGGCCAGAGAATTCACAGACTCGCCGCCAACAAGGTGGCGCCGTTCGATTTTGGACCACTCATCGGGGGTCAGTTTTGATTTTCTCCCCATGGTCACCTTCCCATCCCGAGTGCCCTGGCAATGGCGTCGGCCTCCTGGGTGGCAGCATCGGCTGCGCTGTGCATTTCCAAGTTCCGGAACCACTCCGCGTTCGCCAGTGCCTCTTCCCAATTATCTTGGGAGACAAAGTTGCCACCCTGCCCGGCCTGGATCGCCGCCACCCTAGCGAGGTGAGCCCTCGCGAAATTCTCTGATGCCTTCGCGAGTTCGCCCGAATTGGTTACGGTCAGGTTATTCCCTGTCCGTCGTGCCAATATTTTTTGGTCAAGATCGGCCTCGGCTTGCTTACCCAATGCGCCCTGTTGGTCATCGCATTCAAGTTCCGCATAAGCGGCGACTGTTCGGTCTGCGAGGCCTCCGTCAGCAAAGTGGCGCCGCCGGGGCAACCAGAGCGTGAGGGCACGGTTAAGGGCGGCTTTCGCGTTTATCATGCGGGTGTTCCTCCTGTTGCCTCATCAGGTCCCTGACATCGGTTCCGCACTGTGTGGGGGCCATCCTCGGCTTCCATGCATTCGGGCGGCATCGGCTTCAGAAATCTCGCCGGCGGCGACGGCGGCGCGAAGCCTTTCTTCTTCCTGCCGCATGAGGTCTCGGACATTTGGACCGGATTGACGGGGGGCGGTTTTTCGAGCACCGCCATTCGCTTTTGCTTTCAGAGCAAAATCTGCGTCCTTATTGGCCAGCCATGCCTGCGTGGACAAGAACCAGTTCCTCCGTTTCGCCTCAGGACATCCGGATAGCCAGCAGTCACGATCTACGAGCAGTGCTTTCAGGTTCGGGATATTCACAAAGAGGTTTTGCCATTCTGACCAGTGTTTTTCCGACAAACGGATCACAGACCCATTGAAATAGAATTTTCCAGAAACTTCGTTGGGCGCAGGGGCGCCACTCTCCTTTTCTTTTTCTTCTTTCTGTTTTTCCTTTCTTCCATTCTTTGATTTGCGTCGACCCTGCGTCACTTCCGCGTCGGATGCTGCGTCGGATGCTGCGTCGGTTGCCCCTGTTGGGGCTTGATATTTATTGTAATTACAAATAGTTATGACCATCTGCCCTGCGTCGGTCTCCACGCCTATCATCGCTTCGGTTTTCAACCGCTCGACGAATCGTCGAACCGCCGGTTCACTCCACTTCCAGGCCTTCGCGAGAAACCGCGTAGACGCAGTTAATTGCCCTCTCAGAAGTTCCACCCGGCGCCCACCAATCGCCACCGTGCGCGGCTTCCAGGCCGCATTTTCGATGAGCCAGCACCATGCCGCCCGACGGCAATACTTTTCCCGTAATCCGCCCAGTGCGGGGTTATCCATCCACTCCCTGTGCATTTGGTAAAACCCGCCGCTCATGAGGCCCCCCTCGCCGACTCCTCGGCAAATGGTGCAGTCCCGTCATCGCTGTCACTCGGGATTTTCAACGTGTCCAGCAGGATGTGACGCCCGTGCCAGACACCGGGATGGGCCTCGCGTTCGGTGGCGATGGTCAAACCATGCTTCCGGCGTAGGTCGTGTGTGTACGCCGCCAGCCTGAGCGCCCAAGAGGATACCTCCAGCGCGGTAACGCCGTTCGCCCCTACCTCGGCCAGGGCCAATAGTGTCTTCGCGGCCTGACCGACGACGCAGATGGGCTTAATGGCGCCGTCGGTGTCGACCTCGGCTAAAACCAGGAAGCGGTTGCGCATCATATCATTTCCCCTCCGATACCGGCGAATTGGGCCAAGGTGAACGCCGTGGCGGTGGGAGGGCCGGGAAAAGGTTCGCGCCGGACCAGCAGACGTGGACTGGATGGGATAAAGAACTCGTCAGCAATTTCTCGCCGGCGGCGGCGGTGGCGTCGGACCAGCAGTTGCTGGTAGGGTTCTTCTTGAAGATCGACATCGGGAACACTCGCCAGCCACGAGCGGCATAGACTACGGCGGCAGCTTTGACCCCAATCATGCCTAAGCCAACTCCCCTTCGCTCAGGATCCGATCCAATGCGATCCGGGGAACCAAAAGGCGCTTTCCGATCTTGATGGTCGGCAACTGCCCAACTTTGGCGGCCTCATAAGCTAGGTTCCTTCCTACCCCCAGGAGCTTCGCTGCCTGCTCTATCGTGTAGGTTTTGGGTGAGAGGTTCGGTTCCATATCGATTTCCTTAAATGGTGGTGATCATTCACCATTAATCTGAATCGACGGTCGGCACAATAAAAAAAGGTGGACGTCCACCACTGCTCCCGATTAGTATCGTCTCGTCACGAATGCGGAGCTAGCGAATGCCTTCTCTCAAGGGCTACACCCCGATACTTGCAAGCATTCTCGGGATGTCGGCCGCCGCGCTTTATGAGCGCCAACGCGCCTTGGTGCGTGAAGGATTGCTTAATGCCAATGAAGGGCGCGGCCCGGGAAGCGGGGTCAGGGCAACTGCCCCAGGTATCGCCCTTTTGATATTGTCCGTTCTTGCGTCAGATCGGCTGACAGAGTCAGTAGAGAGAACGCGGATCCTAGCCGAGTCTGAATTGGCAGATATTCCTGATAATTTCGAGCATCCCGGTCTGAAAACCCTTCTCGCTTTTATTACTTATATTCTAACGCAGAAGGCAGCGTCAATACTTGTCTCTCAAATTACTGTTTCAAGAACTTCTGATTTTGCTGCAATTACATACGAAGATGACGATGGTAATACGCAATTAGTCAAATTTCGTGGTCCAGCATGGCAAGAACCTGCAATCTCAATATCTGCCTCTCTGAACCGCACCCCATTTCAGAAACTCGCCGGACAAGTTCAGGCGATCATGGCGGAGAAATCTGACGAGGCAGAAGATGTCTAAGGGTCACATCCGCCAGCGCGGCGAAAAATCTTGGGCGATCAAGATCGATATCGGCGCCAACCCGGTTACAGGTAAACGCCGGTCAAAATGGCATACTGTGCATGGTACCAAGCGTGATGCAGAAAAAGAATGCCGCCGTCTTTTGACCCAGTTGGACAATGAAAAGTATATCGAGCCGAGCAAGCTCACCGTCGCGGCTTACCTCACACAATGGTTGAACGACTCGGCGCGACACGGCGTCTCGCCAAAGACTTACGAGCGTTATGCTGAGATCGTGAATAAACACCTGATTCCCAGCCTTGGCGCCCATTTGCTCCGCAAGCTTTCGCCGCTGCACATTCAGGCATGCTATTCGCAGGCGCTGGACAGTGGGCGCCGGAACAGTAAAGGCGGATTGTCTGCGCTGACAGTGAAACATCACCACCGGGTCTTGAAGGCGGCTTTACGTCAGGCGGTTCGCTGGCAACTACTGGTGACCAATCCCGTGGACGCGGTCGATGCGCCACGGCCGGTTCGGAAGGAAATGCGGATCCTCGACCAGGCCGATTCGGCAAAGTTGCTCCGGTCGATTGCCCATACCCAGGTCTATATCCCGGTTCTCCTCGCCGTCACCACCGGGATGCGCCGAGGGGAAATTCTCGCCCTCCGTTGGCGCGATGTTGATTTAGATGCCGGACGGCTACAGGTCGTTCGGACCCTTGAGCAGACGCGCACCACATTAAATTTCAAGGAGCCGAAGACGGACAGGAGCCGCAGGACGATCACCCTGCCCTCCTACGCAATCGAAGAATTACGGGAACACTGGAAACAACAGGCCGAGCTTCGGCTGACGTTGGGATTGGGCAAAGACCCTGAGTCCCTCGTCGTCTGCCGCCTCGATGGCCAACCGCTCCAGCCACGCTCCCTCACCCACGAATTTTCCCGCATGATTGCCCGAGTTGGCGTTCGACGCATCCGATTCCATGATTTGCGACACACGCACCTGAGCCACCTTCTGGCGGCCGGGGTGAATCCAAAAGTTGCAAGCGAACGCGCCGGGCATGCTTCCGTCGCCATCACGCTTGATGTATACAGCCATGTCCTACCGGGCCTTCAGGAGGACGTTGCCAAGCAGGTTGACGTCGCCCTTCGGAAGGCTCTGGATGCGAAGTGATAGCGTTGGGTTGCAAATCGGGTTGCAAAGGCCATTTCGGCTCTCATCGGAAAGACAGAAAGCAATACGATTTCAAATAGTTGGATGGGTGGCCGAGCGGTTTAAGGCACCGGTCTTGAAAACCGGCGTAGGTGCAAGCCTACCGTGGGTTCGAATCCCACCCCATCCGCCAGACGCACAAAAATGTCTGTTTCAACAAGAAGACTCGAAGACGCGAAGGAAAAAAGAAGATTTGATCTTCGTGTCTTCCCGCCTTCGTGTGGATTTCAAATTTTCTTTCAGTAGGACCGGCGTCCCTGCCGGTCTTTGCCGCACCCTCGGGCAGGGGCCCACCGTCGCCGTCACTGCGGCCAGATGGATCGCCACGGCGCTGCGCGCCTCGCGAGGAATTGCCCGAGGTTATGGTCCGGTTTCACCCAATGCCTCTAAGGTTCGGACGCCAACAGGGATAACGCAGTCGCCATCGGCAGATAGAGCGTTCGTGGTCGCGAGATCAAAGCTGTGAATCCGAAGGCCGCGTAAAAGGATGCAGCCCTGTCGTCGATAGCATCGGCAAAGATCGCGTGAGTGCCAAGAGGTGCCGTCGCCACCCTATTGATGGCGTCGAACAGCAAGGCTTCGCCGTGGCCAAGTCCGCGATAATCGCTATGGCGGCCAAGCCAGCCGATCAGCGCCGCCGGGACAACCGGATACCGCGGCAGTTTCTTTGCCAG
>Ga0208507_1001249_pt1 | contig 14515 bp, 6 predicted proteins | sample CryBogCBH12Aug01_FD_184626 | JGI IMG/M metagenome (GOLD analysis project Ga0208507, IMG submission 184626) | Freshwater microbial communities from Crystal Bog, Wisconsin, USA - CBH12Aug09.1 (SPAdes) (version 2) | ecosystem: Environmental > Aquatic > Freshwater > Lake | place: Crystal Bog... | reverse complement strand
AACGGGCAATCCGGCTGAACGCCAAGGTTCGGCAGACGGTCAGCGCGATGGATCAAATCGTATGGACCGTGAATCCCCGGAACGACTCCGTGCCGAATCTGGCGAGTTTTCTCTCCGAATATGCGCAAGAGTTTTTCCGCCCCACCTCGATCCGCTGCCGCTTGGATGTGCCGGTCAACCTGCCGGAGCAGGTATTGAGCGCTATGGCACGGCACGAGATTTTTCTGGCCGTCAAGGAGGCGTTTAACAACGTCGCCAAACACGCCGCCGCCGGCGAAACCTGGCTGCGCATCCGCTGCTCCGCCCGCGAATTGGAAATCGAAATCGAGGACAACGGCTGCGGCTTCGAGGCCGGACCGCGTGAATCCGCTGGCAACGGTCTCGGGAACATGGGTCGCCGGCTCGGCGGGCTCGGCGGCCGCACCGAGATCAGCAGCCAGCCTGGTCGCGGCACGCGGGTGCGTTTCGTCCTGCCTTTGGGGGACGCAGCCCCGGCGGTGCAGGGCAAGGCCGGGGCGGACGGAGCGTTGCCGGATGACGCATCGGGAGCCGCGCCGCCGTAATCAAAGTCGTATTTCACAAAGATCGCATGACCATCAAAGTTGCCATCGTCGAAGACAAGATCGGTATCCGCGAACACTCGGATCAACTGCTCCGGAGCACGCCGGGCTTCGAGTGCGTGGGTGTCTGCGCTTCAGCCGAGATGGCCTTGCGCGAGCTTCCGGCCAAGGCCCCCGATGTGGTGCTGATGGACATCAATCTTCCCGGCATGTCGGGCATCAAATGCACGGCGCGGCTGCGGCAGGTTCTGCCCGGGGTGCGCATCGTCATGGTCACCGTCTATGGCGACGCCCAGAATATTTTCGAGGCATTGCAGGCGGGGGCCAGCGGCTATCTGCTCAAGCGCGCCTCGGACGCAGAATTGCTTCAGGCCATTGCCGGGGTCATGCAGGGCGGCGGGCCGATGAGCGGCGAGATTGCGCGTCGCGTCATCGAATCCTTTCAGCGCCCGGCTGCGCCCGCCGGAGTGGAGGCGCCACTCACGCCGCGCGAAAGCGAGGTGCTGTCCCTGACCGCGCGTGGGTTTGGCAGCAAGGAAATCGCTGACCAACTCGGCATCAGTGTCCGCACGGTGTCCCTGCATCTCCAGCATATTTACGAGAAACTTCACGTGCGCTCCCGCACCGAGGCGGCGGCCAAATACTTCGCCTCCCAACCGCCCCACGCGCGCTGATGGCGCGCTCGTCGGGCGGACGGCATAGGTAATTTTGCGTATTACGCATTTCTCCGGCTGGTGAGAGATTCCCTCTGTCACGCACAGATCCAAACAACAATAGCTATCATAAACACCAAACCTATGTATCTAAAATCTCTCATCGCCACGATCGCGCGGCCTGGCCTCGCGCTGCTGGTCATCCTTGCCACGATCTTCCCGCCGGCGGTTCACGCCGCCAGTATTTACAAGGCGCCAACCGGCACCGACCTGACCGCCGGCGCGAGTTGGCAGGGCGGCATCGCGCCGGCCAGCGCGGACACGGCAACGTGGACCAACGGTTCACTTGGCGCATCGCTGACCTTGGGAACTTCAACCGCTTGGGTTGGCATCAGCGTCTCCAACAGCGCGGCGAGCGACATTTACCTTGGCGGCGCGGGCACGCTCACGAACGGTGCCAGCGGCATTAACATGTCGGCTTCCGTCGTCAACCTGACGATCACCAACGCCATCGCCTTGGGTGCCAACCAGACCTGGACGGTGAATGCCGGCGTGGGGCTGACTAATTACGGCGGCATTTCTAGCGCCTCCGGCGGATTTACTTTGACCAAGTCCGGAGCCGGCACCCTGACGCTCTACGGCACGAATACTTACGCCAAGGCTGGAACCATTAATAATGGCACCTTTAACTTGGGATCAAGCAGCCAGTTTGCGCATACGAATGTTTTCATTGTAACATCCAATACGGTCGCGAATCTTCATGGCACCTTCACTTACACCACCACCTCTGCCAGCGCTGGAACCAGTGCGCTTGAGGTGGATAACGGAGCCACGGTGAACTTTGATGGCACCGCCAGCATCAGCGGAGCCTCCGGGTCAACCCGCATCGGCAACTCTGGCGCGAACACGGCATACCTAAACATTATTACTGGCGGCTCATACACAACCTGGCTAAATACTATCATTGGAAGAGCAAGTGACCCTGGCGTGGTGACGGTTTCCGGCGGAACATTGGTTCAAAGCAATAACCAGGTGCAAGTCGGGCAAGGAGCAAGTGGCACGCTGACCATTACCAACAGTGGCAATGTTTTTGTTCCTTCAGCGACCGCCTCAGCTTTTATCATTGGTAACGGCGCGCCTGGAACCGTGAATCTGAGCGGGGGGACACTGCAAGTCCCCAAGGTCTCGGTCGGTGCCAGCTCTTCGACTTTCAACTTCAACGGCGGAACGCTCAAGCCGCTGACCAATAACACCACGGCTAATAGCACCGCGTTCATGAGCGGCTTGACCACCGCCAACGTGCTGGCGGGCGGGGCGATTATTGACACGGCAACGAACGCTGTCACCATCGGCCAGTCCTTGTTGAATGGCGTCGCCGGGACCGACGGCGGGTTGGTCAAGCTGGGTGCCGGTTCGCTCATCCTTTCGGGATCGAGCACCTACACCGGCCCCACGGTGGTAAGCAACGGCACGGTTTTCGTGGATGGTTCGCTCAACACGGCGGGTGCCGTATCCGTGAAGTCAGGCACGACGTTCGGCGGCGTGGGCAGCGCCGGCAACGTCACGGTCGCGAATGGCGGCACGGTCGAAGGCGGGCAAGGCAGTAGTGGCTCTCTGTCTCTCGCCAGCCTGACGCTGGGCATCGGGGCGAGCGACCTCACCACCGACACATTTAACGTCGTGAATGGCGAGAGCATTACCTGCAGCGGCTCGGTGGCGGTCAACGGCACCAACTATATTACCGTGACCGGAAGCAACCCAAGTGTCGGCGTTTACACCCTGATGACCTACACCGGCTCGACGCCTTTTGCCAAGATGCGTCTGGGCACGGTGCCCTTTGCCTTGGGCGCCTTCCTGCAGGATTCCGGCAGTGCCATCCAACTGAATGTCACCAACAACTACGTGGTCCCGACCGGGCCCGGCACGTGGGTGGGCAATGCGGCAAGCACCTGGAACCTGACCAACTCGTTCGATTGGAAGCTCACTACGGGCGGCCAAAAAACGGTCTATACGGACGGGAGCGACGTCACGTTCGATAACTCGGCGACGAACTTCACGGTGTCGCTGGCGACCAACGTGGCGCCCAACAGCATTACGGTCACGTCCTCGAGCAATTACCTGTTCGCTGGCACCGGCACGATCACGGGCGCCACCGCTCTGACCGATAACGGTCCGGGCACGCTGACCCTGGCCAACAGTAACAGTTTCACCGGCGGCACCTTCGTGAACGGTGGCCGGCTCCAGCTCGGCAACGGAGGCGCCAGCGGATCGCTCGGCGGCACCATCACCGACAGCGCCACCGTCGTCTTCAACCGCAATGACACCAATGCCGTGGTCAATTACCTCACCGGCAGCGGTTCGGTGGTGCAAGCCGGCTCCGGCACCACCCTGCTGGTAGCATCGAGCGACTATACCGGCGGCACCACGGTCAGCAACGGCACGCTCGAAGTGACCAGCACCGGTGCGCTTACCGGCGCTGGCAGCATGGCGGTCCAGTCCGGCGCGACGCTGGTGCTTGACACCGGAGTGGCTTCTTCGTTTTCGACGCTGGCGCTGGGTGCCGGCTCCACCAACGGGCTGGCGGCGGGGGGAAGTTCGATCACCGTGACCGGCGCCAACGGCTTGATGGTCGGCGGTCCGGCGACGATGCGGATGCTGGCCCCGCTGCCGGCGCCAGGCGTCTATGACCTTATTGGCTACAACGGGACTATCGGTGGCGCTGGGCTGGGTGCCCTGTCACTGGCTCTGCCGTTCCCGCACGCGAGCGGCAGCCTGATCACCAACGCGGCTGGCACTTCGGTGCAGCTCAATCTAACTGAAAATGGTTCGGTGCTCTGGGTGGGCAATCTGGCCGGTAACTGGGACCTCTCCGGCGCGACCGAGTGGAAGCTGGGTAATAGCGGTGCATCCACCGGCTATCTGGACAAGGACGTCGTGGTGTTCGATGACACCGCCACCCGGTTCACTGTCAATGTCGCCACCAATGTGAATCCCACCAGCGTTACGGTTTCTGCCACCAACAATTACCTGTTCACGGGCAGCGGCACAATCACGGCTAACACGACGCTGACCATGAACGGGGCTGGCACGGTAACATTCGCCAACTCCAATGTTTTCAACGGCGGCTCCGTTATCAGCGGAGGAACGCTGCAAATCGGCAACGGCGGCACCAGCGGGGCTATCGGCGGCGACATTGCGGACAACGCCACGCTGGTGTTCAATCGATCGGATGCGCTCACTTATAGCGGGCTGATTAGTGGCTCGGGCGGGCTGGTCAAGCAAGGTGCCGGGACCTTGACACTCTCCAATTTTAACACCTATGCCGGAGGCACCATTGTCAGTAACGGCACGTTGGTGGTATTCAACCCGCTGATTGGTGGCAGCTATTACGGGGGCATCGCGGGCAGCCTCACGGTCAATCCGGGCGCCATGGTGGTTCTGCGGTCCCAGAATTCCCTTGGCTATGGCACGGCGTTTGTATCCCCGATCAACAACTCCGGCACCATTATTCAGGCAGCCCTGTCCGGCACGGATCTTCAGAACTTCGCCGGTGTGACCCTGAACCTGATCGGCGGCTGGATCGGCGCCACCAACGGCGGATTTTTGGATCCTACAGGCGGCACCACCATCAACAGCCTGTCCAACGCCATCCCTTCGACCATTGGTGGTTCGTTCCTGCGGCTGCGCCAGCCGGACACGACGATCACCGTCGAAGCTGGTGGCGGTCCCGTTGACCTGCTCATCAGCGCGGTGATCAGCCAATTCGCTACCGGCTACGGCTTCACCAAAGCGGGACCTGGCATACTGGTGGTTACGGCCGCGAGCACTTACAGCGGTCCCACGACGATCAGCGCGGGCACTCTGCAAGTTGGCGCCGGTGGCAACAGCGGCACGCTGGGCACGGGTCTGGTCACTGACAATGCCACGCTGGTTTTCAACCGCGCCGACAGCTACACGGTGACCAACTATCTGACTGGCAGTGGAGCGTTGGTGCAAGCCGGTGCCGGCACCCTCACCCTCACTAACGTGGACGACTACACTGGCGGCACCACAGTCAGCCATGGCACGCTGCTGGTCAACGGGTCGCTGGCTGCCGGCGGCGCGGTGACGGTGAACACCAACGCAGTCCTCGGCGGGGCTGGCAGCGTCGGCAGCGTGGCCGTGCAGGCTGGCGGTGCCGTCCGCGGCGGCGATGTCAATTATTCCAACACGCTGACCGTGGCAACCTTGAGTCTGGGGAACGGCAGCACGGCCACGACGACCAGCCGTTTCAAAGTGGCGGCGGGCGGCAATGTCGCGGCCACCACGGCCCTCAATGTGAACGGCACAAATCTTGTCACCATCCTTGACTCTACTCTGGTGGTCGGCACGAATACCCTCTTCACTTACGGCGGCGGCTCCATCGGCGGCACGAGTGGTTTTGGCGGCTTAAAGCTGGGCACCCTGCCAGCGGGCGTCACGGCGCACTTGATAGACAACGGCGCCGCCGTGCAGTTGGCGGTGACCTCCTTGTTCACGGTCGCCACCAATTCCCCGGTGCTGACCAATTCCATCAGCGGCGGTAACTTGAACTTGTCGTGGCCTGCGGACCACCTTGGCTGGCGGTTGGAGGTGCAGACCAACACGCTGAACGTCGGCCTGAACAGCAGTTGGTTCACCTGGCCCAATTCGACCAACGCGACTGCGGTTTCGATCCCGATAAATTCGGCAAACCCGACTGTCTTCTTTCGGTTGATTTATCCATGAGGATGACCAGTGAACCATCGAACGGCTTGAATGGCAATTGTGGTTGAGGGGTTGGGTTCGGGCGGCTGGGGTGAGGCCCAGCCGCCGATTTTAAGACGTCGTATTAAAAGTTTGCAGAACACTTATATGAACACACATTCAGCAATCTGGGCAATTCAGAACCGCCGCCTGCGCGGCTTCACGCTGATCGAACTGCTTGTCGTCATCGCCATCATCGCCATCTTGGCGGCCATGCTGCTGCCGGCCCTTTCCGCCGCCAAACGCAAGGCCAAAGAGACCCAATGCATGAATAATCTCAAGCAATATGCTTTGGCCAACATCATGTATAACGGCGACAGCAAGGGGGTTTTGATGTGTTCGGTGGATCCGGCCACGGGTTACTCGCTGTGGATCGATCGGCTGGAAAAAAATTACAACCTGAAGTCAGGCTCGCGCTGCTGTCCGAGCGCTCCGGAGATAACCCCGGCCAGCACGTGGAACTCACCAAACTCGCAAGTGGGTGGGACTGGCGGCTATGGTGGCACGGCGGATTATCCTTGGAACACCGCCAATATTGGTGGAACCGGGGGAGCTTACCAGGGCGGCTATGCCATGAATGGTTGGTGTATTACCGCAGATGGTGGCACCTTGGTGTCCCTCTATTTTAACAAGGATAACGCCATTCGAAATCCTTCGGCGACCCCTTGTTTTTCCGATGCCATCATGTTTCGATCTTATTGCCAGACCTCGGATCCACTTCCGCCCAATGTTTATCAGGGGGAAGATTTGGCGAACTCTGGAATCGGGCGGGTCTGTATTGCCCGACACGGTGTCGGCGCTGCCCCCAAGGGCAACCAGCCAGCCAACAGCGGCATTTATAATTCCGCTCGCATCTTCGTGGGGTTGGCGGACGGGCATGCGGAATCATCGAAGCTGATTAATTTGAAGAATTACTATTGGAACGCCACCTGGCCCAATTGAACAAAAAAACCAACAGACCCAAAAGGAGGTGGAAAGTGAAAAGCATTAATCGGCGGGCGGAAGTCGGCTTAGTGGAACCGTCCAATTACAATTTAACCCATCGTGAAATGCAGGTTGTCAGCCTCTTGGTGCAAGGATTAAGCAACCTGCAGATCGCGGATCGTCTGGGGCTTAAATTTTATACGGTGACCACCCATTTGAAAAATATTTACAAAAAGCTTGGCGTTCACAAACGCATCCTGGTGGCAAGCAAAGTCCTGACCGAGGGGATTACCACAGGGTCTATTCGAACCGGTTTTGCGATTAATCTCCAGGATTCCCTCGATAACTTGCCTGCGCCAGCAACCGAAGTCGGATTGCTTTTTGAAACCACCACGCCTCCACGTTAACCAACAAAGTTGAGAACAAATCAAACCGGCTGACCGAATATGCCTGCTGCGAAAGGCTGGCTCCAAACCTGTTTCACAACCGCATCATGCAGAAAAACATTACTGTCTTCGCCGCCCTTTGCTTGCTGGCTATGCCAGCCGCGGCCCTGGCGCAGTCCCCCACAGGGGCGCCCAAGCCGAACATCGTGTTCATTTTAATCGACGACATGGGGTGGAAAGATGGCGCGTGTTTCGGCAGCAAGTTTTACCAGACGCCGCAGATTGACGCGCTGGCCGCAGAATCCGTGCGCTTCACGCAGGCTTACGCGGCGTGTGCAGTTTGCTCGCCGACCCGTGCGGCGCTGATGACCGGAAAGAATCCCGCGAGGCTGCACATCACCGACTACATCCCTGGCGAGGGTGCGCCCAAAAACAGCCGTTTCAAAGTTCCCGACTGGCAGCAGCATTTGCCGCGGGAAGAAACCACGCTCGCCACCGAATTGAAGAAACTTGGCTACACCACCGCGCACCTTGGCAAATGGCATCTCGGCGGCGGTGAATTTCTGCCGCAGCACCAGGGCTTCGATACGAATATTGCCGGCGGTGAGACCGGCGGTCCGGCATCGTATTTCTGGCCTTACGGCAATAGGAACAATGGCAATTGCGTCCCCGACCTCGCCTCGCGCGGTGGTCAGAAAGGCGAATATCTCACGGACCAGCTTACCGACGAGGCGCTGAACTTTATCGAGGCGAACAAGGATAGACCTTTTTATCTGAACTTCTGCCATTACGCCGTCCACGCGCCGCTGATGGGCAAACAGGAGTTGATTGACGAGGCCGCCGATCGTCCCGGAGCCGACGGTCAGGATAACAAAGTCTATTACGCCATGCTCAAGAGCGTGGATGAAAGTGTCGGTCGCATCGTAAAAAAACTGGACGAGCTGCACCTGGCAGATCACACGGTCATCGTATTCACCTCGGACAACGGCGGCTCGGTGCATTTCGGCCAGCCGCCGGCCACGTCCAATTTTCCGCTGCGCGCCGGGAAAGGGTTCGCCTACGAGGGCGGATTGCGCGTGCCGCTCATCGTCAAGCTGCCGGGCGCCACTCACGCCGGAACCGTCTGCAACACGCCGGTCATCACGATGGACTGGTTTCCCACACTGCTCGAACTCGCCGGTGCAGGCAAATCCGCCAGCCGCACGGCGGTGGATGGCGTGAGCCTGGTGCCGTTGCTGCGCGGTGAAAACGCGACGCCGCACGCGGAGCTTTTCTGGCATTATCCGCATTACTGGAACGGTGGGGAAATTTCGCCTTACAGTGTGGCGCGTGTCGGCGATTGGAAGCTGATCCGCTTTTACGAGACCGGTCGCGAGGAGCTTTACAACTTGAAGACGGATCTTTCGGAGCAGCACGATCGCGCTGCGACCATCCCGGAAAAGCGGCATGAATTGAATGCGCGGCTCGACGCCTGGCTCAAGGGGGTCGGTGCGCAGATGCCCGTGTCCCGGAGTAATAACAAGCCGGTGCCGCCAAGTGACCAAACATCGCCTGCGGTTATCCATGATTAAAAATTCCAAACCCATTTGCCTCTTTCAAAACCCCGTCGCCGCCGACGTCAGGAGGCTCAAATCTCAATGAAAATGCCCATCAACAATATCCGATTCAGGGTATGTCTGGCCGGTTTTTACCTGCTGTTGGTCGGCAGCGTTTACGCCTTGCCGGACGCGCTCACGCTGACCGTCACCAACACCTGGACCTTGCAGCCGGTGACATTCAACCTCCAGCGCTATAACCTGCGCGCGACGAATTATCAGGTGCGGATTTATTCGGATGCGACGAATTACACGCTGTTGCCGACGAATCAAATTCCCGAGGTGACGACGTATCGCGGACGCATCACGGGCGACCTGGGGGCGGTGGTGGTCGGGACGTTTGGGGTGGACGGAAAATTTTATTACAACGTCAGCTACGGCTGCCGCTGGCAAAGCAGTGTCGCCAATTCCGATCCCTACGACACGACGAACCGCCTGTCGTGGGGCGGCATGGGCGCGTATTTTCAGACGATGAACCTGCCGAGCCTGGGTTATGTGACCAACTACGCGGTGGCACCGACGAACCTTCCGCAACACATCACCTGGTCCGCGAGCAATTATCCGACGAATCCCGCGATGAGCTACGGCGGGCCGCCGTATTTGAATGTTCTCAAACAGGTGCCGGTGCAGCGGGCGCGGCTGGTTCTGGATTCGGACTATGCCCGGCTCTTCAACACGTTCGCCGGCAGCAACCTTGCCACGGCGATTTTGATTCAGGAAGCCCGCATCAACGACGTGGATTACGAGCAGGCGCGGGATCTGGGCATTTGCTACCAAATCATGTGCGTTTGTGTGCGCACCAACACGCAGTTGCCATATACCACCACGACTGGCGATCTTACCGAGGAAAAAAACTTCTGGAGTCCCGATCCGGGCTACAGCCACGGCGTGGCCACCAACGGCTGGTTTGACATGGTTCATGGCTCGGTCAACGTCGCCACCGCCGGCGGTTACGCGGATTGCCCCGGCGATTACAGCGTGATGGATCCGAGTTGGTGCGGTTTCGCATCGGGCCACGAGATGGGCCACAACTGGGGGCAAAACCATTACACCTCGACGCGCGACTACACGGGCGACAATTTCTGGCACGTGGCGCAGGATGGATCGGGCCTCGCCTATTCGACCCGTGATGCCTGCCAGGCGCAATACCAGCGGCGCAACACCGCGAAAGGCGGCATTGAGTGGGTGAAATATAATTACCAGCTTGCGCCGCACGCCACGCCGGACCTGGCGACGACCAAGACCAACCAGTCGGTCAGCCTCAACGTGCTGTTGAACGACTACATCGCCAACAGCAACACGCTTTCCATCGTTTCGTTTGAAATCAACACCGCCAACGGCGGCGTGGTGACCAACCTGGGCAACGGCGTTTTGAAATACACGCCGCCCAACAATTTTGTCGGCTACGATTTGTTTCATTATTACGTCGGCGAGCCGAGCGGCTTGAAAAGTCTGACGGCGGCGAAAGTGCTGGTGAGCAGCGATGCCAATCCGCTGCTGGGGGAATGGTCGCTGCACAATACGAACGGCACCAGCGCCTCCGAAGCCACCGGCAACGGCCAGGCGGCCACGCTTTACGGCACGGCGTCTTTTGGCACGGGTTCCGTTCCAGGCGTGGCCGGCGGCACGGCGCTGCATTTTGACGGCGCGGGCTATGCGCGGTTTCAGGGCACCTGGTTTGATTCCTACAACACCAACCTGAGCCTTTCGCTGTGGGTCAGGCCCGACGCGACGCCGAGCGGTGAGCAGATGATTTTCATGAAAAGCGCAACCGACAACAACACCGCATCCAGCAGTCTTGGCTCTGCCGGCGTCCGTCTCGGCATGAACGGCTCGACCTTTTTCTTCACCGGGGCCACGGTGGGAGGGCAGAGCAGCTTCGACGTCAAAGCCGCCGTCGTGCCGCAGCCGGGCGTCTGGTATAATTTGGTCGGAGAGATTGATCGCACCAGCGGCTTGATCCGGCTTTACGTCAACGGCGTGGAATACACCGGCACGGCCAGCACGCGCACGATTCCGGCGGGCGAATTTATCGCGGCGGACAACTGGCCGCTGCTGGGCATGGCCAACGACGGCAACGGCAACACGTCCTGGCTGACCGGCGCAATTGATGACGTGCGGCTTTACACCAAGGCGCTTTCACTGTCGGAGGTCACGGCGATTTATTCGGGCGCGGGCCTGCTGCCTGCGGCCGGGCCGCATCCTTACGATGGCGAAGGCAATGTGGCGTTTCTGCCTCTGCTGACCTGGCAGCCGGGCGGGACAAACAGTTTTAAATACAATGTTTATCTGGGCACCAATGCCGCCAACGTGGCGATTGCCACGACCAGTTCCAACGAATATCAAGGACAGGTTAGCGCGGCGAGTTTCACCCCGACGAACAGTCTGGGCACCAACACGGCGTATTTTTGGCGGATAGACGAAGTTTACGGAACCAACCTTGTGGGCAGCGGCGTGTGGAGTTTCACCACGGCGGCGGATGGGATTCACAGCGGGTTGAAATTGTATTTATCATTGGACGCCAGAGATACTTCCGGCACGACCACGTTTGACCGCTCCGTCGCGCCGTATCACGACGGCACCCTTTTCAATTCGCCGACCGGCGCGGTGGGACAGGTCAATGAGTCGTTGGCATTCAACGGATCGAGCACTTATGTGCAAACCCCGGCGTTGAGTATGACCACGAGCAACGCCACGTTTCTGGCGTGGGTGAAGCTGAACGGCAACCAGAGCTCCTACACCGGCATCATCTTTTGCCGCGGCGGCTCCACTTCCGCTGGCATGGATTTCCCCACGTCCAATCGGCTCGGGTATCACTGGAACAATGAGTCGGGCACCTATGCCTACAGTTCCGGCCCGCAAGTGCCGACCAATCAGTGGGTGCTCGTGGCCGTGACCGTGACCAACAACCGCGCCGTGTTCTATCTCGGCCAGACCAACGGCGTCATCACGTCCACGACCAACAATTACACGCACGTCTTGCAGGCCTTCGACGCTGCGGAAGAGGTTGGGCGTGACAATTTCGGCGGCCGCAGTTTCAACGGTCTGATTGATGAGGCTTGTGTCTGGAACCGCGCTTTGACCGCCGGTGAAATTGGTCAGATTCTGACCAACGGCATCAACGGCGCCAGCTTTGCCGGCGTGCCGTCGGCCCCGGACACCAACACGTTCACCTGGGTGGGAGATACCGATGCGTATTGGACCAACGCGTTGAACTGGGCGACCAACGCCACGCCCGCCGCTGCCAACACTGTTTATCTCAATGATTCGGCCAGACTTACCGGCACCCAGTTGGCCACGAACTTTTCCATTTACGGAATCAATCTTTCCGGCGGCTTGCGTGGCGCTGGCATCTATGGCACGAATACGCTGACGCTCGGCGCGGGCGGCATCGTGATGACCAATGTCACGGCCAGCCTCACGCTTGGCGCGGCGGTGTCCCTCGGCACGGCGCAGACTTGGACGGTGGCCAATGGCTCCATGCTCACGCTGACGAACAAACTTTCCGGCAACGCCAACCCGGTGCTCACCCTCAACGGCGGTGGCGTGGTGTATTTGAGCAACAATATTTCCGGCAGCAGTTACGGCGGAAATGTGCTCGTCAACGCCGGCACGTTGAGTTTGCCTTTCGGTTGGTATACGGCTTCGGTCGCCGGCAACGTCAGTGTTGGAACCAATGGCACGCTTATTTTCAACAGCCACCCGTATGGTCCCAATGCTGACAATTACACCACCAACGCCGGCACCATCCTTGTCCCCGGCGGCGGTCATTTGTCCAACTTGGAGTTGCGCGGCGGGCAGATCACCGGCACCGGGAGCCTGCGCGTCGGCGACTACTTTGGGACCAGCAGCGGTGGTCATTGGGCCTCACGCTCCAACAGTGTCACTGCCGTCATCAATGTTGCTGGCCTGGTGCTTTATACCCCCAACACCATCTTCACCGTTGAGAACGGCGGCGCTGACCCCGACCTGTTGGTTTCCGCGCCCATCAGTGATGGCGTCAACGGCACGTCCAGCTTCACCAAGTCCGGCTTTGGCTCGCTCACACTCACGCAGCCCAGCACTTACACCGGCAACACGACCAACAGCCAGGGCACGCTTAACTTGACCGGCCCGGATAACATTCTGCCCGCTTCCACCGGCTTGTATCTCGCGACGAATACCGTTTTGAATTTGAACGGCATCAACCAGACCGTTGCGCGGCTCACCGGCGGCGGCACCATCAACCTCGGAGCCGGCTCGCTCGCGGACACGGACGCGGGCACCAATGTTTTCGGCGGCCTCATCACCGGCAATCCCAGCGGCGCGACGGCCAACGACACCCGGCTCGCTCCGCCCGGCGGCTTCGCGCTGGCCGGCCCGGGCAAACTTACTTTGACCAATGTTCAAGCCTATGTTGGCGACACCTGGGTTTCGTCCGGCACGCTGGCCTTGAGCGGCGGTGGCACGCTGGCCGGCAGTTCCAATCTCGCTGTTTCCGCCGGTGCGATACTCGATGCCACCGCCCGCACGGACGGCACGTTGAAACTGGGTTCCGGCCAGACGCTGGCGGGCTTCGGCAAAGTGGCAGGCAAGGTGGTTGCCACGAACGGCGCGGCCCTCGCGCCCGGCAATGGTGCCAGCCTCGGCACGCTGACCTTCAACAGCACGGTGAACCTCACTGGCGGCCAGGCGCAGATGGCCATCAGCAAATCCGGCGCGACCCTGGCGAATGATTCTTTGACCGGCATCACCACGCTCACCTGCGGCGGCTCACTGGTCGTCACCAACCTCGGCCCGGACGCGCTGGCGGCGGGCGACAGTTTCAAATTGTTCAACGCCTCCACCTTCACCGGCACGTTCACGAATTTTAACCTGCCGCTGCTCGCGTCAAATCTCCTGTGGAACACGAGCCAGATGGCCGTGAACGGCACGCTCGCGGTGATCGCCATTGTGCCGCCCGCGCTTTCCGGCGCGACTTTATTGGGCGGCGGCGGATTCCAGTTGACCTTCAGCGGTCCCGGCGGCCAGACCTATGAGGTTCTGACCAGCACCAATCTGCTTCTGGCGATGACGAACTGGACCGTCCTGACGAACGGCACCTTCGGCGCCAGTCCGGTGACGGTCACCAACAGCGTCGCCCCGGGATCGCCGGCCGGATATTACCGCATCGCGTCGCCATGAGATCCGGTGGATCGACTGGTGGCGCCTATGCCAGAAATCTGGACCGATTTCCGGCTTCTCCGCTGAACCGTTTAGCACGGATGACCCGTTGATGTGGGCCGCCGTGTAAACGGCGGGTAAAATTGCGGCATCTTTTGGCCATGGCAATCGTCTCGCCAGTCTCCATCGGAAGATTCTCGGTCAATCAGCCTGTTTTTTTGGATCGAATTTCTTGACTGGCGGGGTCCACCCGGCAGGTTTGGGATGATCGCTGGTGAGCGGAGCGTCATCGCCTGATTTCTGTTGTTCTTTTTGCAACCGCGCGGTCAGTTCGGCAACTTTCGCCGCGTATTGCGGTAGGTAAGCGAGGTTGGTGACTTCCTGCGGGTCGGTTTGCAAATCGAAGAGCTGGGTTTTGTCCACCTGCGGATAGCGAATGAGCTTCCAGCGCTCGTCCCGAAAGGCGCGTTGCACTTTTTTGTAGGCGAACA
>Ga0208507_1001246_pt1 | contig 14529 bp, 13 predicted proteins | sample CryBogCBH12Aug01_FD_184626 | JGI IMG/M metagenome (GOLD analysis project Ga0208507, IMG submission 184626) | Freshwater microbial communities from Crystal Bog, Wisconsin, USA - CBH12Aug09.1 (SPAdes) (version 2) | ecosystem: Environmental > Aquatic > Freshwater > Lake | place: Crystal Bog... | reverse complement strand
TGCCTGCGGTCTTGAGTTTGTCCACCAGTTCAAGCGTGTCAAAAGTGAACGTAGTCATGGTGTCGGGTTCTGTGTTGGTTAGCGGCAGTTTAGCAAAATTAGGCGATGTTTGATTGCCTAATCCCCACCATCAAGCTTTTTATAGCCTCAAAAAGCCTAAAAAGAGCGGACATACTGCACTAACCCGTAAGCCATGCAAATGGTAGGGTGGTTTGCTGGTGCTAAACCATCCTAGGGCTGTGACGACAAACCGGCTGGTCGTCAACAGCACCAGGGCAAAAAAACGCCCGCTTCGCGGGAAAAGCAAATGGTTAAAGGGTTGAATAGTTAAAAAGCCCGAACAGCGCGCACTGCCAGCGTGGTGTCCTTACTGTAGTAGTACTGGCCGCCAATGCCAAAGGTCTGGAACCACGCGTAGTAGTAGTCGTACTCACTAGAACTCCAGTAATAGTTCTTGGCAAAACCACCCACAACGGCTTGGTTGAGGTACAGTTGGTTCAGCTCATCCTTGGACGGCAAATACCAGTCGCTATAACCGCCCAGCACCAGGTCGTCGCAGAGCTTGGCGGCATAGCTGCCGGGCCCTTGGGCTTTGACAATGGCGGTGGTGTTGGCCTGACCATTGCCAATGGCGGTGCCGGTCGCGCCAGTGACGGGGTCATTGGGCCAAGTGCCGTTATCCCATTGGATACCCTCGCTTTGGTCGCTCGGTGCGGCAATCAGGCCGTGTTTGCCGGTGCTGTCAATATAGGCAATCTTGCCGCCTTGGTAGCTTTGGCCAAGGGTCAACTTGGAAGTGGTGTAGCTTGCGAAAACCACCTCGCCGATCCCCAGTTGTTGGCTGTTGCTGATGCCGCTGGCGTTGGTGCTGACCAGGCCGGTTTTAGTGAACACCCAGCGGGTGCTGGCCTGGTTGTTGAGCATCAGCTGTACCCAACCGTTGGTTGCCATGGTTTGGTCAACGGTCACTTGAAAACAAGGGTAAGTGGGGTCGGTGCTGGAGCAGCTGGTGTTGCCCACGGCATTGCCTTTTGGGTAAACATTATAGGTGGCGTTGGTCGAGCTGCTGCTGGCGGGTATTTGTACCCACAGCTGGTAGGTGCCAGCTTTAGGGGCGGTCCAACTGGCGTTGCCGGGGCTGCCGCCGACCAGTTCGACGGTTTGCAGCTTGCTGAATGCCGGGTAGACCGGCGTGCCGATGGGCGTTGCCGCCACGGCGGCGGTCAGGTTAAAAACTAGCAACAGCAAGGCGGTGGCTAAGTGGGTTATTGGGTTGGATCGGGCGGTGTTTTGCTTCATGTTGTGGCCTCAAAGACTTTGTAAATAAAAGGGTTTACCCTAGCGGGCAGCATCTTTATAACTTATGCCATTAAGATTTTCAAGCGTATTGTCGCTATGTAGCCCGTAGCCTAATATTGGGCAACTGTGCCACGTAGCCCCGGATTCTGTTATGCTCCGTCCAGCCCCCCTGTTTTACTCAATTTTCAATAGCCAGCCATCAGCGCCCCTGCATTTATGCGGGCTGTCTGCGGCTATATTAATGCGCACAAATTCATTGTTAAGACTGACCGGCAGTTGCCCTTGCACATAAAACACTTGGTTTTTAGCGGTGATCGCCAGTTCGACCGGTTGTCCTTTAACGGTCACTTGCAAACTGTCCGGCAGGGTTTGTTGCGAGGCAATAAAACTAAAGCGGGCGTGGGGGGCTACGGTGCTGTTGTTGGCAGGTTCAAAATGGCTAAATTTGGGCTTTTCGCAGGCTTTGCTGCTACTGTCGCTGCCGTAAGCCCATGCTTGGCTGGATGCCAACATTAAGGTTAAAGTGATCAGGCTTGGGGTTTTCATGAGGGTTCTCTTTAAGATTAGGCTATCCGCTGCAATTTACAATAAACGGCAACAATATAGTTTATAGTGCTTCCCTGTACATGACAAATAAGAGCCTCCAAAGCATGAAACACAAACTAATCGGGCCGCTATGGCTTTTGTGCTGCCTATCCCTCCCCGCACCTGCACAAACCATCACCCGTCCCCTGAATTTTTGCCTCAACCCAAGCGAACAACAAGAATTTGCCGATCTGCTCGCCAAACACCCCAAAGATAAGGGCATCATTCGGCTGATCGCCATCCGGCAAGGCTTGTGCGATATGATTGGCAAGCACCAAATCCCGCTGTACGTGGGACTGGAAATGTGGGCGGTTGAACGCCAAAAGATGCTGATGGAGCGGACTAAAAAGCATCTGAACCGCATCACTCCCAAGGGGCCCTGACCTGTACTGCTGATAAAAATAATCATTGGTATTGCACAAACCAAATCAATTGCTATAATAGTAGATCAAGTTTGCAGGCACGTAGCTCAGTTGGTTAGAGCACCACCTTGACATGGTGGGGGTCGTTGGTTCGAGTCCAATCGTGCCTACCAGATTTCAAAAGCACTGGCTAGCCAGTGCTTTTTTTATTCTATTAACCCAAGAACACTAAAAGCCCATGCCGCAAATTACCCTGCCCGATGGTTCGCAGCGCGAATTCGCCCATGCTGTCACTGTGATGGAAATTGCCCAATCCATTGGCGCAGGCTTGGCTAAAGCCACCTTGGCAGGTAAGGTGGATGGTCGTGTGGTGGATGCCAGCACCGTCATTGAAGGCGATGCCCAGCTACAGATAATTACCGCAAAAGATGCCGAAGGTGTGGATATTATCCGCCATTCCACTGCCCATCTTTTGGCTCAAGCGGTCAAGCAGCTGTTCCCCGACGCACAAGTTACTATTGGCCCGGTCATCGACAACGGCTTTTTTTATGACTTCTCCTACCATCGGCCGTTCACCCCTGATGACCTGACTGTCATTGAAAAAAAAATGCAGCAGCTGGCGGACGAAGACCTTGCCATTAAGCGTTCGTTGCTGTCTCGGGATGCCGCAGTAAAGTTTTTCCAAGATTTGGGCGAACATTACAAGGCAGAAATTATTGCCTCCATCCCCGCCAATGAAGACCTGTCCTTATATGAACAAGGCGGTTTCACCGACCTGTGCCGTGGCCCGCATGTGCCCAGCACCGGTAAGCTAAAAGCCTTCAAGCTGATGAAAATAGCCGGGGCTTATTGGCGTGGCGATGCCAAGAACGAAATGTTGCAACGCATTTATGGCACGGCTTGGGGCGACAAAAAAGAGTTGCAGGAGTATTTGCACCGCTTGGAAGAAGCGGAAAAACGCGACCACCGCAAATTGGCGAAAACTTTGGACTTGTTCCACACCCAAGAAGAAGCGCCGGGCATGGTGTTCTGGCACGAAAAAGGTTGGGCCATCTACCAACAAGTGGAGCAGTACATCCGCGAAAAATTGCGCCTTAATGGCTACGGCGAGGTTAAAACCCCACAAGTGGTTGACCGTTCGTTATGGGAAAAATCAGGGCATTGGGACAAGTTCGGCAGCATGATTTTCACGACCCATTCGGAAAATCGGGATTATGCCATCAAGCCAATGAACTGCCCCTGCCATATCCAAATTTATAACCAAGGCATCAAAAGTTACCGCGACTTGCCCATCCGTTTGGCGGAATTTGGTTCTTGCCACCGCAATGAGCCATCCGGCACATTGCATGGCCTGATGCGGGTCAGAAATTTCGTCCAAGACGATGCCCATATTTTCTGTACCGAAGGGCAAATCCAAGAGGAAGTGGCCACTTTTATTGATTTGCTGTTTGAGGTTTACAAAGATTTTGGCTTTGATGACATTATCATCAAACTGTCCACCCGGCCTGAAAACCGCGTTGGTGATGATGCCGTTTGGGACAAGGCAGAAAGCGCACTGCAACTGGCCTTGGACACCAAAGGCCTGCAATGGGACTTGCAACCGGGCGAAGGTGCGTTTTATGGCCCCAAAATAGAATTTTCGTTAAAAGACTGTATCGGACGGGTTTGGCAATGTGGCACTATCCAAGTGGATTTTTCCATGCCAGGCCGCTTGGGCGCCACTTATATTGCTGAAGACGGTTCCAAACAAGTGCCGGTGATGTTGCACCGCGCCATCTTGGGTTCGTTGGAGCGCTTTATCGGGATATTGATCGAACAATTTGCCGGTACTTTCCCTGTTTGGTTGGCGCCTGTGCAAGTTATGGTCATGACCATTGCCGACCGCCATGCCGATTATGCCAGCACCATTCTGCGCGAACTGGAAGTGGCTGGCATCAGGGCAAGAATCGACTTGAGAAATGAAAAAATCGGGTTTAAAATCCGCGAGCATTCTATGTTGCGTGTACCTTATCTGCTATTGGTTGGCGATAAGGAACTGGAAGGCCAACGCATCACCGTGCGCACCCAAAAAGGCCAAGATTTAGGTAGCCTGTCAATCACTGAGTTTACCCACCTGATAAAACAAGAGATTGCAGACAGAAAACAACAAGCATTGGAGGATTGAGATATCGCTGCAAAAAAAGATGAAGTTCGTCTGAACGACACCATCACTGCAAGACGGGTGAGGGTAACAGGCGCAGAAGGGGAATCATTAGGCATTATGTCGTTGGACGAAGCCAAGCAAATTGCCTATGCTGCCGATTTGGATTTAGTGGAAATATCGCCCAATGCAGACCCTCCGGTTTGTCGGGTGATGAATTATGGCAAATACCAGTTTGAATTGAACAAAAAACTGCAAATTGCCAAAAAGAAACAAAAGCAAATCCAAGTCAAGGAAATCAAGTTCAGGCCGGGCACCGACGAAGGCGATTATCAGGTCAAGCTCAGAAGCCTTATCAAATTCCTTAATGACGGTGACAAAACCAAAATCACCGTGCGCTATCGTGGTCGGGAAATGGCCCATAAGGACTTGGGCATGGATCAGCTAAAGCGTATCGAAAAAGATTTGGAAGAAATTGCCATTGTTGAGCAATTCCCCAAATTGGAAGGGCGGCAAATGGTCATGGTCATGGCCCCCAAAAAGAAAAAATAAAGGCGGCAAGCCGCCTTTAAACGCACAGCACAGGATGTGGCTGTAGCACGCTGGCAAAACCACCGTGCCGCTAATCTTTCAAGGCCATGCATTTTGCCTTGCCAGGTTTTTCTCAGGGATTTTTTTATTATTCGTTGGAGCAAACAAATGCCTAAAATAAAGACCAACCGTGGTGCTGCCAAGCGTTTCAGACGCACTGGCAACGGCGGTTTTAAGTGTGGACACTCATTCAAGCGTCATATTTTGACCAAGAAATCCACCAAAAGAAAAAGACAGCTGCGCAAGCCAATGTCGATTCATCCATCTGACGTGCGTATGGCCTTACGCATGATGCCTTACAGTTGATTAGGGAGCAATCATGCCTAGAGTAAAACGTGGTGTCACCGCAAGGGCGCGGCACAAAAAAATATTAAAACAAGCCAAAGGCTATTATGGGGCGCGTAGCCGCGTTTATCGCGTTGCCAAACAAGCCGTCATCAAAGCCGGTCAGTATGCGTACCGCGACCGCAAACAAAGAAAACGCCAATTCCGTGCCTTATGGATTGTCCGTATCAATGCGGCAGCCCGTCAATTTGGCATTTCTTACAGCCGTTTGATCAATGGCTTAAGTAACGCCAATGTGGCCATTGACCGTAAGGTGTTGGCCGATATTGCCGTGCGTGATATTGAAGCATTTGGTAAAATCGCCGAGATTGCCAAAGCTAACCAAAGCCCATTGCAATAATACGCACTATAAAGAACCATCGGCCCTAAGACCGGTGGTTTTCATCTTGCTGGGCTAACAGCCCAGCAAGACTAGGTAAAAGCTCCCTGTCGGCAGCATAAAAGTATGCCCGGATCATTTGCCTAGTCTTACTGTTGGCACTTACTGCAAATGCAAATTTTTGCTAGGCAAGTAGCCTAACCACCGCCCTTTCCAATTTAAACTTAAGCGAGCGAAAACGTGTCCGCTACTCCAGAAGAAATTCTCGCGCAGGCATTGGCAGCGCTTGCCGAAGCCGAAGACCTAAACCAACTTGACCAAGTCCGCGTCCACTATTTGGGCAAAAAAGGCTTGTTCACGCTGCAAATGAAAGAACTGGGCCGATTGGACCCAGAACAGCGGCGCTTGGTCGGGCAAGTGATCAACCAAGCGCGCGACAGCTTTCAGGGGCAATTGGAACACAAAAAGACCTTGCTGGAAAATGCCGCCCTAGCTGCCCGTTTGGCTAGCGAACGCATTGATGTCAGTTTGCCGGGGCGCGGGCAAACCATAGCGGGGTTGCATCCGGTCACCACCACTTTAAGGCGCATCAACAAAATTTTCGCCAGTGTCGGCTTTCAAACGGTCGAAGGCCCTGAAATTGAAGATGATTACCATAATTTCGGCGCCCTCAACATTCCCGACCACCATCCGGCACGGGCCATGCACGATACCTTCTATTTTGACGCGCATACCCTGCTCAGGACACATACATCCCCTGTACAAATCCGCGCCATGGAAGCGCAAAAACCGCCCCTGAAAGTGATAGCGCCCGGGCGCGTCTACCGGTGCGATTCCGACTTGACCCATACCCCTATGTTCCACCAAGTGGAAGGCTTTTTGGTGGACACCGATGTCAGCTTTGCTGATTTAAAAGGGGTGCTATACGAATTTTTGCGGGCGTTTTTTGAAAAAGACAGCCAAGTGCGTTTTCGCCCTTCCTACTTCCCGTTCACCGAACCCTCCGCCGAAGTGGACATAGAATGCGTGATGTGCAACGGTGCAGGTTGTCGCGTATGCGGGCAAACAGGCTGGCTGGAAGTGATGGGCTGTGGCATGATTCACCCCGAAGTGTTCAAATCGGTCAACATTGACAGCGAACACTACAGCGGCTTTGCCTTTGGCATGGGGGTCGAACGTCTTGCCATGCTCCGTTACGGCATTAACGACTTGCGCTTATTTTTTGAAAATGACCTTAAATTCCTAGAACAATTCAATTAAGCCGGAAAATTGGAACATGCAAATTAGCGAAGCTTGGCTACGGGAATCCGTTAACCCTCCCATCGACACCGAACAATTGGTGGCCCAACTGACCATGGCAGGTTTGGAAGTCGATTCGGTCGAACCTGCCGCCGCCCTTTTTAGCGGCGTGGTGGTCGGGCAAGTGTTGGCACTGGAACAGCACCCCGATGCCGACCGCCTGCGCGTTTGCCAAGTGGCGGTGGGCGCTGCCGAAGCGCTACAAATTGTTTGTGGGGCCAGCAATGTCCGTGTTGGCCTAAAAATACCTGCCGCCTTGGTGGGTGCCAAATTGCCCGGCGATTTCAACATCAAAAAATCCAAATTGCGCGGCGTGGAATCGTTAGGGATGCTCTGTTCCGAAAAAGAGTTGGGCTTGGCTACCGAAGCCAATGGGCTAATGGAATTGCCCGACGACGCACCGGTTGGTGTGGACATCCGTGATTATCTTGCCTTAAACGATTCACTGATCGAAGTTGACCTGACCCCCAACCGCGCCGACTGTTTAAGCGTGGAAGGAATAGCCCGCGAAGTGGCGGTGCTGAACCAACTGCCTTGGACGGCACAGGCAATAGCAACACCTCCGGTCAGCCATAACGAAACCCTTGTGGTAAATGTAACCGAACCTGCCGCATGTCCGCGTTATTTGGGTCGCCTGATCAACAACGTCAATGTTCTTGCCGAAACGCCGTCATGGATGAAAGAACGTCTGCGCCGTTCCGGCATCCGTAGCTTAGGGCCGATTGTCGATGTGACCAACTATGTACTGATGGAGCTGGGCCAACCGTTACACGCATTTGATGCCGACCAGCTCAAAGGCGGCATCACCGTGCGCTATGCCCATGCCGCTGAACCGCTGGCCTTATTGAACGGGCAAACCATCCAATTAGACCCTGACACCTTGGTTATCGCCGACGACCAACAAGCCTTGGCCTTTGCTGGCGTAATGGGCGGCAGTGCATCCGCAGTATCGGACAGTACCCGCAACGTATTTTTGGAATGTGCCTTTTTCACGCCGCGTAACATTGCTGGCAAAGCCCGCCGCTATGGCTTGCATACCGACTCATCACACCGCTTTGAACGCGGCGTGGATGCCACCTTGCAAGAACGCGCCATTGAACGGGCCACCCAGTTGATCTTGGATATAGCGGGCGGCGCAGCCGGTCCGCTTAGCAGCCACACCTCAGCTGAACACTTGCCGCAACGCCCCGCCATCCATTTAAGAAAACAACGCATCAGCAAGCTATTGGGTGTGACTTTTGACGACCCGATCATCTCCGGTATTTTGCAACGGTTGGGCATGGTGCTTGAACCGCAAGCTGACGGCTGGCAAGTCACACCGCCCGGTTTTCGTTTTGACATCAGCATCGAAGCCGATCTGGTCGAAGAAATTGCCCGTATCCACGGTTACAATAACCTGCCTAACAGCCGCCTGCTGTTACACGCCCCGCTGGGTTTAGCCACCGAAACGGTTGCCGATCTGGAGCGGGTTAAAGATTTGCTGGTTGATAGGGGCTATCAAGAAGCCATCACCTACAGCTTTGTTGACGAAGACATCCAACAAGCCATTGCCCCCAATGATGAGGTTGTGCGCCTAAAAAACCCCATTTCATCAGAATTGGCGGTTATGCGCACTACTTTATGGTGTGGCCTGTTAAAAGCGGCATTGCACAACACCAACCGCCAACAAACCCGTGTGCGCCTGTTTGAAACCGGCTTGCGCTTTGTCAAAGAAAACGGGCAATTGCAACAACAAAAAATGCTCGCTGGCTTAGCTTTGGGCAGCGCCTACCCAGGGCAATGGGGTGAGGCTAGCCGTAAAGTTGATTTTTTTGACATTAAGGCCGACATCGAAGCCCTGTTCAAACTTACCGGACAAACCCCCAGCTTTGTCCCCGCCACGTTACCTGCCTTACATCCCGGGCAAAGTGCGGAAATCTTGTCCGCCTCCGGTCAGCGCATTGGTTGGCTGGGCATGTTGCACCCGTTATTGGAAAACCAACTAGGCTTTGACTGTCAGGTTTACTTGTACGAACTTGACCAAAACCTGTTGTTGGACAAAAGCATACCGGCATTTAAGGCACTTTCCAAATATCCGGCGGTCAACCGTGATTGGGCCTTGATTGTTGCCGAAAACGTCACCGCCGATGATATCATCGACTGTATAAAAAGCAGCCATGAAGCCACCTTGAAAGGGATCACGCTGTTTGATATTTATCGCGGCAAAGGGGTTGAAGAGGGCTGCAAAAGCATCGCGCTAAGCCTAAATTTACAAGACGACACGCAAACACTCACCGATTCTGAAGTTGAGGCTATACTAAGCAGAATCTTAGCAATACTGACCATTACCATTAATGCAAAACTGAGGGATTAAACCATGGCATTAACCAAAGCGGATTTCGCTGAAACCTTATTTGAAGAACTGGGCCTGAACAAACGGGAAGCCAAAGAAGTTGTAGAGTTGTTCTTTGAGGAAATAAAAAGCTGTTTGGAACAGGGTGAACAGGTCAAAATATCCGGTTTTGGCAAGTTTGAGCTGCGCGACAAAAACAGCCGCCCAGGAAGGAACCCAAAAACAGGCGAAGAAATCCCTATTACAGCCAGACGCGTCGTCACTTTCCGCTCAGGCCAAAAACTCAAGGCTCGGGTAGAAAACTATTCCGGTGCAGAGCAATAACAAAACTTCACTAAGGGAACAGCAACAAAGCCAAGGAACGGCTTTAAATATTTAACCCGATTACAATTCAACTGTTGTATAATTAACCGTTTAACATCTTAGGCTGGTAAATCTTACCAAGCCACCATCTATTATCGGGGCGTAGCGCAGCTTGGTAGCGTACTTGTCTGGGGGACAAGTGGTCGCAGGTTCAAATCCTGTCGTCCCGACCAACTTTTTCAAGGGGTTATAAATTGACCCTTTGGCGTGAATCGTAAAAATGGCGTTTCGGGATAGCATACGGGATAGCAATTTTAATTTATTAGCTTAATCCCCGCGTCAACAATCTGACGTAACCATTGCCGCTGTTTCGTTACCGCTATCCTTTTTGGCGTGAACTTTTTTGACTTGTGTATTGATGCCCTTCAACTGATAAGGTTAACTATGAACAAATTAATGATTGCTTCAATCTGTATGGCTTTGCTTGGCGGATGTTCAACACGGATAACGGACTTTACTTTTATATCGTCGAAGAACATTGACCTTTCCCGTGGCGCTGATTTCAAGCGTTCGTCGGTTCGTGTAAAAGGGGAAGATACGAGAAGTATTATTTTTCTAATTCCGGCAGGTGAGCCGAACGCCAAAGAGGCGATGGATAAGGCCATTGAGAGTACGCCAGGGGCGGTTGGCTTGCTAGACGGGGTTATTAATAAGCACTATTGGTATATCCCTTATATTTACGGTGAAGTGTCTTATGAGGTGGAAGGAACACCGTTAATTGATCCGGCACTCTTGAAAAGCTATAAGTAATGCGCGTTGTCCTTAACCGGCTAAAGCAGTTAATGTGACACATCAATTAAGGCTGGGTAACACTGGCCTTTTTTGTGCCTGTTAGATTGGCAAGTGTTGCCGGCTTTTATGTTATAAGGTTTTGATTTAATAATTATATTGAAATGTGGAAACGGTGCGGAGTTGTTTGCGGAGTTCGGTTTTGCGTAGTTTTGGAATGGCGCCGTTGGCTGCGCACCAAGCTGCGCACCAAGCTGCGCACTTCGTTCTTGCGTACCCGATGGGTGGCTGAGGGGTGCGCTGTCCGCTGTGCCATTGGTGTGAATTAACACAAAACCAGACATTTTTAAGCTTTTTTTATAGAGAACCAATGCTAATCAATTAGTTGTGGGCAATCAGGGCGGGAATGTGGCTTAAAAAAGTAGACATTTTGCAGGCAAATGCTTGTTTTTTGGTTATTTAATTGAAAAAAAGACAGTTTGCTGTGTTACGGTTATTGAGATGGCTTTTTGGGGTGGCTTGTAGTGGGCTGTTGTGCTGGCTGCCTTGTGGTTGGTGGTGGGGCATGGCTTGGGCCAATTGGTTTAATGGGCGGTCAGGTTGGTTAATATGTGCCTATCAAATTACTGTTTATAAGGGGGGCAAGATATGAAAAATGGCTGGGTCGGGCTTGTGATGTGGGTGGCGTTGCTGTTTTTTTCTGGTGCATGGGCAGGTGAATTTGAAGAAGGCTCAGCCGCCTTCAATCGTAATGATTATGCAAAAGCCTTGGAGTGGTGGCAAAAAGCCGCAGTACAGGGCAATGCCGCTGCACAAACCATCTTAGGTGTGATGTATCACAATGGCGAGGGTGTGCATAAGGATATCGCAAAAGCCTTTGAGTATTGGCAGAAGGCAGCTGCACAGGGACATGCCGATGCACAAACCTACTTAGGTGGGATGTTTTACAATGGCGATGGTGTTCCCAAAGATTATGCAAAAGCCGTGGAGTGGTTGCAAAAAGCCGCAGTACAGGGCAATGCCCTTGCACAATACAACTTAGGTTGGATGTATGCCAGTGGCGATGGTGTTCCCAAAGATGATGCAAAAGCCGTGGAGTGGTGGCAAAAAGCCGCAGTACAGGGCAATGCCGATGCACAAAGCAACTTAGGTGTGATGTATCACAAAGGCGAAGGTGTCCCCAAAGATGATGCAAAAGCCGTGGAGTGGTATCAAAAGGCTGCTGTGCAGGGGCAGGCAGATGCACAGCTTAAACTTGGATTGATGTATAGCTATGGCGAAGGAGTGTCGCAAGACTACGCTGAAGCTGTCAAGTGGTATCGGCTGTCGGCGCTAAAGGAGAATGTCGGCGCGCAATACAACCTAGGTTGGATGTACGAAAATGGCGATGGCGTACCCCAAGATTATGCAAAAGCCGTGGAGTGGTATAGGCTGTCGGCGGTGCAGGGTAATGCCTATGCACAATTCAGCTTGGGTTCGATGTATAGAAAAGGCGAAGGAGTGCCGCAAGACTACGCTGAAGCTGTCAAGTGGTATCGGCTGTCGGCGGTGCAGGGTATTGCCTATGCACAATCCAACCTAGGTTTGATGTATAGAAAAGGCGAAGGAGTGCCGCAAGACTACGTTCGTGCCCACATGTGGGCAAACATTGCAGCTACCGGTGGCGATAAGTATGCCGTAAAAGATCGGGATTTGGTTGCTGACAAAATGACCCAGAAACAAATAGCCGAAGCCCAAAAAATGGCGCGTGATTGTTTGGCCAATCATTATAAAGGCTGTGATTGATGGGATAGGGCTATGGGGGTGCATTAAATAAAGTCGGTTAATGCGGCTAGTTAGTGTGGGTCTGGCCAGTGGCTTTGGGTCAGTTGCTTGACAAAGTCGGGTTGGCCGTGGATGGGTTGCCAGTTGAGTTGTTGGATTGTGCAGTGGCGGGTATGTTTGCCGGGCAGCCAGTCAAAGATGATGTATGCCACGTAGTCATGGCGGATGGCTTTGGCGATGTAGTCGAGGTGGGATGGCCCTAGGTAGGCGGCATGGTAGTAGCCGGGTGAATCGGATTGTTGGATGAGCAGGGTTTCTGTGGGGTTGAAGTGGCAATACAGCAGGGTGTCATCGTTGGGTAGCCAGCCGTTGTCGGGCGTTGCCGGGGCTTTGGGGCTTGCCAGTTGTTTGACGGCTTCGCGTAGGCTCAAATGCGTGGCGCGTTGCGTTTTTGCCTGTTCTAGTGTCGGGTAGTGTTTGGCTAGCTTCATGTAGAGCTGGGCGGTGCGGTGGGATAGCTGGCAGTGGTTTGCCAGCCAATTTAGCCAGTCGCCGTACTGGCAGAGGTGTTTGGCTTCGATCAGTGCCGACCCGCAGGTGATGGCGTGAAGGATGGCTTGGTTTTTTGAGTCTTCCACTTGTTGGTGGGTGCGGATGATGTGTTGTGCCAGTGTTGGCAGGTCGGTTGTGGTGGTTAGGTCTTTCATGGGCTGTGATTGCTGATTGGGTTGGTGGGTTTGGTCTGCGGCTACAGTTAACTTGCGTTTTGAGCGTGGTTGGTAATCCATGGGCTTGATCGGGTGCGTGAATTTAGCGATTTTTTAGCGATACTTTGCCGTCAATCTAAGCGTTGGTATGGCTGTCTGTTAAGGGGGCTGGTTTTACAAAAAACACAAAAAAAGCTGTTTTTATCATGTAATTAATTGATTGTTATGGTTTTATTGGTTTTGTGCCGTGACAAAAAACTGCAAAAAATACAAATTTTTGCATTATTTGTGATTTTTTGTGGTGGCACAAATTTACAATTACTTTATTGTTCAATAACTTACGAGCTATTTAGGGCGTTTTTTGTGTTTTTTGTGGTTTCGGCCTATTTGATGAGCTGGTATTTTAGGCCGCCGCTGCCTTCTTCGATGAAGGCCACGCTGAGGTAGCCGGCCTTTACCATTGCCTCCAGCAAATCCCTTATCTTGCCGCTGCGGCCTTTGGTGATGCTTTTAAAGAGTTTGTTACCGCCCAATGCGTTGATGATGGCCTGTTCTGTCCGTGGCTTGGGGTCTTTTTCAAACAGGCCGATCACTGCGGAAAATTCGGCGGGGATGCCAAATAGCCGTTTCAGTCGGCAATAGTCCAAGTTGGCCTCCAGCAAGTCGCGCACGATAAGGATGGCCTGTGTGACGTGGTCGGGTTGGATGTCCATGTCCAGCCTGTTGTCCAGCAGGTGCAGGTTGGCGGCGATTTTCATCACCTGCATATCAGCCTTGCCCGCTGCGCCGCGTAGGCTGTCAAGCTGCCCGAACTTGCCGTTATCCGCCAAATGGGGTTCAAGCTCGTTTTTAAAGCTGGTGATGGCGTGCCAACCTTTTGGGCAGATTTTCAGATGGTTCGGCTCAACCCGTTTTAGCGGCTCTGGTTTGCCTTTTTCATCCAATTCCGGCACGATAAAAATCCGTTCGGCAATACTGGCGCAAATCGCGTTATAGTCCTTCAGCAAAGCCTTGTTGAGCCGTGGCGTGTCGAAGTGGTCACGCTGGCCTAGCTGGTGGGGTTCGGACAACACTAGGAACCGTTCCGCCAAACCCGTGCCGTTGGATGCCGTGTGGATTTTCTCAATACTGCCAGCTTGTGCAAATAACGCCACGCCGCCAGCGACAATGCCGCAATAGCCGCGCCGTGTGACACGTTGGCTGTTGACCCATCCGCCGTCAAAGCCGTTTAAGAGCATGTCATTATTTGAGGCGCGGCCTTCGCCATAGCTGAAGCCCAATAACGAGTTGACCAAGCCTTGTTCTGAGGATACGGCGGCAAAGTAGCCAGCGCTGCCGATCAGGGTCTGGTCAAGGGCTTCTGGGGTGCTGTTGGTGACAAACAAGGTGGCGGTGCAGCCGTTTTCCCGTGCCGTTTGGTAGGGTGAAAAGAACGGGTTTTGGAAGATTTTCAGCGCCCATGATTTGCCTGTGGCGGGCGGTTGTTCCGCCACGCCGTAAATGCCAATGGGGATTGAGCCGCCGTATCGGTAATCAACTTCGTAGGCACGGGTGGCCATTGATGAGAAGGCCGCCAAACCCATTAGCAACACTGAATTGGGCGGCAAGCTGGTGGTGGCGGCGGCGGATTTTGCCAGCTGGCCTATCAGCGAGCCTTGGGGCAGGTGCGCCAGCAGGTCTATGGCGGTGGTGGC
>Ga0208507_1001242_pt1 | contig 14551 bp, 15 predicted proteins | sample CryBogCBH12Aug01_FD_184626 | JGI IMG/M metagenome (GOLD analysis project Ga0208507, IMG submission 184626) | Freshwater microbial communities from Crystal Bog, Wisconsin, USA - CBH12Aug09.1 (SPAdes) (version 2) | ecosystem: Environmental > Aquatic > Freshwater > Lake | place: Crystal Bog... | reverse complement strand
CGACCCTTTTTAAGGCCGGCGACCAATCGTTTAGCATGAAGCCATTGGCGTCCCATAGACGGGCAATCTAGCAAGTCGGCAAATAAGTTTCAACCTCGGCCATGCGTGCTGTCGGCTTGCCAGATTTTCCCAAAGAACTATCATGGGCGCGCATGAAAAAATCTTTTGCCAGCTTTTTAATTATCGCCGCTACTTTGGGCGTTGTTACCAACAATGTATTTGCCCAAGCGGACGCCAGCTTGGTCTCCAAGTTTTTGGACACGGCCAAATCGTCTTCCGACAGCGAACTTGGAACCATCGCTTCCGAGTTGACCGGCAAAGTGCAAAGTCTCAGCACGGCCGCCGGAGCGAATAGCGCTATCGCCAGCAAACTCGATAGCACACTCAAATCGCTCACGGGCGGCGCGGATTCCGCCGCGCTGACGTCTGCCTTTAAGCTGGCGTCAGTGGCCAAGCTGACGCCGGACCAACTGGGCCTCGCCAAGCAAGTCGGCAATCTCGCCTCGGCCTTCGTCGTGCAGAAAAACTTTGCCTCGCTTGAAGGCGCTCAAGGCGATGTGGCGACCATCGTCAATTCACTGCGGAGCGGTAAAATTAAAGACGCCCTGCCCTCGCTGAAAAACGTTGCCGAAAGCGCCAAACTTTCTGACACGCAAAAGCAACTTATCACGAATATTGCCGACAAATACGCACCTGGCTTGAGCAAAGCCAGCAGCGCACTGGACAGCGTCAAAAAGCTTCCGGGCTTTTGAGCTGAAATTGTTTTAGCAAAACGCGGCCATCCAAGCGGATGGCCGCGTTTCTTTTGTGGAAAAAGGCAACTTCTCTCAAACGATAAAACTACTTTTTGTTGGCTGTGGTAAATATAAGAGCGACGTGGACAAATACTGTCCAAGCTGAAAAATTTCCTTTCTTTTGTTTCTTGGTAGTTTTCCGAAGCGCGTTAAATTTTAAGACGCGATGAGTAGCCACAACCGCATTTTGCACGTTGATGCCGACAGCTTCTTTGCCAGCTGCGAAGTGGCGTTGAATCCAAAATTGCAGGGGCGACCGGTGTGGGTCGGCGGCGGGCGGCGTGGCGATGGCATCGTGATTGCGGCCAACCGGCTGGCCAAAAAACACGGCGTCAAAACCGGCATGGCGTGTTTTGAAGCCAAACGCCTTTGTTATAACGGCGTGTTGTGTCGTCCGCAATATGACGAATACCGACGGCTGTCGGCGGAAATGTTTCACATTCTGGAGCAATACTCGCCAACGCTTGTGCCAGTGTCCATTGATGAAGGATTTTTGGATTTCACGACGATGGATGAACACATCTGGCGAAACACCACGCCAGCGGATTACATGAAAAGCATCGGCGAATGCGTCCGCAAGGAAACCGGCCTGCCGGTTTCGGGCGGGCTGGCAAATTCATCGCGGCTGGCGAAACTGGCCACGGACGCGGCCAAGCCGGGCTTCCTGGAAATTCCTATCGGCCAGGAAAAAGAATTTTTGAAAGACCGCCCAGTCCGCGAACTTTCCGGCATCGCCAAAAATCGCGAGCGCGCATTGGCAGCTTTGGGCGCGCGAACTTTTGGCGACGTAGCGGAATTGCCATCCATGTTGCTGAAACAAAGATTTGGCATTTGGGGACAGCAACTTTGGCTTTTTGCCAATGGCAAATGGAGCGAGCCGTTGCTGTTGGAAGTCAAAGACCGCGCCAGCATTTCGAGTAATACCACGCTGCCTTACGATGAGCCAGACTACGAAGCCGCGCTGACTTTTGCCTTGAGTGAAACAACGCGGCTGGTCGGGCAGTTGCGACGCGAGAAATTACAACCGCGCGAAGTAAGCCTGACCATTCGCTTTAATGATTTCACCGAAGCTGGAGACACGCACCGCTTTCAGCATCCGCAATTTCAAAATTCAATTATCAATGCCGCGCTGGAAGGAATGTTTCGTGAGGTTATGCGTTCCGCCGTCAAACCGGTGCGGCAAATCCGCATTGGCTTTTGGAATCTGTCACGGCTGGACACGCAGCCGACGCTTTGGGGAACGACGGACGCCGAGCGGTGGGGCGCGCTGGACGAAGCCGCACACAAATTGAACACGCAATTTTCACGCCCGGAAAATCCGACGTTGATGACGGGCGCACAACTGGCTTTGCGCCAGCTTGACGGCGCGCATAAAAATCCGAAAGCAAAATGTCCCTTCGTGCCGCAACGTGAAATGGTCAAAAAACTTTGGGGAACGGACGCCGATCCGCTGGCGCACAAGGGCGATTGGGAAAAACGACTGGCAAAAATCAGCAAGCAGCACCAGTTCACCCACAAATCTTAAAGTGGTGCCCACGACAGGACTTGAACCTGTATAACCTTTATTCATTTAGAACATGATGATTTATTGGGTTTTTGAGCGGTTTGAACCGACTTGACTGATTTGTTTGTTATGCCATTGTATGCCGTTATGGCAAGCTTACATAAGCAAAAGAACAAACCCAACTGGTTTTGCGCTTTCACAACCAAAAACGGTAGTCGGCATTTCAAGAGCACTGGCACTACGGATAAAAAGCAGGCTCAAGAAATCTGCCGGGCCTGGGCAAAAGCCTCTTTGTATGGCGACAAACTGAACGCAGACAAGGCGCGAGAAATCATAGCATCGGGCGTTGCAGATGTTATGGCTGCCGCTGGCGGGAGCCTGCCCAGTTCAACAATCCGGGAATGGTGCAAGCGCTGGTTGGAGATCAAAGAAATCGAAAATGAGCGGACAACCCATACCCGTTACGAACAGGCCATTCGTGTCTGGTTGGAATTTTTGGGATCAGCGGCGGATAAGAACCTCGAGTCATTGACGACAGACTCCCTTCTAAAATTTAGAGACCATTCTGCAAGCAGGGTTTCCGTCGGTTCAACAAACACGAATCTGCGCATCTTGCGTGCCTGTATAAACGCAGCGCGCCAACAAGGGTTGATTGGCAGCAATCCGGCCTCCTTGGTTAAAACGCTTAAAGAACGCGGTGAGAGCAAACGCCGGGAAATGAAACTGGAGGAAATCCAGCGGGTGTTGAAAGTATGTGGCAAGACCGACTGGAAGGGCTTGGTTTTGGTCGGCCTTTACACTGGCCAGCGGTTGGGCGACTGTGCGCGACTGACTTGGCAACAGGTTGATTTGGTAAAAAATACGATTTCGTTTGTTACACAGAAAACAGGAAAGGCCCTTTCTCTAGGCTTGGCAAATCCCTTGGCGGACTACCTGAATGAATTGCCTAGCGTTGATGATCCGCGCGCATTTGTTTTTCCACGCCTAGCTGAACTGTGTAAAAACGAAACCGCCCCGTTGAGCCGTTCGTTTGCCGAGGAAGTTCTCATTCCCGCCGGCCTAATATCAGCTCGAACTGAAAACCATGCGTCCACTGGTAAAGGGCGTAAGGCTAAGCGGCATGTCAACGAGGTGACCTTCCATAGCCTGCGCCATTCATTTGTTACGATGTTGAAAGCGACCGGTGCGAGCAATGCGTTGGCTCAGATGATTGTTGGTCATGACTCTGTAGCCGTGAACGCCCATTACACACATTTGAGCTCCGACGATACCAAAGATTCGATCGGCAAGCTGCCGGATGTTACGAAATAATCATGTCTCGCCCGAACTTGGAATGAAATTGACCGGCCAAAAATCAGCTGAAATCCATCGCGGCTATACTTACTTGGAAATGGAGACGTTGAAAGCTGCGTTGGAGAAGTTGCTTGGATTGACCCAGCCAATAACGAAGGCCGCCAAGTCAGAAAAGCCTTCGTAGTTTTTTACACAAACGAAAGCGCGGCTTACTGTTTGGCCAGCTGCATAAAATCAACGCCCTTTAGTTGAGGATTCAGCCTGGCAAATTTGGCATCAGCTTCAGCTCGATTTGTTACCACCAGCGACAAGGGCATGCCGCCAAAGTGTGCCCCTTTCATTTCCAGCAAAGCGACCTCATCCAATTTGACCACTCCGTTTTCGCTCAAAAATTTAACGCTCATCGTTTCATTGCCGTGATCGCTGCCGGCAGGATATTCAAAAACGATGTCAACAACCGGATGGTTTTCATCTCCTTCGTAACCGGTGATTCGAGGTGTGGGCTTCTTGGCAAACCATTCTTGAGCCAGTAACCATTGCCAGAACTGTTTGGCATTAGGCGTCAAATGCGCCTCAACTTCAGAAATATCACTGTTTGGACTTTTCAATTCATCAAGTATCCAATACATGCACTTTGCAGCTTCGCCATGAGCGGCATCGGGTGCGTGGATTTTCATTTGTCCCGAATGAAAAATCATCCAGCCAGCGATTAGGCTGATTAGAAATATTGCCGAGGCAAGGCTCAAGCGGAACCATGTTTTGCCCTTTGCAATTACCGGGGCGATGATGGTGGGCGCACTTTCCTCTTGTATTGTTTTTTTGCAATGAGTCTTAATTTCCAAAGCCAACTGCTCAACCGAATAAAAACGATCCTGTGGTTTCTTCGCTAGACACCTCATCACAATCCGATCCAAATCCCCCTTCAACAGTTTTTCAAGTTGCGCCGGATCCAACCCGCGTTTCTGTGCGGTCAGGAGGAAGCCAAAATCATCCCTTTCATTGATCCGCTTTGATGGGGGCAACGGCGTTGCTTCGCGGATGATTTTCATTTGTTCCTTGCCGGCACCCTTGATTTCCAATGGCAATTTCCCCACCAACAGTTCGTATAGCAAAACGCCCAGCGAATAGATATCAGTGCTTTCGCTGACTTCATCATCGGTTTCGCCGGTCTGTTCCGGACTCATGTAGGCCGGGGTGCCGATCGGTTGGCCGGTTAGCGTGGCATAAGCCAGCGGCAGACCGTTGTTTACGACTTTGGCAATTCCGAAATCGATCACCTTCACCAACGGTTCACCGCTAGGTTTTTCGGTGACTAGAACATTCGCCGGCTTTAGATCCCGGTGAATCACGCCGGCATTATGCGCAAATTCAACCGCCTCGCATACCTGGAGAAAGAGCGACAACCGTTTTTGAATCGTAAGATTTTTTGCGTCTGCGTAATGGGTGATGTGTGCGGAACCAGCCACCAACTCCATGGCAAAATACGGTTGTCCATCGTGCGTTCCGCCCGACATGACGGTTACGATGTTCGGATGATTCAATGCCCCAAGCGTCTTCTTTTCCTGATTAAATCTTTCGATTACTGCCTGCGTGTCCTTACCGGGCCTGATTACTTTTAAGGCTACTTCGCGCTCCACCGATCTTTGCAAGGCTTTGTAAATCTCTCCACATCCACCCGGACCGATGTGATTAATTATTAAAAAATCTCCAACCTCGGTGCCTGGCGCAAGTTTAGCGGCCGAGCCTGCGTTTTGGTTCAAACAACCATCGTCTAGAGCTTGGCCGTTCTTTTTGCCGGTCTCGTGAGCCTCAAGTAGCGATTTGATGGATTCCAACAGGTTCTGATCACCTCCACAGGCTTCAATCAGGTAAGCGCTACGTTCGGCGGGCGTCGGCTTTTCAACAGCTTCAAAGAAGATGTCGCGTTCCCTGATGCTTGGCAGTGGTCTTTCGCTAGCCATGGCGTTGGTGTTGGGTTGTATTGCCAACAACGCCCGCCACTGTGTATTGATCAGATGTATGACAGGTGCTTCTGGCGGCCAAAACTTGCCAAAACAACCGTAACGGTTGTGTTATATTCGCCAACGGCTGCTGTCCGTCATTTTAAACGTCCTTGCCATATTCCCGCTGGAACCAGGCCTTGAAGTAGGCGTAATCCCGCTCGGCACTGCGCAACGAAATCCCAAGTTGTTCCGCCGCCTCCTGCATGCTCAAGCCCGCAAAAAACCGCAATTCAAGCAGCCTTACGGTGTTTGCATCCACTTCTGCAAAGCGCTTCAAAGCCGTGTCCACCGCATCAACCACATCGTCTTCCGCCGGCTTGGCCAGCTTGTCTATTAAGGTCTCACTCAGTGCAGTTTTATGCAAATTGCCTCCGCGTTTTACCGCAAGTCTTTGCCGGGCGTGATCCACCAGCACGTTGCGCATCACTTTGGCTGCGGTTCCGAAGAAATGAGAACGGTTTTCAAACTTCGCGGGTTTGCCATCTGGAAACAACTTTAGCCAGGCATCGCTGACCAGAACGGTTGGCTGGAGCGTGTGCCCCGGTTTTTCATTGGCCATCTTCGATTGAGCGATGATGTGCAGTTCGTTGTAGACCGCTTCAAACAACGCTTCTTGGGCTTTGGGGTCTTTGTCTTCACCAACTTTTTCCAATAACAGGGTCACGTCACTCATGCGCAAAACCTAATGAATACGGGGGCATTTCTGCAACCCGAAAATATTTGGCGGGATTTCACCCACTGTTTCGCAACGGGATTGTGAAGGCAATGCGGTTGGCGACTAAAAGCAAATCGGCCCCAGAGCCTCAGAAAAATAAATGGCGGATTGGGAACCCAGTCTGCGCAACGGACAGCAACGAAAAACATTTTTTTAACTATGAACACATTCACAACCGAAACGATCACCGTAGCGAACACGAACCACAGCACCAATTCACTGCCTGAGTTTGGCCGCTGGCAGGACGTGCAGCGCCTCTTCGGCATCAAGCGCGGCACCCTCTACAACCTGGTGAACGAAGGCCAGATCAAGTCGGTGGCATTGCGCCGCCGGGGCAATGTGCACGGCTGCCGGTTGTTTCACCTGGCCAGCATCAGTGAATACCTCAACCGCCTCATGCAGGCCCAGAAAGGCATCAACCCATAACCAGATTTCCGAGATTGGTGGCGCGATTTCGGAACCAACAAAAACACGCCGGCCGGAAAACAAAAAAACCGGTCTTTGCAGATAAACAAACAACACAACAAAACATATGAATACCAACATCAACAACAACGGCACCCCGACCAGCACCAACCTAGACGTGTTGCGCCCGCTTGAGTTCACCCCCAAGCCCGTCAGCTACAAGGGCACCTTCGTCAGCAAGACGTGGGACACCGAGGCCAAGAGCGGCAAGCCCTGCCGCGACCTGGTGGTCAAGGTGGCGCTCGAAGAAAAGAACGAACTCGAGCAACCCGTCGTCGTTGAACGCCGCTACAACATGCTCCCGCGTGGTCGTGGCGTCAGCGACTTCAAAAAAGACATGGCGGGTTACCTCGGCTACCGCGTTGACAAAACGATGGACGAGTTTCCGCCCAAGCTGCTCGCCAACCAGTCGCTGATCGTGCTGGACGGCAAGCCGGTCACCATTACCTACAAAAAGAACGAAAAACGCGGATTCATCGAGTTTGACTCGTTCAAACCGATCGAAGAAACCGCCCAGCCTACGGCTGCTGCAACGGCCTAAACATCAGGACCAAGCCGGGCACTGTTCCATGCAGTGCCCGGCCCTTCCAAATAATAACAATCAACAAACTTTAACTCGTATGAAAACACCCCTTAAAAATTCGTTTACCGGCATTTACCTCGTGATCGTGACCATGCTTTTTGTCAGCGTCAATGCGCATGCCGGATGGGCCTGGCCCTGGACGGCGGGGAAACTTGCCGAACAAGCTGCGGCCAACCAAGCCGCAGCTGAACATGCACACAGCGTATTGATTGCCTTTTTCATTATCGGTGTGCTCTGGTTTTGCGGATGTGGAGCCGTCATCCGTCACCTCTATAAAAACCAGACCGTTGTTCAAAAAGTCGTCAAACAGGAAGTGGTCAACAAGGTGGTTCAAGAGGTTCACGTGATTCGCACCCCGGCCCACGACCTGACTACCGACAAGCTGGTGGTGGACGGGCTGAACGTGATCTATGGCTACGGCAGCAACCAAAAGCCCAACCTGTTAAATCTATTGGCACTGCTGACCGAGTTGCAAAAGGGTGGCTACAACTTCAAATGCTACTTTGATCCGGGCACCTACTACACCCTCAGCCGGGCGAACAAAAAGCACGCCGTGGCCTACCGTCATTTGGTCCGAGACTATCCGCAATGTTTCATCGAGGTGCCGGTTCATAACAAGGCCGATGGGTTCATCCTCGACTATGCGCATAACCAGGGTGCCGCCATCATCTCCAACGACCGGTTCCGGGATTATGAAGAAAAATATTCCTGGATCGCAACGGACGCCAAGCGTCGGGTGGCCTTCATCAATGACACTACGATGCTCCAAGTTCTGCCGTTGGGGATTCAGGCTGCCATTTCTAGCGAGTTGGAAAACGCCGTAAAATCGTTGCGCATGGGCTTTGGCGAAAAGTTCCCCTCGACGACCGAACCCGCACAAGAAGCTCACCGAAATGGCTCATTTCAGCAGGTTTTTGCCCGCGCCTAACTACCAATTAGCAACAACACATTTATATGAATACCACCAAATCTATTCTTCCGGGCACCATCAATATCTTTGTGAACTCGCTGTGCAACTTCGCGTGCAAACACTGCTACGCCACGTTCCAGGACATTTCAGCCGCCAAAATGGCCAAGCTCAGTGAAGCGGATGCCAAGGCCATCATCCGTGAAATCGCCAACGAACCCCTTGCCGAAGGCCTGTTGGCTCGCAAGATCACCTTCGTGGGCGGCGAACCCACGCTGCATCCGGCGTTACCAAGCTTGGTTGCCTATGCTAAGGAACTGGGGTTGGTCACGGCGGTAATCACCAACGGACCGACGCTCAATCCGCGTTACTTGGAACAGATGGCCGGCAAACTGGATTGGGTCGGCCTGAGCATTGATGCCGTGGACAGCAGTAACCAGCAGATTGGCCGCGCTACTCGGGCCGGCCGTTATCTCGATGAAACCGCCTACCTGCAACGCATCGAATGGATCCGGAACATCGGCGCACAACTCAAGATCAACACCGTGGTCAGCCGCATCAATTGGCAGAGCGACCTTAGTGAATTCATCGTAAAGGCCAATCCGGTGCGTTGGAAAATATTGCAGGTCACGCCGGTGGAAGGGCAGAACGATCAATTCATCAAGCTGCTGCAGATTGACCGCAGCACCTTCGACAAATTCGTTGCCCGGCACAATATCGTTGAAACCTTGGGCGTCCGCACCGTAGCCGAACCCGTGGAAACCATTCGCGGCAGCTACGCGATGATCAGTCCCGACGGCCGCTTTTTTGACAGCAGCACCGGTCGCCATCAATACAGCACCCGCATTCTGGATGCGGGCCTGACCAACGCCTTCAGCGAGGTTTCATTCGATGCCGCCAAATACGACGGTCGTGACGGCAATTACAATCCGTTCACCGGCGAGAGCCTGTCCTTGGGCGCTCGCCATTCCGAACTCAACCCCAATCCGACTGTTAACGCTTGACGGTATTACCGTCCGGCGTTATGGTTTTATCCAGATGATTGAAAGCTTCGCATGTGCGGAGACCGAGCAGATATTCCGGGGCGTAGTATCGCGCCGGTTGCCCGGTGACATCCAGCGGACTGCCCGGCGAAAACTGTTGCTGTTGGATGCCGCGACACAGTTGCTCGACTTGCGAGTGCCGCCAGGCAACCGGTTGGAACTGTTGAAAGGCGGTCGGGTTGGACAACACAGCATCCGTATCAACGACCAGTGGCGCATTTGCTTCCGCTGGGAGGCGGGTGCGCACGAAGTGGAAATTGTGGATTACCATTAACAAGCTTATGAAAAATAAACAGCTGGCCAACATCACTCCCGGCGAAATCCTGGAAGAAGATTTTCTCAAGCCAATGGGTTTGAGCCAATACCGCTTGGCCAAGGACATCAGCGTTCCCCCTCGGCGCATCAACGAAATTGTGAAGGGCGAACGCGCCATCACCGCCGACACCGCTCTGCGCTTAGGCCGTTATTTCAAAATGTCGGCGCAGTTTTGGCTGAACCTGCAAACCCACTATGATCTGGAAGTGTTGGCGAATCGACTGGGCCGGAAACTTGACCGCGAAGTCAAAGAACTGGCGACGGCCTGAATCTAATCTTTGAACTGGCCGGCGAGATCTTTCTCGTCGGCTTTTTTTATGCGCAGATTCGTAAAATTTCCGCAAATCCGGCAAAAATACCGACCTCGTAAAATCCCCGCTGGCGCGTCTTTGCCGGCGGATCGGGTCAACACAAGGTTGAAAAATACGGCAGCTTATAGGACGACGTTAATCATCAATGTTTACAAGGGTTTTCTGCGCGTCATCTTGGCGCACCTCAGGTCATGCGTGCAAAACTGTTCAGGCCGTTCAAATTTGATTTTTAGGCTACGTTGAGATTTTGACCGGCCCGCCAAACACGATTTAGGGCAACCAGGCCGTCCCAGTGTTTAAGGTGCTGCATCCAAAACTATAACTGAACGATTTGCGCATCCGTTTCTTCGTCGGGTCTAACGACATTGGCGAGGTGTTTCGGAGCAAATACTAGGATAGCGATTTTAGATGTATTTTGGCCGCGCTGCATTTCACCCTTTATTTACAACCCTTCCACGCTGTTTCGCTTCCGGTTTTTCAGAAACATTTGCGTCTATGTTCCACAACTGATAATATCCCAATAGTGGTGATAGTTGTTATAGCTAGCATCACCTTTCCCAAAAATTCAAAAAGCGGAATGCGAAGCCGGAAGCTTCGCTGATCTTCAAAACGCAAATCGGTCGGCCGGTTTTCCTCTTCACCCCTGACGGTGCATAACGCCCGCCAGAACGTTAACCCGCTCCCAACGGAGCTTATTATATGATAATCCGAACCAACCGTAATTGCAGTAACGACGCCCTGACCGTCGATGTTCCCTGTCAGACATCATTCCACCTTCCTCAAGGCACCTTTAGAGCCGTCATCACGAGCTTGCGTCCCGAAACACGCCACAGCCAGTTCGGCGGTGTTCCCATGTTGCGCGTGTATTTTGACGTGCAGGTTCCCCAGTTGAGCCAGTTTCGCTGTGTCGCCAAACTCGACATTCGCCGTGAACTCAACGAAGGCAGCGACCTTTGGAATTTGATTGGCCGCTTGCTTGGCCGGCGATGCTTGGAATCAGCCAGTGGCGGCCAGTTCAACCTGCAGACGTTGATCGGCCAGGAATGCGACATTGAGCTGGATCACGTGCACGACGAAAACCGTGAACACCCGCATCCACTGGTCATTGTCACCGATGTTCAACCGGCCGGACGCTTGCTGGCTGACGCTCAATAACCCGCCGAAACTATATGAATACCGAATCATCCATTCATTGTTTTAGTCGTGTGATTGCCCGCGAACACGGCGTTACCGAAGCCATCCTGCTCGGCTACATCGGCAACCGCATCGACCACAGCCAGCAGGAGCGCAACGGCCGCAAGTGGTTTTACGAATCGCTCGACGGCCTGGCTCAACGCTATCCGTATCTGGCCCGCACCACTATCGACAGCGCTCTGAAGCGTCTGGCTGGCAACAACGGCCCGCTGTTGATCGATAATCACAACCGCCATGCTTACGACCGCACCCGTTGGTATGCTTGGCGCAACGATGACACCAAACGCCAGTTGCAGGCTGAACCCGTCTATTTTCGTGTGTGTGATGCCGAAGTTTACGGTGTGTGCGAAGCCGTGTTGCTTGCCAACCTGCGCTATTGGATCGGCAAGCATCGTGAAACCAACCCCGATTACTGCTGGCATCCGCTCAGCCCTGCGGCTTTGGCCAAAGTGCTGCCGTTTAGTGAAAGCGGTATTAAGCGCGCCCTGCAACATCTGGCCGACGATGACACCCGGGTATTGCTGGTTCGCCGGCCCAATGACCGTCGCCATGCCAACGAATATGCTCTGGTCGATAACCAGACCTGTTCCGATTTGACCGGTCCAGATCGGAACGTGACCCACCCATATTCGAATATGGCCGGTCCAAATCGGGATATGACCGGTTCAGATCGGAACACTGGCGGTCCAAATCGGGATATGGGCGGTCCAGATCGGGACAACGATACCTATTTAAAAGAAGACTGTTTGAAAGACTCTGTTTGGAAAGAAAGTTTGAAAGACAAAAGTTTCCAAAGCGCGTGCGTGACCGGTGCATTCGATTCTCCCGGCGGATCAAATCAGAACGTGCTGCAAATGAATTATTCCGCCGTCAATGCTTTCGTCGAACCGATTGTCGGCACGATCAATCAACCGCCGGCTCTAACCCATGCCATATCAATATCGGCTCCCAATGCTCTGGTTGCCGTTTCGCTGGCACCACCAAACAAGCCGGAATATTCACCAACCAGGCAAGCCAGCATGGCCTATCTGGATTCGCAGATCCACAGCGACCTGATGACCATTAATGATAAGCTCAGCCTTAATCACGATGAAGCCGATGAGCACGTTTTAACGGCCCAAGCTGCCGTTACCGCAATCAAAGACATGATCAAAGTCACCGCGCCCAATCAGTTGCACCGCTTTGTCGCCTGCCCAAACCAGCGCGATTGCATGGCCGAGATTGAACGCTACACAGACGGCTATTTTGAGCAGGTCTATAACAATATCTATGTCCGAGCCGACTATGCTGACAACGAACGCCTGTGCAATCAGTTTGTTCGTTATGCCAAAGGATTAATGGCCATGGCCGCGCACAGTTATCGGTTTGAAAGCTATCGCATCTACAACGGCCACAGTTTTGCCTATCAGGTGACATTGTCGATGTTTTGCGTGGTCAGTCCCTGGCTCGAAAAACAGCAGGCCGAGCGTCAATCGTCCGAAATCGCCCAACGCCGCCAGCAGTATGCCAGTCAGGATGCGGCCAAGGAATGCCGCACCGATTTGAGTGCGGCTGAAAAGATGCAGGTGTTCATGCAAAGCGTCATGAGTCGTAATCGCGTCGGCCAATATAACGAACGCGGCAAGTTTGTGCAGCAGGTGGTCATGGTCAATGCCCAGACGATGCCGTTGGTTCGTCAATTCTTTCAGCTTAACCCCCAGATGTCGGTGCAGCATCTCAACACGGTGCTGGATCGCTGCCTGGAACTGCCAACTGAATACTATGACAGCGAAGCGGATCAGCTGTGGCATGCCCGCAACGCCCGCAACCTCAGCCTGTTTGTCCGTCATCTGCATGTGGTGGTTGCCCAGCTGGGACTGCTGGATGCACTACCACCGTTTGTGCCCGTTCCGCCGCCAGACGAAGCGAACGAAGAATCAGACAAACTATAACTAACCAGACAAACATATGAATAGAATGCCAATTATATCATTCTCACGCCTGGGCCTTCAGCCGGGCCAAGATTCGATCGCACCCGTTTATCGCACTAGCGATGGCCGGCAATGTTCGACGCGTCCAGCAGGCTCCAGAGCTTCAGCAAAGGCCAATTACGCAAGTCACAACATCAACCATGACTAACATACAATTAACCCCATACCGAAACCTATGAATAGCAACCCAACTATAGATTACGACCATAGTAACTATACATTTGCACCCGACAAAATCTGCACCTGTTGTGGTCGTAGATATCGTCAATCCAAAAGCAAAACCAACGAACAGGGCGATACCATAGTCGACATCTCGGCAGCAGTTGAACGGCAATTCTGGCAACACCTAGAAAAGATCGAGGCTCCCAAGCGCAAGCAACTGGCCCGGCAGCGTCTTGAAGAAAGGGCTGACATTTTGCATCTGCTGCATCCCAGTCGTTGGTGCAGCAGCTTGAGCATGGCCGAAGAACTCAAGCTCAGAACCATCGCTCAACTGGAACGCAACCGAAAGGTGGAGCAAATGACGGCCGCCAGAACATCGGAAAGTGACAAAACTATAAATAGTGTGAACGAAGTTGGTATATAAGATAAAGATGCTGGCCAACTATACATTTGCATCATGAATCCACACACGCAGCAAATTGAGCAGCAAAGCAAAGCCCGCGCAGCCCACCGTGAATCCGAGTGGCGGTTGAACTTCCTTAGAGCCATGGAAGCAGAGCCGCCACCAAACCCAACCGAAGAGGAGACGTTAACATGGTATCGTCAGCACCAATCACCCGCACACATCTGGAACTAAATCTGCCCAATCAAGGAGAGTTTGGCCGGCAAGCACTACGACCACGAGCCAAGACCGCCAGTGTGTATTTTGCCGAGTTGTTTCCTGATGCCCTCAAACAATATGGAGCGCCGTTTGTGGAGATTAGGGACGTGCGGAGTGATGGCCAGAGCACGGTGACGCCAGTTAGCATCAACGTGGACTTCTTTGCTGCGGCTCTGGGTGGTGATCGGCGTCTTGGGCACTCGGTTGTATACTATGAACCCGAGATGGCTTGGTATTATATGGAACCGCATCTGCAATTATACAAAACCTCCACCTCGGACAAGCTGATGAACTTGTATCGTGGGCTGCTTCAACGGGCGGCTCAGGAACTACCCAAAGAAAACAATGTGCTGAATTTGTGCGTTGAGTTCCGCAGTGATAAAAACGCCAAAGCCGTCGTTAATCGGGCAAAATCAATTCTTGCGGCCGATGCGTCGTTCTTCAGTGCCACCAGCGCAAATCAAAGGATCCGAGGCCCAGAACTGCATGAACGATTGATGCGGGTATCCGACCTATCTGTTGCGGTTGGCCGAACGGGAGCTGATCGACCGCGAACGCCGCGCCACCGAACGGCGGATCAAGGAAGCCGCCTTCCCGGTATTGAAGACCATCGAGACCTTCGACTTCGCCG
>Ga0208507_1001237_pt1 | contig 14591 bp, 8 predicted proteins | sample CryBogCBH12Aug01_FD_184626 | JGI IMG/M metagenome (GOLD analysis project Ga0208507, IMG submission 184626) | Freshwater microbial communities from Crystal Bog, Wisconsin, USA - CBH12Aug09.1 (SPAdes) (version 2) | ecosystem: Environmental > Aquatic > Freshwater > Lake | place: Crystal Bog... | reverse complement strand
CAGCTTGCGCCAGAAGCCGAAGGACTTGGGCACGGGAATGGTGCGGTAAGATTCCGGCAGGCTGGGAATGGATAATTCCTTTTTGCGGTCGGATGGTTCGACTCCAGACTTCACGGGATTGAGATTCATATTTTTCAAAACCTGATGGTGATCCCGGCAAAGGGATTGTAATCGGGTGCGGCGGATGACGCACCAAAATTGCAGCCACAATCAAGCTGGATATTTTTCGTCACCAAAAATTCCAGCCCGGTGTCAATGGTTCCAATCCAGCCGGCGTGACGTTCCGTGCTGAATTCGCCGAAAAATTCCAGATAGCCGCTCAACTTGCCGATGATGGCGTGGTCGAGCGTGATGGAGTTGATGAAATCTGCGTGAAAATTATGGTCGCTGTTGTCGTGCAGACAACTGGCCGCCGTTTCCAATCCAAGATCAAATTCCGCCGGCAACTTCACCGCGAGCGGAAAAATCACGCCGCCCTCGACCGCATGGTTGCCTAAACCATCGGTGCTGGTGGGAAATTTTACAAACGGCAACAGCGCAAACGCAGTCTGGCCACCATCATTGCCCCAGAGGTTGATTTTCAACCGCGTGGTGAAATCGCCAACGCCGGATTGGGTGGTTGAAGTTCCGGCGCGGCAGTCGTCCGTGCGGACGCGCAGGTAATTGTCAAAGACGAACTGGATATCAACATTGTTGAACAAGCCGGCCTTGAGGTTGAACGGCGCGACGTTCCAAGCCATCATCGTTGTGCCGTCCGATTGGTCGTAAGTGAAATTGGCAAAATCCATCTCTAGCATGAAATGTCCGGCGTCCAGCGTGTAGGGCGATTCGGTTTTGTCGGGCCGGTCGGGAGAAAGCTCCCGCAACGCGGCGTCCGGCACGGGGTTGAAAAGATTGCAACCGCCCTTGTTCGGCACAATGGCGTTTGTCTCCTGCGCCGCCGCGCCCAGCGTCGCCAGCGAAAACAGCAGGCTGGCGGCCAGCCGCCGGGGCAACTTCTCTTGTATCGCAATCACAAATATGTAGCTAGTGATACAATCTAAAATCCGGGTGGTCAACAAGAATGTAGCATGGGTTACAAATTAAAAAGCCTCGACTAAAATGCTGGCTTGGGTTTGATTGTTGTGAACATATGTCTCGTCCCCCGAAAAAATCCGTTGCGCCGCCGCGCCCGCCGCTGCCGCAGGCGGAGAATTTTCGCCGTCTGCGCCGCGACCATGCCGGGGAGATCGCGCAGGATTATGCCGAGGCCATTGCCGATTTGGCGGTCGCCGTGGGCGAGGCGCGCGTGGTGGATTTGGCGCGGCGGCTGGGCGTGACCCATGTGACCGTCAACCGCACGCTGGCGCGGCTGAAGCGCGCGGGCTATGTGAACACCCGACCTTACCGGGCGATTTTTCTCACCGACGCCGGCCGCAAGCTGGCCGCCGAAAGCAAGCTGCGCCATGAAACGGTGGTGGCGTTTTTACAATCGCTCGGCGTCTCGAAGAAGGTCGCCCTGATGGACGCGGAGGGTATCGAACACCACGTCAGCCCGGAAACCCTAGCCGCTTTTGAGCGGCGACTGGCGAGGCGTTGATGCGACCGCTGGACATCCCACATATCGGCAACGAACTTGCCATCAAATAGGACGACGGGTGGGAAGATTTTATCCCGCTGGAACAGCTCCGGCGCAATGTGTTCGTGTGCTGGCTGCAAGGGCGAGAAATCTCTACAGAAACCCGAAAAAGCCGTTTGCGGTCAATTCATTTGAACTGGATCGGTCAGAGTTCACTGAACCATAATAGTGCCGTCTGTTTCTGATACGGGAATTCAGCAGCCTTCATTGGCCGGCGCATAAAATCTTCGGCGGAGAATTGAATCTTCGGCGCAAACAATTTAATCTGGCCCGCTTGGCATGACCGATAACGAATATAAATACTGGGCGTTTCTAAATTATAGCCCTCAAGACAATCGCGAGCCGCGCCCAGACACACAGGTGGTGGGCCACCGGTGTTGGGGGAATTGGTTGCTCGCCGCGTTGAAGACTTTTTCCATTCCGGCAGAATTCGTCGGTCAAATCAATGGGCGTGGTGAAATCATCCCAGAGCGAATTGCCCCCATTTTTTTGGATGAGTCCGAATTGTCCGAGGCTGCCACTTTGAGCGCGGATGTGTGTCAGGCGTTGGCGCAATCAAGATGCCTGATTGTGATTTGTTCGCCCCGCTCGGCCCAGAGCCGCCAGATGAATGAAGTGGTGCGTTATTTCAAGCAACACGGGCGCGGCAAACCTATTTTGCCCATCGTGGTTGCCGGGGAACCTCATGCCAGCGAAGGCAACAAGCCGGGCAAATCTTTGGCCGACGAATGTTTTGTGCCCGCGCTGTGTCACCCGGTGTCGCCGGATGGAACGATTGATACCACCCGGCGCGCGGGCAAATCTATTTTTGTGGATGCCCGGCATGGCGTTGATAAATGGGAAATTTTGGCAAACGATGACCGCAACGCCGAAGCCGATTTGGAGATGGCTAAAATCCAATTAATCGCTTTGCTGCTCGGAGTCGGGTTTAATGGATTATGGTGGCGTGAACAAAAACGTCACTTCATTGACTTGGCCGCCGCCCAACAGCAAGTCGCGGAAGTCCGGCGTGAATTGCAGGCAGCCCAGCGGCAAACCCGCGAGGCCCAGAATCAGGTTCTGGAAATACAAAACCTGCCGCGCGATATTCACGACCAAATTCAGGCAGCGCAGCAACAAGCGAACGAAGCCCAAAAACAACTTCAGGAATTTCAAAATCAAGTCCGGGACACGCAAACTCAACTGGCGGAAGCCCGTCACCGGGCGCTCGCCGCCGAAAGCAAAGTTCTGGAAGCGCAGCAGCAGGCGCGGGCAGCCCAGAGCCAGCTTGAAGCGGCGCGAAAGCAGGCCGGCATGGCGCAGAACGCCCAAAGCCAACTGGAAGAAACGCGCCACCAAGTTCAGGGTGCCCATGACCAATTGTTAGCAGCGCAAAGCCAAGTTTTAGAATTTCAGAACCAAGCCCGATCTGCGCAAACCCAACTTGAGGCAGCTCGCCAGCAAGTTTGCGAGGCTCAAAGCCAAGTCCTGATGGCGCAGAACCAAGTTCAGGCAATACAAAACCAGACGCAGGATGCTCAAAGCCAAATTGAAGCCGCCCAAAATCAAGTTCGGAAAATAGAAAGCCAAGGCCGGAATGCGCGGCGACTCACCAAGGTTTTTGCGCTCTTGGCGGTGCTGGCCTGGCTGGCCGCCGGCATGGCTGCGAGCATTGCCTGGCGGCAACGCCAGATCGCCAGCCAAGTGTTTGAGCCGGCGCCCGGCGAGTTGGACCGGGAACAGATTCGGCAGGGGCTGCAGAAAATTGGTGGGGTGGAACAGGCGCGCCACCTCGATCAACTGGCCGCCGGGATTTCACGGGAAGAAATTTCCGATGCGCTGAAGGCGTCAGTGGTTATTGTGAGTGACCAACAACGCAGCCATTTTCAGAAGTGGCTACTAATCCGGCTGGGCTGGGCGAATCCCGTGTCCGCCATGACTTGCGCGAGTGCCATCGAGGGTAAAATTGTGAACGATGATGGGTTGAGTGATTCCGTCCTCTATTTTCAACTCGCCGTGCTGGACAACTGGATGCAGACCGATTTGCCGGGAGCGTTCAACTGGGTTTGCCAGTTGCCGGATGCCGATTCCCGGCAACGCGCTCTGGACAAAATCATCCACTGGGTGAAATCCCAGCCGGACTCCGAATCCAAAAATAAAGCGCTGGAGAACTGCATTGCTGAATTGGCAAAAACGGATGTTCCCAGAGCCTTGGCCTTGGCTGAATCTCTGCCGGAAGGCGCTTGGCGCAGCACGGTGATGGCCGGTTTGTCCAGCAGTTTGCCGCCAGAAATCATGCAACCACGCACCGCTTTATGGCCATGGACCAAGTTTCTCCTGAACTCATATTTTGGTAGCCTGACTATTTTTTCAGTTGAAACCGAAATTTTATCAAACCCCACAAACAGCTCGATTCAAACCAAGCCGAAGGCGTAAAGATAGTCGCAAACATATTTACTTCTTCCCGATTGTGTCAGCGGGCAGTTAAAAATTACGACGGGCCAGAATTGCCTTCCGTTCAAACGCCACCTTTCAGGATTTCCAAAAACTGTTTCAGCGCAGGGGACAGCACCCGGTGTTTTTTGTAGATGGCCGCAATGGGTCGGAAAAATTGGCCGTCCTGAATGTCCACCACGGCCAGAGTTTGTTTCTCGATTTCCTGAACAACGGTGCTTTGCGGAACGATGGATATGCCGGCGTCAATCTCCACGGCGCGCTTCACGGTTTCAACATTGTCGAACTCCATGACGTGAATCACCTCCACATCGTGAGCGGATAAAATCTTGTCCAGCGCCTGACGTGTCGGCGTGTCGGGTTCAAAGCTAATGAGTTTCTGGCCGTCGAGAGCCTTGAGCTTGATAGATTTCGCTTGGGCGAACGGATGTTCCGGATGGCAGATCAGCACGAGCGGTTCTTTGCGCAGCGGGACGATTTCCAATTTGGCATCCTTGACGGGATAGGCGATGAGGCCGAGGTCCACGGCATTGCCCAGCACGTCCTCATAAACTTGGCTGGCGTTGCGATAATCAACATGGACATGAACGGTCGGGTAGCGTTGCATGAATTGCTTGAGATACTGCGGCAAATCATGCAGGCCGATGGAATAGATGGTGGAGACTTCGATGGTGCCGGAAATGATATCCTGCAACTCCTGCATCCGGTTATCCAGCGAGCGGTAATGATCGAGGATCTGCTTGCTGCACCCATAAAGCACCTGACCTTCAGGCGTGAGGCGGAACTTTTTTTTGCTGCGTTCGACCAGTTGCGATTTGAAGGTGCGTTCCAGCGTGCTAATCTGCTGGCTGACGGCGGACTGGGTGACTCCATTCATGCGGGCGGTTTTGGTGAAGCTTTCGGTGTCCGCCAGATCGCAAAAGACTTTTAGACTTTCGATTTGCATAAGACGGTTTAACAAGGCTTTCGGACTATGTCAACTGCCGTAATATGAAAAAACAGCCGGGAGCGCGCACCGCGCCGGTCGGGCGGCGCGGATTGTGTGGACGACCGGCGGCCAAGAAAATAACCTGTCGCCATGCGACCGCTGGATATTCAACACATTGGCAACGAACTGGCCGTGAAATGGGCCGACGGCACGGAGGATTTCATCGCGCTGGAGAAACTGCGCCGCGCGTGTCCCTGCGCTGGCTGCAAGGGCGAGGTGGACATTCTCGGCAACCTCTATAAAAACCCGGCGAAGCCGTATGCGGCGAACGCTTTTCAACTGGTGCGGATGAAAAGCGTGGGCGGTTATGCCGTTGCGCCGGTATGGGCGGACGGGCATGACACCGGGTTGTTCGCCTTTGACTATCTTCGCAAACTGATCCAGGAAAAATGAAAACGGCGCGCCGGTCAAGACGCGCCGTTGGCAAAAACTGGCTTCAACTTACGGCAGAATCTGCACACGGAAGAATTTAACCTTGCTGGTGCTGGGGTCGGTGAATTCTAGTTTTGCACCCGTGCCGGTGTTGGTGGCGATGGTCGTCCATTTGCCGTCGAACAGATTAAACGACCGTTCGATGACGTATTTTTTGCCGGCGACCGACGGCCACTGAATGGTGTTCGGCGCCCCCGTGTGGCTGGAAGGTTTTGACATCAGCTTCGGGAAATTATTCGGGAAGTTCGGATTTACGCCGGCGACATATTTTTGCCAGTTGCTAATGCCATCGCCGGACGGGCAGGCGTTGGAAACGGACAACAGGTTGTGCACTGTGCCAAACCAGCGGAGTCGCCACGAGTCGGGGATGCCGTCGCCGTAGCTGGATTGATTCAGACCGGGCGCGGCCAATTTACCCGCCGCCGGCTTGGCCACGTTGCTGACGCCGCCGGTGTTGGTGCAGGTGATGAGACCGGTCAACGTCGAGTTCGGGAACGACGCGAGGCCGTTGGGCGACGCGGAAGCGTGATCGAAATGCACCGCGTAGGTGGCGTTCACCGGTGCGCCCGGTGGAATCGGCACGGACAGTGTGCCGAGGATGGCGGTGCCGGTCAGGCCGGCGTTATTGGAACTGTTCAGCCAGGCACCGGAGAAATTGCCGTTGCCATAGGCCTCGCTGATGGCCGGTGTGCCGAGCATGGGGTTTTGACTGAAGCTGACGGCATTCGTCAACGGCGGTGCGCCATCCAGCGGGGTGACGTTCAGGTTGAGCATCAACACGCGCAACGGATAGCTGCCTAGGACGTTGGCGGTGATGGGCACCTGAACAGTCTGGCCAGCGATGCCGCCGGTATCCGTGGCGGAGAAATTTACCTGGGGTGAGACGGAATTAGTGACATGGCTTTGAGCCTTGCTTTGAGGGGAAACGGCCAGACTACGGGTGGCGACGTGGGCGGCGACGTTTGGAGCATTGGTGTCGGCCACGCGAACGCCGTTGTTCCAGAAACGACGGAACCAAGTCAGGCTTGGGTCGAGCGAGCGACGGAAGGTGACATAGACATCGCAGACATCGAGTGTGCCGTCACCAAAGGCGATTTGGTTGATGCTGGTGTCGTTGCCGTCGAAGAGCGGGTTGATGGCAGCAGCCGAATAGGCGTTTGTATAGTCGTTGTAATTAACATCCGCTGGGTCGGTGTCCAACACGCCGATGCTACCGCACGAATCCATGCCGTCGTAGAAGTCCGTGTCGCTCGGCGGGACGTTCAGGGTAACCGGGCCATAGGTGGCCGATTGGTAAACCTGTTCGACGTCCGCGTTGATGATGTTGCTGGAGCCGAAGTCGCCGGCGTTGAACCAGCGGAACGGATAAACGCTGCCGGCGATGTATTTCCGCTGTCCAACCGAGACAAACTTTAGCGCGTTAATGGGCGGCCCGCCCGCCGTGGCACCGTTCGTCGGTGCGGCGATGAACACGTCGGAACCGGGCGTGCCGATGCCGTCGGAAGTCGCCGAAGGCCGGCCGATTTGAATCTGGTAGGTCTGGCCGTTGGTGGCGCTGATCGGCACCTGAAAGGCATAGCCGCCCACCTCGATTTTGCCGTCGGCCTCGAGATGCATCACGTCATGCGCCATGGAGTAGGCGATCAAATCCTGGGACTTGGTGTTGAAAAGGTTGGTGCGGGTCACGCGTTCAATCCAGCCGACGCTCAGGAGGTTGTTGGAAAGATTGGTGAAGACCAGGCTTTGGAACCAGTCGCCGTTATACAGAAAGCTGCTGGAATCCGGCTGGGGCAACGCACCGCTGGCTGCAAACGTATATGGCGGAATCGGGATGAAAAAGCCTGGGAGATCCGGATCCGGCTTCATCAGGAACGAGCTGAAATCATAAGCTCCCGGCGCGATGGCCGGGCCGGGGTTTGGGCCGGCATTGGTGGCGGTGAGGTTGAACTGCAAGCTATAAACGGGTGTGTTGGGTAGCATGGTCAGCGTTACTGGCGCGTAAAATGACTGGCCCGGTGAAGCCACGAAATCGCTGGAAGCCTCGCCGTTGGCGAAGCCGAAGCTGATGATGTTCGCCACAAAATTTGAGGGCGAGAACGTCGTGCTCACCACCGCGCTGTCCTGATAATGCGGGCGCACGGCAATCACTTTGAGCAGAGTGTTGGTGGTGATCGGAAAACCGACCATCCAGAAGTTCGTTGGTGTCGCCACTGTTCCCAAATCAACGCCGTTGGTCGCAGAAGGATCGGTGCCGTCAATCGTGTAATACAAGTGCGCGTTGGCAGTGACATCGCTGATGTGGAACTGGGCGGCGTTGTCGCCTGAAATGTTCGGGTTGGCCGTCACGAACTGGAAGCGCGCCGACACGATGCCGCTGTTCGGGCTGCCGTCATTTTTGGCGCCGACGGCCTTGATGGTGAAGTCGGGCAGGTGCGGGTTTACGTCATAAATCGCCACCTGACTTTCGCTGTCACCATTTTGATAGCCCACCGACGCGGAGGTGGAATTGGTGGTTGGGTCGGGAATCCCATTGGTGTCCGTGGCTCCATAAGAATAATACGTCTGGGTGCCGGCGGTTCCGAGAATGATTATCGGTGCGTCGTTGTTGAAAACAAACGAAGCTTCCTGATGGAAGACCGAGGTGTAGGCAACCGGTAGCGAAGTCGCGGGGAAATCTACATAACCAATTTCCGGGTCGGGCACGGGAGGAAAGGGAACCGTGGCGCTGGCTTCCGCCGAGTTGAAACCTTCGCCGCCGGCGTTGACGGCAGAGACGACATAGTAATAAGTCTTTCCATTTTGCACGGTCGTGTCGGTGTAACTGGTGCCGCTGGTGCTGCCTTTGGTTGTGTAAGGCCCGCCACTGGATTCTGAGCGCTTCACATTGTAATTGGTCGCGCCCAGTGCCGGCGACCACGTCAGCGCCACTTGTCCGAAGGTAGCCAGAGCCACCAAGTTCATGGGAGCATCCGGCGGCGGCGGCAGCGGATAAATGCCCGAGTTCAAAATGCCGCGGACGTCTTTGTAAGTTGTTTCCGAAACATAAACCGTTCCCGACGCGCTCAAGGCGATGCCCGCCGGCGATAGCATGGAAACAAAATTCGGGCTGCCCGGCTGCACCGGGTCAATCGCCTGGCCAAACCAGAGGTTCGCGTTGGTGGAAGCCAGCGCGCTGCTGACGGAGCCGAGGTCATTCGCGATGACCACGCGGTTGTTGCCGGAATCCACAATCGCCAGTTGTCCGCCCAGCGCAGTGGCGAGGCGCAGCGGCGTGTTCAACTTGGCGAAACCGGCGGCTCCGAGCGTGGTGCCGGGCGAACCGATGATGCCGGTGAACAACGTGGCATTAGTGGCACCCGGCGCAATTTTCCAGATGACATGGTTGCCGGCGTCGCTGACCACCACCGAGCCGTTGTCTAAAATCGTGATGCCCGACAAGCGCACGTTGCCATTGGTGTTGATGGTGGCAATCGTGTTCGACGTGACGCCGCTGAACCACTGCACCGCGCCGCCGAGTTCGGCAATGTAAACATCGCCGTTGAATTTCAATTTCATCGCCGTTGGGAAGGGCAGGTTGGCCGCATTGGTGGCGAGTAGGTTGCCGTATTGGTCGAACTTGTAGACCGAGCCATTGCCACCGGTGCCCTGATTCAAAACATACAGGTTGTCACTTCCGTCCAAGGCCACGTCCACCGGCTGGTAAATGCCGTTACTTGCGGTCAGAAAGGTGGTCGTTGTGTTGTTGAGCAGGTTCAACGCCTTGATGGTGCTGTTGGTGGTGTCGGTGATGAAGAGCGTGTTGCCTTCGGTGTTTAACGCGATGCCCGCCGGCTGCGCGAAGACGGGCAGGGGAACGCCGGGATTGAAAGCCGCCGCAATAATGCCGGAGCCGGTCACACCGCGGATGTCGTCGTAGTAAACTTCCGAGGCGAAGACATAGCCGTCGCCGACCGCCACGCCGGACGGTTGCACCATCGGCACGAATTGTGGCGCGGTGCTCAACACCGGGTCGCCGGGCAGGCCGAACCAGACATTCGCGTTGGCGGATTTCAGGACGTTGGTAATCGAACCGGTCCGGGTTACAGTTACGAGCCGGTTGTTGCCGTAATCGGCTACAAGGATCTGGTTGTTGGCGATGCGCGTCAACTGGTGCGGCTGGTTCAGCTTGGCAAAGTTGGATGCGCCCAGTGTGGTGCCGGGCACGCCCAACTGGCCGGTCAGCCGCGTGTAAGTCTTGGTGAGAGCGTTGATGGACCAGATGACTTGGTTGCCGGCGTCACTGACGGCAAGGCTGCCGTCATCAAACAGCGCGATGCCCTGCAAGGAAACGCCGGCGTTGGTGATGGTGATGATGGTGTTGGAAACGCCCGCGCCAAACATACGGATGTTGCCGCCCTGTTCCGCGACGAAGAAATTGCCGTAGCCATCCTGCAAAAACGCGTTCGGCTGGGTCAGGCCCGTCGCCACGTTGCCCAGAGAATTGCCGTAGATGTCGAAGCTGGAGATGAAGCCGTTGACACCGCCGTTCTGGTTGAGGACAAAAATATTTTCATTGGTGTCCACGAGCACGGACGCCGGCTGGCTCAAGCCGTCAAGCGCAGACAGGAAGGTGGTGGTCAGGTTGCTTTGCAGGTCGAGTATCTGCACGGCGTTCTGGGACGGATCGGCGATGAACAGGTTGTTGCCGTATGAATCATAGGCGATGCCCGCCGGTAAATTGAAGAACGGCAGCACGTCAAACGGCCCGGCCGGCGGCTGGTTGAGGCCGGTGCCGGTCAAACCGCGGATGTCGTCGAAATAACTTTCCGAGGCATAAACAAGGCCGCCGGGGCCGACGGCCACGCCGGACGGCTGGAGCATGGCGACGAATTTCTGATTATTGTTGGCCACCGGGTCGCCGGTCTGGCCGAACCATACACTGGCGTTCGTGGAGTTCAGGACGTTGGTGATGGAGCCGGCGCGGGTGACGGTGACGAGGCGGTTGTTGCCGTAATCGGCGACGACGAGCTGGTTGCCGGCGGCGCGGGCGAGCTGGTGCGGGAGGTTGAGTCTGGCAAAGTTAGACGCGCCGAGCGTGGTGCCGGGCACGCCGAATTTGCCGGTCAGCTGCGTGTAATTTTTAGTGATGGGATTGACCGTCCAGATGACGTGGTTGCCGGCATCGCTGACAGCGATGGCCCCGTCGTCAAAAATGGCGATGCCCTGGAGCGACACGTTCGCGTTGGTGATGGTCACCAGAATGTTCGAAATACCGGAGCCGAACACGCGGACGTTGCCGGCTTGCTCGGCGATGAACAGATTACCGTAACCGTCCATGGTGAAGGCCGTGGGCAGGTTTAGTCCGGTGACATTGGTGGCGAGCAAATTGCCGAACGAATCGAACTGGAGGACGGAACCGTTGGTCCCGGCGTTCTGGTTCAGCACGAAAATATTCTGGTTCGGGTCGGTGAGGACGGAGGCTGGCTGGTTGACGCCGTTGGTGCTGGTCAAGAAAGTCGTCGTCTGGTTGTTGACAAGATTGAGCAACTGCACCGCGTTATTCGCCTGATCGGCTATGTAAAGGTTGTGGCCGGACGAATCCAGCGCGATGCCGTCGGGTTGGCTGAAGAAGGGCGGCACCGGCGCGGCCAAGCCGGTGCCGGTGGCTTCACGCAGGATGTCATAATGGGCTTCCGTAACATACAAAATGCCGTCGGTGGAGAGCGCCAAACCATAAGGCTGGCGGGCTTGAACCGTATCCGAACTTTCCGTTGGATTAACCGTGCCATCGTTCCAGCCCAGCGTGAGCAATTGGGAAACGTTGCGCCAATAAGCCGAGTTGACACCATAAAGCCGGGTGACGTTACCGGCGGCATCTACCACCTTGACTTTGTTGTTTAGAAAGTCAGCCACCACCAAGACGCCATTGCCAGCCTTGACAATGCCTTCCGGGCGATTAAAAGCGGCGATGGAAGCTGGGCCAGTGATGTCGTTGGTTCCGTGAAAGCCTGTGAACTTAACTGAATTGTTGGAGAGGTTGGTGTTGGCCGTATCCATCAGCCAGATACCGTTATTACCCGCGTCGGTAATGGCTAGTTTACCGCCAGATAAATAAGCGATGCCGCGCAAGGAAGTCTTGGCATTGGTGATGACCCCCATGATGGTTGTGACGCCCGTCGGCGTGACGCGGATGACGGTGTTACTTTTGACGGTGATATAGGCGTTGTTAAAACTATCCAGCGTCAGGCCCACGGCGTTAGTTAGCCCGGTGGCATTAGTGGCAATGATCGTCTTGCGATTAGAGTTGATGTAATTGTTACCATTGAACACGAGTAAGCTACCGTTCTTCTGGTTGCCGGCATTCAGCACATAGATGTTCGTGGCGGCATCCACGGCCACCGCCAAGGGATGGCTGATGCCGTTCGTGCTGGTGTAGGCACTGACGGTAACGCTGGCTGACTTATTACCCAGATTATTGACCATGCGGATGGCATTGTTGGTGCAATCAGCGATGAACAGGCGGGTGCCGGAAGGATCCAAGGCAATCCCGGCCGGAAATTTAAACTGGGCCGCGGCAAAGGTATTGCCATCCTTATAGCCAGGCTTACCGTGTTTGGCATCGGTCAGGGTGGTGACGGTGGTTTGAGCAAAGGCGTTCAAGCCGGTCAGCATCAAACCGGCCACCAGCACCAGCCTCAAGGTGCCGGAGCCGCCACGCGGCCAGCTTTTCTTCCACCAGGCTGAAGTTAAGACATTCATAAGCGGTTTGGTTTAGAAGGTGTGACCGACTTACTTGGTCGTTTCCGTGATGGGGTCAATCCATTGGCCTTTGGGCACGGGACTATCCCAGGCGGTTTTGGGATCCATCGGTTCTTTGGTGGGCAAGGTTTTGCTCTTGAGAAAATCACCCGACTGCGAGGTTTGGAAATCGGTGTCTTTGACAATGGTCGGGGTGATGAAGATCAGCAGGTTGTCCTTGGACATTTCCTTGCTTTCGCTGCGAAAAAACCAACCCAAGCCGGGAACGTCGCCCAGCAGCGGCACTTTGGTGTAATCGGCGTGGGGATTATCTTGCACCAGACCGCCAATAACCAGCGTGTTGGAATTAGGAATCATGACCTCTGTGGCAATGGTGCGATGATCAAACTGGGGGGCCTGATAAACATCTTTGCCCACCGTGGCCGAAAAATTTCCAAAGAAGCTGGAAACATCCGGCAAAACCCGGAGCCAGATGTAATCATTCGCGGAAATTCGCGGAGTCACGTCCAGAACAGTGCCGACATTGCTGTAGGTGACCGAGGAACCGCCCGACGTGTTGGCGGTGCCGGCGGAGACTTGGAAAATAGGATAGGTGCGAGTGACCGCAATATGGGCGGTGCCATTGTCGAGCGTTACCACGCGCGGGGTGGAAACCACCTGAGCTTCGGACGAAGCGTTCAAAAATGACATCACCACACTCAAGCCATCCGCATTCAGAAAACCGATGTTGGGCGTCATGCCGCTCTTGGTGTTCCAGGAAAAACCGCCGCCGCCAATGGCATTGGCCAAGGTCCCGCTTTGGGAATTTCCTGAAGGCATGGGGCTATGCGCACCATCAGTTCCCGACGAAGTTCCGGGGAAGCTGGTGTTCCAAGTGCCGGACATGGTGCCGTTGCCAAAATTTACATTTTGCGCATTAAGGGTGCCGGTCCAATCAATACCTTTTTTGGTCTTCGGATTGGAGGAGATTTCCACCAAGCGGGTTTCAATCAGCACCTGCCGCGTGGGTTTGTCCAACTGGTTGATCAAGGCTTCCACCGCCAGTTGTTCATTGTCCGTGCCGACGACCACCAACTGGCTGGTGCGCGGATCCGTGAGCACTTGACTGCGTTTGTCCAGCAGGACGGATTTGGCCGCATCAATCATGTTGGAAACGCTGGCGTATTTTAATTGCAGAACCTTGGTGAAAAGAGGCGGCGGAGCGGTCGGATCTTTCATCGTGATCCGGTCAATGCCGGTGTGCTTATCATGAATCAACTGTAGGCTGTAATTGTCCAGCAAGGCCAGCAAAGCATTTTCCGCCGTGATGTTTTCCCAGCGAATGGATAGCGTCGGTTCAGGTTTAATCTGGCCGTTGGCATCGGGCTGGCCGTAGCCGATCTTGGGATCAAGCATGAAATTGATGTTGGCCAATCGGGCCAGATTTTCAATCGCCGTGGTGATGGGCACATCGGAAAATTTGATTTGCGGAATGCCCACGGCGGCCACGACCGACGGGGGAGTGCCACTCGCGGTGCTGTCGGCTGGGGCTGCGGGTGTATTGGTGGCGGCAATCGGTGTCACCGCCGGGTTTGCTTCCGGGGCTGCCGCCGCCGGCGCATTTTCAACCGCTGCTGGCGGGGTGGCAGCCGCCGGGTTGGTTTGGGCCGCCAGTGACAGACTGCCGGCCAGTCCGATTAGAATAATAAGATAAGTGGTTTTCATGGCTTGAATTGGTTGGTTCGATTGATTGCTCCCTTGATTTTGATTATGCGCTTTCAGTCTGTGTTGGCAACGAATTTTTTACTGTGATTCCACGTTAATCCGGTGGGGCTGACCATTGATTTCAACCACCACCGCGTTGTTCTGGATTTCCAAGCAACGGATATGCACCAGACCGGAACCGGTCTTGACATCGCCTTCTTCACCCACGGCGAAAGTGTGGTTGTTAATGATGGCCAGCAGATGTCCGGGGGTGCCGGAAATGCCCGGAACTTTCAAAGAAGATACTTCCACCGTGTGGCTGGCCGGTTGCGCCAGTTCCGGTGTGCGAGTGGAGTCTGGAAAAAATGGATCGCGGCCGTCCTTGGGATTGGACGGCAGAATGAACACGGACTGGATTGCGCCGACGCCGGTGGAAATTTTGTTTTCAACCGGCCCGCCCGCCGCCCACGAAACGGATACGCCCACAGCCAGCAGCAGGGAAAGGGATAAGGAAATTTTCATGGCGTTCAAGCGTTCGGTTTAACCAAGGCGGCAATTTCTATCCGGAAGGCAAGTTTTTCGTTGCTGCTTTCGGTGTTGCTGGCGGTATCCATGGTCAGGTTGACGACCCGCATATGCGGAAATTTATTTTCCAAATCAGCAATAAATTTCCCAATGTCATGGTAATAGCCGGTGCCG
>Ga0208507_1001235_pt1 | contig 14602 bp, 4 predicted proteins | sample CryBogCBH12Aug01_FD_184626 | JGI IMG/M metagenome (GOLD analysis project Ga0208507, IMG submission 184626) | Freshwater microbial communities from Crystal Bog, Wisconsin, USA - CBH12Aug09.1 (SPAdes) (version 2) | ecosystem: Environmental > Aquatic > Freshwater > Lake | place: Crystal Bog... | reverse complement strand
ATCATGAACAATGCAAGCGCCATTCCATAACAACATATCGGCACCAGTTTGCTCTTGGATATAGCGGCCCAAATGACGATCTGGTGCCCATAAGATTTTTTCCCCCTCTACTTTGAGTTGATGGACGATTGCCAGAGCACAAGAACTCGTTACCATCCAATCGGCTTGTGCTTTTACAGCAGCAGAAGTATTTGCGTAAACAACAACAACACGATCTGGATGCGCTGCTCTAAAAGCAGCAAAGTCATTGTCATCACAGCCCAAATCTAGAGAGCAGGTAGCATCTAAGTCCGGCATAAATACCCGTTTTTCAGGGCTGAGGATTTTTGCTGACTCACCCATAAAGCGTACGCCAGCAACAATCAAATTCTTGGCGGGGTGATTCTTGCCAAAGCGGGCCATCTCTAAAGAGTCAGCAACAATGCCACCAGTTTCCAATGCCAGATCTTGAATATCGCCATCGACATAGTAGTGGGCCACTAAAGCAACATCTTTTTCTACCAACAACTCCTTGATACGGGCAATCACAGCGACCTTTTCAGTTCCCTCTAGGTGGGGTGGAACTTTTGCCCAGGCTTGGGCAGTGCAAGTGGCCCCAGTAGAGTCTTGCTGAGGGTAATCAAAGGCAATTGGGGTGCTAACGATTAAATTCATACTAAATCTTAACCTTTATTAAGAAATCGGATCAAAATCGAAGAGCCTCTGTTTCCCAGACTAGATACTTTGTTCAATATTCGAGGAATATTGAAAGAGATTGTTTATGAAGCTCAAATTCCCGAATATATAGACTCAAAACGCATCTATCCAAAATTGTTAGGAAGAAATATCAGCTCTATGGAGCCTAAATACAGAGATAAAGAAGAGTAAAAAAAGAGATAAATCTGGATTGTTTTTTTGAGGGGGCTATCAGAACTCTGGCGATGATGATTGAGGATTGGCTAAAGCATGTAGAGCTTGTTTTCCCGCAAATTAGCTAGCCACCCCATATTCCAGCTCGCAATAAAAGGCGGTATAGTGTACTCATACTCAGAATACTTAGTAATTTACCAATAAATAACGAGGTTTTATGCAAAACGATGTTTTCAAAAAACTAGCACTCATTTTTTGTGGGGCCGTAAAAGCGCCACTGACGAGCTTAATTTTGATACTTTGCTTCCTAGTGGTTGGCCAGTCTTCAGTAATAGCGGCAGAATCTGTAGCTTATCAAAATTGGATAGTTGATATTACTAACAATACTACTGAGGCTCATACTGCTAATGACTCTGGCTCTTCTTTCGGCCTTTTTTGTAGTAGAGATTCTTGCTTATTTTATGTGCACCAAAATTTTGATTGCAAGCCTGGGGAAAAATATTCTGCTTTAGTCAATAGTGGTGCGGTTAGTGGACCCGTATCTGTCGAGTGCGCAAAAATCAACGGCAATATTTTTCAAATACTCGTGCCCTTTAACCTAGTATTGGAAGCCAGTAAAAATGCCGAAGTGATTGGGTTTGCATTTCCCTTATCCAATGGCGCCTTTACAGTAGCGCGGTTTAGTTTGGCTGGCAGTGCTGAGGCAATGAAACGCACTCTGATAGAAGCGGCTAAGGCACATCAGCCTGCTGCTCCAGCACCCAGCGAGCCCCCCGTCAGCCCACCTGGTAGCAAGGGATTAAAAGATATTGTGATCTAATCGCCTCGCGGAGAATGGGTATCTAGCATTTTGACTATGGAAATTTTGCTTATCCTCCTGGCAATTACTGCTTTAATCTATTGCAGCTATCTTTTGCGAAAGTGGATTGTCGAAAAAGCGCCTTTTAATCAAGATATTCCGAGCGCTGCTTTTGAGATGAAAATTCCTCCCAATCTTCTCAATCTGGGGTTTTTAGGCACAACTGCAGTGCCCCAATTTTGTTTTGTCTCCGAACGATTTTTGTACTTTATGGGTTTAGATAGAGGCGCAATCCTCTCTCATTCAAAAGCCTTCTTAGATTTAATCCCTCAACCAGACCAAACTCACTTTTTGGCTCAGCTACAAGCCTGCGTCAAAGCCCGCAAAGATATCTATTGGGAGGGTTTGGCCTATTGTCGTGGTGAATTAAAGCAAATATCGTTTGAGGCCACCATTAAACCGCCTGCAGTAGGCTCTCTTTTCTATCAGGGCGTTCTCACTGATCTTAGCCCTTTAAAAAATGCACTAGCCGATAACCTCGTACTTGAGCAAGAAACCGTAAAAATTTTACGAGAGTTGCCGATTCCCCATATGTGGACCAGTCTGGACCGAGACGGTAAAACTTTATTCGTGAATGCTAAATTTACGGAGATTTTTGGATACCAGATTGGTGATCTACCGACTATTTCTGATTGGTTTAGATTGGTTTATCCAAATACCGCTTATCGTGACCAAGTACTGGCTTGGTGGAATGAGGTTTTGCCTAAGACGGTTGGAAAAAATCAGGATCTTCCCCCAAGGGAATCCAGGATCAAGGCAAAATCTGGCCAGATTTTAGATGTCATGATTAGCGCTACTGTTGTGCAGGGTTCTTTATGTCTATCTTTTCTAGATTTGACACAGCGAAAATTGACTGAAGGCCTTGCATTAAGCCTTACGGAAAATATCCCGATGGGAACCTATGCAATGGAGGTAACTGCTAGTAATAGCATGCGCTTTACCTTTTTAAGTAAGCGTTTCTTAAAGATGTTTGATATGGTGAAAGAGGCTGCATTAGCCGACCCCAACATCACCTTTAGCCGCCTTCATCCTGAGGAGTATGAACATTTCATTAGTCTTTATTTGGAATGCATTCGGGAAAAGCGTCCGTTCAATTGGCAAGGCCGCATGCTCATTCAAGGACAGACTTATTGGTTTGAATTTGAAGCAATACCGAGAATGCTATCGAGTGGCTTGACCCTTTGGGAAGGGGTAGTTGCCGACCTGACTAGCAAAAAAGAGGTTGAAAAGCAGAATATTGAACAGGCCATTGAGATTCATGCGGCCCAACAAGAGCTAAGCAGACTAAAAGAGGTTGAAGACCTCAATGCCTCCTTGAAGAAAACGATTAGGGAGAAAAATAGACTGTTGAAGTCGATGACGACCGCTTTTAAAGCCAATAGCATGGGAAATATGATGCGCTCTATTGCCCATGAAATCAATAATCCACTTGGAGCAATCAGTCTGACCGCTGAGCTCTTACAAATAGAGCTTGCTAGTATGAAAGCCCTTAACCTAGAAGATCAATTAGAGCGTTGCAATGAGTTAACTCACTCCATCTTGGCTGATAGTCAAAGGGCGGGTGGGGTAGTTGCTCGCTTGCGCAAACTCTTTGTTTATGGTGAGGAGGCCTTTGAGGAATTTGATCTTTCTATAACGATTAATGATGTTTGTAAATTACTCCATAAGGAGCTCATTGAGCATGAGGTTGCCCTTGAGGCAATCATTCCTCCACGATGCAAAATCAAAGGAGATATTGGGCAAATTCAGATGGTAGTGCTAAACGCTATTAATAACGCGATAGAGGCCCTACAGCAGCTTAGCGAAAATCGCAAAATCATGATTAACCTGATTCACAAGGATCAAGAGATCATGATTGAGTTTAAGGATAATGGACCCGGCTTTCCAGAGGAGTTCTTGAAAAAAGGCCCCAGCTTATATCAAACCACCAAGAAGGATGGTATGGGGGTAGGGCTCTGGTTGAGTAAGACCATTTTAGAGAACCATGGCGGCAAATTGGAAATTCGCAATCAAAAAGAGGGGGGTGCTAAAACTACGCTCCATTTACCATTGTTGCCTGTCCCAACAAATTTGGAACTCTTTAATACCCAGCAGTAATCTGAAGTACGCAAGTCCTATTTTCACTAAATGAAATAGTAGAATGAGCGTATGCAAACAAATTGCCACATTTACATTGTTGATGATGATGACTCTATGAGGTTCTCCCTCGAGAGGGTCTTTGCAAGGACCGGCCATGAAATTCATGCTTTTGAGTCAGCGCAGCTTTTTTTGAACCATTCTCCGCTGACTTCTCCTGCTGTTTTAGTGTTAGACATGAGCATGCCGGGGATGACTGGCTTACAGCTGCAGCAAGAATTAATGATTAAGCGTGAAAGTATCCCCATTATCTTTATTAGCGGAGACAGCGAAAAGGTTGACATCATTCAGGGTTTGAAAAATGGCGCAAGCGACTTCCTTCTTAAGCCTTTTCCACTCAATCAATTGCTTGTAGCTGTAGAGGCTGCCCTAAATTTAGAACTTGAAAAAGAAAAAACCCGCGGTTCTCAACGGGCCTCATTAGAGGCATATGCCCGCTTGACCTACAGAGAGAAAGAGGTTTTTGCGCTGCTAGTCCAAGGAAAAATGAGTAAAGAAGTTGCCCAGGAACTGGCTATTACTCCTGCCACGGTCAAGATCTTTAAGGCCAATGTCATGAAAAAAATGGAAGTAGATAGCATTGCGGACTTAGTACAGATTGCAATTGCGAATAAGCTATAAGTAAGCTGTAGCTAATAAGCTGAATTTACCCCGCCCACCTTAAACTAGAAGTTATAAGCTGCACTAAACCACCCTAAGGGCTTAGTCGTAGTGCTATCTACGTTGACTGCTTGTCCGCTAGAGTTGTATAGTGGATTTTTGCCTAAGGCCCAAGCAACCGTGCCAACTAAGGCCCAACCCCCAGAGTTCCATTTCAGACTTAAGCCGGTACCGCTCAGTGAGTAAGTATTATTGGCGTTTGTTAAACCTTTTAGAGCTGTATAGGCAGCGCTAGTGCGATATTGCTGCACAAGACCATAGTCGTAAAAGGCTGAAATTGTGTAGTTATCCCACAATTTATGATTGATATCAAGGCTAGCTACACCACCCTGCGCGCCGCCACTTTGCGCAACTGGGTATGCTCTGACAGCCTGCGGGCCACCTAGATAGAACAGCTCGGAGGACACTAGGTTGGCGGATGCAAATTGACCATTCACAACCAGAGTCGCCGCGTTCAACCCATCTTCAGTTAATTGCTGACTACGACTTAGAGTGAAGTTGAGCTTGTTGTAATTGTGTGGGATGTAGACCCCATAATTTGAGGGGCTCGTTGGGGAAATGGTCACATTACCACTTTCGACAACTAGGTATGCCGATGAAGAGCCACCACCCGCAAAGCTATCGGCATGATTGGCAGATAGGCCAAAGGTAGCTGAGTTAGTATTGTAGGCGCTACTGACTGTGTTGCCGACGATGTTGTAGTTGGTGTAGTAGCTCAGAAAATAGCCTGCATTCACGCTGACATTGGTTTGCTCTGAGCGTATAAGGGGGTATGTCACGTTCGGGCTTGCCGTCCAAGCATTACCGTAACCTCCGTTGGGGTATTTATAGTTGCTCACATTGGTGTAATTTAGGTAGGTGGCATTGACCCCAGCCTTCAATCCGTCGTAACCAATTGGCGCCAAATAAGTGACCTGACCAAACTGAGAGCCTACAGAGCTAATAACGCTAACGCCTGCTTGATCGCCAATACCTAGGGGGTCAGAGAGCTGTAATCCTGCTACAGCCTGATTTGCACCAGTTAAGCGGCTACCGTAGTTATTGATTTCCAAGCGCTCAGTAGCTAACCGGTCATCACTCAGGTCCATTTTTACACTAACTTCCCCATCGTTATCACCGGGTTCTAGACTGCTGCGTACAACTAAACCAGGAGTTTCCCTGAGCAAAATTAAGGCATGCTGCAGTTTATCGTTATTGAGCAATTCGCCGATTGGGTTGTTGTGAGTAATATATTTTTTGGCCTCTTCAGGAGAAAAGCGGGTTGGGCCTTCGGGTTGGTTGATTATTACACTGCCCAGTTTTGCCTCTGTAATCAGAATACGCACTTGGCCTTGACTGATTTTCTGGGGGGGTAATAAAGCCTGAGCATTTAAGCCATTTTTCCGATAGAGCTCCATGATGGCATCGCAAGCATTTTGTAGTTCATCAAAATCAACTGATTGATCTAACCATGGCTTGAGAACTTCTTGAACCTTTTCCTCGGGAATCGCTTTAACCCCCTCTAAGATAAATTGACGAACAGTAAAGCGAGGCCCTTTATCTTTAACAGTTTCAGATGGCTTGGCATCGGGCACCGAAACTTTCGGAAGTTGTGAATTAGGCTCTGTGAGCTGGCGTTGGTAATTCCGTTGCAAGGCACCTGCGTCAACTTGCGCTTTTATAGGAAGAGCAGAGAGGAGTAGGGCCGCAAAGAGGGGAAATTTAATGACATGAGAAGTTTGTTTTTTCAAAATACTAAACATTCTTAAAAGGATTAAATGCAAAAGCAAAATGTTGAGTGAATAGGCTTACGGCAATATACATCGTTTAATAGTTCTTTGCACAAAAAGTGCACCAGATTGATGCCTATTAAGAGACAAAAGAAAGGTCGAATCTGAAAAAATAATCTCATCAATCAAGCGATATTTCAGATCTCAAAATAGAAAATAGGCATTATAAAAAAAGAATAATCACGCATTAAATACGCCTTATTTATTACAACTAGTTGGAATGAATCGTGGGAAAAATGAGGCGAAATTAATCCCACATTTTTCAAAATAAAGCCATTCATCTTCTCTAAAAAAGTCCTCAAAAGAAGCAAAAAACGGAAGATATTTTTCTAGATTTACAGCGCAATTTTCTTTTAATAAAAGTGAATATAAGCGCAAATACAGAGGCAAAAAAAGGAACAAAAAAAGAGCAAAAATATGAGAAAAAGAAGAAAAAAAGAAGCAAAAAAAAGAGCAAAAGAGAGAGAAAAATCAGTAAAAAAACTTCGCCATGAGACTAGAAAAGGCTCTCAATATTTTCAAAAAGTGAGCTCAAAAACACAGTCAATTTGAAGCGCAATAAATTGAAATTCATCATCACAAAACACAGATTTTTTTCACATAAAAAATTATTTTTTGATGACATCTTTTTGAAAAAAGAAGAGAGAAAATTCAGTAAAATCTAGACATAAAAAAGACTAAAAAATGTTCAAAATTGTGTCCAAAAAAAGACTCAAAATCAGCGTAAAAAAAGTCAAAAAAAGTGCTCAAAATTAGACCTAAAAAAACGACAAAACAAGGTCAAAAAAGACTCAAAAAAAAGAACAAAAATTGGCCCAATATCAGAGGGTAATTTGATCTCAAATAGGGTGAAATTTTTTTCTCTTTTGAGAAGATAAAAAAATACATTAGTTATTTTTTTTCGAAGTATCTTTATCAATTTTTTTCTTCAAATTTGCAGCGCTCAAGAGACTCAAATTTGCTCAAAATTCACAGCGTTTTTTTTCAAAAAAAGTAGGTAAAAATCCTCAAAAAAATTGAGTAAAAAACTACCTTAAATAAGACCAATTTTTTGCTCAAAAATCCCTCTTTTTGGCAGTACAAAAATGAACTTTTTAGTACTCTAATTTGAGGGATTTTGCTTAAATTCAGTCCTTAATAAAGTAGCCCTAAGCACCTAAATCTGAGTAGTGTTGTTTTATTGAGCTTAGCTTAGCCCTATGGCTAGTGGCTCGGCCGGGGAGTGCACCCTTTTGGTGTATTAATTATCCCTACAGATACTATCCTTATAGATAGGTAATATATGATTCAAGGAGTTATTAGTTCCCAAGCGGCTGTTTTTAATCAGTTATTTACTTTTATTTTTCTGATGAATATAAAGCAAATTTTCTTCCGAATTATTAGTGCGCTCCAGCAGGTATTGGATACGTGCGAACACGCGCCTAGAAAATTGCTCTTGATCAGTGAGTTAACGAAGTGCTTTCATGCATTTTCAAATACCATTCAAACTTGCACTCTGAAAATTGTTGATTCGAAAAATTCAGAAAATTGCCAAACGTTTTTTAGTGGGATTGCTGCTCAATTTTTACCAAGCAGATCCTCAGTAAAAAATACTCAAAATCCAACGCTCAATTTCCCAAAATTTTTGACATCTCTTTTGTCGAAAACATGGTCGAAAATTACCACCACCTTTTTACAAATTCTTAGTGAAATTTTTAGCGCTCTTTGCTCTGTCTCAATTTCTTTTTTAGACGTGTGCAAAAAACAAATTCTTTCTTTCGCTAATGCGTTTTTCTTCCGTAAAATTTCCGCCACTCAACTGGCCACTTTTTTAGCGGCATTCACTTTCACTTTTGCACTTGTTCCAGCGCATGCACAAAATGTAAATCCAGCTACTTTGCCAACCGGTGGAAAAGTCATTGCTGGCGCTGCAAAAATTACGCAATCTGGATTGGTAATGAATATCAACCAGACATCCCAAAAAGCAGTTGTTAACTGGGATAGTTTTAATGTGGGCTCACAAGCTACTGTGAACTTCAATCAGCCCAATGCAAATGCTGTGACATTGAATCAAGTTACTGGAGCAACTCGCTCAGTAGTGAATGGCGCTATTAATGCCAATGGCACTGTGATCTTGCAAAATCCAAATGGCGTATCTTTTGGTAAGGGTGCTGAGGTTAATGCCGGAGCAGTAGTTGCTAGCACCATGCAAATTAATGCCCAAGATTTTATGGATGGCAAAAATACCTACACTGGCAACGGCACCGGCAAGATAGTTAATAAGGGCACGATTACTGCCAACGGAGCAGAAGGTTATATCGCTCTATTAGCACCTGAAGTTCAAAACCAGGGTTACCTCATTGCAGTTAAGGGTGGGGCTAACAATACGATCGCCATTGCTTCAGGTAAGACAGTGAACTTATCTTTTAGTGGTAATCGCTTAATCTCCGTTTCTGTGGATGAAGGCGTCTATAACGCTATGGTTAGCAATAAGCGTGTCGTTGAGGTTAACGGTGGTTACATCGTTATTGCTGCAGGTGCAGCAAATCAATTGATGGCTTCCACGATTAAAAACACTGGTCGCATTTCTGCATCTTCCTTGGTTGACAACGGCGGCGTGATTGAGTTGGTTGCTGCTAAGGTGACTCAAGCTGGAACAGTTTCTGCCAACGGTGGTGTCCAGGTTGCTGATAATTCTGTCCCAGCTAGCCAAGCGACTCCAGCTACTCCAGTAGTAACAAATTCTGTTGCTAACGGTGGTCAGGTGAGTATTGTTGGCAATAGCATCACTTTAGGTGCCAATTCCAAAACGACCGCTTTTGGTGCAGCCAACGGTGGCCAAGTTAATGTTGGTACTTCAGGCGTGACTTCAACTCTGAATGCTGACGGCAGCCGCTCAAATGCTGCAGTTGCAAACTTAGCCCAAACTGTTGAAGTTGCTCAGGGTGCAGTGGTTGATACCTCTTCTATTAGTAACGGCAATGGTGGCCAAATCCGTATTTGGTCTTCAATTCAGACCACTATTGCTGGAGCCTTGAAATCAGTCGGCGGCATTTTGGGTGGTAATGGCGGAGTGATCGACACCAGTTCTTCTGGTCTAGTGAGCATTTTGCAGACTGCCTCGATCAATGTTTCAGCTACTTTAGGTAAAGTTGGCAGCTGGTTTATCGATGCCAATTCGATCAATATTGATTCTGGCGCAGCTGCTGTGGTATCCAAAACCTTGGCTAATGGCAACGTTTTCCTCAGTTCTAAGCAAAACTTAACCGTAGCTAGCAATGCTGTCATTGCACCAAATTCAAGCAATGCAACGATTCTGTCGCTGACTTCAGCTGGAACCTTGACCAATAATGGCACGATAAACGCTACCCAAAATGGTGCATTGTTGCTTAGCGCAAGCACGATTGACCTCAGTGCAAACAGCTCAGTGAGCGCAAATCAGGTCACGGCAGTTGCTCAGGCAATCGATATTTATGGCTCAGTTTTGGGATCCGGTAGTAACGCTATCCTCAAATTACTGGGCAATGTCATCATGGTTGCCGGCAGAATTTCTGTAAATAGCTACTCTGCTGGATCCTCAACTGGTAGCAATAGCAGTGCAAATAATGCCAATTCCAAAAAAGAGGAAGACGCTGGCACGATCATTATTACGGCTCAAAATAGCCTTACCACCACCAATACCGCAACCATTACTGCAGATGCAAATGCCCTAAATGCCGGTCAAGTGAACTTGACAGTAGCCAATGGGGTAGCCAATTTGGCTGGATTAGTCAGCGCAAGTAACGTTTCAGGAATAGCCGGAACGATCACTGTAGCTGCTAATGATGTGAGTTCAAGTGGCAGTTTCTTAGCTAACGGCACGACCGGTGGCTCAATTTATGTGACATCAACTAGCGGAAATACATCCTTAAGTGGCACCTATTCTGCTAACGGCAGCTCGGGTAAGGGGGGTAATTTCAGCGCCCAATCTGCCCAAGATTTGATCCTCGTTGGCACGATTGCCGCTAACGGAACTGATGGTGGAGCAATCTATTTGGCTGCCAATGGGGGCAGTATTACCCTCACTAATTCAGTGCAAGCCAATGGAAATTTAGGAGCAGGGGGCAATTTAGTCCTCACTGCAGCCAATGATATTCAGGTCAATAACACCACTATTACAGCCAATGGTTTGCAAGACGGTGGCTTTATTAAGATCACTACTCAGGTAGGCGATGTCAATTTAGACGGTATTACTGTGCAAACAAACGGTAGTAATGGCCGTGGGGGCACCATTGGAATCTCCGGTACCAACACCACCAATATCTCCGGCAGCAACATTTTCTCAACCGGCTATACCCAAGGTGGCACGATCCGAATCGGCAATGACGCTACCAACGCTTCATTGCCGTTTTCTATTTATACGGGCATCGATGCAGCAAGCACCATTAACGCTAGCCAACAAAGCGCAACAGGATTGGGTGGTTTTATTGAGACTTCGGGGCACACCCTGAATGTTTTGGCAGATATTGATCCTGGTAATGGAGGTCAGTGGCTGCTAGATCCAACGAGTATCACTATTGGCGCCTCCAATACTTCGACTGCTTGCAGTGGTGCAAATAATACAAGTTGTTCTCAGAACGGAACGAATGGCGGCAGTTTTCTTAAGACAGGAGATCTAACTACCTACTTAAACAGCCCAAAAAATTATCTTGTTACCGTAACTGCAGATACCATCACCGTTTCGAGTGCAATTAGTGCAACTGGTAATGGTACTTTAACTCTAGATGCATCTAGCGGATCCGGATCCGGCATTTTGCTGAATAACAACATTACCACCGCCTCTAATCAGACCTATAAGGGACCGGTAACTTTGGGCGCAAGTGTTACCTTAAATGCGGGCTCTGGCAATATTTCGTTTAACTCAACGGTAAATGGAGCAACCTATACATTAACAACTTCAACAAGTGGCAGCACAACCTTTAGTGGTGCTGTTGGTAACTCTGCTGCCTTGGCAGGCTTAACTATTTCAACCGGAACTTTAACTACTGCTGCCATTACTTTGGCAGCAAATAGTGCACTTTCTGTTACAAACTCGGGTGCTGGTTCTATCACTGGCATCATTGCTGGTGCTGGCGTTACCTTAACTAAAGCTGGAGCAGGGACGCTTACCTTATCTGGTGCTAATACTTATAACGGTCTTACCACCGTCTCTGCTGGTACGCTAAAGGAGGGCGTGGCTAGTGCACTCGGTGGTGGCGCTCTCACAGTCAATGGCGGTACTTTTGATTTGGATACATTTAGCGATACAGTTGGCGCGGTTATTATTGGCGCAAGTGGCGGTTCAATCACTGGTACTGGTAGCGCCACCTTAACAGGTTCAAGTTATACCTTTAATAACACCACGATTGCCTTAGTCTCTGCAATCTTGGCAGGGGGAAATACCGTATCCCTAACTCAAAATGGTACTGGTGGTGTAACTACGTTATCCGGTGCTAATACCTACACCGGTGGAACCACAATTAGTGCCGGTACTATCAAAGTAGGCAATGCTACTGCCTTGGGCGGTAATGGTGGCGCAGTAAGCATCGCTTCTGGAGCGGTTTTAGATCTAAATGGCACCGTTATGACTGCCACTAATGCCTTGACCTTACGTGGTACCGGTATTTCTAGTGCTGGCGCTTTAATTAATAGCAGCACTTCAGCAGCAACTTATGCAGGACTCATAACTCTTGGTAGTGCTAGCTCCATTATTGGTGAGACTGGCACGATTAATATTAGTAATACTGGTACGATTACTGGTGCTACCTTTGGTCTTACTCTAGGTGGTGCACAAGGCGGCACCTTGGCTAGCATCTTAGGAACAACTTCGGGTAGCTTAACCAAAAAAGATGCTGGTGCTTGGACCCTCTCTGGTGCTAATACCTACACTGGTGGTACAACAATTAGCGGCGGCAATCTTGTCATTAGTAGCGATGGCAACTTAGGTGCGGTTCCTGGAAGCGCCGCTACGAATATCACTTTCAGTGGTGGCGAACTACTTATTTCTGGGCAAAGTGCGGCTGTAATTATTAATGCCAAGCGAAATATTTCTTTAAGTACCGGCGGCGGAGAAATCGATAATGGCAACGCTAGCTATAGCGCTACTATTGCCGGCATTATTTCTGGAGCTACTGCGTTAACGGTTGGTGCGGACAATACTGGTACCGTTGTACTCTCTGGTGCGAATACTTATAGTGGCGGCACAACAGTGAATTCAAATGCCACAGGAGTACTTCAAGCAGCAGTTGGAACTTCAGGCTCTATCACTAATGGCCCATTTGGTACTAATACTGTCACAGCTACTGCAGGTACAGTTGATCTGGCTGGCTTCTCGGTTGCCAACGCCTTTAGCTTAGGCGGTGGCTCCTTAATTACTAGCACGGGCAGTTCAACTACCAGTGGAGCGATTGCTCTCACTGGTAATAGTGGTTTGGGTGCTACTGCAGGCGCTGCTTCGCTATTAATTAGCGGCGCTATTAGCGGTAGTTCTGGTTTGACAATTAACGGCGGGTCAGGCCAGACTGGTGTGGTTACCTTCACGAATGCCAATGCTAGTTACAGTGGAGTTACAACTATCAGTGGCGGTGGGCTGCAGATTGGTAACGGCGGCACAACAGGCTCCTTAGGTTCAGGTACTGTAACTAATAACGCCGTTCTCAGTTTTAACCATAGCGATAATATTTCTGTTGCCAATGTCATTAGCGGTCTCGGATCAGTAGCCCACAGTAGCACTGGTACCAGTGGTGCTAGCGTTTCCCTAACACTATCCGGACCCAATACTTATAGCGGTGCAACAAACGTGAATGGTAACTATGCAACTTTGATAGCAGGTGTTGCTTCTGTTGCTGGAACTAGTGGTGCGTTTGGTCTAAATTCTGCTGTTAGTCTGAATGGTACCAATGACCGCTTAGATATCAGTACCAGCACTTACAGTACTCAAATTGGCTCATTGGCAAATTCCTACAACATCACTGGTACAAACGTTGCCTTAGGAAGTAATACGCTGACGATTGCCGGTACAGGAATTAATGCGACGTTTTCGGGAGTCATTGCTGGAACTACTGGTGGTCTGACAATGAATGCTACCGGTACGCAAATTCTGTCGGGCTTAAACACCTATACCGGTATTACTACCATTACTAAAGGTACATTAAGTGTTAACACGATATCCAGCGATGGAACGACTGCTAGTAGCTTAGGTAAAGCAACGGCAGCAGCCAATCTTGTTTTCAATGGTGGTACTTTGCAATACATCGGTGCAACGGCTTCTGTAACTCGACCATTTACCTTGACTGGCAACGGAACAATCGATGGCTCAGGTGCAGGCGCCTTAACTTGGGGTATAGCTACCTTAGCCTATGGCTCCACAAATCGAACACTTACTCTGACTGGTAGTACGGCTGGAAACGTGTTTACACCTGTATTGGCTGACAACAAACCTGCTTCTACTAATTATGTTACTAGCCTTGTAATGGCTGGCAGTGGAACATGGACTCTCGCTGGAGCGAATACCTACTCAGGTGGAACCACTATTAATAACGGGGCACTTTATATTAGTGGTGACGGTAACTTAGGTGCAGCATCAGGTTCAATTAATTTAAGTAATCAAGGTGAGCTCCTCATAACGGGTCAGAATGCAGCCGTCACTATTGGATCTACTCGTAGCATTTCGATTGGAACGGGTGGTGGTGAGATTGATAACGCAAATGCTACCTATGCTGTCACCATAGCTGGCGCAATTACAGGATCAGGAGCTTCATTAATTGTTGGTAAGGACAACTCAGGTGTATTAATTCTTTCTTCTGCTTCTAATGCCATTACGAATGTGACTGTTAATTCAGGTACCTTGCAACTAGGTACATCTGCTACTGCGATATTAGGTACAAGCACTAATTTAAATCTCAATGGTGCTGCTGTTTTTGACATTGCAGCTGCCACTAGCAGTACTGTCGCACTCGGCTCCTTAACCATGACGATTATTGGTGCTAGCAATCCATCGATTACCAATTCTGGAGCAGCAAGTAGCTTATCTGTTAGTGGATTAAGTACTCTCGTCGGTTCTGTAACAACTTATGGGGCTCAAACCTATACCGGAAATGCCACGGTTGGTAGTCCAAATACTCCAACCACTGCAACCAGTTTGCTTTCAACTAATAAAGCTGCTGTAACCTTTAGTGGAACGGCTTATCTCAACGGAGGTGTGACAACTTCCGGTAACCAGAGTTATGGTAGCTTGGTTTTACAGTCTTACCCAGGGGCAAGTGCTTCAAGTAATGCCTTTACATTAACCACAACATACGGTGGTGCAAATGGAACCGTTAGCATCACAGGT
>Ga0208507_1001234_pt1 | contig 14604 bp, 11 predicted proteins | sample CryBogCBH12Aug01_FD_184626 | JGI IMG/M metagenome (GOLD analysis project Ga0208507, IMG submission 184626) | Freshwater microbial communities from Crystal Bog, Wisconsin, USA - CBH12Aug09.1 (SPAdes) (version 2) | ecosystem: Environmental > Aquatic > Freshwater > Lake | place: Crystal Bog... | reverse complement strand
TTTGAGAATTATGTATCCAGCCGAGATAGTGTTGCCGATGAAGGCCGAGTTAACAGAGAATGGGTTTGAAGATTTGACCAGTGCAGCTTTAGTTGACACTGCAATTGAAAAAGAAGGAACCGTTTTAATAGTATTGAACTCAGTATGTGGATGTGCAGCAGGTGCATGCCGTCCGGGAGTATTGATGGCAGTGAATAATACCACAAAATTGCCTACCAGATTAGCAACCAGTTTTGCAGGTTTTGATGTAGAAGCAGTGAATAAAGTAAGAGAACATCTGTTACCTTATCCTCCCTCTTCTCCTGCTATTGCATTGTTTAAAGATGGTCAGTTAGTAAGTATGGTTGAACGCCATCAGATAGAAGGGCGTCCTGCACAGGTTATAGCTCAACACTTAATAAGTGAATTTGATAAATATTGTAATTAAAAATGTGGGCAACCACGGATTAGTAAGCACGGCCCCGTATAAAAGCGGGGCTTTTTTAATGATTTTATGAGGAACAAAAATTTAATGTTTATAATACTGGGAATTGCAGTATTAGTTGATTTTTATGTATTTGCCGGACTTAAAACAATTATCCAACCTTTAACAGACAGACAAAAACTCTTTATACAGATAGGTTACTGGACCATCTCTATTCTGGCAATAGCAGGAGCATTATCGTTTGATATTTCGCCTGCTTTGCAAGGTTCTAAAAACTTCAAAACCTATATTTTCTCGCTGATATTAGGACTATTTATTTCCAAGATAATCTGTACTGTTTTTCTATTGATAGACGATATCAGAAGAATTCTTACATATGGATTTTTCAAGATAGGACATACCATCAGTCCTGAAAATATAAGTTCTGCACCTTCTATTTCCAGATCCGTATTTCTTAGTTGGCTGGGAATAGCAATCGGAGGAACACTTTTTGGTACAATGATGTTTGGATTTAAAAACAAATACAATTATCAGGTTAGAAAGATTAAGTTGAAGTTTGACAATCTGCCTTTAGCTTTTAAAGGATTAAAAATAGTACAGATAAGTGACATACATAGCGGTAGTTTTCAGGATAAGAAGGCTGTAGAAGCAGGCATTAAGAAAGTATTGCAACAAAATGCTGACTTAATCCTTTTTACTGGTGATTTAGTAAATGACCGACACGATGAAATGCATGATTATATAGATATCTTTTCTACAGTTAAAGCTCCAATGGGTGTTTATAGTACCCTCGGTAATCATGACTATGGAGATTATGTTAGATGGGATTCTGATGATGCCAAAAAAGAGAATCTTGATAAACTAAAGGCTATTCATGCACAAATGGGATGGAAACTAATGATGAACGAACATGTTACCTTTAACCGTAATGGAGAAGAAATTGCTCTGTTAGGCATTGAGAACTGGGGTGCTAAAGGACATTTTCCTAAGTATGGCAGTATGGAAAAAGCATATAAAGGTGCTGATAAATATCCTTTTAAAATACTAATGAGTCACGATCCAAGCCATTGGGATGCTGAGGTAAAAGTTAAATATCCTGATATAGATTTAATGCTTGCCGGACATACCCATGGAATGCAGTTTGGTATCGAAAACCCTTACTTTAAATGGAGCCCCGTACAATGGATGTATCATCAGTGGGCAGGATTGTATGAAGATAAGAAACAAAAACTTTATATCAACAGAGGATTTGGTTTTATAGGTTACCCCGGCAGAGTAGGAATTCTTCCAGAGATTACGGTAATTGAACTGGTGTAAACTTAAACAATTGTACTGATTTATTATCATCACAATCAAAGTCTTGAGTAAAGTGAATCGTGGATATTCATTGTGAGTAATACAGATACAGCTTAAATAAAGGGAAGGTTACAGATTGCCGTTTTTATAACAGCAGCCTCTGTAACCTTCTACATATAATTTAACACTTAAAACTTATTACTTAAAACTTTTTTTACGCTGCAACTAACTTGCTTGCACTTCTGTAAATGAATACATTACAGATATGACGACGTGCAAATCTAGCAGGTGATGGAGCATTTACAAACTTTACATAAACAGACTTTGGAACTCCATAGTATTCATAACAGGTACCATCAGAAAAGTTAATAGTTAATTTCTCGTTCTTATAATCAAAATCATCTATCCCTGCAAGGGTAATAGTCTGAACGTATTGTTCCTGCGTTTCTGCGATGGTTTCAGGAGCTATACTTACCAGAAAGTGGTATGCTTCTATTATCTTTTTACTCTTTGCTTCAGCAACTAATTTTTCTTCTTCATTATCCTGAAATTTATCAGGGTGACAGTCTTTCATCAGATTTCTATAGACTGTTTTTAATTCTTTCAATTCAGCTTCTTTCGTAACTGCTAATAACTTTCTGTATTGTTCTATTCTCTTCATAACGGCGGCGAATATAGCAGTTTGCCCACTTCTGACCCTTCCGATTATAGAAAACAATGTTTAATTAACAATGAATACATCTTGAATCCTGAGAATAAATCGTGAGTTCTAAATAAGATTTAGTTGCTGATAATGCAAATAAAACCAGTAACCAACAAATTAAAACCAGCAACTTTTTATAACATTATAACGTAATACAACTATCTTTTAGTTCTTCCTCACTATCCACTTAATCATTTCTTTCCAGGTAATTTTCTTACCATACATCAATATACCTGTTCTGTAAATCTTTCCTGCTATCCAGGTAGTACCTAAGAATCCTCCTATCAGCAATATGGCACTAACCAGCAATTGCCAGTAAGGCACGGTATCCGGAACACCATAAGCAATACGCGCCATCATTACAATGGGAGAAGTTAAAGGAAACAGACTTCCGAATATAGCCAGACCACTTGTAGGTTCATTTACTGCTTTGAACATGATAACCATCCCAAATATTATTGGCATCATAATAGGCATCATCAGGCTCTGTGCATCCTGTGGGTCTTCGTTTACTGCACTACCAACAGCAGCAAACATGGCTGAATACAACAGATATCCTCCCAGAAAATAAAACACAAAACAACCAACTATCAATGGAATATTAATATGACTTAATCCATCCAGAATAGCCCCTACTCCCCCATTTTCCTGTACAGCCTGTGCCGCCCTTACCCCTGCAGGTTGTATTGCAATTTGAGAAGTGTGGTGCATTAATTCTGGAAATAATAATGGCAACAACACCATTTGCAAACCAATTACCAACACTATCCATATCAGAAACTGCAGAATACCAACTGCTCCAATTCCTGTTATTTTGCCCATCATCAGTTGAAAAGGTTTTACACTACTAACTATTACTTCGGCTATACGACTTGTTTTCTCTTCCATCACACCCCTCATAACCATACTGCCATAAATAAACAACAACATGTATATCAGCATACCTGCCACCACGCCTATTACATAACTAATAGTAACCGTACTCTCCGAATCTTCTTTACCGCTGATATTTGCAAACTTTATTTTGTTGCCTGCCTGAATGCTGTCTAACTGATTCTTAGTAATATTCAACGATAACAGTCTCTTTTCTTCCAGTACTTTCCCCAGTTTACCTTGTATTTTCTCCCGGGTTACCATTCCAATCGACTTTCCAGAGTTTAATTGCAGGGTATCTTTTCCATTCAATTGAAAATCGGCAGGAATCACCAGATAACCATCAAACTTTTTAAGATCCACCAGTTCATTTAACTGTGGCGTAGTCATTGCAGCACCTACCAGTTTATATTCAATCTCATCGTCCTGAGTAAACTTACCATCAAATATATTAGCTTTATCTACAATAGCTATCTTAGTATTATTGCCAGTCTTCACCTGAAAATAAATCATCATTGCATAGAATGCAAATATGAACAAAGGCAATAAAATAGTTGTCAGTAAAAAGGTTTTCTTCTGTACTCTTGTCAGAAATTCTCTTTGAGCAATCAGGTATATCTTATTCATATCAAAAAGTATAATAATTAATTTGTTTGAAAAGCGCGGGTAGTAGCTTTTGTATCTTCCACCAGTTTAATAAATATCTCGTTTAGTGAAGGCAGTATTTCGTTGAATGATTCCACCATTATTCCCTGCTGAATAAAATGTAGTAATACATCATTACTCGTTATACCACTATTAATCTGAACTGTAAGTTTTTCATTTTCCTGCTTCACTATATTAAACAAAGGATTAGACTGAATTCCCGTTTCAGCATTTTTTAGTTTAATACTAAAAATATTCTCTTTAAAGTCCTGTTTTATGTTATAAACGGTACCATCCAGTATCTTCTGACCTAAGTTTATCAGCACAATATGGTCGCATATTTCTTCCACTTGTTCCATCCGATGAGTGCTGAATATAATAGAACTACCCTGTTTAGCCAGTTCATAAATCTCATCTTTTATCAGGTTAGCATTCAACGGATCCAGACCGCTGAAAGGTTCATCCAGAATAATTAGTTTAGGCTGATGCAATACAGTGGTAACAAACTGTAGTTTCTGACTCATTCCCTTACTAAGGTCTTCCACTTTTTTGTTCCACCAGCTTTCCATTTCCAGCCTTCTGAACCAGTACTTTATTTTTGTCAGTGCATCGTTCTTACTCAGGCCTTTCAGCTGTGCAAGGTACATAGCATGGTCGCCAATCTTCATCTTTTTGTACAGTCCCCTCTCCTCCGGCATATAACCTATGAACGAAATATCATTTTCAGGATCAAACTTTTTACCGTCGAATATTATATCGCCACTATCGGGATATATAATGCCCGTAATCATCCTCAGTAAAGTAGTTTTACCAGCACCATTAGGCCCCAGCAATCCAAAAATACTACCTTCTTTTACAGAAAAACTAATATCATCTACTGCCTTCTGAGTAGCATAATATTTTTTAAGGTTGTGTAATGCTAAAATGTTATCCATACATTTTTCTTTGATGCAATTATACTATTATTTTAGTTTGATTTAACAATAATTGATAAAAGGTAAACAAAATAATGATTTATACATACAAGAAATATATGAATGTATAATGTATTACGGTATTACAACACTTTTCGCTTTGTATTACTATTATATATGTACCCTGTGTTAACAGTATTCATTATCACATTATCACTATAGCATATTTTCACATTAATATTTGTATTTAATTGTCCATTATCTATTATCCATTGTCATTTTTTTTGGGCGTTCCCCTACGGGTCGTTGCAGCCCTTCCTATCTTTTACTGCGCCATCTACTAAAATTTGTAAGTTATCACCATTTCCATGAGCTCGTCGAAAGGGGCGCAGTAAAAGGATATTCCCTGCTGCAACTAACGCAATACATCCACGTTTGTTGATATCAGTCATCCATCATTAATATAATAATCTACATTCACCACTCCTGTTTTCAGAACCATTTATCATCCACAAAACTTATTTAATCCCATTTTTTTAAACAACATTTACTCCTAAAAGCATTTTATAGCGAAACAGAGAGCGGGTTGATACTAATTAATATTAATCATAGCGAAACAGAGAGCGGGTTGACACTAATTAATATTAATCATAGCGAAACAGAGAGCCGGTTGACAGTAATTAATATTAATCATAGCGAAACAGAGAGCGGGTTGACACTAATTAATATTAATCATAACGAAACAGAGAGCCGGTGGACAGTAATTAATATTAATCATAGCGAAACAGCGAGCCGGTTGACAGTAATTAATATTAATCATAGCGAAACAGAGAGCCGGTTGACACTAATTAATATTAATTATAACGAAACAGAGAGCCGGTTGACAGTAATTAAGACATTTTGGCATATTTAGGGGTAAACTATCCCATTAATACAATCTTTACTATTTCATTGTTTATGGATTAATGGAAACAAACTATAATAATACTGAAACAATCCCGCAGAATAATACTCCAAATCAAAACTCCGATGAATAAATGGATCCTTTTATTAATCATAAATATAATATTTAATGCACAAGTTAAAAGAAGTTTATTAAATGGTTATGTAATAGTATGTTTCCTGCAAATTTTTATTATGCCTTTTTTAGTTGGAGGTTAACGATAAAGAATAGAACAGACTTTTATATTAACTTCGCTTCCTTATTCATAATAGTTTATTTATAAAATGCTAAAACATGAACTACAAAGTATCATTTCAGGAAAGAGCGAAACAAGCTCAGGAAATCTTATCCAAACAGTTACCTGTTTCCTTAGAACAAGCAAGGAATCAGGTGTTGAAGCTAAAGAAGGAAAGCTCGCAGCTAAAGAGCAAGAAACAAAAAAGCTAATATCTTTTATTGATAAAGAAGATTTGTGGTATAAAAAGGACATTATTGAAGATAATAAGATAGGTGAAGGTGCTGAACAGAAAGTATATTTAAATGATGATCATTTAAGCGTAATAAAATTTAATGATACAATATTTTATTTATCATGGTTGGACTATTTCCATAACCTATTATTACATAATTATTTCTTTCCTGATACGAAATATGAATTGATTGGGTTTAAATACACAGAAGGGATATTATATGCAGTTGTAAAACAATATTTTATACGTTCAACAGAAGTAGTTAATTTATTACATGTAAAAGAATTCCTTAGCAAGAATGGGTTTATAAATAAGAAAAACAATGATTACTACAACAATGATCTTGGTATAATACTGGAAGATTTACATGATGAAAATGTTTTAGTAAACGATAAAATATTATTCTTTATAGATACTGTTTTTTATCTGACAAAAACATTTTATGAATAATATTAAAATTACTTTTTGTTAAGGGAACTATTCTTTGTATCTCTTAACAGAAAAATAGACTCTCCAATGCCACTACATAAATAGATACGCATCAAAGTCAATTTCCCCATTAAAGTCTTTAATAATAAATATATTTTGGGAAAATGAGACTTTGTGGTGAAAACAAAACTCCGATGAACAAATTGAACCATTTATCCATCGGAGTTAATATAATATAACCTGAAATTACAATTCTATCCCCTTAATTCAGACTTCTGAAATCTACCGGAACCAGTTTACTTACCCCGGCTTCCTGCATGGTAACACCATAAATGACATCTACAGCACTCATAGTCATCTTATTGTGTGTAACAATGATGAACTGAGAGTTTTCGCTGAATTTCTTGATCATATTGGTAAATTTACCCACGTTAGCATCATCCAGAGGAGCATCTACCTCATCCAATATACAGAAGGGAGCAGGTTTTATCAGGTAAATAGCAAACAACAACGCCGTAGCGGTCAATGTTTTTTCACCACCACTCAACTGCGAAATACTAGATGGACGTTTACCCTTAGGTTTAGCAACGATATCAATTCCGGTATCAGCAAGATTTTCCGGATTTACCAACACCATATCGGCAGTATCTTCTTCGGTAAATAAAGCTTTAAATACCTTCTGGAAATTCTCTCTTACCTTATTAAATGTTTCCAGGAACTGCTGATTTGCTTTAGCTTCTACCTCCTGAATGGTTTGCATCAGACTATCTTTGGCCTCTACAAGGTCATTTTTTTGTTCTAATATGAACTCATAACGCTTTTTCATTTCCTGATAAGCTTCAATAGCAGTTGGATTCACTTCGCCAAGGTTCTCCATTCTCTTTTTCATCTTATCGCTAACTGCCTGAAGCTCCTCAACGGTCATTTCACCTGTTCTTTCTTCTTTCAGAACCTCATCAATGTCAACCTTAAACTCTATTTGCAATCTTTCTTTTATACTCGCCAACTGCAGTTTAAGGTCGTTTAGTTTATCCTTAATCTCTGTCAGCGTTTGTTCGCACAATTCCTTCGTTTTCTGTTTAGCCCTCAATGCGGTTTCCTTTTCCTGCAATACATTACGGTAAATATGGAAATCGGTATCCAGCTGATTAACCGTTTTTTCTTCTGTTTCCTTTTTGTGTAACAGTTCCAGAACAGTTGCTTCCAGTTTTTCGAGAGAAGCTATCTTCACAACAGTATTTTCACTAATCTCTTCCAGTTGTTTTTTGTTCTGATTAATCTGATTATGCAAGTCAGCCAGTTGATTAGTCTTAAAATTCAGTTCTTGTTTTAAAGAACTTAACTTGCTTTGCTGACGGGTTAATGTAAGATTCTGTTCGTTGAAACGGGCATAAAACTGATTATATTCCAGCTCTGCCTGTTTATAATCCTGTTCAATATTTTTAAGATTTTCTGCTACAGTATGAAACTGTTCGTTCAACAATTTCAATTCTTCTCTGGAACCTGTGGTAGCAGTTTGCTCTGTAGTAAGTCTTGTAACAATGTCCTGCAATCTGTTTAAAGCACTTTGTTGAGACTGTTGCAGGTTCTCTATTTTGTTCTTACACGAAAATAGTTGATTAGTCAACTGCGAGATTTCGTTTTCGGTTTGTTTAATCAGTTGATCATTCAACTGTTGATTAAATCCTACTACTTCATCATGTTTCTTTTGAATCTCGGTCTTTAATGCCTTCACCAATGCATCCAACACTATCACCTCGTCGTTTAACTTCTCAAGGTTCTTTGTTCTACCTATTTTATTTCCCTCAAACAAGCCAACACTACCTCCCGACAAGGTATATTTTCCCTTTACATACTTACCGCTCTTATCCAATATCACAGCATTAGACGAAGAATGATAAATCACCTCATCGTTTTCGGCAATGAATACATTGTTCAATAAATAAGCCGCAATATGTTTGTAAGCTTCGTCAACTTCTATTACATCCAGTGCCTTAATAGTATTTTCCGGCTGAGGAATATCGGGAGTAACTTCTGTTAATTTATCCAGTAAAAAGAAATTAGCCTTCCCCTTTTTATTTACATCCAAAAGTTTAACAGCCTGCAATCCCTCGTTCAAATCGTTCACTACATAGTAGTTAAGATATTGCTCCAACACATTTTCTATAGCAGCCCTGTATTCTTTCTGTACATATATAATATCAGACAAAATAGGAGCTGTATGATTCCAGTTTGGATTTTTGTGTAAAAATTTCACACTGTCAGGATAGCCTTCCATTGAATCTATCAGGCTTTTCAACAGCGCGTATTCATTCTTTTTAGCATCCAGTTTACGTGCCTCCTCTCCCATCTGATTGCGTAAAACCTCTAATTCAGATTGAGACGACAGTATTTGATCCTTCGTTTTTTGATGATGATCCTGTAAATTAGCCAATTCAGCTTTCTTTGCATTTAATCCAGCTTCCTTTTCTACCGCTTCTTTTTCCAGACTTGTTAACTGAACAATTCTATTATCTTTTTCTTCGGTTAACTGAGTTTGTGTTCTGATTAAATTCTGTATAGAAGTATCAGCAACAGCTACTTTCTTCTCCGCATCAAACTGTTTACGTTGAATCTGAAAATAATCGTTCCGTAAAGCATCTACTGCTTTTCTTTTATCATCAGCAACCACCTTCTTCTGATCGGCATTTTCTTTTACCTGCAAAACTTCCTGCTGAATTTCAGTCAGTTTCTTTTCTTCATCAACAATCTGAAGATTAGTATAATTGATAGAGTCTTCTGTGCTTTTCACCTGATCATCAGCTTTAGATAAGAACTGAGTAATAGAAGTTTCTTTCTCTTTTAAAAACTGTAAACTTTGTTGCCCAAGTCTTTTTTCGTTTTCAGCCTGAGATAAATTCTGCAGTAACGCATTAAACTCAGTAGTCTTTGACTGCAGAATTCTTTCTTTATCAATCAAAGCAACTTTCTCTTTTTCTACTTCAGCTTCTCCTGTAGCAACTTCAGCTTCAAACTGCACCCTTTTGTTGGTCTCCAGTTCAAACTGTTCATTCAATCCTGTGTAATTCAGGTGGAAACCCTGTAGTGCCGCCTTAGCAAGTTCTACGGCAACCTCCTTATAGTCTTTCTTTAGTTCGTAATATTTCTCCGCCTTCTTAGCCTGATTCTCAAGCGTTTTTAATTGGTTGTTGATTTCAAACAATAAGTCTTCTATTCGTGCCAGATCCTGTTCGGTAGCATCCAGTTTATTCTTTGCCTCCTTCTTCCTTGTCTTATAAATGGTAATACCAGCAGCCTGTTCCAGCATTCTTCTACGGCTATTCTCCTTATCCTTGATGATATCATCTACCATCCCAAGCTCAATGATAGCGTAACTGTCGGTACTAACCCCGGTGTCCATAAAAAGGTTATGAATATCTTTCAAACGGCATTGAACGTCGTTTAAACGGTATTCACTATCCCCATTTTTAAAAAACTTTCTGGTAACTGTAACAGTGCTGAACTCTGTTGGTAATAAGTTTCTGGTATTTTCAAAGGTAAGACTTACCTCTGCCAACCCACTTGCACTACGTGACTTAGAGCCATTGAATACCAATGCTTCTAAATTTTCGCTTCTGAGGGAAGATATCTTTTGCTCACCAATAACCCAACGGATACTATCAATGATATTGCTTTTACCACAGCCATTTGGACCAATAATACCTGTTATACCTTCGTCAAAGCTTAATACCGTTTTGTCGGCAAAGCTTTTGAATCCTTTTATTTCTAATGATTTTAAACGCACACTTTTCTATTTTGAGTCTGCGAACATACAGTAAAAAAGGTAGTATTAATACACCTAAAACAACGCTGTGAATAAGTAGTTAGTAAATGTCATTAATTAATCATACACTTTTATAATAAGCATTGATTATCAATACATTTTATTGTTTTGATTTTGCCTTAGGTTTATACTCCAGAATAACTTTAGCATTCCTCTTTTCATCCGAGGCGATAAATACTTCATATCTCTTTTTGCCAAAAGTAATCACCATCAAGGCTGTATTAGGAGGAATATCTCCAAGGTTTTCAGCCACAGTAATTATTTCATGAACCGGAACTTCATTAGAGAAAACAAGATTAAGCGTAATAGGAGAATAACTCAGGCGGCCACCATTTACCACATTCTTATTATTATCGTACACCGATATTGTATCGTTATCTATCTCGCCATTATCATAGTAATCTATTCGCACCTCCTTTTCATCTACCTGAATGGTATTGATTAGAGGATTTTCTCTTTCTATCAATTGTTTAGGTATTGGGACTACTGATTCTAGTATAGTTTTAGGCCTCGGAATCAAAGAATCCTTTGAATTTGAACTACTATCGCATCTATTCTTTTGTGCATGTTTGTTATTAGGAGAATCATACACATAAACAGTTGTGTCAATTTTATATTTATAAAACGTATCTATCTCATTATCAACCTTATTCTTCAAAACAAATGTTTCTGCTCCTGGTTTTAATTTTGCGATACTAATAGCCAAAGCTATTGAGTCTGCCCTAGTTTTAGCAGCCACAACTTTTTTAGCATTTGCAACCGTTGAATGTTTAGCAGTATTAGAGTTTAAATTAGTACCATCATTATTATGATGAGTAGAATTAGTATGATTAGTGTTTGCCTTAGCTACATTACTACCAGGCTTATTTGTATTTGTTTTAGTCTGATTATCAATATGTTTTGTAGTTTTAGTTATATTTTTACTATCAGAATCAATTGAAGGGGTTTTCTTCTTTATTGGATTTGCTTTTGTAACAGTTTTATTATTCTTCTTTGGCTCCAGAAAGCTTTCTCTATCAAAATCACTTTCTTCTACCTTTTCAAGATATACAGTTCCTTCACCACAATTATTATTATTACTACCATCGGTATTAATGCTGGTATAAGTACCAGTCAGCATCTCTAATTTTCCTCTTTTTACATAATCAAAGTAGCAAGTCATCAGACAAGTAGTAGAAGTAGCATTGGATGAATGATGTTCAATCAGCCTTATTTCTTTAATAATAATATTATTTGTTTTTTTAGAAAGCAATCCATGCAAGCTTGCTTTGCCATAAAACTCTGTCCTTTTATAGGAATAAGTCACTCCATCAATAGAGTTATCTGGCTTTTGATTAATTTGTACTTCATACTTATAAGTATCATCTGTAAAGCTGCCTGTATAAGTATTAAAATCCTTCTGTACAAAATAACCTCTCCAGACTCCTGTAAGATTCTGAGCAAGCAATATAATAGGACAGAAAAATAAAATTAGTAATGTAAATTTTCTAATCATATTGCAAAGCTATATTAGCAATCAAATATTGTAATATAATGAACAGTTAACTTTTAAATTTTTAACGTACCTAACATGATAATCATAAAAAGATGCTTATTAATGCAACAAAAATTGTTACCTGAGAAGTATAATCCGATAAAATTCAAATGTAAAGGTTAAACTGTAAGTAGTTATATTTGCTATTTTTAAAATATATCTTTCAAATGCAAGGCAATACTAAACATATTATTGTAAACGGAGACAGCAGATATGAGTTTCAATACCTTGTCAATAGTTTTAAAAAAACTTAATATTGTATAATTATGGTAGAATCTCTTGTACAATGGACATTACTCAATAATCCTTCAAGTTTAGGAAATTATTTAAATTTTGATTTTGCGAAAATTATAGGTCAGGAAATAACTACAGAATCTGGTCGAATAGATTTTATATTAGCAAATACAGAAAATATTCATTTAATAGTAGAGCTTGAAACAACCTTAAATAGTAAATCTAAACTTGACTATTGTTTTGCACAAACTTTGAATTATAAAAATGTAAAATTCTCAAATACTACCAACTATTGTATATTATATGCAGATAATACAAATGTAAAAAATCAAAAAGCAATTGAAAAGTTTGGAAAAGAGAATGATATTATTATTCAAACTTATCCATTAGAGCAGATAAAAGAACTTTATTCTGATACTGTCAAAAGATTAAGTTTAAATGTTGGTTTAGCGTTGCCAAATCCTAAAAATTACACAATGTGTTATCTTAGGTGGATGAATAAAATAATGAAAACTTTTTCCGACTTGAACTTAAGTGTTCTGACATGTAAACAAATATTTATACCATTTGAAAACAATAGCAATAGTAGAACGAACTTTAATTGTTACGAAAGATTAGCATTGGATTTTGAATTGTTTGAAATTAGTAATTCTAAGTATTGTTTAACTCAATATGGAAAACTATTTGTAGAAAATATTAGTCCTTATGTTCATAATACAGCTAATGTGCCTTCAATTGATTTAACTAATGAGCAAAAAAGATTACTACTTAAAATTTTAACTAATGGTAATTGGGAAAACAAAATACATAAAGTAAATATATATTGGTTCTTAAGATTTATTGAAATAACACACGGAAACTGGTTACCAAAACAGGGTGATTTTGACCAGGATAAATTAGATATTGCGAGAGGAATATTTAGTGTAACTTACAACAAACGCACTATGTATGAGTTTTTAAACTGGTGTTCTAATTATTGTTTGGAATTAGGATTGATTGAAAGAATAAAATCAACAACAAATTATGATCAGGTATATTTAACACCACTTGGAGTTGAGGTAAATAATATTTTTAGTTTAGATCTGACATTGAAAAAGAGTAGAATGAATTTAAGTTTTAAATTTCTTGAGTAATGAAAAATACAATTATTAATAATACAATTAAAAACAATCCGGTTATTATCAATGAACTTGGCGAAAGACTGTACGAAAAAATTACTGAAGTAGTTATACCTGAATGGCAGGATGCGTTTAATAACTTAACAAAAGACGATTGTTACAATTACATTTATAATCTTACAATTAATAGAACATTTGATGGCTATTTAAGAGAAAAGTCGGTTGTTAATGATGGATTAGTAAAAGAATTTCCTTACATTAAGTTCGAAGAAAGCCCCTCTGAATTAGACCATGCCGGGGATATTGATTATTTAGGTTATGTAAAAAAGGGTATTGCATTTGGCATACAGATTAAACCAATAACTGCACAATCAAATTTTGGCAATTATTCTGTTTCCGAAAGAATGAAAGCAAGTTTTGAGAGTTTCAAAAATGATTTCAAAGGTAATGTATTTATCGTTTTCAGTTTGGATGGTGAAATAGCAAACAAACAAGTGATTGAAGACATTAAAAAGGAAGTTGAAAGACTTAACAAATAATACTATTTATACTATAATGTAAAAGTAGTTTTGTGTTAGCTTCAGTTACATTAACTGACTTTAAGGGACATTCAATTTCCAGCTTTACAAATATTTCCGGTCTTAGATTGATACTATAGAGTACTTAACTCAAGTATGATTAATTAATGATCTAAAACTGCAATTATAATAATGGTATCATATTAGAGATGATTTTTCTTGATTATCGGGTTACGCATATTTATTATTAAATTTAGATATAATTTACTGATAAAATAATAATTGCATTCCATTAACTTCGCCGCCATGAGTAAAGAAATTGTATTAAGCGGTATTCGTCCAACCGGCTTTCTTCATCTGGGTAATTATTTTGGAGCACTCCGCAACTATGTTAGAATGCAGGAGGATTATAATTGTTTTTTCTTTGTTGCAAACTGGCATAGTCTTACTACACACCCTGATACCAAAGAGTTACAGCAAAGTGTAAACAGAGTAATAGCAGAAAATATAGCTTGCGGTCTGGATACTGATAAAGTGGCATTGTATGTACAAAGCGACGTTCCTGAAATTGCTGAATTATATCTTTATCTTAATATGCTTGCCTACAAAGGGGAGCTGGAAAAGACTGCCAGCTTTAAAGACAAAGTAAGATTGCAACCTGAAAACATTAACGCAGGATT
>Ga0208507_1001233_pt1 | contig 14613 bp, 11 predicted proteins | sample CryBogCBH12Aug01_FD_184626 | JGI IMG/M metagenome (GOLD analysis project Ga0208507, IMG submission 184626) | Freshwater microbial communities from Crystal Bog, Wisconsin, USA - CBH12Aug09.1 (SPAdes) (version 2) | ecosystem: Environmental > Aquatic > Freshwater > Lake | place: Crystal Bog... | reverse complement strand
GAACGAGCTGTTTTACCGGCGCATTGAGACGGATGTCCACACCGTATTCGCGACAGACCTTGGCCATCGCCTCGGAAATTTCGCTCAAGCCGCCCTGCGTATGATAGACGCCGTAGGCATGTTCGACAAACGGCAGAATCGCAAAGAGACCGGGGCAATCCCACGCGGACATGCCGAGATACTTCGCCTGAAAAGTAAAACACAACTTGAGGCGGTCAGGCTTGAAATAACCACTGAGAACGTCCATGACCGACTTGCCGAGCGAAAGATGCGGCACGGCTTTAATGAGGTTCGTGTCGAGGTAACTCGTGAGCGAAGAATAATCTTTTTGCAGGCACGGATACATTTTGCGGAAGCGCTCCTGCTCCGTTTCCAGAAAGTGCCAGTAACCTTCGGCGTTGCCGGGAAATTTTTCATTCAACTGCTTGAGCATCGCCGCGTGATCCGTGGTCGGCTCAAACATCATGTCGTCGAACTGCAACCGATACATCGGCTCCAGCTTCACGAACTTCAGATAGTCCTCGCTCTTGCGTCCGGCCTCCTCAAAAACTTCGTCGAGGATAAACTTCATCATCAGGAACGTCGGACCGGTGTCAAACTTGTAGCCGTTGCGCGTGATGGCGGCATTGCGCCCGCCGACGCGGTCGGCTTTCTCAACGAGCGTGACTTTGAAGCCGCGCGCGGCCAGCAACATGGCCGACGTTAAACCACCGGGGCCGGCACCAACAACAATGATGTTTTTCTGCTTTTGATTTGAATGATTCATTAAACCCTGTCTTTTGCGTTGCCATGTTCTAACACAAATTGGCGCGGCTCGCAAACGGCCGTTTCGCTTCGCGGTTGAAATCTACGGATATTGCGGGCAATCTCCCACGCATGAGTCATCTGGCCAAAGCCCGTGAAGTGTTCGATATCGAACTCGCCGCGCTCAAATCCGTCCGCGCGCAGCTCGACAAATCCTTTGACCGCGCCGTCGAAACCATCATCGCCGCGCTCAAGCAACGCGGGAAAATTGTCATCGTCGGCATCGGCAAGTCCGGCAATGTCGGCGCGAAAATCGCCGCCACGCTCACCAGCACCGGCTCCACCGCTGTCGTGCTGAACAGCGTGGACGCACTGCACGGCGACGTAGGAATCGTCAATGATGGCGATGTGATTCTCGCTTTAAGTTACTCCGGTGAATCCGAAGAATTGCTAAATTTGTTGCCCGCGCTAAAAAGATTTTCGGTCAAAATTATTTCTTTAACCGGCAATGTGAAATCCGCGCTCGCGCGCCACAGCGACTTGGCCTTGAGCGTCAAAGTTCCGAAAGAAGCCTGCCCTTTCAACCTTGCGCCGACGAGCAGCACGACCGCAACTTTGGTTCTCGGCGACGCGCTGGCGATGGCGGTTTTGCAGGCGCGCGGCTTCAAGCAAAAAGATTTTGCCAAGTATCACCCAAGCGGCGCAATCGGCCGTGCGATGCTTTTGAAGGTCGGAGAAATCATGCGCAGCGGCGAACGCAACGCGATTGCGTCCGAAAATCTTTCCGTCAAAGAAGCATTGCTCGTGATGACCCACGCCAAATCCGGCAGCCTCGCGGTCGTGAACGCGCGGGGCAAACTCGCCGGCATTTTCACCGACGGCGATTTCCGCCGACACATGGCGAACGATGAAAAACTTTTGTCACAGCCGCTCAAGAAAATCATGACACGTAAACCGATTTGCGTCCGCGAAACCGCCCTTGCCGTCGAAGCGTTGAAAATTTTTAATGAGCGAAACATTGATGACCTCATCGTTGTGAACGCCAAGAACGAACCGGTCGGATTAGTGGACTCACAAGATTTACCGAAGCTGAAAATTGTTTAAACAAACTGAGCCCTATGAATAAATCCGCTTCACTTTTAATTGGTTTGCTTGGACTTTTGATCAGCACCGGCTGCACCAGCTTGCCATCTTCAGCGGGGAATCAGTCCAGCCAGACCGCCCAGAAATTTTCCCTTGAACGCAAACAGGTTCTCGCCGCTGACTACCTGTTATTTCTGCCGCGAGGTTACGATGCTGATTCCACCAACCGCTGGCCGCTGATTTTTTTCCTGCACGGGGCCGGGGAACGCGGAACGAATATCTGGCTCGTCGCCAAGAACGGTCCGCCAAAGATTGATACGCAAAGCACTAACTTCCCCTTCATCGTCGTCTCGCCGCAATGTCCGAAAGGCCAGATGTGGTCGGACGATGTGCTGCTCGCGCTGCTGGACGAAGTTGAGAAAAAATACGCCGTAGACCCGCACCGAATTTATCTGACCGGCCTAAGCCAAGGCGGGTTCGGAACCTGGAATCTCGGCTTGAGCCATCCCGAACGCTTCGCGGCCATCGCGCCGGTTTGCGGTGGCGGCGAAACCATTCTCATCACGCTCGCACAATATTTTGATTCGGTGCAACTCACCCGGATGAAAACTCTCGGTGTCTGGGCGTTTCATGGCGGCAAAGATACAACGGTGGCGACTGCGGAATCCGCGCACATGGTGGACGCGCTTAAAAAAGTCGGCTGCACCGACGTCAAACTCACGATTTATCCCGAGGCTGGGCACGACAGCTGGACACAAGCCTACGCCGACCCGGCGCTTTATGAATGGTTTCTGCAACATCGGCGCTGAAACTCACCCGGCAAATTTCAGGTAAATCACTTTCAAATACTCCGCCTCCTTGAAACCAGCGGGATGATCCGGCGGATGTTGCAGGGTTTTCAATTCGGTAAATTTCCGGCCTGACTTCACCGCCGCGCGCCGCACCGCGTCAAAAAATTCCACCGCCGAAACGTGCGCGGAACAGGAACCGGCCACCAAGATGCCATCACGCGAAAGCCGCGTGATTCCAAGTGAATTCAACCGTTCGTAGGCGCGAATGGCGCCTTCCCGCTCGGCCGCACGTTTCGCGAGCGACGGCGGATCGAGCACGATCAAATCAAATTTTCCCGCCGTTTTCTCCAGCCAGTCGAAGCAATCCGCCTGCACGGTTTCGTGGTAACAACTGGCGACCGCTGGAAAATTTTTGTTCAGCGCGAAGTTTCTTTTGGCTGATTCCAAAGCGTGCGAGCTGATATCAAGGTCGGTCACGGAAGTTGCACCGCCGCGCGCGGCATAGACCGAGAAACCGCCCGAAAAACTGAACGCGTTCAAAACTTTTTTTCCGCCGGCCAATTTTTCAACTTCCGCGCGATTCTCGCGCTGGTCCAAAAAAAATCCGGTTTTTTGTCCGCGCAAAACATCGGCTTCAAAGCGAATTCCGTTCTCGTAAAAAATCACCGCACCTACCGGCGGTAAACCAAAAAATATTTGTCCGTCGCGCCGCTGAAATTGTTTTTCGGCCAGCGATTGGATGTTCCGGCTCAAGCGTAAAACGATTCCTTCGCACGGAATTTTTTCTTTGAGCAGCGCGAGAATTTCTTCCAGCCGTGGTAGCCACGCGGCGGAATAAATTTTTAGCACCAATGTGGAATCATATTTATCCAGCACCATCGCCGGCCAACCGTCGCTTTCGCCGTGAATCAAGCGATAGCCGGTCGTGGTCGCATCAAAAAGTTTCTCGCGACGCGCGAGCGTTTTTTTTAGATGCGCTTGCCACCAAGTAGAATCAATGGTTTGCGGCTTGCCTGCGTGCAGAATGCGGACGCGAATCGGCGATTCCGCATCGAACAAACCGACGGCGAGAAATTTATCGTTGCGGTCGTAGATGACGGCAAGTTCGCCGGTCAAACCGACACGGTTTTGTTCGCGGATGCTGTCGGCAAACAGCCACGGATGGCCGGAACGCACGATGGTTTCGGCGGCATTCGTGAGCCGTAAACGCAGGCGTGCCGCAGTTGATTTTGCGGCAGCTTGGCTCATTCGAGTCCGCTCGCTTTGCGGGCGCGTTTCAAAACTTTTTGCGCCAGCGTGCGCGCTTTCGTGGCGCCGTCGGCGAGGACTTGATTGACGTAATCCAGATTGGCGGCGAGTTCGGCGCGCTTCTCGCGCGCTGCGGCAAAATGATTCCAATAATGTTCGAATAATCCTTTTTTCAAATCGCCGTAACCCATGCCACCGGCGCGGAGACGGTTTTCAAAATCCTTGGCAGTTTCGGCAGACGCGACGAGCTTGAGCAGTTCGATGGCGAGGTTTTTTTCGGCATCCGGCTTGGGTTCTTCCGGCGTGCGGGAATCCATCTTGATGCCCATGACCTTTTTGCGGAGCAGTTTTTCTTCGCCGAAAATCTCCAACGTGTTGCCGTAGCTTTTGCTCATTTTTTCGCCGTCGAGACCGGGGACTTTCGCGGTCTCGCCTTTGATTTGCGGTTCTGGAATGACAAAAGTTTCGCCGTAGGTTTCGTTGAATTTCACAGCGATATCGCGCGTCATTTCGACGTGTTGCTTTTGATCTTGGCCGACGGGGACGACATTGGAATCGTAGATCAAAATGTCCGCCGCCATCAGCACGGGATACGCGAACAGGCCGTGGTTAATTGGGATTCCTTTCGCGGACTTGTCTTTGAACGAGTGCGCTTTTTCCAGCATGGACATCGGCGTAAGCGTCGAGAGAATCCACGCCAGCTCGCAAACTTCCGGCACGTCAGACTGGCGGAAGAAGACGGCTTTTTTTGGATCAAGGCCGCAGGCGAGAAAGTCCAACGCGACATCCAGAGAATTTTTCCGACGCTGCTCCGCATCGAACAGCGAGGTCATGGAATGGTAATCCGCGATGAAATAAAACGCCTCGCCTTTTTCTTGGAGGGCGATGGCGGGCTGCATCATCCCGAAATAATTTCCGAGGTGCAGGGTGCCGCTGGGCTGGATGCCGGACAAAATTCGCATGGCAACAGGCTATCAGCGAATGAGGAAAACTGGAAAGCAGGAAAACAAAAAAGACCGCCCTGAAATTCAGGACGGTCCTAAATGAAATAGAGATTTACCACCAAAAACCAGGTATGGTCGTCTTGCTTGTCAAAGTGTGACATGTCATATCGTTAAACTTGCGCCATTCGGTATGGCCGTCCAACATCAGCAGATTGCCTCCACTTGGTAGCTTACCTTTTAAATGTGGAGACGTGTGATTTAATTTCACATTCACAGTCACCGGATAGTAGCCTCCCGGAATTGAATCCCAATTATAGGTATCTTTTTGTGCATAGGTATATTGTTTTACATCCGAAATAGTTGCATCCGCCGCAAGAACTCGATCCGAAACCGTGTTAGTAGGCGGACTCGAAAGATTGTCGTTCAAATCAGCAGCAACCTCATTGGGTTGCTGGGGCAGCGTCATGCCATAACCAATGATATGAAAGTTACCAGTTGCTTGCCCTTGCACATTAACACAGTTCCACAGATTCAAATTATCCTGATCGGAAAACCGCTGACGTGTTCCTGGGCAGAACATTTGCTTTTGCGAGCAGCCACTGGCAACAAATGAATCGCCCACAGCCCACGGCAAATCCCACAGCCAGTTTGCCGTTGGAACAGGCGGTAGTTTATCTCGGTTTTCACCGCCATAAATCGCGAAGGCTATGCCCAATTGATGCATATTGTTCATACACTGCGTCCGGATGGCTTTTTCTTTCGCGCTAGCCAAAGCCGGTAATAACATGGCGGCGAGAATGGCGAGAATGGCAATGACCACCAGCAATTCAATCAGGGTGAACGCTGAATTAAAACGATACTTTGGCTTCATAATAAGTAATGCGACAAACACACCGCGCTTTCCGCCATTTTTCATATCGCTCGCAAACATTAGTCAAACGGCTGCGGACAAAATGGCTTTATGATAAATGGGCGGCGTGGTGGTCTTTAATTAAGAATGCTTTTTAATTTGTAGAAAACAACTGAAAAAATGTCACCAGAACTAGGGATGTCGCCGCTAAAAAAACTTCTAGCGACTAACTCTGCTTTGGTGCAGTGCGCCAGCGTGAACTTCCCAGCGGTGCAAATCCTTGCCCAGTTCGCTCGGCCAGTTTTCTTCGGTGCAGGTCATGAACACTTGCCCGCGCGTCCGGCGGGCTTGCTCCAACAACGGCAGAAATCCGCTGCGCCGCTTCACGTCGAGCTCGCCCATCACATCGTCAATCAAGAGAATCGGCGGCGAACCGTGGATGCCGGCGAGAAATTCCGCTTGCGCCATCTTCAAGGCGATAGCCAGCGTGCGTTTCTGGCCTTCGCTGCCGAATTGCGCGGCGGATTTTTCGTTCTGCAATAATTGCAAGTCGTCGCGGTGCGGCCCGACGAGCGTGGCGCGGAAAGTCCGTTCGCGCGAACGCGACTGGGCGAGTTCCACGGCGAAATCATTTTTCACGCTCGGCTGATATTCGATGCGCAGTTCCTCGGCGTCATTTGAAATGCGCCGATACGCCAGCCGTGCGAGCGGAGAAAATTTAGGAACGAGTTCGCGGCGGGCGCGGATGATTTCGTTGCCGAGCTTCACCATTTCGGCGGAAAAACTTTCTAGTGCAGCCTCATCAATATTGCGCTGTTTCAACAAGGCATTCCGCGCACGAACGGTGTGCATGTAACGCTGGAGCAGCGGCAAATAAATTGGGTTTGTTTGCGCGAGCAGCAGGTCAATAAAACGCCGTCGCGCGCGCGCGGTGCCTTTGATGAGTTGCAAATCTTCCGTGCAAAAAACCACCGTGCGCAGTGCGCCAAAATAATCCGCCAGCTTTTTTACCGGCTGACCGTCCAGCGTGAGCTTCCGTTCGCGCAGTGCCCAATACATTTTGATCTCGTGGTCGCCCTGCCCCACTACATTTCCACCGACGAAGTAGCCTTTCGCACCATGTCGAATCATCTGCGCCCCGCCGACACCGCGAAATGAACGCAGCGTGGCCATGAGATAAATAGCTTCAAGAATATTGGTCTTGCCTTGGGCGTTGTCGCCGAGCAGCAGATGAAAGCCGGGCGCAAAATCCACGTCTAACCGCGCGTAATTGCGGAAGTCTCGGAGTCGCAGATGAGCCAGATGCACGCCAGAATTTTAGCCACAGATTTTCGCAGATGAAACACAGATTCGGCGGCTTCGAGCTTTTATTTTTAACCAGCTTCGGCCAAAATGAATTCATGTATTCGCCGACCGCCGATGAATTTCTGAAACTCGCGACGCAGGGAAATCTCATTCCCGTCGCGCGCCGCATTCTCGCCGACCTCGAAACGCCGCTCTCGGCCTACCGCAAAATTCGCGGTCAGGGCGAATCGTTTCTGTTTGAATCCGTCGAAGGCGGCGAGCACGTCGGGCGCTACTCGTTCGTCGGCTGCAACCCGCGCGCGGTCATCCGGCAGGATGGCAGCCACGTCCAGATGTTTGAGAATGGCCGCGTGACGGAAAGTTTTGTGGTCGGCCGCGACGTGAAGGACGGACTTGAAGTGGTCGAGCGCGTGATGAAAAAATTTCGCGCGGTCGCCACGCCGGGCTTGCCGCGATTTACCGGCGGCGCCATCGGTTTTATCGGCTACGAGTTCATCCACGACGTGGAACCGTCCGTGCCGCGCCCGCCGCAGGACGAATTAAAAACGCCGGTGATGTATTTCCTCATCGCCGACCAGATTTTAATTTTCGATCGCGCGCAGCAGACCATCACGATTTTGGTCAACGCGGTGCTCGATGACGCAGAAAGCCCCACCGAGGCTTACGAAAATGCGACCAGCGAAATTGAGCGCATCATTTCTTTGCTTGAACAACCGAGCGAACATCAGCCAGTGACGTTGCCAACGGAAGTTGCGCCGCTGGCGTTTGAATCGAATCTGACGCCGGAAAAATTTCAGGCGAATGTGCTGGCCGCGAAGAAATATATTCAGGCAGGCGACATCATTCAGGTCGTCGGTTCGCAACGGTTTTCCGCGCCGGTCACGGCGTCGCCGCTCGATATTTATCGCGCGGTGCGAAATATTAATCCTTCGCCGTATTTATTTTTGCTGGAACTGGAAGGCTTTTCCCTCGTCGGTGCGTCGCCGGAATTGCACGTCCGTTGCGAGGAAAACAAAGTTGAGATACGTCCGATTGCGGGCACGCGGCGGCGCGGCAAGAACGAGGCGGAAGATTTGGCGCTGGAAAAAGAATTACTCGCCGACCCGAAAGAACGCGCCGAACACGTCATGCTCGTGGACTTGGCGCGCAACGATATTGGCCGCGTGTGCGATTTCGGCAGCGTGGCGGTAAAAGATTTGATGATCATCGAGCGTTACAGCCACGTGATGCACATCGTCTCGCAGGTGGAAGGAAAATTATCTGAAGCGAAATCGCCTTACGATTTGATGCGTGCAACGTTTCCGGCGGGCACGTTGAGCGGTGCGCCGAAAATCCGCGCGATGCAGATTATTTCCGAACTGGAACAAACGGCGCGTGGGCCATACGGCGGTTGCGTCGGCTATTTTTCCTTCAACGGCAATCTGGATTGTTGCATCACGATTCGCACCGCGCTGGTGAAAGATGGCAAAGCTTACGTTCAGGCCGGTGGCGGCTGGGTGAATGATTCGACGCCGGAAGCGGAATTTCAGGAAACCGTCAGCAAATCCATGGCGATGCGCAAGGCGATCGCGCTGGCAGAAAATTTCGGCAAAGCGTGAACCTGCCTGCTGTAAACAACACCAATGAAGACTTGGCCTGCGAGCGCTGCGGCAGCTTTGATGCGCAGGAAATCGCTGGGAAAATTTTGTGCGGGGATTGCATCGCACTGGCAGGTTGCGGTTGCGCCGGACATGGCAACAGCGATGAAGAGTGACGCTGGCAAAGCAGATTTTTTGCAATTTCCGTTTTCACGGCTTGCAATTTTTGTTTTCACCGGCAAATTTTTAAATAATTGGATTGAGGAATTTCAACTTAACGAAGGAGTAAAGAAGTTATGAGTAACGAAGCTAAATTGGAACTGGACGGAAAAATTTACAACCTGCCCACCATGACCGGCAGTGAAAATGAAAAGGCCGTGGATGTTTCCGCTCTGCGCGCGAACACCAACTACATAACGATTGACGATGGCTACGGCAACACCGGTTCGTGCACGAGTAAGGTGACTTTTATTGACGGCGACAAAGGTATCCTGCGTTATCGCGGAATTCCAATTGAGGAACTCGCTGAAAAATCCAATTTTATTGAGACCGCCTACCTCGTCATCTACGGCGAACTCCCGAACCGCGCACAGTTGAAAACTTTTTCCGACATTCTGGCTGAACACCAGTTTTTGCACGAGGACATGAAGTATCACTTCGAAGGCTTCCCCACGGGCGCGCATCCGATGGCGATTTTGTCCTCGATGATCAATGCAGCAAGCTGTTTTGACGAAGGTTTGATGAACTGGAAATGGGGCAAGACGAAGCAGTTCGACATTTACGTGGCCAAGTTGATTTCGCAGGTGCGCACCATCGCGGCGTATTCGTATCGCAAATCACACGGGCTGCCACTGATTTATCCGAAGCAGACTTACAAATACACGGCGAACTTCCTGCACATGATGTTCTCGATGCCGTATGAAGATTTTGAAATCAAACCGGAAGTGGTCAAGGCGTTGGATTTGATTTTCCTGCTGCACGCAGATCACGAACAAAATTGTTCCACTTCGACGGTGCGCATGGTCGCTTCGTCGCAGGCAAATCTTTTTGCGAGTTGCGCGGCGGGCGTGTGCGCACTTTGGGGACCGCTGCATGGCGGTGCGAATCAGGCAGTTTTGGAAATGCTCGCGGACATTCATCGCGACGGCGACGACGGCTCAAAGTTCATTACCGCGGCGAAGGATAAAAACAGCGGTAAGAAATTAATGGGCTTTGGTCATCGCGTTTACAAAAATCACGATCCACGCGCGACCATCATCAAAAAAGCGTGTGATGACGTGCTTTCCAAACTGCATATCACCGATCCGTTGCTGGACATCGCGAAGAAATTGGAAGAGGCGGCGTTGAAGGATTCTTACTTCGTGGAGCGCAAACTTTATCCGAACGTCGATTTTTACAGCGGCATCATCATGCGCGCGATCGGCATTCCCGTGGAGATGTTCACGGTCATTTTTGCGATTGGCCGGATGCCCGGCTGGATTGCGAATTACAAAGAAATCATGGAGGAACCGAAGAGCCGCATCTATCGTCCGCGCCAGATTTACACTGGGAAGACGATTAATTCCTACGTTCCAATGGAGTTGCGGAAGTAAATTGTAGCGGTAGTTTTTTATTGCAACCGGGCTTAAGGCGTGGAAACTCCTTCATCCACCGGAACTGTCCATGAGTAAAATTCTTGTCATTGACGACGAATCTTGGTTGCGCGAAATGATCCGGCTGGCGCTGGAGCAACAAGGTTTTGAAGTCATCGAGGCCGTGGACAGCACCGACGGCAGCGACAAGGCGCGTCAATTTTTGCCCGACCTCATTCTCTGCGACGTCAACATGGGCAAGGCCGGTTCCGGCTACAACACGCTCACAAAATTACGCGAGGACGCTGCCACCGCCGCGATTCCATTCATCCTGATGACCGGCATGGCTGATTCCGCTGGGATGCGGCATGGCATGGAACTCGGCGCGGATGATTACCTACCTAAACCGTTCAAGGTGGATGAACTTTACGCCGCCGTGAATGCGCGGCTGCGCAAAGTTAAAACTGTCCGCGACGACGCCGAACGGAAACTCACCACACTGCGCACGCACATCTCGATGATGATGCCGCACGAATTGCGCACGCCGCTTAATGGCATCATCTCAAATGCGGAAATGCTTGCAACGGACGCAGCCACTCTCAGCACCGCCACCATTGTCGAAATGGGACAGGAAATTGCTAAATCCGGCGAGCGCCTCGAACGCCTCATCGAAAACTTTCTGTTTTACGCGCGGCTCGAAATGGTTGCCACGGACGCGGACAGCGTCATCGCGTTGCGCTCTGCCAAAATTTCGCAACCGTCTAACACCGTCCGCCCAGCCGCCATTTCGCAGGCGGAAATAGCCGGACGTCTGCCCGACCTGACGCTCGAACTTGCGGATGTTTCGCTGCCGATGGCCGAGGAATATTTCAAAAAAATTATCACCGAACTCGTGCAAAACGCCTTTAAATTTTCTGAAGCCGGTTCGCCGGTTCACGTTGTTTTGAAAGCGGCGGGCGACGAGATTGAATTTTCCGTGCACGACCACGGGCGCGGACTTTCCACAGAACACATCCGGCGCATTGACGCCTACGTCCAATTCGAGCGTAAAATGCAGGATCGCGAAGGTCTCGGTTTGGGTCTCGCGATCGCAAAAAAGCTCGCGGAGTTGCACGGCGGCCGCCTCGTGCTCACCAGCCATAAAGAAACCGGAACCACCGTCACCGTAAAATTGCCGAAACCAAAAAATTAACGCAGTTCAAAACGGCAGACGGACATAGAGAAAATTCAGGAAACGTCCGGCAAATTCCGCCAGCAGAAAAACTAGCCCGATTGCCACCACCGGCGCGAAATCCACCTTGCCCGCGCGCAACGGAATTTTTTTCAGCGGCGCCAAAAAGTTTTGGGCAGTCGTGTTGATATATTTCCACATTGGATTTTTACCGAAGTAAACGTAGCTGTTTAGCAGGTGCAACGCGAGGATGGCGCCCGCCGGAATTTTCCAAATCAGATAGCTGCCCAGCCCGATAACCAGAGATTGTTCTAACCGCTGCGCGACGGAAACCGGCGGTGGCAACACTTGCAGCCAGACCAGCAGCCAGCTCGCGAACCACCACGCCACCGCCGTGCCGAACAGGGGTAAAAGAATTTTTGCCCAGCGCGGCCAGCCATCCACGCGACCCAGAGGAATTTTTACTAAACCATGAATCGGTTCCGGGCCAGCAAGTAGCGAAAGAAATAAAAGACCGATGTAAAAAATTCCTAGTGTCAGTCCAAAACTAAAAAACGAAAACAGGAGCATTCCCGAAAACCAGTCGCTGCGAAATGAAGATACAATCACGCCCATGTCGAGCTTGCCAATCCAAAACGGCGCAATCCAGCGGTAGATGATGGCGCGGAGCAACAGCAGCGCGGCCAGTAAAACGAGCAGATGCCAGCGCCGCAATTTTTTTGGTGCAGCGGGACGCAGCGTGCCCATCAACGTCGCTGGCGTCCGTTTTGCCAGCGGGTCGAACCGGATGGAACGCCAGTTCAGCCACAGCAGCAAACCCGCGAGGTTCAGGATGAAATCAACAACGTTCATTCAAAAAAAATTGCGAATCCAGAATGACGAACCATTCAGAATTCGCAATTCGTAACTCGAAATGTTTTACATCATCTTTAGCAGCGTATCCGCCATTTCGCTCGGCGTGACAGCGATGCCGATGCCGGCGGCTTTGAACGCGGCAATTTTTGCCTCGGCCGTGCCTTTGCCGCCGCTGACAATCGCGCCAGCGTGACCCATACGACGTCCGGGCGGTGCGGTGGCACCGGCAATGAAACCCGCAACAGGCTTTTTGCAATTCGCTTTGATCCATTCAGCAGCTTCTTCCTCCGCGCTGCCGCCGATTTCGCCAATCATGATGATACCGGTCGTTTCCGGGTCGGCATTGAAAAGTTTGATGACGTCGAGATGCGACGTGCCGTTTACCGGATCACCGCCGATGCCGACGCAGGTGCTTTGGCCGACGCCGCGCGACGTGAGTTGCCAAACGGCTTCGTAGGTCAACGTGCCGGAGCGAGAGACAACGCCGATGTTGCCCTTTTTGTGAATATAACCCGGCGCGATGCCGATGCGACAGCCGCCGTGCGAATCTTTCCCCTCACCGGGCGTGACGAGTCCCGGGCAGTTCGGTCCGATCAGACGCGTTTTGGTATTGCCCTGCATGGCGCGTTTCACCCGCACCATGTCGCGGACGGGAATGCCTTCGGTGATGGCGACAACGAGTTCAAGTCCAGCATCCGCGCCTTCGAGAATGGCGTCGGCCGCAAAGGGCGGCGGAACAAACACCGCGCTGGCGGTAGCGCCGGATTGTTTTACTGCGTCGGCAACCGTGTCGTAAATCGGCACTTTCTTGCCGCCGTGCTCAAAGAATTGTCCGCCCTTGCCGGGCGTGACGCCGGCGACGATTTGCGTGCCGTAATCAATCGAGAGTTGCGCGTGCTTCGCGCCAAAGCTGCCGGTGATGCCTTGGACAAGAACCTTCGTGTGGGGGGTAACTAGAATAGACATGGTAAAAATTATTAATTTAGCTTTTCGCAATTAAATGGCACAAGCCGTCACATCAGCGACGGCACAACGACAGAAAACGATTTTGGTGACCTTGAGCATAACCGAAGCGATAGGTTAAGTTTTTATGGCACTAAAACTCAACTCTTTTCAAATCGCCAACAACAGACGCTTGATTTCCTTGAGCCGTCCTTTGGTGTCCTTTTTCGTGAGACGCGGGAATTTCCCACCGAGCGTGATGAAATTATTCTGGCGCGTAATTTTTAATTTATCGTCCTCCACCTCGATACTGGTCACACTTTTTTCGCTGGCGAGAATTTTTAATTCGCCCACAGCCAGCAACATTTCCGCCGCGGGCGGCAACGGACCAAAGCGATCGCGCAATTCTTTTTGCAGCGCGTCCAGCAGCGGCTTTTCATTCGCCTGGGCGAGTTTGCGATAAATCTCAATGCGATGATGTGGCTCGGTGACGTAATTTTCCGGCAACGAGCCAGCGTCGCCGAGAAAATCCAGCGCCACGCGCACTTCCACGCGCGGTTTGATTTTTTCGCCCTTCATTGAAGCGACACTTTGCTTGAGCAACTGGCAGTAAAGTTCAAACCCGACCGCGGTGATGTGGCCGCTTTGCACCGCGCCCAAAAGATTTCCCGCGCCGCGAATTTCCAGATCGCGCATCGCGATTTTAAAACCGCTGCCGAGCGTGGCGTATTGCTTCATTGCGCTGATGCGTTTGCGCACATCCGTGAGCAGACGCGCGTGGCGTGGCAGCAACAGATACGCGTAAGCCTGATGTTTATAGCGGCCAACGCGTCCGCGCAATTGGTAAAGCTGGCTCAACCCAAACCGATCAGCGCGATCAATGATGATGGTGTTTGCGTTTGGAATATCGAGGCCGCTTTCGATAATTGTTGTCGAAAGTAAAACATCCGCTTCGCCGTTTACAAACTTCGTCATCACTTCTTCCAAATCATCTGCGTGCATCTGGCCGTGGCCGACGACAATGCGCGCGTCCGGCACTAGTTCCTGCAATTTAGTGCGCATCACTTCAATCGTCGTCACGCGATTATGCAAAAAGAAAACCTGTCCGCCGCGCGCGAGTTCGCGTTTGATTGCATCGCGGATGGTGCGTTCGTCGTAAGGCGTGGCAATCGTCTCGACCGGCAGCCGATCATGCGGCGGCGTTTGAATCGTGCTCATGTCGCGCGCACCGGTCAGTGCGAGATAAAGCGTCCGGGGAATTGGCGTGGCGCTGAGCGTCAGCACATCCACCATCGTCCGCAGCCGCTTGAACTTTTCTTTGTGCAACACGCCGAAGCGCTGCTCTTCATCAATCACGACGAGTCCCAAATCTTTGAACGCGATGTCATCCTGCACAATGCGATGTGTGCCGACGACGATATCCACCGCGCCCGCCGCAAGATTTTCAATCACCTTGCTCGCCTCGCGCTTGGTGCGAAAACGCGAGAGCAATTCCACGCGCACCGGATAATCCGCCATGCGTTCGCGAAAAT
>Ga0208507_1001229_pt1 | contig 14620 bp, 12 predicted proteins | sample CryBogCBH12Aug01_FD_184626 | JGI IMG/M metagenome (GOLD analysis project Ga0208507, IMG submission 184626) | Freshwater microbial communities from Crystal Bog, Wisconsin, USA - CBH12Aug09.1 (SPAdes) (version 2) | ecosystem: Environmental > Aquatic > Freshwater > Lake | place: Crystal Bog... | reverse complement strand
CGGAATCAAGCTTATGGATGCAACGACAAATCACCAATACCGCCGGCGCTTGCCGCCGCTTCGATCCAACGCAAATCTCATTTCCGGCGATTCGAAAGTCCACAATCGTATGCTTGCGTTTGGTCCGACCCATCTGATATGCTGTTTGCGCAACTTGACGACTGCGAACAACCTGAGCAAACGTAGGCCGTAATAACGACAGCCAGCCAAGCTTATGCTGACTTAGCCATTCAACCGGCAACCCAGCACAAAATTCCAGATCGCAAAAAAGATCGCAAACAATACGCATAAGATTGTTAGTTTGATGAGTTGCCCACGTGGCGGAATTGGCAGACGCGCTAGATTCAGGTTCTAGTGAGTAAAATCATACAGGTTCAAGTCCTGTCGTGGGCACCACTTTTATTGGGGAAATTGAAGGAACACCACCTTCTTGCACAGATTTTGCACAGAAGTCGCAAAAACTGAATCGTACCATGCGATTCCCGTTGACCATCAGGTATCGCCGATCTGAAGCGAAAATCTACGCCAAGTCAGAGAAGTTCCCCTATTACCGACTCGCTTTCCGATCAGCTGGCAAGCGCATTACCAGCACATTCTCCACCTTTTCGGAAGCCAAAGCAGAAGCCGAAAAGAAAGTTCGGGAGCTCAGCACTGGAAATCAGGCCATTGCCTTGTCCGCCAAGGAGGTGGCAGACGCTCTAGCTATCCGTGATGCGTTGACCACCTTTCGCATGGCAACCGGCCAGAAACTCACGGCAGTGCAAGCTGTCACGGGCTATCTAGATGCGGTAAAACTTCTACCTCAGGGGCACAACGTTTCTGATTCAATCCGCGCCTATTTGGCCAACGTCGCAGTGGTGCAGCACAAATTGGTAGCAGAAGCAGTCACGGAATTTTGCTCAGCACGGCAAGCCAAAGCCATAGCTGCGCCAGGCAAACGCCCAGAATTAAACCCGGTGTACGTCGCGGACACCGCTAGACGTTTGAAGGAATTTGCAACGACCTTCAACGGAACAGCCGTGGATGATCTAACCAAAACTCATATCGACGCTTTTGTGGGCGCCTATCCAAGCCTATCAGCCAAGAGCCGAAATCATCTCCGGGCCACCTTACGAATGTTCCTCGGTTGGTGCGTTCGCCGTGATTATCTTGCCCGGAATCATCGGTTGTTCGAAGCCGACAGCCTACGCAACGAGGCAATGGACGCCGAAGCCATCGATTTCTATCGCCCCAAAGAGCTGCAATCCTTGTTAGAACAAGCGTCTGACCAGATGCGGCCCATCATTGCTCTTCAGGCATTCGCTGGACTCCGCTTGCAAGAAGTTTTGCGGCTTGATTGGAGTGAAATATTTGGCATTGCTGGCCATATTGAAATTAGCACTTCCAAAAGCAAAACCAGACAGCGGCGATTGGTGCCTATCTTGCCGGCGTTGGAGCACTGGCTCGCCTCATACCGCATTAATCAGGGACCCGTTGCGACCCAAACTTTGAACGGCTATACAGCGGCGTTCATTGCGTTACGCAAATCGCTTAAGATCGTATCACGCCGCAATGGATTGCGGCACGGTTTCGTCACCTACCATTTTGCCCTAAACCAAAATGAAAATGAGACCTCCGCGCTTGCCGGCAATTCGCCAGCGATGGTTCATGGGCATTACAAAGGGCTGGCCACAAAAGCCGAGGCAGAGCAATGGTTCGGAATCTTTCCCCCGAAAATATCTTCGGCCGCACGTTCATCTTAAAATCAAACCAGCGCATGAAATCATTAAAGGTTCAACTTGAAAATAAGGAGAACTGGGAATTTTCGTTTCTGGGCTGGAAGGACGACGGCCTGAGTTTCTACGCTGCCCGCAAGGACGGTCAACCAACTGTGATCACACCCGTGAGCGCTTATGCAAGTTGAAATGTCCAAACGCGCAGATGAAGCATTACCCCTTTCAGATTGGGAACTTAGATTGTTGTTGAATAAACTAGCCGTTCGGAAATTTTACGCTCGAAGCACGTACGGTCGGCGCTTAACCTATTATTCACATCGGATGAACCAATATAACCTGCGAAAAGCCATCATCGATCGCAAAACGTTTATATTTGTAAACAAATATATCCGACAGCAAGACGATCAGGCCATGACGGAGGCGATTCAAAATCAGCGTGCAATGCTGGTCGGTCGCAAACCGACTGTTCCAAGTGCTCACCCGATCTCAGTGCGTTGAGCTAATTGCGTCGAATATCTTGGAGATCAACACTGATTGCCTCTACAATAGCTCTACCAAACATCGACTTAAGTAAAACAATCTCCCCACTGCCTCTCGACTTAAATAAAAGCTCCTTTAAGTAAAAAAAATCTCTGAACAGAAAAAACATTTGATAAAAACAAAATTAGTAGAAGATCGGTCAATAAAACGGCTTCGCCGATAGGCCAAGCTCACCGGCACGAAGTGATTTGGATTTTTGCGGCTTGGCGTCTTTGCGAGAGTTGTGCCCCGTGCGCTCGCACTAATGAGGAACACCTTGATGAAGCATCCGATGCCACGCTCCCACTTCGCGGCGGCGCGGGCCACCTCCTGAATCTGGCTGTGCTTCGCCCCGCGCAACATGCGCATGAGATTGCAGATCAGTTTTTTCTCGCCCGGCGTCAGGGCTTCCCACCATTCCATCTGTTTCACCCCCACTCCGCTAATGTCGTCCGGTGAATAACTCTGCATGGACGGACGCCGCCGACACGCTACCGTGTCTGGCTGGCCAGTGCGGCCCGCACCCGGTGAGCGCCCGCAACAATCGCATTCTGCACATTGACGGAGATTCCTTCTTCGCCAGTTGCGAGATCGCGCTCGACTCCAAGCTGGAAAGCCGCCCCGTCTGGGTCGGCGGTGGTCGGCGTGGTGATGGCATCGTCATCGCCGCCAATCGGCTCACCCAAGCCGTGAAGGAAACGTGGTGGGTAAATGGAAAACCGCGCACGTGGCTGGCACAGGCAATAAAATTACCGGACGTGCCACAAAGCCGGATTATTCAAAAGTTGCGGTTTTACTGTTGCCCTCTAGCTATTCAAATGGCTGATTCGCATTGGTCGTCTTCATCTGGTTCATCCATATAGTCTAAAGCCAATAAAAGAACAACTGGCCAGAATCCTAATCACGCTGTTAACGAAAATGTATCTTCCCGACGAAAGTCATGCGCCAGCGTGAATCGTCCAGTTTCCCCGCAGGCAAGTCCTCCTGACCGTTTTTCATGTCGCTGGAGACGGACGGAATCGCCTCTCCCGCGACCTTGCACAACATCCGTTATGTCTAATAAATGAAAAAGAAGATTAGTTTGATTCAGCTCGTGGATTTCGATTAATGACAACCACTCCACTCTAGGGCTAGTTTGTTATGACATTTGAATTATTCGTAACGCAAAGCCACAATCGGATCTAGTGCAGCGGCTTTGTGTGCAGGATAAAAACCAAAGAATATCCCAATCGCGGAACTGACGCCAAACGCCAGTAGAATAGACCCGATTGAAACCACGGCCTTGAAATCGGCAAACATTCCCACCAAATGGGAAGCGCCTACGCCACAAAGCACGCCGATCAACCCGCCAAGCAGACTCAACGTCACGGCCTCAATGAGAAATTGCAGTCGGATGTCGCCGGGCTCCGCGCCTACCGCGATGCGGATGCCGATTTCGCGGGTTCGCTCCGTGACGCTCACCAACATGATGTTCATGATACCGATGCCGCCGACGACCAGTGAAATGCCGGCAATGGAGCCAAGCAGTAAAGTGATGATTTTTGAGATAGAATTCACTGTGTCGGCAATTTCCTTTTGGTTGAAAATGTTAAAATCATCGCTCTGCTCGGAGGTGAACCGGTGGCGCTGGCGCAACAGGGTGGTGATTTGTTGCTGGGCGATGTCCATCCGATCCGAGTTGCGAATTTCCACGTTCACCGAACGGAGGTAGCGATCGCCGGTGATGCGCTTCATCGCCGTAGTGTAAGGAATTAGAATACGGTCGTCCTGATTGGCTCCACCCATGCCGGCACCCTTGCTTTCCATCAGACCGATGATGGTGAATGGAATGTTTTTGAGGCGCACTCTTTGGCCGACCGGATTCAACGGGCCGAACAATTCGTTGGCCGTTTTCGATCCAATGACCGCAATTTTGGCAGCGCTGCGAATATCGCTTTGGTTGAACATCGAGCCGCCCGCCAGCTTCCAATCACGGATTCTCAAAAAATCCTGAGATTCGCCGACCACGGTGGTGGACCAGTTTCGCCCATTCGCAATCGCTTGGGCGGTCACGGAAACCTCCGGGCTGACCGCTGCCACATCCGGCACCTCGCGCTGGATCGCGTTGGCGTCCTCCAGAGTGATGGCACTGGCGCTGCCGAGACCGGAGTTCACGCCGCCGGATTTTTTGCTCCCGGCGAACACCATCAACAAATTTTGTCCCAGCGCCGAAACCTGGCTGGTGATGCGCGCTTGCGCGCCGTTTCCAACTGCCACCATGGCCACCACGGACGCCACACCGATGATGATGCCCAGTGCGGTCAGCATGGAACGCATTTTGTTGCGGCGCAGGGCGCGCAAGGCGATCAGCGCCGTCTGCCAGATTTGAAGCGATCGGATTTGGATAAAAGTGAACATAGGCTTCAGGCAAGCTTGGCTTTTTCTTCCGCTTGGTTGAGCTCGGCAATTTCATCCCGCGCCAGACGGCGTTTTTCATTGACGGTGTCGCTGATGACCTGCCCGTCGCGCATGACGATCATGCGCTTGCAATAGGCGGCGATGTCCAATTCGTGCGTGACCATGACAATAGTGATGCCGGATTCGTTCAACTCCTGGAACAAGCCCATGATTTCGATGCTGGTGCGGGTGTCGAGATTGCCGGTCGGTTCGTCGGCGAGCAGCACCTCTGGCTGGCTGACGAGCGCGCGGGCGATGGCGACGCGCTGTTGCTGTCCACCAGAAAGCTGGCTGGAAAAATGGTCGCGCCGCTGGCCGAGCCCGACCTTTTCCAAAGCCCTCACGGAGCGATCATGGCGGTCGCCCAGTGTCACCTGCGGATGACTGTAAAACAGCGGCAGCTCGACATTTTCCTGCGCGGACGTGCGCGCCAGCAGATTGAAACTTTGGAACACAAAACCAAGTTTCTTGTTTCGTAGCTTGGCCAGTTGCTTGCGGTCAAGATTAGCCACAGTGACACCATCAAGGAGATATGTTCCTGCCGTTGGTTGGTCGAGACAGCCGATGGTGTTCATCAGCGTGGACTTGCCCGAACCACTCGACCCCATGATCGCCACAAATTCGCCGCGATAGATGTCCAGCGTGACGCCGCGCACGGCTTTCACCTCAACCTCGCCGGTCTTATAGGTGCGGACGAGTTCGCGCAATTGAATCACCGGAGTGCTCATGTTTTCATTCCGGCGCTTGCGGCGGCGGACTGCCAAATCCGCCTTTCGTGGCGGCGGTCATTGTGGAGGTGACGACGGCTTCGCTGGCTTTCAATCCTTCAGTCACTTCTGTGTCTGTGCCGTCCGTGATGCCGGTCTTGATGATGACAGGCTTTAGTTTCATGCCGTCCGTGCTGGTGCTGTAAACGAGGCGCTGGCTACGGTCCAGTTTTTTGGGTGGCGTGCCGTCATAGGCCGCGCCATCCGGCGGCGAATAACGCAAGGCCGTGTTGGGAATTTTAAGCACGCCCTTCCGCTCGGATACCAGAATGGAAACATCGGCGGTCATTCCGGGAAATAGTTTTTGCTCCGGGTTTTCAACGGAAATAATAGTCTCATAAGTCACCACGTTTTGCGTGGTGGTCGGCGATTTGCGGACCTGCATGACCTTGCCGTGAAATATTTCGTCCGGAAACGCGTCCACGTTGAAATCAACTGACTCGTCCACACGCACCTGACCGATGTCTGCTTCGGAAACCGCCGCGCTGATGTTCATCTTGGTGATGTCTTGCGCCACGGTGAACAACACTGGCGTGTTCATGGCGGCGTTAACGGTCTGCCCCAGATCCACCTTGCGCGAAATCACCACGCCGTCCACCGGCGCGGTGATCTTGCAGTAACCCAGATTTGCCTTGGCGCTTGCCAGTGCCGCGCCTTGAATGACGACCGTGGCTTCCGCCTGCGCCAGTTCGGCGGTGGCCTGGTCGAGGTCGAGTTGCGAGGCCGCCTTCAACGGCACAAGAATTTTTTTTCGTTCCAGGTTTTGCCGCTTCAGGGTCACCTCGGCTTTGGCACTGGCGAGCTGACCTTCCGCCTGCTGCTGGGCCGCCTCATAAACCGTCGGGTCTATCTCGGCAACCAATTGGCCTTTCTTCACCAGCGAATTGAAATCCACATTCAATGCAGAGATTTTTCCCGACACCTGGCTGCCGACGTCCACGCTGACGACGGCGCCCAACGTGCCGCTCGCAGTCACATGCTGCACCAGATCACCGGGCGTGACGGCGGCGGTTTCATAATGGTTCACTCCCGCGCCGGATGGTTTGCAACCTGTGAGAATTAAAAGGCCGAGCGACGCGAAAATCGCTAGGCGACTTATGATTTTCTGCTGGTGACGACAAAGCGTAGCAAGGTTCAAACTTGCGATGTCTTTGTTGGGGGCAATAACACGCCTCTGCTCCGTTCTGGTGGCAAAAGGGCGGCGTGGCAGGCAAGCCGGTTTCACGGGAATTTTTTCCGTCAGTTCCGGCAAAAAATGGATGTTCAACTTCATGATTTTATTGAGGCAGTCAGATTGCGCTTGGATTGTGAGCGGCACCGGACAACGGTTGCTAGTTGGTTTCTGTGAGTGCCAAGGCCGGTTTGGTTTTACTTTGGAAAAGTTTTCGCACGGCCACAAAGAAGACTGGCACCAGAAAAATCGCCAGCACGGTGGCTGTAATCATGCCGCCGATCACGCCAGTGCCGATGGCGTTCTGACCGGCGGAACCGGCACCCCACGCCACGGCCAGCGGCGTGACGCCGAGGATGAACGCAAAGGACGTCATCAGAATCGGTCGCAAGCGCAAATGCACCGCCTCCAACGTGGCCTCAATCAAGCCCAAGCCGCGTTCCTGCGCGTCTTTGGCGAACTCCACGATCAAGATTGCGTTCTTGGTTGAGAGGCCGATGATGGTGAGAAAGCCGACTTTGAAATAAACGTCGTTTTCCAGGCCGCGCAACCAGGTGGCTGCCAGCGCGCCGACAATACCGAGCGGCACGACCAGCAACACCGCCGTTGGAATGGACCAGCTTTCGTAAAGTGCTGCCAGGCACAGGAACACGACAATGAGCGAGAGCGCGTAGAGCATCGGTGCCTGCGAGCCGGAGAGCCGTTCCTCGTAGGACTGGCCGGTCCATTCGTAGCCCATGCCGGCGGGCAACTTCCTGGCAAGTTCTTCCATCGCCAGCATCGCCTCGCCGGAACTGCGGCCGGGGGCGGGCGTGCCGACGATTTCCACGGAGGGAAAGCCGTTGTAGCGTTGCAGATTGGGCGATCCGTAGTTCCATTTCAGCGCCGCCACCGCCGAGAGCGGAACCATCGTGCCCTTGCTGTTTCGGACATAGACCTTGCCGATGTCTTCGGGCTTCATACGAAACGGTGCGTCGAGTTGGACAATGACCCGCTGGACGCGGCTGCCGTTGACAAAATTGTTCACATAAGCCGAGCCAAAGCAGGCGGATAAGGCGTTGTTCAGCTCGCCCAAGGTGATGCCGAGCGCGCTGGCTTTTTCCTGGTCCACCTCGATTTTGAGCTGCGGTTCGTCCTCCATGCCTTGAGCGCGCACGCCGGCGACGCGTGGGTCGGCGGCGGCTAACCGGAGCAACTGATCGCGCGCGGCCATGAGCTTTTCGTGGCCCAGCCCGCCGAGGTCCTGCAATTCAAAATCAAATCCTGACTGCATGCTCAACTCGGTGATGGCGGCAGGCACGAGGGCGAAGATCATGGCGTCCTTGATCGGAAAGAACGCCTGATTGGCGCGGGCCACGACGCTTTGCACCGAATGTTGTTTCCCGGAACGCTGGCTCCAGTCCTTGAGTCTAGCAAAGCACGCCGCCGAATTCTGGCCATTGCCGCTGAAGCCGAAGCCAACCACGGACATGAAACTTTCCACTTCCGGCTGCTGGCGATAATACGCTTCGACCTGCTTCAACACCTCGGTGGTGCGTTCCGCTGTGGCTCCCACCGGCAACTGCATGCTGGTCATGAAAAAGCCCTGATCCTCCTCCGGCAGGAACGAGGACGGCAGTTGAAAATACATCAATGTCATAACCCCCAAAATGACGGCGTAGAGAACCAAACTGCGCACCGGTCGTTTCAGCCATTGCGCCACCCAGCCTTGATACTTGGTCGTGCCGGCGGCGAAACTGCGGTTGAACCAGCCAAAGAACCCGCGTTTCTCGTGCTTGTGCCCCTGCTCAACCGGTTGCAGCAACGTGGCGCACAAGGCAGGCGTGAGCGACATGGCCAGGAATATCGAGAACATCATGGCCGAAACCAGCGACAACGAAAATTGCCGGTAAATTGTCCCCACCGACCCGCCAAAGAAGGCCATCGGGATGAACACCGCCGTCAGCACCAGGGTAATGCCGATGAGCGCGCCGGTGATTTGTTCCATTGCCTTGACCGTGGCTTCACGCGGCGACAAGCCTTCGTCGTGCATGAGACGCTCGACGTTTTCGATCACCACAATGGCGTCATCCACCAGAATGCCGATGGCCAGCACCACGCCAAACAACGTCAGCACATTGATGGAAAAGCCGAACGCATACAGGCTGGCGAACGTGCCAAGCAGGGCCACCCGCTCCCGGCAGCCCGCCTGATCCCGGAGGCCCGCCCGCGCCGCCAGGGTTCGGGCTGCGCCCGCAACCAGTGAGCGTGACCAAAGCCAGAAAAAGGAGCAACCTTGTGCCGAATGGGTTGACCTTGAATGTCTGGCACATTTTTTGAACGGCGTAAGTGTGTAACTTCATAATTCTTCAACAGCTATTCCCAGCCGCCACCCACTGCTTTGTAGAGCGAAATTTGGCTGCTGAGTTGACGAAAACGGGCTTGCAGCAAATCCTGTTGGGCGTTGTAAAGGTCTTGTTGCGACGAGAGCACGTTCAAATAGGTGTCTTCGCCCTGCCGATAGCGGAGATTCGCCAGTTCAAACCGGCGCTGCTGGGCGGTCACTAGAATTGACTCTTCCTCGATTTGTAGGATGTAGCTACGGTTGGCCACCAAAGCATCCGCCACTTCCCGGAAGGCGGTTTCGATGGCTTTCATGTAATTCTGCAAGTCAATGCGTTTGCTGACTTTGGCGGCATCCAGCGAAGCCAGATTTTGTCCGGCCGTGAAAATGGGCAAGGTGACTTGCGGCGAAAAACTCCAAACGCCTGTCCCGCCGCCAAACAGTTTTTCAAATGCCGCGCTGGTTGATCCGACCGAGGCGGTCATCGTGATGGTGGGGAAGAACGCAGCGCGTGCCGCGCCGATGTTGGCGTTGGCGGCTTTGAGCGTGTGTTCCGCTTCCAAGATGTCCGGACGCTTTTGCAACAATTCCGACGGCAGCCCGGCGGGAATGTCCGCCAGCAGGTTGGTGTCGTTGAATGCTCGTGATGGCGGCAGGTGTGTTGGCATCGGTTGGCCGATAAGCAAAACCAGATAGTTTTCTGCCTGTGCGCGGTCGCGTTCGTAGGCCAGCAGATTGATTTTCGCCGTCTGCACCTGGCCTTCCGCCGTGCGCAAATCCAGTTCGCTGCTTGCCCCGGCGTCAAATGTCGCTTTGTTGAGCGCATACGAATCCTGCACCGTCTGCAAAGTTTGTTTAGCCAGCGCAATCTGTTCCTCGGCCTGGCGCAGCGTGAAATATTCATTGGCCACTTCGGCGACCAATGACACTTGGGCGCTGCGCTTGCCCTCGACGGTGGCAAAGTATTTTTCCAACGCCTGACGATTCAGGCTGCGCACGCGGCCAAACAAATCCACTTCATACGCCGTTGAGCCGAGACTGGCGCTCCATTGGTCAGCAGTTGCGCCATTGGCATGGGCCTTCTGATAACTGCCGTTGGCATTCACCGTTGGCAGCGAAGCTGACCTGGTGATCCGGTATTGCGCCCGGCTTTGCTCCACGTTCAGCACGGCCACCCGAAAATCACAGTTGTTGGTCAAGGCCAGATCAATCAATTGCTTCAGCCGTTCATCGGCAAAATAATTTGTCCAAGACAGCGTCGCCACCGCGCTGGTATTGGTTGCCTTCATGCCGGGATATTGTCCCGCCACAGGCGCGTCCGGACGTTCATACTTGGGAACCATCGCGCAACCGGACAGCAAGAGCGCGCCAACCAGGCAATATGACAGGGATTTTCTCATGACAGTTTAGCGTTTCGGTGGTTTTGGTGGAAACGGTAAGCGCGGTCTTTCCGACACTGGAACCACCGGGGCGCTTTTCAATCCGGCCGTGACGTAGCCGATCATTTCGCGCAGCACCGCCTCACGCGATTTTGTATTATTCATTCTCGGCATTTCGCTAGCATGGATGCAAAACATCAACAACGCGCCCATGGCGAACATCGAGCGCAGGTGGAGCAGATCTTCCGGGACATCCGGCTGCGCGCGTTTGAGCGCCGCGATAAATACTTCGACGCCGGGCAAAAGCTCTTTTTCGATGGCCGCATGAATGAACGGCGGTGGCATCAATAAATTCCGGGCCAGAAATTTTTGAAATGCGGGATGTTCCAGCCCGGACTCGAAAGGCGGACGGATCATGCACTCGACGATTTTCTCCACCGAAACCGGCTGGCCTCCCGCTTGCGTTTCCGCGTCCCGGAGCAGCCGCAGCCGTTCCGCGTTGACCGGGCGAAAGCCGCGCATAAAGGTCTCAATATAGAGCGCCTCTTTCGTACCATAGTGGTAAGTGGCCGCGCCCAAATTCACTTTGGCTTCCTCCGCGAGCATCCGCATCCCGACGCCATCGTAGCCAAGCTCGCCAAACAAGCGCTCCGCCGTGTCCAACAGGCGGGTGACAGTCGCCCGATCCTTCGCTGATTCGCTTTGTGTTTTAGTTCTCACAGGCCTAATCATACAAACGTATGACTTATTGTCAATGAAAACTCTCCAGGGGATCATTCCCGCTTGCCTGTTTTTGCTTTATCTTTGAGGCTTCACAGCCGCTTTAAGTCCAGTCTGTCTTGATCGCGTTTCAATGCCAATTTTGTTTTTATGAGCGCATCCAAGCCGATAAAAGGAACATTCAGCCCGTCGCTCTTGAAATAAACCCGATCCTTGAAACATTCGTCAAACGTGACGGCGGCAATACCGGTGAGAATATGGATTCGGCGAGGCGGCTCGCCAATCGCTATGCTCGGATCAGATTCAAGAAAGTATTCCTTTGTGCGCTGTTGGGAAAACCAAAATCCTTGAAAACCTCCACAAGTTTTCTGCCTTATCGGGGCTGATTGCCACGAAAATATCAATGTCGCCTGTGTATCGCGGGTACCCCTGTCAACATTCATCAACCAGTGCCGCCTTCATCGGTCTGCCCACATAATCCCAGGTATGTCTATTCGGTTGCCCCGTGATGGACGATATTATCTTTTGAATCTGCTCCCTTTCGGCAACGCCACCGGTGCGCCAACCGCCTCAATGATGCGATGAATCAGCCGCGCCGTAGGATTCTTCCGCGCCTTGCGGCCCTCTTTCTCATCGCCTTTTGCTTCGGCCAATAAGCCGTCAAAAATGGGTTCGTGCAACAGTGCCTTGGCGACTTCAAAAAACTGAGGGTTTTGGCGTGGAGAATGGGGGAAATCGAAAAAGCACAAACCCTTGACTATCAATCACGATTACCAGTTTACGAAACGTTGTCCATTAAATGATTCCCCATCTAATGACGATTGGTGAATGCTCAATAAATTGAGGCAGACAGACGGACTTTGATAATAGTTTGTAACATATCGCTGCCGCCGGAGTCTATTGACCCGTGCAAACAAGGCGCGGATTTACGCTCATCGAATTGCTGGTGGTCATTGCCATCATCGCAATCCTTGCTGCCATGTTGTTGCCGGCGCTATCGGCGGCTAAAAAAAAGGCCTGGAGCACAAGTTGCCTTTCCAATTTGCGGCAGGTTGGCCTGAGTATGCGGATCTTTGCCGATGACAATGCCGACTTGTATCCCGAATCCGGCCACACGATTTATTGGGGCCGCATTGACTCGATCACCCAAAAACCTAGCTGGCTTGAACAGATTGTTTCCTACATCGGAAACACCAATGTTTATCACTGCCCCGGCAACGCGCAATTGGCTTTGAACATGCAGAATCCCTTTAATTATTTCAACGGATGCCGGGCGGTTTATGTCGTGACCGGCAAGGACGCCTCGGTCAAAACGACCACCATCCTGTATCCGTCGGCCTATGTTTTGTCTGGCGATACCTGTGGCATCCCAAACGTAACCGGGGGTGGAAACTTCGATCCCCTCGATGCCGACAAGGACGATTACACGCAGAATTGTGTCGGAGGACAGGTCAACGGCACTCCGTATGAATTATGGCAGGTCCATTCGCTGGGACAAAATATCCTTTTTTTTGACGGTCATGCCCGTTGGTACAAGGGCTATGACACCAATGATATGACTTTTCGCTACGATTCCATTCATGGCTGGCAATGAGGTTCATCAAGCCGTTTGCGGCCTGCCGGCAAACTTTGATCTCAGGGCAAAATCGCCCGGTAGAACCGCTGAGTGGCTTGATTGGATGCGTCGGTAAATACAAAGGGTGCGGGATACGTTGCCACCGTCGCCCAATTCCCGGCACCGAAATTGGTTGCAACCTGGACAGCATAATTTGACCCCGTGCTTCCCATCACTGTGAACGACCACCCGTTTCCTGCCACGCTGGCTCCCGTCAGCATCGGCACACTCGCCTTCGCCCAGACCGTCGCTGAAATCAATCGCCTAGGTGGTGCGTTGTATAAGATAATGGGCGTGATCCACTGTCCAATGCGAGCGCTGATGAGGGATTGGCGTGTGGTATTCCGATAATCAAACGAGGTTTTACTAGGGTTAATTGTCTTAGAGGAGACTTGGCAGCAATTGCGCTTACTGATACATAAAAAGCCCAACAGCGAAAATGGTTTAATTTAAGACGATGCATGATAAGCCACAATTTTTCTTGGCAGGAATTGCAACTAAAAGTCGGAGTAACGCGGCAACCATTCAGGCCGTGCCCATATTTTTATTAGAGCATCTCAACTATACAGAAAGCCTGTTAAACAAGTCTTGAATAAATGGCAAAATATTTTGCAGAACGCACTAGCCAACACGAACAAGTGTTTGAGAAAAAAGTTAATTATGTCCAATCTGATACTGAAATACCCGCGCTAACGGACGTCGAGCGGCACAAGGTCCTAGAGGAGTGGAACGGAGCAGAGCGAGAATATCCACGGGACAAATTTGTACATCAGTTCTTTGAAGAACAAGTAGACAAAACGCCCGAAGCCGAAGCCGTAGTATTTGAAAATCAGTCGTTAAACTACCGTGAGCTGAATCAGCGGGCCAATCAATTAGCGCATTACCTGCGAAAGCAAGGTGTGGGGCCGGAACACTTGGTGGCGTTGCATCTGGATCGATCCTTGGAAACGATGGTGGCATTGCTGGGTATTTTAAAAGCAGGCGGAGCTTACGTTCCGTTGGACCCCTCATTACCAAATCAGCGACTGACTGTTCTTTTAACGCAAACCGCCAGTAAGTTGGCAGTTTCTACCATTAAATATGCGAATAATCTAAAGGCCTGCGCAGCCGAGGCTGGCGTCACAACTCGCATATTGGCGATGGAGGAAATCAGGGATGAAATCACGCAGGAATCGACGGTAAATTTGGCAACATATTTTACCCCAAACCATTTGGCTTATGTGCTATTTACCTCCGGCTCAACAGGCCAGCCCAAAGGGGTACAAATGCCCCATTTGGCACTGGTTAATTTATTAACTTGGCAATGCGCTACTTCGCACATGGCGACGGGGCACTCCACATTGCAGTTTGCCAGTTTAGGCTTTGATGTCTCTTTTCAAGAAATATTTTCAACCTGGATCAGTGGTGGCACATTGCAATTGATTAGCGAGGAAATACGAGCAAACCCGGTCGAACTGCTGAATGTAATATCCCATAAAAAAATAAACCGACTATTTTTGCCATTCATAATGCTGGAACAACTAGCGGCTTCCTGGAGTGGTCAGAATCTTAAACATCTGCGTGAAGTAGCCGTAGCGGGTGAACAGTTGCACGTAACCACAAACCTGCGAAACCTCTTTGATAAATTACCCGATTGCCGGTTTTGGAATCACTATGGGCCAACAGAGACACACGTCGTTACAAGTTTGGAATTAAAGGGGGCCCCAGCGACCTGGCCATCGCTTCCGTCGATTGGAAAGCCACTACATAATTGTCAGATTTATTTACTGGACGAAAATAACAATCCGGTGGCTTTGGGAGTAGTCGGTAATTTATTCGTCGGCGGAGATTGCATAGCACGCGGTTACTTAAATCAACCGGAATTAACGGCAGAGCGGTTCATCCCCGATCCCTTCAGCAACAAACCGGGAGCGCGGTTATACCGGACGGGGGACTTGGCTCGCTGGCTACCGGATGGGAACATCGAATATCTAGG
>Ga0208507_1001222_pt1 | contig 14684 bp, 16 predicted proteins | sample CryBogCBH12Aug01_FD_184626 | JGI IMG/M metagenome (GOLD analysis project Ga0208507, IMG submission 184626) | Freshwater microbial communities from Crystal Bog, Wisconsin, USA - CBH12Aug09.1 (SPAdes) (version 2) | ecosystem: Environmental > Aquatic > Freshwater > Lake | place: Crystal Bog... | reverse complement strand
CAAGTCCCCAGATTCCCTTGATCCTTAACCGGAGTGAGAAGCCCATCGCTGTTAAGATCGTAGAAGGATGGAAGGCTTTGCGCCCGAACCGCTGACGATCCTAAAATCGGGGAAATTACTCCCAAGAGTAGAGTTAACAACAAGGCAACCTTAGGGAGTCGTTTGCGAATGCACATAATTTGGACCCAAAGAACGTCTTTCTTTTTGAATAGCAAGAGGAAAAGAGGTCTATTCCGCAATACTATCACCAAAAGAACCCACCCTCGATCTTGAAGGTGCTTGATCGAGAATTTTCAGATGATTAAAAGCCGAGCTTTCGGTCAAGGATCTCTCCCAAATGGGCTTGGAGATCTTCATTCTCAAGTCGCTCCAGCACAGTTCCGAAGAAGCCACGAACGATGAGTTGTGCCGCCTGCTTCGACGGAATGCCGCGGGCCATCATGTAGAAGAGTTCGTCCTCATTGAGTTCGCCGGAAGTCGCGCCATGAGTGCAGCGGACATTATCGGCAAGGATCTCAAGTCCGGGCATCGAGTTGGCCTCGGCCTCATCACTCAGCATCAGGTTCCTGACCTTCTGGTAGGCGTCGGTTTCGTGGGCGGCTTCCTCGACCTTGATTAGGCCTGCGAAGATGGTCCGTGATGAATCCGCAAGGGCATTATGGTAGAGCAGATCGCTCGTAGCACGGGGTGCGAAATGATCCTGGAAGGTACGCTGATCAATCTCCCGCGAACCGCTCGCCGGATTGATCGAGAGCATGACGCTCCTCGATCCCTCGCCGAGAAGGTGACTGTCGCTCTCGCCGCGGACATAGGCACCGCCAAGGTTCATCTGGAGGGCCGTGGAGTTGGCGTCTCGCTCCACCTCCGTGGCATTGATGTGGAAAGCGGTCGCCTTGTCACTCCACTCCTGGACGCCCACGTAATGCAACCGGGCATTCTTGCCAAGAGTCAGGTCATTCACGGCAATGGCAAGGGAGCTCTCATCATGCGCGGAAACAAAGCGGTCGATTACCGTTGCGGAGGCGCTCTCCCCAAGCACGATCAGCGTGTGCGGGAAAACGGTTGCATTCTCCCCATCAACCCAATGCCAGATCTCAATCGGCTTCTCGATAACGACCCCCTTGGGAACATGGACAAAAGCACCCGTGCGAAGACTTGCACGATGCAGGGCGGCGAATTTCTTGGAACCAAGGCGCACCTCGGAAGTCATGAAGCACTTGCGGAAGAGTTCCTCATGCTCTTTTGCGGCCTGCTCAAGCGGCAGGAGAAGCACACCGGAGGGAAGTCCCTTCACGTCGGTGTGAATCAGGGTGTCATTGGCAAAGACAAGCTTCGCCGCGAGATCTCCGTCGGCATGAGCCGTGGAACCGGCAACGAGCGACGCCGCATCGCGAACGCCTGCGGCTGCCTGAAACCCGCCGATTTCGATCGCCTTGAGGTTGGCAAAGCGCCATGGCTCGTCGGTGCGTTTGGGTTGCCCAAGCGACTGGAAAAGATCCCAAGCCTTGCGCTGATCCTGACGGAACCATTCCGGCCAGTTGCTGGAATTGCCGGACTCCACGGACGGGGCTGTGGTGATGCTCATCCCACCGATCCTTCCATCTCGAGGTCGATGAGACGCTTCAGCTCCACGGAATATTCCATCGGGAACTGCTGGACGAGATCGTTGACAAATCCGTTTACGGCGAGGCTCATCGCGGCAGCCTCGCTCAGTCCGCGCTGCTGCATGTAGAAAATCTGCTCGGCGCTGATCTGACTGACGCTCGCCTCATGCTGCACGGCGTTCCCTTGGCCTCGGACACTGATCGCCGGATATGTGTCGGTGCGGCTGTTGGTGTTGATGAGCAATGCGTCGCACTCGGTGTTGTTCTTGCACCCCTTGAGATGCTTGGGAACGTGCACCATGCCGCGGTAGGTGGCGCGACCGGTGCCGAGGCTGATCGACTTGGAGATGATGTTGCTGGTCGTGTTGTCGGCCGCATGGATCATCTTGGCACCGGTGTCCTGGTGCTGACCATCGCCGGCCAGGGCGATCGAGACGACTTCGCCTCGCGCACCCTTCCCCTTCATGACCACTCCCGGGTACTTCATCGTGAGTCGGGAGCCGATATTGCAGTCGATCCACTTGATCTCTGCATCCTCGTGGGCGAGCCCGCGCTTGGTGACAAGGTTGAAGACGTTGGAGCTCCAGTTCTGGACCGTGATGTACTGGATCTTGGCTCCCTTCATGGCGACCAGTTCCACGACGGCGCTGTGCAATGTAGCTGTCTCAAACTTCGGTGCCGTGCAACCCTCCATGTACATGACTTCGGCTCCCTCATCGGCGATGATGAGCGTCCTCTCGAACTGGCCGAAATTCTGGGCATTGATACGGAAGTAGGCCTGCAGCGGATGCTTCACCTTCACGCCGGGCGGCACGTAGATGAAACTGCCACCGCTGAAGACCGCGGAATTCAGGGCGGAGAACTTGTTATCCCCGCTGGGGATGACCTTGCCGAACCACTTCTTGAAAATCTCCGGGTGCTCCTTAAGTCCCTCGGTGGATCCGACGAAGATCACTCCCTGCTCGCCGACGGCGGCCTTGATGTTGGAGTAGGCAGCCTCGCTGTCGAACTGTGCCTCGACACCGGCAAGGAACTTGCGCTCCTGCTCGGGGATACCGAGGCGCTCAAAGGTCTTCTTGATGTCGTCGGGAACCTCGTCCCACGTGCGCTTGGGAACCTGTCCCTGCGAAAGGTAATAGCGGATGTTCTCGAAGACGATGTTGTCCAGGTCCTTGGTCGCCCAGTTGGTCGGCATCGGCTTCTCGAGAAACTTGCGGTATCCCTCCTTGCGGAAGGCACGGACCCAGTCGGGATCGCCCTTCACGTCGCTGATGTAATCAATGGTCGCCTCGGTCAGGCCGACGCCCGCATCGTAGGCGTAGTCCATCTCGTAGCGGAAGTCCCCGACGGAACGGTCGATTCCGATGTCTGGCTTGGTCTCGGTGCTCATGGCAAAAATTAAAACGTTAACAGGGTGAGAGGTTGAAAAAGTTGGAGTCCCATTATGCGGCTTTGGTGCCGAATTCCTTCTCCACCCAGTCGTAGCCTTCGGCTTCGAGCTTCAATGCAAGGTTCTTGTCGCCGGTGTGGATGATGCGTCCCTCGGACATGACATGAACCTTGTCGGGAACGATGTAATCGAGCAGGCGCTGGTAGTGTGTGATCACGAGCATGCCGATATTGGGACCGCGGAGGGCGTTCACGCCGGCGGAAACGATCTTGAGTGCGTCGATGTCGAGTCCGCTGTCAGTTTCGTCGAGCACGGCGTAGGAAGGCTCGAGCATCGCCATCTGGAGGATCTCGCAGCGCTTCTTCTCTCCGCCGGAGAACCCCTCGTTCACCGAACGGGAGGTGAAGTTGCGGGGTACGCTGAGGGCATCCATCTTGGAATAGAGCTTTCCGTAGTATTCGGTTGCCTCGAGTTCCTCCCCCTGGGGAAGGCGGGCCTGCAGAGCGGCGCGGATGAAATTGGCGATCGTGACACCGGGGATCTCCATCGGATACTGGAAGGCCAGGAAAAGACCGAGGCGGGCACGGACGTCGGGTTCCAGTCCTAGGATACTTTCCCCGTCGAGAAGCACGTCGCCGGAGGTCACCGTATAGTCGGGGTGACCGGCCATGATCTTTGCCAGGGTGCTCTTGCCGGCACCATTCTTGCCCATGATGGCATGAACCTCACCCTTTGGAATGTCGAGGGAAAGGCCCTTGAGGATCGGTTTGTCCCCGATGGAGGCGTGCAGGTCGCGGATGGAGAGTGAATGGGCTGACATGGTCGGTTACTTGGCTGTTGGTTTGGTGTGTGAATGATGTGTGGTCTTCGAAGAGGTTCTGCAGTCGGCGCAAAGTCCGCGTAGCGTCAGGTCCTGCTGGGTTACCAGGAATCCGGAAGGAAGTTTCCATCCCTTGTCCTGCGATTGTGCCTGGGTGCGGGAAAACTCGATGTCGTCGACATGCCCGCACTCCGTGCAATGAAAATGACCGTGCTCCCTGAGGTTTGCGCAGAAACGGGTCGGCTCTCTGTCGACATGAACGGCTTTGACCAGACCGCTTCCGACCATCGTCTCGAGGCAGTTGTAGACCGTGGCCAGGGAGATGGAGGGCATCTTTTTCTGGGCCCTGATGAAGACCTCTGTGGCCGTGGGGTGATCGCGCTTGTCCATCAGCACTTCGAAGACCTGACGACGCTGCGGCGTCAACCTCAGGCCTCCCTGCACCATCGCCGAGGCGTACTCCCCGATCGTGCGCTCTTTGGCGGGAAGGGAGGGAGTGGATAACGGCTTTTTCATGAGACGAATTCCCAATTTAACAGCCGCTCCGGCTCGTTCAAGATCAATCAAGAACTATTCTAAATAAGGGCTCCCCGTGGCGGAGCATCACCTTTCCACTCCGTGCGATCCATCCCTCATCAGGAGAAGACAGAGCAGATTGAGGGAGTCTTCATAATACTCCTCCCTGCTTCCGATGGCATAGTCGATGACCGCGGTTTCCCAGTCATGATCGCCAAGAGCCATCGCGGCAACACCGGTGGGTGAGATGAAGCAGGCCGTTTCGTAGTCACTGTTCCGCAGAGGCTGTCCATCGAGACGATAACCTGCCCTGAACCGTAACGGATCCTTTACCGAGCGCCTGCTCCAACCCATAAAACGCTTCAGGATTTTCCCTGCCCGGTGATCGCCGGTGATCATGGAGGCCCAACCGATCCGCCAAGGCACCCTGCAGGCGTTGTAATAGTAATCCCCGTCGTGGCGCCCCTCGAGGAAGCCTGGCTTGGCGGGAATCCAGCGTCCCTCTTTCTCGATCGCAAAGTCTGGCACCAGTCCCGCTCCCTTGCCCGCGCCTGACTGCAAGTGGTCAAGGATTTCATAGGAGCGGTCCTCCACCTTGCTCCAGAGGGGGTCAGCCGTTGCTTTGCGGAAGGCACGAAAATGAACGGGCATGAAATCAGAGGGACGGGTCTGGCCAGGCGTTTTATTCCAATCGCCCAGACGCAGGGAACCGTCCGGCCGAACCAACGATGTCCCGATGGCCGCGATCAGGCTTTTGGCTTCGGTGAGATATTCATCCCCTCCCCATCGTTCGCGGGCCATCAGCAGCGCGAAGGCAATGTCGAGCTCCCCGTCGGTTGCGGCGTCGTTTTTGCCCGGTCGTTCGCCCGCAGGAATCTTCCAACACATGAAGGCCGGGTTAATGGAGGAAGGAAACCGCTTTCGAAACCGATCCAGGCCGTCGAAGTAGGTTCTGGCGGCGGGATCCTCATCGGCCATGAAAGCGGTGATCATCATTCCGTATCCGATCGCCTCGGAGACAGTGGTTCCCTTTCCGTCATAGTTCACCTTGAAGTCTCCGGGGAATCTGGTCGAGGGGATCAGGTATTTGCCCTTCCAGTACTCGTAATACCGCCGAACCTCTTTCCTCGAGCAAGAACCCGCATCTTCACCTGCAAGGAGAGGTGTCACCATGCCGGCACAAAAAACCATTGTGATCAGAGCACAGACACATCCCGCGCTGGAACGGATCCACCTCATTTTTTCCCAGCAAGATGACCGAGGAGTTGGACACGACTTTCGGGGAGCTTGTGGGCTACCGAGGCCAGGGATCGGTGAGCCGGTATCGCCGGATCGTGAATCCCAAGGACCTTGGCCATCTCCGTCTCGAAATGAAGCACCGCCCGGTCGCTGGGTTCCTGAACCCGAAGAAATCCCCAGGCCCGCTCCAAAAGTGAAAAGAGCTCCGGGACCGAGTGCATCGGTTCGGTGAAAAGATCGCAGAGCTCGGCGAAATAGGAAGCTGCGAGCATGGTGCCGTAGGTGGAGGGAATCGATGACCCCGTCTCCACCACGACCTCGCCAAGCGTGTGCAGTTCCCCGCTTTTGGAGGGTTTGAAGAGAATCTCCGCAACCGTGAAAAGCTCGAGTCTTCCGGCAAAGGGACTGCCCGGCTTGGTGACGCTGCGTGCAGTCGTCTTCACCTTTCCGAGACGGTCCGTCAGCCAGATCACGACAAGACTGTTTTCCGAGAACCTGTACCGCCGCAATAGAATGGCGCGTGCCTCTTCCATGCAGAGTTATTCCCCGGACACATCCTCCATGGCCTGGAGAAGACATTCCTGAACGAGGGCGTAGAAATTGACCTGCATCAGGGCGCTCCCCCGATCACTCGAGAGGTCGGCGGGACCCTTTGCAGCCAATTCACGCTCACCGAGATCATGATCCGAAGCGATCGCCAGACGCAGGGCGTTGAGGGTCGTCAGCCACGCCTCCGCATGATCTCGGGGTATTTCCAGACGGAAGCTCTCACTCTCCTGGCCGGATCCCTCATCCCCAATCTCGAGAGACATTGCCTTAAGGTCATCGGCGATCATGTTCCGGTCCGCGTCAAATTGATGCCTCAGGCCCGGTTGCACGTGATCCTGCCAGTCAAGGCGGAGATCCTCATCGCTGCCAGGAGATGGGAGCAGTCTCTTGCTTCCCTCGGGATATCTCTCCCAGGGGTCGGTCGCCACAGCTTGCAGGAGATCGGCGAGCACTGGATGAATGCCGGAAAAACAGGGGTTGCCGCTTGGCGTCAGCTCGAAAATCATCGCGACTTCTCCAGGGTGGCAAGCAGGAGGGCGGCATGGAGCAGTTGCACGTAATGCTCCGCCTGCTCACGTCCGCCGCTCCAGACCAGGGAGCGACCCTTCGTATGAACCTCCATCATGTGCTTTTCGGCGCGCTCACGACTCCATCCGAAGATTTTGCGGAAGACCATCGAGACATAACTCATAAGATTCACCGGGTCGTTATGAACGACCACCACCCAGGGGAGATCGAGTTCCTCCTTCAGGTCCGTCTCGGGCGACTCAAGAAGATCCGGGGATGCCATGACCATCACGATTCCGCCACAAAGACCCCCCCTGAAGGAAATACACCCTCCGTTCCGATCAGGGAACCGATCAGGAATCGGGCGATCTCGCGGCCATCAAGCCCCGCCCCCACCCCCTCCTGAAGGAGGTAGGAGGCCATCATCAAGCGTGGAGGAAGATGAAAGAGCGATGCCCTGAGCGCATGGATCACGGCGAGATGCCCGGGGGAGTCTCCGGCCAGCACGGAGGCCCGGTAACGCTCGATCAAACGATCACCCTTGGGTGCCAGCAGTCCACCGATCAGGCGCTTCCCGGCGTCGCGGCTCTGCAGGCGGGCATCCTTGGGCAGGGCCTTATCGAGCCGGCAGTCGAGAGCCGTGATTTCGAAGCTTCCCCCTTGCGATGCGAGCGAGACCGTTTCCAGAAGGACCGGCTGAAGATGCGGGGTAAAAAGAGCGGTGTTCCATCGAAGGATGGCGACATTCACCGGACCCCGGATCGTCAGGGTGATCTCATCCAGGGCATCCAGGAAGGGATTGCAGAGTTCCGCAGACCTGGCAACCAGGGCGTAATCGCCCGGTGAAGCCGGTTCCTCTGACATGGCTGCGGCGTGATTCATTCCCGGCAAACTATCACAGGCACCCGAGGGCAGCCTCTAAAATCTCCTCCTGCCTGGCATGCATGATCACCCGATCGCGGGTCGTCAGGTCATCGTATCCGAGGAGATGCAGCAGTCCGTGGATAGCGCACAGGGCAACCTCATGGTCGGTGGAATGCCGGAACTTGCTGGCGTTGGCTGCCGCGATCGGCACGCCGATCAGGATCTCCCCGTGCTCGAAGGTGATCACGTCCGTCGGCGTCGGATCATCAAGGAACTGGGCGTGAACCTTGGAGATCGCGGCCTCGCCCAGAAGCGTGATCTCCACCTCCCGGGGAAGACCTTTGCCCTTGGTGCATGGTTTGGAAAGGCAGAGCGGCAAAGCTACCTCCAGAATCCTGCTGATTTTTGCCAAATCGACCTTCACGGAGCGCTGTCGGTTCGACCAGAGAAGAGTGGTGGTGCGCATGGTTCGACTCCCCTAATCCCTATCGTCAAGCGTTCCCGCGGTGACACCAAGCTGGGACTTTGCGCGCAGGGAGCGCCAAAGATCGCTTCCGTTGGTTTCGCCTTCGAGAAGCGCCCTGTAGGCACGCAGGATTTCACCGGTCCGGTTGGCATCCTCCTCCAATAACTCGACGCGGAAGTTCCTGACTCCGGCAACTCGGAACTCGTTGAAATATTCCGCGCCGGTCTGGGCAACGGCATTGAAGAGGGTGTTGCGGCATCCGACGTCGGCACGGAGCGGATGCCTCATTCCCACGCGGTCACGCAGATGAACGCGATGATGTTCGCAAGGCCTTCCGCAATCGGTGTGATCCTTCCCATCGGAGAGGAAAGCGGCGAAGACACAGTGCTCCATATGGAACATCGGCATATGCTGGTGGATCGTCAGTTCAAACCATTCGGCGGGAGCCGCTCTCAGAAGGTCGAGGACCTGACCCGCGTTCAGATCATAGCTGACCGTCACCCGGTTGAGGCCTTGCGCCATGAAGAACTGAGCACTCAGGGGATTGGCAACATTTAGCGAAAAGTCACCCACCGTGAGTAATTCCGTCCCCGCAAAGTGGGTGATGGCCCCAAGATTGCGGATCAACACTCCGTCAGGTTCGGCATTCTCGATCAGCTTGAAAAATCCCTCCTCGGTCGCCTTCTGGATACGCGGGGTCGCCAGGAGAATCCGCGCCGCGCCTTTACCACGGACCAGGGCGACCGCATCCTTGTAGCGACGAATATCCTCGAAGTCGGCATAGACTTCCCCGACCCCGGAGTCCAAGGCCGCCTCAATCTGTTCCATGCTTCGGCACAAGACCTTCAGGTTGAGCGAAGGGGAAACAGGGGAGGAGGCTTCTGCAACGGACGGAATGGCGTCCCCCTCTTCGAAAACCTTTCTCCAGGAACCGGAAAATTCTTTCCGGGGTTGGCTGGAAGCAATCACCAGGCGATCGAGCAATTCCCGTCGCATCCGGTTGATCTCCCCGATCGGCAAGATCACCTCACCGGTAAGATCGATCGTGAGATGTCGCAACTCGAGACCGGAGTCACCCGTTTTCTCCAACTGGGCACGGAGTTTCTCCTCCGTGAGCGGGGCGTTACGGGCAGACTCCAGGGGAAGGCCAGACTCCACGGAGATTTCACCGGAGGTCATCACCAGGGTGGAACCGGCTTGCCCCGAGAGCGTTACATCAAAGGGGGTGCGATACCGCGGTTCGATGCGTCCGGCATAGGAATTCTTCAGGCGCTTGTCCAAATCCGGGTCGTTGGTTTTCCAGATCCTGTCGCCGACCTTGAGACGCTTCATGTCGAGATGACCGTGACGGAAATAATACCGGTCGCCACGGATCTCATAGATTCTCCCACCCTGCTCCTGATCGGTGTCCGTGCCCGTGTCAAAAACGATTCCGTCTCCGGGCTTGAGGGGAACTTGAGAGTCGAAAGAAACGGATTCAGGTCCGACCGCGGCAAGCGTCCCGACAAAGGCGCCGCGTTTCTTTCCAAAACGAGCATGCACCAGTTCCTGATGATTCACCCCATGCATCCATCCGGAATAAAGCCCGCGCGAGAAGGCCATCTCGAGTTGATAACGGTCTCCGGGGGAAAGATCCGCATCCTGTCCGGCCAGAGCGGCATCGATCGCCTTGCGGTAGACCTGACAGACGGCAGCCACATACTCCGGAGACTTGAGGCGCCCCTCGATCTTGAAGCTGGTGACGCCCGCGGCGATCAAATCGGGAATTTCGTTCACGGCGGCAAGATCCTGGGGAGAAAGCAGATAGCGTTTGTCACCGAGGTTGCGGAGCACTCCATCAACGACAAGTTCGTACGGCATGCGGCAGGCCTGCGCGCATTCTCCCCTGTTCGCGCTGCGCTGGCCGAGGGATTCGCTGGTGAGGCATTGCCCCGAATAGGCGACACAGAGGGCTCCGTGGACAAAAACCTCCAAAGGCATCCTGAGCGGATCGAACCGCTTGAGTTCCCTGAGTGAGAGTTCGCGCGCCAGCACCGACCGCGTGATCCCGAGTTCCATGGCAATCTCGACCCCCTGGGGGGAAGTCAGCGTCATCTGGGTGGAGGCATGGATCGGCAACTCGGGGACGAGGGCCGCCGCAAGCCTCACAAGCCCCAGATCCTGAACAATCAGGGCATCGACACCGCAGCGGTTCAAGAGCCTGAGGTAATCGGTTGCATCCTCCAGTTCGGAGGTGAAGACAAGTGTGTTCAGCGTGACGTACGCCTTCACGCCGTGGCGGTGGCAGAAGGCGATCACCTCAGGCAATTCCCCTTCCGTGAAGTTGTCGGCGCGAATTCTGGCATTGAACCTTGGTAATCCGAAAAAAACCGCGTCGGCACCGTTTGCAACCGCCGCCTTGAGGCACTCCCATCCGCCTGCGGGGGCAAGAAGTTCGGGACGAGGGAGGTGTTCCTGGATACTCATGGCTCAGCCTCCGGCGGCAACCTTCATGAGTTCCAATCGATCCCCCGCGGAGAGCGCGACGGACTCCCACTGGGAACGAAGGAGCGCTTTTCCATTATGCTCCACCAGCATGAGAGGGGCGGGAAGGGAGAGCTCAACAAACAAGTCCTCCAAGGACGTGGACGCAACCTCTTTGGATTCACCGTTAATAATCAGGTGGAGCATGATGTTGGATGATGAGTGATGAATTATGAAAATGACGCCTCAGCCAAAGGCCTCCGGTTTTCATCGTTCATGCCTCTGGATTCATCCTTCCCCAAGATCGCCGCATCCCAGTCCTTCCAGACCGGTTCGAGCCCGCGGCCCCGCAACATCGCAGCCACCTCGGAGGGTGTCCGCTCGTCGCTGATGGCAAACTGCTCGGTGGCCGAGGTGCCTCCGCAGGTTGCCTCCACCTTTTTTCCCTTCACGGTCTGGTGCAACTGATCGGCACCTTGTCCGGTGTACCCGCCCGGTTCGGTATGACTGCCCGCACTCATCATCGTCACCCCGAGCGGCGCAAGTGCATCACGCAGGGGAGCTGGTTCGCGCGTGCTGAGAATGATTCCGATCTGAGGAAAGGTCACGCGCAAGGCACAAAGCAACTGGGTCAGGTCGCGGTCCTCGAAGGGAAATCTGGGTTCAAAGGAGCCCGCCGCCGGCCGAAGTCTTGGGAGACTCACGGTGATCTGCGAGGTCCAGCAGACGCGCTGCAGATGAAGGAGATGGGCAGCAAGCGCCGTCGCTTCGCCCCTCCATTCCGAAAGTCCGAAGAGCACGCCGACCCCGAGCCTGCGAAAGCCTGCAGCATGCGCCCGTTCCGGTGCATCAAGGCGCCAGTCGTAATCCTTCTTGGGGCCCGCGGTATGAAGTTCGGGGTAAACCGAGCGGTCATAGGTCTCCTGGTAAACGACCAACCCCTCGGCTCCCGCCGCCACCAGCGGCAGGTACTCCTCCGTCTCCATCGGCGCCACCTCGAGCGAGAGGCTGGGAATTTCTCCGGAGAGACGTTCGAGACAGTGCTTCAGGTATCCGCCAGAAACGAACTTGGGGTGCTCACCCGCCACGAGCAACACGTTACGGAATCCCTCGGCCGCAAGGTGACCGGCCTCCGCGGCAACCTGCTCGATCTCGAGCGTCACCCGCAGGATGGCATTGTCACGGGAGAAGCCGCAGTAGGCGCAGGAGTTGATGCACTCGTTGGAGAGATAGAGCGGCGCGAACATCCTCATCGTTCGACCGAAATGACGACGCGTCACTGATGCCGAACGTCGCGCCAGTTCCTCGAGCTCCCGGTCACTGCACGGCTCCAGCAATCGGCTGAAAGCCCTCAGTTCAGGAGGAGGCGAGGCAAGGACGGAATCGATCAGCGTGGAAAATCCCATGAGGCGAAAATTATGAGGGATGAATGATGAAGTATGAAGGATAACCCAAGGCCGACTTCAGCACCTTTGCATCATTCATCATTCTGAGGCTATTCTTTCGGCGGCAGCCAGCTTTCCGATCTCCTCCATCTCGGCCTCGGTTGGTGCTCTTCCTTCGGCACGCCAGGAATCATCCAAGGTGGAAACCCTGCCTATGCGGCCGTTCTTCCAGACCAATGATTCCGGAAAACAAGGGCCCACCTTCAAGGGGTCGCTCCAGAGGTGAATCGAGAGGGTCTCCGCTGGATGAAGCGCCGCCGCCAGATGCATCGGCCCGCTGTCGGAACTCACAACGAAAGAGGCGCCTCGCAGCAGGGCAGTGAGTTCCAGGAGATCCGTTCGGTTACTCCAGTCTTCCACGTTGTCGGGCAATCCGTCCCCCGCCTTACCCCTGCCCACGATCACGACACGTCCCGGAGCGACTCCCAAGGCAAAAGCCCGGATCATTTCCGGCGTAAGACTCTTCCCGGCACCTCGTGCATAGGAATGCAGAACCACATAGGGATCACGGGAGGAAAAGCGGGCGGGCAACGTACCCTGGGGCAACTCAAACTCGGCACGATCGGGTCGGGGTATCCCCAGAGCATCCAGCACGGAGAGGTAACGCTGCACGGCATGATCACCAGCGGAAACGGCGACCCTCTCCCCGTGCAGTAACCTGGCACCCTCACGCGCATCCGAAAGGCCAATGATGCGGGGCGCTCCTGAAAAACGTGCGAAAAGAGCACTCCGGAGCAATCCCTGCAGGTCAATCGCCAGATCTGGCTTCCAGTCCCCAAGAGTCCTTAGCCAGGCCAATGAGCGAATCCAACCCGCGGGGCCGCGGAATTTTTCCCGGGGGAAAAGAACCGTGCCAGAGACACCCGGATGAGTCTCGACCAGAGAACGCCAGGCGGGTTGAACAAGCCAGCGCAACTCGGCTTCCGGCCAGTGGCGATGAATCGCGGAGACCACCGGGAGGGCGTGGATGACATCACCGAGCGAGCTTGGCTTCACAAGCAGGATGCGTCGCGGCGTATTCATGTTCCCCTCCGTCACCTATACCCCTTTATGGAGTCTTTCCGCCAGTTTCGGGGGAAGTCCCGCATCCAGGACGGCCCGGCTTGCTGATTCCACATCGTATTTGACTCGACGCATCCAGAGACCATCGCTGCCCTCGTCGTGGATCATATAGGCGGCTCTCCAGTCGCCGTCACGGGGTTGGCCTACGGAACCCGCGTTGATCAGAAGTTTCGGTGACTTGGAAAGGTCGACTCCTTCGGCTTCCTCAAAGAGAAGCATCTCGCCGACCCCGTGTGCGAATACCTTGGGAACATGCGTGTGGCCGATAAAGCAGAGCGGCGTGCGTTGGCAGGCCAGACTGAGTTCGGCCTCCCTGAAGGTGCGGACGTACCCCCAGGAACAGGGGGAATCAAGCGTGGCATGGACAAGTGTCGTTTTCCGGATCTGCCGCTGCGGACGCAGTGCGCCGAGCCATGCCTTCTGCTCCGCACTCAGGACTCCCCGTGTCCATTCCAGAGACAAAGCGGCGGCTGAACTGAAACCCTCGAGGGGATTTCCATGCGAGGCCGCCTCGTCATGGTTACCGAGCACGCATGCTCCGGGGAGATTCCTGACGATTTCCAGACACTCGGAGGGATTGGCGTTGTATCCGACCACGTCCCCGAGGCAATGGAACTCGGTGCAACCGTAGTCACGGGCATCGGCTAGGACCGCCTCCAGTGCCGGCAGGTTGGCATGGATATCGCCGAGGATCGCCACTCTCATTCAGCGGGAGGGTGATGACCCGCCTACGACCGTGGCAGGGATGCGCTGGTCGGCGGGAATGTTCAGCTTGTTTTCGAGCTCCCTGATCCTGGCCAGAAGCGAGGGAAGTTGTTGTTTTTTTCCCTGCCTGTAAAGAGCCATGAGCCGGTCATAGGCCTCCCGTTCCCTGCCAGGAACCTTCGCCATTTCATAGGCCGAAAAACGACCGATATAGGCGGGCGCATCGGAGCAGGCCGCGGCCTTGGCAAAGGCATCGGCCGCCGCGTTGTGATCCTCGACCTTGTCGCGCAGCAGGATGCCAAGACGCTCGTGGAGCAGGTAGTTGTCGGGATTGTTCCTGATGCCGCGCTCCAGAAAATCACGTCCCAGATCGATGTATTGGCGCCGCGCCCGCTCCCTCAGGACCTCGCTCTGCTGCTTGGTGTCATGAAGGGCGGCGATACTGGCGTTCCAGGCCATGTGCCAGGCCGCGATGTCCCAATAAAGGAGTGTGTGGGGTTGGAGAGTGGTGACCGTGTTGAAAAGCCCGGCCATCCTTCCCCACTCCGTCTTTTCCCAGGCGGAATGGGCATCGATCCAGAGGAAGGCGGCAAGAGGCGCCCGGAAGCCGCTCAACGCTGCAAGGAATCCCGACTGCCCGATCTGTTCACGGAGCGAAAGGTTCAGCGGAATGCTCCGGAAATGAGCCGCCTGCGCCTCACGCTGAAGTGTTGCCTGCCACGGCAGCAGAAGGGCGCCCATGACGGCGATCATCAGAATCGCCAGAAGGCTTCGAAAGAGCGACGAAAGGCCGGACATGGACGGTTCTCCGGAAGCTTATTGCCTACAGCTCCCTGTTCTCGAAGAGGAAACAGGCGACGGCGTAATAAACGCTAGTATAAACGGCGCCGAGAGCAACCGTCTGCCAGAAGAGCCCCATCGGCAGGCTGGTACCCGCCACGATATCGTCACTCAGATTAAAGGCCTGGAGATCGGGAAACAGCAGCGCCACGAAAGCCGTGAAGATCCGCGTCCACCAATGGATGCCGATGCCGCTCATCCAGTACTCACGGGC
>Ga0208507_1001220_pt1 | contig 14693 bp, 12 predicted proteins | sample CryBogCBH12Aug01_FD_184626 | JGI IMG/M metagenome (GOLD analysis project Ga0208507, IMG submission 184626) | Freshwater microbial communities from Crystal Bog, Wisconsin, USA - CBH12Aug09.1 (SPAdes) (version 2) | ecosystem: Environmental > Aquatic > Freshwater > Lake | place: Crystal Bog... | reverse complement strand
TTGCTAAATCAATGGGTGCAGAGGGGATTGTTGTCGATGACATTAAAGAGGTTGGACCTGCTCTCAAGAAAGCAATTGATATGCAGATGAAAGAAGGCAAGACCTGTGTAATCGAAATTATGTGTACCCGTGAATTAGGTGACCCATTCCGTCGTGATGCTTTATCTAAGCCGGTTCGTTTCTTGGATAAATATAAAGACTACGTTTAGTATTTTTTGAATTGACTAATATGGCCCATCAGTCTTCGGAGTGTTGGGCCACATTTTTATTAGAGAGAAATAGTGATGCGTAAAGTACTATCTAGTAAAGCTATAGCTTTGTGCATGCTACTGATTTTCCAGATTGGATATGCATTTGCTCAGACCTATCCCGATAAGCCAATTAGGATGGTTGTTCCATTTCCACCTGGCGGCCCAACCGATATAGTAGCGAGGCCATTAGCAGTTTTATTGGGCAATCAACTTAAAGAGCAAATTATCATAGAGAATAAAGGTGGGGCAGGAGGCTCTATTGGTGCTGATGTGGTGGCGAAATCTGCGCCTGACGGATACACCTTACTCATGGGCACTGTTGGTACTAATGCAATCAATGGTAGCCTCTACAAACATTTACCATACGATATGAAAAATGACTTCACTCCAATAACTTTGGTCGCTAGCGCGCCTGTAGTGATTGCGGTTAATTCATCCGATAAAATCCAAACCCTTGCAGAGCTAGTGGCAGCTGCAAAAGCCAAACCAGATTCGATCGGTTATGGCACCGCAGGTAATGGGACTCCAGGCCATTTGACTGCCGCCTTATTTGAATCTGCTGCTCAAATTAAACTGAAGCACATTCCTTATAAAGGTAGCGCTCCTGCGGTAACGGATCTAATTGGAGGTCAAATCCCTGTAGTATTCGATCCTATTCAGTCTGTTATTGCGCATATTAATTCAGGCAAACTCAGGGCTTTAGCAGTCACGGGCCGGTCACGTTCGCCACTATTGCCTAATGTCCCAACCGTTGCAGAGCAGGGCTATCCAAAATTTGAATCAACCGCATGGTGGGCTTTGTTTGGTCCGGCTAAGCTTCCCGAGGACATTACTAAAAAATTAAGACTGAATTCTGAAAAAGTAGCTCAATCTGCGGCCTTTAAAGAGCAGCTTGGAAATTTAGGCGTACAACCAAATACAGAGTTTAAAGATGGTTTAGCAGTTTTTCAGGCGAGTGAGATTAATAAATGGTCTAGAGTGGTAAAAGAGTCTGGCGCCACAATTGATTAACTTTTATAAGAGATCAGCATGATATTAAACGATGAAGAAAAGGCTATGTTAGCTGGCGAATTTGGTCCAGTAAGAAAGAAAGCGATAGAGCACCAAATCAAAGTAGGCGAATTTTTTGGAGCTGAAGATTTAGTACCTGTTTCTCAAGCTCACATCATGGCTGATACGGAGAGCTTGGGGGAGGCTGGTGTCGAATGGCTTGAAGGTTTGGCAAAAAACAATAGCAAGGACCGGATTGTTCGCATTCCAACAATCACAGATCCTCGTGGTACTGACTTTTCTAAGGCAAAGCAATTAGGCCAAACAGAAAAAATGCTTGACCTTGAACGGCGCGCTATTGAAGCCTTTGTGAAGATGGGTGTGTCAATGACAGATACCTGTATTAATTATCAAACTATTATGGCCCCTGTTTTTGGAGAACATTTGGCTTTTGGGGATACTGGGGTTGTAATTTACTCAAATAGCATATGTGGCGCTCGTTCTAATTTTGAAGGCGGACCATCTGCACTTGCAGCAGGCTTGACTGGGAGAACTCCCCGCTATGGATATCACTTGGATAAACACCGCCAGCCAACCCATCGCTTTAGAACCTCTTGGACCCCAAAGACTTTGAATGAGTGGGGGGCCTTGGGAGGTTTGATAGGTAAAAAATCCGGCAACTACTGGTCTGTGCCATTGCTTGAAGGTATTGAAGGCCATCCTGGCTCTGACGCTATGAAACATTTTGGTGCCGCTATGGCGAGTTTTGGCTCTACTGCTATTTTCCATATTTTGGGGATTACGCCTGAGGCACTGCACAAGAGAGACTTAGATTATCAGCACTTACCTGAAGTATTAATCACTAAGGAAGAGGTTATGAGTCTGCAGAGCTCGTATCGGGTTGTTGATGAAATTGATGTAGTGGTCTTCTCTGCGCCCCAACTCAGTTTGATGGAAATGAAGAGTATTGCGGAGTTATGTGATGGCAAGAAATTTAAGAAGCCGCTTCTAGCAATGACTAGTCCGCAGGTCAAGCCAGATTCCGACAGAATGGGTTACACCGAGAAGATTGAATCTGCAGGAGGTACGGTTTTCACAGGGATGTGTTTTTATCAATCCTATGCACGAGAGATTGCAGAAACGAATGGCTGGAAAGTCTTGGCGACCAATAGTGCAAAGATTGTCAATATCTTGGGAGGGTATGGTTATACGCCAATGCTCGCTTCGATGGAGGACTGTGTAAATGCAGCTGTAACTGGGAGGTTAAATTGAGTTCAAAGATTTTTAAGGCGAGGCATGTTCAAGGCCAAAGCATCGAGGGGGTTTGTCTCAGTGCAAAAGATGGTTTTTCTGCGCGCTATGATCTAGATCGAATAAAGGGCGTTTTCTCAAGACCGAGCCATAAATTATTTGGTGAATCCTATAAGGATAAGATTCTCGTATTGGATGCGGCAAAAGGAGGTGTAGCGAGCGCATGGATGCTTTATGAAATGAAATCAAGAGATATGTGCCCGTCAGCGATTATTTTCAATGCCGCTAACCCTATCCTCGCACAAGGCGCCGCTCATGCTGGGATACCCATGCTTAGTGGGTTTGATGTGGATATTACAAAAGAAATTCCAAGTGGTTCAAAATTAAGAATAGATATACAGAATCAGACTGTCGAAATACTCTAATATTCAGAAAATCTGATGATATTGATCAAAGCTTGGTCTTAATCGATCAGGCTTTTTTTTCAGCACGGTTCCAATAGTAATAAAACAAATAGGATCCTCATGATCTTTGAGGGAAAAGAGCTCTTTCATACGCTCACTTTGCAGAGCTTTTCCACTAGATAAGCCAGAGCCAAACCCAAAAGAGTGTGCGCTAAGTAGGATATTTTGAATTGCACATCCTAAAGAGATTAACTTCTCTTCCTTGCGAATGATAGGCTCCTGGTCGAGATAATTAGCGACCGCCAATAATAGTAGGGGACCGCGTCCAGCCTTCTCTTTTGCCTCTTTAATTTGCTCTTCAGTAGCATTTGAATCTCGATCAATCAAGCAATTAGCAAATACCTCGCCAAGACGCTCTCTACTAGAGGCTTGAATTTCGATAAAGCGCCAAGGCAATAATCTGCCATGATCTGGCGCAGCCCCAGCTGCATTAAGAATGATTTCAACTTGAGCTTTACTGGGGCCAGGCTCACCGAGTCTCTTGGGTGAGATGTGAGTCCGTCCGTGTATTAATTGGCTAGCAAATTGATACATCAGGAGTTAGTTAAGAGACTCTTTGGTAGTACAGATTTTGGGGATGATTAGCTTCAGCAAAGAAAAGCCATCTTTCACAAATGAGGCCAATAAATTGAATAATCACTGCCAAGCATAAGTAAATCTTTGGTAATACTGAACCTATCGAGAAGGCCAGCAGAATCATTGGAACAATATACGCACAAAGCAAAATGATCTTACGAATATTGGCAATAACTCGATCAGTTTGATGGTGAAAAAATTCACGAGTATTGAAGCTTCCACCCATCAAGCCCATAGAGGTTTGCCGAATATTTTGACCTTTAATCCCAGTCGCAGAAGCTAAATTGGATTTAGGTTTAAGCCCACGATTACGATTCCAAATCCAGAGCTTCAGATTGAATGCACAAAAAGTCATTAATAAGCTAACTATAATCAAAAAGGTATTGTTAGCAGAGGGTATGCTCTGCTTGAATAGGTTGACTAGAGCAGTAAGCAGTAGCCAGCCAGAGGCTAAACCCAAAAGAAAAAAGTTTAGTAGGGTAGTCGGGTGTGACCATTCTTGAATAAAGCGGATGCATTGATAAATTTTGGCAGTACATATCCAGAGAATCAGGCAGCTTATCATGATGCTGATCCAGAGCCATTGTGGTGTATGGTCATTGAGTGAAAAATACAGTCCGATCAACGCAAACAGAATCACTAGGGGGAGAACGATGACTTCTCGGGAAAGCCAAGAGGTTCTCCACATCATGGCAGAACGCCATGCTCGCTCAGGATGACCGAGATGAAAGAAGGATGCTACCAAACCACCTATTAACAAAATAATTGCAATCGGAAATATCACTGAGCTTAAAAAATCTGGAGAGATAGCGTCTGTTCGAAAGTTCAGTATGCTTACTGAGAATAGTAAGCCCTGTGCCATTCCGATCATGGTTGTTAAAAAGATAATTGAGTATTGGGGGCGCATTACAGTTCTTTCTTTGCGGCTTCAATAGTTTCCATAATGGAGCGGGGTAAATAATGATTAGCGGGTTGGGTTTCCCACTCAGGCATGAGTTGGTAACCACGCCTTTCTTCGATAGCCTTACTGGCATCAGACTCTGGATCATGTACGTCACCAAAAATACGTGCGCTAGTTGGACATGCTAGAACGCATGCTGGTTTACGCTCTGATTCGGGTAGGGTCTCGCTATAAATTCGATCGACACAAAGTGTACATTTCGTCATCACTTGACGCTCTTCATCAAGCTCGCGGGCACCATAAGGACATGCCCAAGAGCAATAGCTACAACCAATACATTTATCATAGTCAACAAGCACAATACCGTCTTCAGCACGTTTATAGCTCGCTCCAGTTGGGCAAACAGGAACGCAGGGCGGATCTTCGCAATGCAGGCAGGATTTGGGAAAATGCACTGTCTGGGTATTAGGAAATATTCCTGCTTCATAAGTTTGGACGCGATTGAAGAAAGTTCCGCTTGGATTAGCGCTATAGGCATTGAGATCGGTCAGTGGGCCGGCTGAGCCAGATGTATTCCACTCCTTACAAGAGGTGACGCATGCATGACATCCAACGCATACATTTAAATCAATTACCAAGGCAAGTTGTTTATTAGTACTCATAGATTTTCTGTCTTTCTTTTGAGTGGCATTCCTGGCACAGAGTGGGCCTTGACTTGAGGCCAAGTTTCTTCTGGCTCATCCTCACCTGCGGGAGCTAATTTCACTCTAACGTCATACCAGCCAGCTTGACCTGTTACTGGATCAGAGTTGCTAACGGTAAAGCCACCTAATGGTAGTTCTTCTGTGATGAGATGGTTTAATAAGAATCCTTTTTTGGATTCATCAGCATTTGCAGATAAGCTCCAGGCGGACTCTGCTTTGCCGATCGCATTCCAGGTCCAAACTGTGCCTGGATCTACCGCTTCAGAATGGCGTGCCATGCATTTCACTTTACCCCACTGTGATTCAATCCACATCCAAGCTCCGTCTGCAATGCCGTTTTTAAGTGCAGTCTGGGTATTGACGTATAAATAGTTATGACTATGAATCTGTCTCAACCATGCATTTTGGGAGTCCCAAGAGTGATACATTGCCATCGGGCGCTGGGTAATAGCATTGAGAGAAAATTCAGTTAAGTCAGTAACTTCGTCCTCAAGCGGCGGATACCAAAATGGTAGTGGATCAAAGTACTTAAAGATTCTTGCTTTGAGATGCTCAGGCGGTTGGGTACCCGGCCGTTTGCCAGTAGAGGCCAATCTAAATTTCTGCAAAATATCCGAGTAGATCGCAATCATGATTGGATCATTTTTTTGTCGCAGGGCGTTTTCTTTTGAGAAGTCTAAGTAACCCTTATTCCAGTTGCGCATGTATTGATGCTCAGGAGGCATGTGGTACTGATGTACGCAATTGTTCTCGGCATATTTTTGCCATTGGTTTGGATTGGGTGCGCCTTTCAGTGATTTCTCACCTTCCTCGCCTCTCCATCCAGTCAGAAAGCCAATACCCGAATCGGGAGCAGTTTGGAAGCGTGTAATAAAGTCTGGATAGTCTTTAAATTTTCTTTCACCTTCTGGAGTAGTGAAGGCTGGAAACTTTAGTCGCGATGCCAGCTCAATTAAGACCTCTTGGAATGGCTTACATTCCCCTAGGGGTTCAAGCACGGGGATGCGAACTGAATCTACAGGGCCATCAAATTCTGAAATGGGGCGATCTAACATGCTCATGACATCGTGACGCTCAAGGTATGTAGTATCTGGGAGCACCAAGTCGGCAAAATCAACCATCTCTGATTGAAATGCATCGCACACCACTAAAAATGGGATCTTAAATTCACCATCTTTATTCTTTGCGTTAAGATGCTCGCGAACTTCCATAGTATTCATTGTTGAGTTCCATGACATATTGGCCATGAAGATCATTAGCGTATCAATAGAGTAAGGGTCGCCCTTGACGGCATTGGTAATTACGTTATGCATGAGTCCATGTACTGCAAGTGGATGCTCCCATGAAAAGGCTTTATCAATTCGTAGAGGTCTGCCCTGACTATCCAGCGCCAAATCTTCTGGCTGGGTTGGCCAACCTAATGGAGCCTTGCCGAGGGGAGTATTCGGCTTAATGTCATTTTCTGAGGATGGGGGCTTAATATTTGGAGGGACTTGTCTTGGGTAGGGTGCCTTATGGCGAAAACCGCCGGGACGATCAATGGTGCCAAGCAAGGACATTAAAACTGCAAGACCTCGTGTTGTTTGGAAACCATTAGAGTGTGCTGATAGTCCGCGCATTGCATGAAAGGCGACCGGCCGACCAATAACAGAATCCTGTTTTTCTCCCCACACATCAGTCCATGGGATGGGTAATTCAAATTCTTGGCCAAAGGCGGTATCAGCCATTTCTAAAGCGAGTTTACGAATTCGCTCAGCAGGAATGCTGGTAATAGCTGCAGCCCATTCTGGGGAGGTTTCTTGGACTTGCCGCTTAAGTAACTCAAAAGCAGGGACCACTTTTTTTCCAGCATGTGGACCAGGCCCCATCACATACTCACCAAGCAAAGCAGGTGAATTGCCAATCTCAAAGCAGGGCTTAGCGGTTTGAGTATTTTCGTCCCAGATATATTTATTGTGCGGTAAATCGGCATTCAATTGGTCGGTATCCGGGTCATATAAAAATAATCCCTCCTCGGCTCCTGAATCAAGACACACCAACTGAGATGAATTACTGTATTTTTTTAAAAAAGGCGCATCATATTTTTCCAAACGAATGAGTTCATGCATTAATGCCATAAATAGAGCACCATCTGTTCCGGGCTTTATAGGAATCCATTCATCTGCAATAGCTGAGTAACCTGTTCGAACGGGGTTAATAGAAATAAAGCGCCCACCCGATCGCTTAAATTTTGATAAAGCAATTTTCATGGGATTGCTATGATGGTCTTCTGCGGTACCAATCATGACAAAAAGCTTTGCTTTTTCTAAATCGGGCCCACCAAACTCCCAAAAGCTACCACCTATGGTGTAAATCATTCCTGCAGCCATATTTACGGAGCAAAATCCACCGTGAGCAGCATAGTTAGGCGTTCCAAACTGTCTAGCAAAGAGGCCTGTTAAGGCTTGCATCTGATCGCGTCCTGTGAAAAGTGCAAATTTTTTGGGATCAGTGGAGCGTATTTTTGCAAGACGATCTTCTAGTAATTTAAAAGCCTGATCCCAGCTGATAGCTTCAAACTCTCCGGCGCCACGTTCGCTTCCTTGTTTTCTGAGAAGAGGTTGTGTGATACGTGCTGGAGATTTTTGTTTCATGATTCCTGAGGAACCTTTTGCACAAATCACACCTTGATTGAGTGGATGTTCTGGATTGCCATCAATATAAACTAGCTCACCATCACGCAAGTGTGCACGAATACCGCAACGGCATGCGCACATATAGCAAGTAGTTGTTTTGATTTCGGTAGCCGCTGGCTGCTTGCTGATAGGGTTATGTGCTGGATCGCTCGAGAAAATCTTAAACATGTCTTTGCCTATTTATAAAGAGGTTTTAGCCAAACGAATTGCCATTGCAGTTGAAGCGATTCTAGAGAAGACCGAGTCTGATCTCGAGGTAAGAATGACGGGTACTTGGGCGCCAAGAATGACTCCAGCGCACTCTGCGCCAGCCATATAGACAAGGGATTTGTAGAGAATATTGCCTACTTGAAGATCGGGAACCAATAGCAAGTCTGGGGTGCCTGCTACAGCAGATTTAATCCCTTTGGTTTGGGCGGATTGAGCAGAGATGGCATTATCAAACCCAAATGGCCCTTCGATCGTTGTGTGGGGATAAATTGGATTAGCGTTGTGAATATCGACGATTTCTTTTGCATCCATAGTCGCTTGCATAGATGGATTGATAACTTCTGTTGCAGCAATGATGGCTACTTTGGTGTTTTCAATACCTAATTGATTTAAAGCTTCTAAGCTGCTCTTGAGGATTTGAATTTTTTGAGAGGCGTTTGGGCTGATATTAACTACGCAATCGCTTATGCCCAGTAGTTTTGGGTAGCGATCAAGCTCAAATAAAAATAAATGACTGGTTCTGCGATCCGTACGAAGACCATCACGGCTAACAATTGGCCCCATAAGATCTTCAGTATGCAGGGACCCCTTCATTAAAGCTGCCAACTTTCCTACCTTAACCATGGCAACAGCGGTTTTTGTAGCAGCAATTGGATCGTCCGGGGTATCGATGATTTCAATTCCATCTAAAGAAAGATTTTGCTCCTTAGCTAACTCTGTAATCTGCCTCTGAGGCCCAATTAAGATTGGTGTGCAGATTTCCTTTTTGATCAGTTCAAAGACAGTTTCTAATGCAGGTAGGCTTAATGGGTATACAACACCCAAGGGCAATTGGCTTTTTGAATCGGCAATCAGTTTTTGTAGAAGAGGGTATTGCACTGGATACAGGTCCCTGAAGATAAGTAGTGAAAACCGAAGTTAGCCGAGCGTCCTAGAAATGCGCTCGGCAGCAGCCTGGAGTCGGGGGATGTGATCCATCGCCTGATTCAATGGAAGTCTGGCAGTAGCGGCGTGAACTGCAATAGCCGCCACAACCTCACCAGATCTATCTTTAACTGGAACTGCAACGCAAGATACCCCAAGAACATATCCTTCGTTATCAACGGCATATCCCGTTGATGCGATTCTTTCAAGTTCCGACTCTAGTAGCCGATGATCAGTAATCGTTCTATGAGTAAATTTCTCTAACGGGAGATTCTCAACGAGTTGTAAACGTTCATCTTGTGGCTTGAAAGCGAGGAGCAGTTTTCCACTAGCGCTGCAATGAGGAGGGAGAACGGTTCCTGGGGGTAAGTGCAAGCGGAGTGGCCATTCCGCTTCTACACGGTCTAGATAGAACAATTCGCCACGCTTTAACACTGCAAGATTACAGGTCTCGCCCAATTCAGAAACTAGCATTCTGAGGATACTGTGACGTATTGCTGAGGTGGAATCGTGAGTTAAAGTTTTTATAGCTAGTCTTGCTATCCGAGCGCCTGGAGCATAGGTTCGCCCCCCTAGCTCGCGAGCAACTAGCCCAGCCTCTTCAAAAATTGATAAAGTGCGATGGAGTGATGCCTTGGGCATTCCTGTAATCTGCATCAGTTGAGCCAGAGTGGCAGGTTGCTGCAGGGTGGTAAGGGCTTCAAGGATAACAATCCCTTTGAGCATCGAGGAGTTTTCGCTCGAACCATCTTTCTTGCTATTTTCTAGATAATCGGATGTTTCTAGTTCTAACATGGCATTAAATTCTCATTAATTGGCTATTTTGTTCATTTTAATAGAACAATATTGAAATAAGTCAAAAAAAAGTTAGTATTTTTACTTATACGAAACAACTTGTTCCGTTTAATAAGAAGATTTATGCTTATCAAAATATTCACTAAAGTTTGATTTCAAGCGGTATAACGTTAAAAAGGAAATTGAGTATGCGTACAAGCAAGCTGAAGGCTAGCTTTCTGTTACTAATTTTGACCTTTATTGGTTTACTAATTGGTATACAGGTTACCCAAGCCCAGTCTTGGCCAACAAAGCCGATCAAGTTTATTGTCCCCTACCCACCGGGTGGAGGTACTGATGTGATTGCGCGAATCATGCAGGAGCCCTTAAGCCAAGTTCTTGGTCAACAAATTATTATTGACAATCGAGGTGGTGCAGGCGGTTCAATTGGAACGGATATTGCTGCCAAATCTCCAGCTGATGGCTATAACGTCTTATTTACCCTCTCATCTCATACTATTAATCCAGCCATATATCCCAAGCTGGCATTTGATACAGAGAAAGATTTTGCACCGGTTTCACTCGTCGCTTCACTTCCTCAGATACTGGTAGCAAATCCGGATTTTCCAGCTAAATCAGTCAAGGAAGTGATCCAGATGGCGAAAAATAAGCCCGATGCAGTTTCTTATGCCTCAGTAGGCAACGGCTCTCCTGGGCATTTAGCGGGCGCTATGATGGCAAATTCTGCAGGTGTAACGATGACTCACATACCTTACCGTGGTGGTGGCCCTGCAATTACTGATGTGATTGCAGGACAAGTTCCATTATTGTGGGTTTCAATACCCGCTGCTGCTAATTATGTAAAGACTGGGAAGCTAAAAGCCTTAGCAGTATCAACTGTGAAGCGTTCACCAATATTCCCAGATGTGCCGACTATGGCAGAGCTTGGGTTTAAGGACTATGAAGTTGATTCTTGGTATGCAATGTTTGTCCCTACCGGCACGCCCCAGAATATTATTGAAAGCCTCAATAAAGCAACGATTAAGGTTTTGGCAGAGCCAGCGGTGAAAGAAAAATTATTAGGACAGGGCGCTGAAGCGGTTGGAAGTACTCCTGCACAATTAGGTGCAATTGTGAAGGCAGAATTAATCAAATGGAAAAAGGTTGCCAAAGATACTAGCATCAAGGCTGAGTAAGTCTTATTAACCATGAGCAGAAATTTCAAATAAGAAAAGACGGATAATGACGCCAGTAGAAACCCTTGTTCAGCGTGGAAGTGCTGCTCAAAAAGTATACGAACAATACACCCAAGAAGAAGTGGATTTAGTGGTAGAGGCTGTCGCTTGGGCAATCCTAGAGCCAAAACGTAACCTAGAGTTGGCGGAATTAGCAGTTAAGGATACGGGCCTTGGCGATGTAGAAGACAAGTTCAAAAAGAATTTTAGAAAAACACTGGGTCTGGTAAGGGACTTAAAGGCTGCAAAGACAGTCGGGATCATTTCTGAAAACTTAATAAACGGCCTGACTGAATTCGGTCGCCCAGTTGGTGTGGTAGCCGCAATCACTCCTTCGACAAATCCCGGGGCAACGCCAATTAATAAAATACTCAATGCACTTAAATGTCGCAATGCGGTCATTATTGCTCCATCACCCAAGGGGCAATCAACCGCTGCACGATTATTGGAGTTTGTGCATCAACAACTTGATCAAGTTAAGGCGCCAAGAGACCTAGTACAAATGTTGCCTTCGCCTATTACTAAAGACTCTACTAATGAGCTTATGCGTCTAGCAGATCTGGTTGTTGCAACTGGCTCACAGGCAAATATCCGAGCAGCTTATACCTGCGGAACGCCTGCGTTTGGGGTTGGCGCAGGTAATGTTTTGGTCATTATTGATGAGCATGCTGATTTAAAGTCTGCAGCTCAAAAAATTACCCAATCAAAGACTTTTGATAATGCAACTAGTTGTTCAAGTGAGAACGGAGTAGTGATTTGTTCTGCGGTATATGCAGATGCTATCAAGGCGCTTGAGTCTGAGGGTGGGGTATTACTTGATGCTGCTGATAAGCAACGATTGCAAGATGTGATGTTTCAGAACGGAAAGTTAACATCCACATTAACGGCCCAAGATCCAGGTGTTATAGCTGATAGAGCTCAATTGAAGAATCCTAAGGCAAGGAGCGCCAACTTCTTTATGGTTGAAGAAACTGGCTATGGCCCATCCGCTCCATTTTCTGGAGAAAAATTAAGCCCCGTCTTAACTGTATGGAAAGCAGAAAACTTTTCTGCAGCCCAAGAGTTGATTACCAAGGTTTATTCGTATCAGGGCGCTGGCCACTCAGTTGGTCTGCATACTGCTAGTAATGGTGACCTTATGGAGCAGCGTGCAGCTGCTTTAGCCCAGCGCTTACCTGTTGCTCGAATTATTGTGAACCAAGCACATGCTATTGCGACTGGTGGCAGCTTTGAAAATGGCCTGCCGTTTTCGCTCTCTATGGGTTGCGGTACCTGGGGAAAAAATAACTTCTCTGAGAATATGAACTATCGCCATTATTTAAATATTACGCGAGTCGTTCGTCCGATTCCGGAGATAGTCCCCAAAGTTGAGGATCTCCTCAAAGAATATTTTGAGCGTTTTCCGCAAGCATAGTTGCATATGACCTCGTCCAGTAAAAGCTTGACTGATGTTCTCGAATATTGGGCACAAGCACAGCCTGATAAAACTTATTTATTTGCTCCAGAGACCGGAGCTGCTTTAAGTTACGGTCAATTGGCACTTGAATCTCAGTATCTATCATCTTGGTTAGACCAAAAAAATATTAGTGCTAACGGCCACGTTGGACTGTATATGCAAAATGGCCGCCAAACGAGTACGATCTTTTTGGCCACGATGACAAGTGGTCGTGTGATTGTTCCTTTCAATCTCCTTGCCCCAACCGATCAATTGGCTTGGGTCTTAGATCACAGTGATATTGAATTACTTTTCTATTCGCCAGATAAAAAAGATAATCTTTTCTTGGCGCTTCAAAAAACCAAAAGAAAATTTATCTTGGTTGAGGTCGATTCTGATGCGACTGTTGCTCCCTTTATGGGAGGGCATCACAGCACTTTAAAGCCAGTTCAGCCAGGTCAACCAGCCCTCTTGATGTATACCTCTGGAACAACTGGAACGCCTAAGGGTGTACTACTAACCCATGCTAATTTGTTACATGCTGCACGCTCAATGATTGATTGGCATTCACTTACAACAGCCGATATTGTCTTAAGTTCATTGCCTATCTATCACATTAACGGTCAAGTCATTTTTACTATTACGCCATTCGTTTCTGGCGGATCGATTGTTGCCCCGCATTCTTTCTCGGCATCGAGTTGGTGGAACTTGGCAATTCGATATCAATGTACTTGGATCAATATGGTTCCAACGATCATTGCCTATTTAATTAATGTTGCCAAAACTTCAGGTATTGTTCCATCGCGCGAAGATTTAAAGTCACTCCGTTTTGGTCGATCAGCCTCTGCACCGTTGCCTCCAGAACACCATCGTGAGTTTGAGAAGTTGTTTGGTGTACCGGTTATTGAGGGTATGGGGATGACTGAGTCCTGCTCTATGGTCTTTTGTAACCCACATGATGATCGCCGAAGATATGGAAGCCCTGGCTTGCCTTGTGGGGTGGAGGCCAAAGTAGTTGACCCTGACGGTAACATTCTCGGTGACTCAATCGCAGGGGAGATTTGCTTGCGTGGCGCCAATGTATTGAGCGCTTATTACAAGTCAGAGATTGAGACCGCAAAGGCTTTTGACTCTGAGGGTTGGCTTAAGACAGGGGATCTTGGAATGCGTGATCCAGATGGCTTTTACTTTATTACCGGGCGTCTTAAAGAGCTGATTATCAAGGGCGGGGAGAATATAGCTCCTAGGGAGATAGACGAAGCGATTCTCAAGCATCCGGCGGTTTTAGATGCGGCAGCAGTAGGGATTCCAGATGCTAACTACGGTCAAGAAATTATGGCTTGTATTGTTCTAAAAGAGGGTATGGAATGCTCTGAAGAACAGATGCGTGAGTTTTGCCTCAAAGAGCTGGGCAAGTTTAGAACGCCGAAATGGATCTTATTTCTTCAGGATTTGCCGCGGGGACCCTCTGGAAAAGTGCAGCGTTTAAAGTTGCTTGAGTTGACACCGCAGAGCGCTTAGCTCAAAGAGCGAATAATCACCCAAAGGCCCAAGCTGATCAGATAGCATCCGAGCAGTCTTTGCCTTAATCCATCACGCATTTTGATAATTCGGCCTGCAGCATAAGCTTGCGCAATTGCTGCACTAACTCCTAATATTAAAATTAAGACGATAGTTGTGCTGTCGATGCTATTCGATCCATGAATTCCAATCCAGCTTGAGCTGAGCGTAACTAAACTAATAATTGAAGTTACCGATACAAACAGGATTGAAATATCAACACAAATCGCAATCGGAAGGCCAACCCACATCGTTAAGAGTGGCATCAATAATGTTGCTCCACCCAGACCAAATAGCGCCGAGGAAACACCTGAAATTGCGCCAACGCAAATTAATTTCCATTTAGTGGGTGTTTGAAATACAGATTCTTGATTTGCTCCAGGCGCTCGCCCAAGAAGGGTCCATAAGCCAATGAGGCTAATGGTCAATGAGAAGCCAAGACGAAGGGCTTTATCTGCTAATTGGGTTGCTGCAATGCTTGCCAACAGAATAAATGGAAGAGCGCTCAGAATGAGAGTGTTAGCAGTTGCTCGTTCTGCTTGGGACTTGCGTATTACCTGAATTGCGCGTGGTAAGGAGCCAATCACAATCGTACAAAGACTGCCAATGACGATCAGTTGAAAAGGGGGATGAGGGGTATTGGGGACTGCAAAAAATCCGGCATCAATCGCAGGAACAATAAAAGCACCACCACCAATCCCGAAGAGAGCCATCAAAAGGCCTGTGACAACTCCAATTGATAG
>Ga0208507_1001216_pt1 | contig 14738 bp, 14 predicted proteins | sample CryBogCBH12Aug01_FD_184626 | JGI IMG/M metagenome (GOLD analysis project Ga0208507, IMG submission 184626) | Freshwater microbial communities from Crystal Bog, Wisconsin, USA - CBH12Aug09.1 (SPAdes) (version 2) | ecosystem: Environmental > Aquatic > Freshwater > Lake | place: Crystal Bog... | reverse complement strand
GCGTGCTGCCGCGCACGCTGAAAATCCGCGTGACCGAGCGGGAGCCGATTGCCCAGGTGAACGTGCCGCGAGCGGACGCGAACGGCGGCATCGCCGTCTCCGTTTTTCAGCTCGATGCCGCCGGCATGGTCATGCAACTGCTGGATCCACGCCTGTGCACGATGCCGCTGGCGCAGATGAAAGCGGATTTGCCGGTGATTTCCGGCATGAACGCGTTTCAGATGCAGCCGGGTCGGCGCGTGGAATTGCCGGCGGTACAGGCGGCGCTGAAATTGGTTGCCGCGTTTGCCAGTTCGCCGATGGCCGGGCTGGTGGATCTGCGGCGCGTGGATGTTTCCGCGCCGGGTGTGGTGGTGGCGACGACGGGACAGGGCAGTGAAATAACCTTTGGCCTCGACAATTTCGACCAGCAACTGCGGCGCTGGCGGCAGATTTATGATTTTGGTTTTAGCCAGCAGAAATCCATCGCGTCGGCGGATCTGGCGGTGGTGAATAACGTGCCGGTGCGCTGGATGATGGCCAGTACCGCGCCGGTGACCGCGTTGCCCAAGGCGGTGAAACCAGCAAAAATCCGGAGAAAAAATGTTTGACGATTCCAACATCATTGCCGGCCTCGAAATCGGCACATCAAAGATTTGCGTCGTGGTCGGCGAACAGAACGCCGATGGCGCGCTAAATATCATTGGCCTCGGTCAGTCGCGCTCAAACGGCGTGCGCAAAGGCGAGATCATCAATCCCGAACAGGTCGAGGAAGATTTGCGCCATGCTGTTTTCGAGGCCGAGCAGATGGCCGATGTGGAAATCCGCAGCGTCTATCTTGGCGTGAGCGGTGGGCATATTCGCGGCTTCAACAATCGCGGAGTGCATCCGGTCGTTTCCGCCGACCGCGAAATTTCGCAGGACGACGTCGAGGACGTGGTCAAGAATGCCAAGGCTATTAATCTTCCCGCCGAGAACACGATCATTAACCATGTGCGGCAGCATTTTTTTGTGGACGGCCAGGACGGTGTGACCAACCCTGTCGGGATGCTTGGCGCGCGGCTGGAGGTGGATATGCACGTCATCCACGGCAATGCCAATCGCCTGCAAAATGCCGTCCGCCTCGTTCGCGCCACGTCGTTGGAAGTGGAAGACGTCGTGTTCAATGGGATTGCCATGTCGCTCGCGCTGCTGACCAACGAGCAGAAAGAACTGGGTGCGCTGGTGATTGATATCGGCGGCGGCACCACGGAATACGTTGCATACTCCGACGGCATTATCCGGCATTCCGGCGTGCTGGCGGTCGGCGGCGATCATATTTCCAGCGACCTCGCGATTGGACTGAAGGTGTCATTGACTCGTGCCCATAAATTGAAATTGGAACATGGCACCGCCCTGCCGACCGAGGCGGCGAAGAGTCAAACCCTGAGCCTCACCAACGAACTCGGCCTCGAACTCAAACGCATCAACGTCGGACATCTCCAGCGCATCATGGCGTTGCGGTTGGAGGAAATTTTCCGGCTTATCGCGCAGGATTTGGAGTCAGCCGGCCTCACCGACTATTTGCGCGCCGGGGTTTTCCTCTGTGGCGGCACCTCTCGCGTGCCGGGCATCGTGACAATGGCGGAAAATGTCTTTCAGATGAACGTGATGCCCGGTCGCACCACGGCCATCAGCGGCTTGACTGCCGCGCTCGACCAGCCCGAATTCGCCACCGGCATCGGCCTTTTAAAATATGGTTCGCTCCGGCAGCGCAAGCATCTGGCGCGTCCTACGTTGGTTTCGGGAATCAAAGGGGTATTTGGAAAACTTCTGCCGCGTTCTTGAAAGACTGACCATGCAAACTGAAAATCAAAATCCCCTATTTGAAACGTCCGCAGTCGCCGGCAAGCCGTCCGTGCGCATCATCGCTGTTGGCAACGCCGGTGGCACAGTGCTTGGCGCGCTTAATGCAGCGGAATTCGCCGGCGCGGAGTTCGCCGCCATTAACACCGATGCCGCCGCGCTCGCCGCGTCGGTTGCCCCGGTGAAGATGCTTTTGGAAAATAAATTGTTTCGCGGCCTCGGCATCGGCGGCGATCCTGAACGCGGACGCGCGTTGGCGGAGGAACAATTCTCCACGCTCAAGTCTGCCTGCGAGGGTGCAAACGTTGTTTTCATCCTCGCCGGCTTGGGCGGCGGCGCGGGCAGTGGCATCAGCCCGATACTCGCGAAAGCCGCGCACGAGGCCGGCTGCCTGGTGCTCGCGTTTGTCACGCTGCCGTTCGAGTGCGAGGGTAACCGACGCGAGACGCAGGCGCAGACCGCGCTGGAACAGTTGAAGGCCGCAGCCGATGGCGTCATCTGTTTGCCGAGTCAGAAAATCTTCAAGCTCATTGACGAAAATTCCACGCTCGTCGAAACTTTCCGCGTCACCGGCGGATTTCTCATCGAGGGCGTGCGCGGCGTGTGGTCGCTGCTCACGCGCCCTGGTCTCATCCAGGTTCACTTCGGCGATTTGTGTGGGCTCATCCGGGACCGCCATGCCGAGAATGCTTTTGCGTTTGTGGAAGCCTCCGGCCCGGGCCGGGCGCGCGAGGTCGCCGAAAAAATCCTGAACCACCCGCTGCTCGACGAGGGCCGCCTGCTGGCGGAATCCGACACTGTGCTGGTGAGCCTGACGGCCGGGAAAGATTTGACGATGGCCGAGATCAATCGCGTGATGGAACAAGTCAAACATCAGTGTGTCCACGCACAGGTCATCATGGGCGCGGCCGCGGACGCGGGCTTGAAGGAAAAACTCTGCGTGACCATCATCGCCGCAAAATCGCCCGCGCCGCCGTCCAATGTGGCGCCGCGCGCGGAAAGCCACAGCATGGCACCTGCTGCAACTCAACCCCATCGTGAGCCGGCGTTGTCGCGCCAGCGCAAGCGCGGGACGGGAACTAAGCCGGTGCAGGGGCAGTTGCCGCTGACGATTATTTCCAAGGGCCGGTTTGACAAGAGCGAGCCGACACTGCATCGCGGCGAGGATCTGGATGTGCCGACCTTCATTCGCCGCGGCATTGCGCTGAATTAAATTACTTCCCGTCAGTGGTGAATCCGGCTGTGATGGGGCGGTGGTCGGAGCCGGTGCCCCAATTCGGAATGTTTGGAATAAAGGTCTCGTTTGCAAGCCAAAGTTGCGTCATGGCGGGACTCGCCAAAATGTAATCAATGCGCTCGTACGTGTCGTTTTTGCCGTAAAAGTAGGTCCACGCGACATTGCGCGGCTCGAAATACGGCGGTTCACTCGGCGCAGTGTCGCCGTTGCGCTCGGTGGGACGCGTGTCCGTAAGTTTAGATTTTCCGCGGCCGATGATTTCCTTGATCACGACGGAATTTTTTTCGTCATTGAAATCGCCAAGGATGACGAGCTTCGCGCTGGGATTCTTGGCAAGTCGCGCTTCAATGATACCGTGCAAAACTTTCGCCTCGCCGAGACGTTCCTCGGCTTCGTCGGCTTCGAACGTCGTGAGATGAGATTTCAGATGCGCGGCAATCAACGTGAAGGTAAAGTTGGTGGCAGCCTGGATGTCTACTTCCGCAAAGCCGCGTTTAACCTGCAAGCGCCGGCCGTCCAGCAGGAAAAGTTCATTTGTATGCGGATGGCGCGCGACGATGGGTAGTTTGCTCAATACGGCTACGTGGATGTTGGTGTCAAAACTCTGAACATGTTCCCAAAACGGAAATTCGCAGCCGTCAGCCTTGAGCGCGGCACGGAGTTCGAGCAGCGCGTTGGTCGTGCCCATTTCTTCGATCGCGAGCACGTCGGGATTCATGGCGCGGATGCTCTCGCGTATTTTCGCCTTGGCCGCGTCGGATTTGACGTGGTGGCGGGATTCCGTTCGCTGATCTAGATAATTTTCAACGTTGTAGGTCGCGACGTGGACAGTGCCTGCAAAAATATTGAGGGCGAAAAGTAAAAAAAATCCAGGCGCGCGGAGGCATTTAGATTTCATTCGGTGGCCGCAGGCTGGCAAAATCACTGGAATTTTCAAGCGAACACTTTTGCCAAATCGGGCAAAACTGCTACTTTTAACTCATGTCTCGAACCAGAAAAACTAAAAAGGCGGCGATGATATTGGACGACAAGCAGAGTGAGCGCGATCATCGCGAACTGCGGATTGACAAGGTTGGCGTGCGCGGGCTGCGCTTCCCCATCCAGGTGCGCGACCGGGCGCGCAGCGTGCAGAATACGGTGGCGACAATTGGGATGTTCGTGGACTTGCCGAAGGAATTCAAGGGCACGCATATGAGTCGGTTCGTGGAGGTACTTAATGCGCACGGCAATGTCATCCACGTCGAAAATCTCACGGATATTTTGCGCGAGTTGCAAAAGAAGCTACATTCGGCCACCTCGCATTTGGAAATCGAGTTTCCGTATTTCATGAGCAAGCGGTCGCCGGTGTCGCGGCGCGAGAGCCTGATGGATTATATTGCACGGTTCGACGCGGCGGCTTGCGGCGAGGAAACAGACTTTGTGCTGACGGTGAAGGTGAATGTGACGACGCTCTGCCCGTGTTCCAAGGCGATTTCCAAATATGGAGCCCACAACCAGCGCGGCGAGGTGACGGTGGCGCTGCGTTCTCGGAAAATTGTCTGGATCGAGGAGGTCATCGAGATGATTGAGGCCTCGGCCAGTTCGGAACTTTACGCGCTGCTCAAGCGGCAGGACGAAAAGGCTGTGACCGAGCATGCCTACCAAAACCCGGTGTTCGTCGAGGATTTAGTCCGTAATGTGGCGTTGCGGCTTAACGCTCATCCCCAGGTGACATGGTATAAGGTCGAGGCGGAAAACTACGAAAGCATTCATAATCACAATGCCTATGCGTACATTGAGAGCCGGCCGGAGATCCGTATTCGGATGGTCAGGCCGCCGGCGGGCAGGTCGTGATTGCAGCCCGTGCCGAAATGGTAAAAAATTTTAGTGGATTATTTACCGCGCTTTGCTACATTCCCGCCCCTTTGAAGCATTGGCCAGTCCGTTGGGACGCAACCAAATTTTGTTTGTAATCGTGAAGAAAAAAATAATTAAGAAAACCGCGCCGCGCGGTAAGTTGAAAACCGTTGCCACTTCGGCGGCGATTCTGGGACGGCCTGTGGCTAAAAAAACCGCCGGCTTGGATCTTAAAAAGGTCAAGCCGGAATGGCAGAAGTTCTGCCTGCATCTGCTCGAGCTGCGCGACCAGCTGACTAAGCAGATGAACGGTCTGGCTCAGGAGTCGGCCCAGGAGATGGCCGGCTACAGCCTGCACATGGCGGATTCTGGTACTGATAATTTTGACCGTGATTTTGCGTTGAGTCTGTTATCGTCCGACCAGGACGCGGTATACGAAATCGAAGAAGCACTTAAGCGCATCGAGCGGAAAACCTATGGAATTTGTGAATTGACCGGCAAAGCGATACCTAAGGCGCGGCTGGAGGCGATTCCGTGGACGCGGTTCACCGTGGACGCGCAGGCGCAACTGGAACGTGACGGTGCCCTGAAATCCCGCCGGCTAGGCGCGCTGGGAACGATTGATTCCGTTGGGGCGACCACGGATGCTGAAGGCGATGAGGATGAACACTCCGACGAGTCGCCGAAACCAAACAAGGAAAAAGAATAATATTTATGGCCCGCGAAACCATCACCATCGAATGCACCGAGGCGCGCAAGGAAGGCAAGTCTCCTTCGCGCTACACCACCAGCCGCAATAAAAAATTGCAGACGGAAAAGCTGGAGGTCAAGAAATACAACCCCGCGCTCCGCCGCCACACCTTGCACAAGGAGATTAAATAATTTATGCCCCGCAAGACCAATACCGACAAGAAAACCGACAAGCGCGGTAAGAGCACCCGCGAAGCCCGTACGCCGCGCCCTAAGCCAAAGTGTGACTTCACCATTGACGCTCTCGACTACAAGAACACGAACCTGCTCCGCACCTTCGTGACCGACCAGGGCCGCATCCTGCCGCGCAAATACACCGGTCTGCCTGCGCCTTACCAGCGCCGCATGACCGCCGCCATCAAGCGCGCGCGGCAGATGCTGCTGATGAAGTAGTTTTTTCTGCCGCCCTGTTTCACCAGCGCAAGTTCGGGCGGTTTTTTTGTAGAAATTAGTTGCAAATGGTTTGCAATTAAAACAAATTGTTTCCGTCGCCATGGACTATCTGGTTCTGCTTTCCAGCATCGCGCTCGGTGCCGGTACCGTTTTCTGGCTGTGCCTGACCGACGCCAAGCGCGTGAAGGTTCTGAACGCCTTCACCGGCGCGTATCTGCTTACGCTGGTGATGCTGCATTTGCTGCCGGATTTGTACGAGCCGGAAGCCGGCATCGCGCTCAAGCCTTTGGTCATCGGCGGCTTCATCCTATTCGGCTTCTTTCTGCAAATCGCGATGGACTCAATTTCCATGGGCATCGAGCATGGTCATGCGCACGAAATCCATGGTCGGATGGCGTTTGGCATTCTTGCCGGCCTGTGCATCCACGCCTTCGTCGAGGCGCTGGCGCTCGGTAAATCGCCGGAACATCAGACCGTCCACGACTTGGCGGCGCATCACTTTCTGCTCGTCAGTGTTGTCGTGCACAATTATCCCATCTCCATCGCGTTGCTCGGAATGCTGCTGCAAAGCGGCATGAAAAAATCCTCCGCGCTCCTGTGCCTCGGTCTTTTCGCCGTCATGGCACCCATTGGCATGTTCACAAGCAGCTTCACCGGCCTCGCCGTTTATTCGCGCTACCTGATGGCGATTGTCATTGGTATTTTCATGCACATTTCGACGACAATCCTATTCGAGAGCGAAGATCACCACCGCTTTCCCGTCGGGAAAATGGTGGCCGTCATTGTCGGCCTGATTTTAGGAATCGCCTGCGTGATTTTTGAAGCGTGAAAACAATCTGCGAGCACCAGCACCCGGAGAAAAAGCAGGAACTCGCCTCGCTGACCGGCCGGTTGCGCCGTGAATCGCGCAAGATCACCGGCCCGCGCGCCGCGATTCTTGAAATTTTAAGGCATCATCCGCATCCGCTGACGAACAAGGAGATTTTTTCCGGACTGCCGAAAGGTGAATGCGACCTCGCCACGATTTACCGGGCGATGCAGTTACTGGAGAAGCTGGGGATGGTGAAACGCTTTGATTTTGGCGACGGCGTGGCGCGGTTTGAACTGGTCGGCGAAGGCGAAGACGGCCACCATCATCATCTCATCTGTACCTGCTGCGCCGTCGTGGTGGAGATTGATGAATGTTTTCCTGAGGAAATCGAGGGCCGTATTGCGAGAGCGAACGGATTTACCGGTGTGACTCACCGGCTCGAATTTTTTGGTCTCTGCCCCGATTGCCAGAAATGAAAACGGCGGCGATTGCTCGCCGCCGGCATTTCAAGCTGTTTCCTCAGACAACCAGTCGCCGAGTTGGAGATACTCCCTGATTTTTCGCCGTTCGTGACGGTTCTTGTGGGACTTTTTGGTATGATGTTCGGTTTTGCGGAACGGATGTTTCGGATTGCGAATGGCTTCGCCCATTACTTCTAATGTTTTCATCATAGCGGTTACTATTCCTTTCATTGGCTTGACAGCGTAAACAATGCCAACCGCTGTCATTCCAAAATCTGCTGTTAATCTTCACTTTCTCTGACGGTGGCTGCCATGAAAGTGTTCAATTTTTTTCACGCAAAACAAAAAACGCCAGAACACCATTCATTTTCCACGCGTTTGGCGGCGAGCCTTAAACCCAATTTTTCATAAGCCCCCTGCACTTCGCCAAATTCCACAGCCAAAATTCCCGCCAAAACCAAAGTGCCGCCCCGCTTCAGCCGGTTCACAATCCGCTGCTTCTCCGCAATAAGCAAATTGGAAATTAAATTGGCACAGATCAGATCGTATTCGGATTGCCGTGCCGGCTTCAGTGGCAGCTTGGTCACATCACCGCGAGTCAGCTTGAGATTGGCGTCAACCCGGTTTTTTCTGGCGTTTTCACGGGCCACGCGGACGGATTCCGGGTCGAAATCAAAGGCGCGAACTGGCTGATAACCCAGTTTCGCCGCTGCAATCGCCAGAATGCCGGAGCCGGTGCCTATGTCCAGAAATGACTGCCGTGTCCCACTTTGGTGGTTGTGGACCAGTTCATTAAGGCAAAAAGAAGTGGTCGGATGTTGGCCGGTGCCGAAGCTTAAGCCGGGGTCAAGGATGACCACTGCCTGATTTTTGCGCGGACGTTTTTTGCTCCAGCTTGGCTTAATTAGCAAAATCCTGCCGATTTCTAGCGGATGAAAATGCCGTTTCCACGATTCTGCCCAATCCTCGCGCTTCACTTTGGTGATTTTGATTTTGCCCGTGCCGATTTTTAATCCGCAATCTCGAATCCGCCGGAGGCTGGCGGTAATTTCCGCGCGAATCTTCCGCGAATCCGGTTTTTGATCCCGGAAAACGCTGATGGTGCTGACGCCGGTTTCTAGATTGAAATAGGATACGGCAGCCGTGTCTAGCAATTCGCCGAGCATTTCGGCCACGGCATCTTCGGCGTCCGGCGAGGTTGCCACGGACACGCGCCAAAGGGGTTTGGTTGATTTCATTTTCTAGCCTACGAGGTCGCGCCACGGCGTGAAATTGAGTAGTTCAATTTCTGCCAGGTGCGGGTGCAGTGCGACCTGCGTAATGCTGGCGTATTCGACTTCGAAGGAATTCGTCTTCGGCAGCGGCAGTTCCAGCAGGATGGACAGCAGCATTCGAATGACGCCGCCGTGGCAGAAAACCGCCACGTTTTCGCCGGGATGACGGCGGACAATCTCGCGCAGGCACGGCTCTACGCGGGCGCGAAACGTCCGTCCGTTTTCGCCGTTGGGCGCTCCGGGTTTTTGGATTTGCTCCAGCCATTCGTGGACGGCGAAATTATATCGGTCGCGCACGGTTTCCCAGTTCAGGCCGGTCCAGTCGCCAAAATCAACTTCGCGCAGGCCGGGATAAATTTTCTGTTCACGGCCGCTTTGCTTCAATGTCGGCGCGAGTGTCTGCTGGACGCGTTTCATCGGGCTGGCATAGACGGCGTCAATCGTCTTGGTTTGCAGATAGCCGGCGAGAACTTTGGCCTGTCGTTTGCCGCGCGGCGAGAGGCTCATGTCAATGCGTCCGCCGAAAATCCCCTGATACCGCGCCTCGACTTCGCCGTGGCGGATGAGCAGCAGCCGTGTGGCGGGTGGGTGCGGATGGAATTTATTTTTGCGCGGAGTCTTCTTTGCCATGTTCAGCCTCGGGAAATCGCTGCCTGTTGCGCGGCGAGCAAATCACGGATGCCGACCTTGCCAAGCGTGAGCAAGTCCGCGAGCTGCGTGTCGGTGAAAGTTGCTTCTTCGCCGGTACCTTGCAGTTCGATGAATTCGCCACGGGAATTCATCACCAGGTTCATGTCCACGGCGGCGGCCACATCTTCGGTGTAGCACAAATCCAGCAACGCCCCGCCGTTCACGATGCCGACGCTCACGGCAGCGACGCCGGTAAGAATCGGGCTAGTGAAAATCTTTTTCTCGGCGATGAGTTTGTTGACCGCCAGCGCCAGCGCGACAAATGATCCGGTGATGGCCGCCGTGCGCGTGCCGCCGTCCGCCTGCAACACGTCGCAGTCCACGCAAATGGTTCGCGCTCCGATTTTTTCCAAATCGATTGCCGCGCGGATGGAGCGGCCGATGAGCCGTTGGATTTCCGACGAGCGTCCGTCGAGTCGGCCCTTGGAAATGTCGCGCGGCTTACGCGTCAAAGTGGAGTAGGGGAGCATCGAGTATTCGGCGGTGATCCAGCCGCCTTCGACTTTTTGTTCCTTCATCCAGCGCGGGACAGTTTCTTCGATGGTGACACCACAGATGACGCGGGTGTGGCCCCATTCAATGAGCGTGGAGCCGGCGGCGTGCGGCGCGATGTGGTTTTGAAAGCGGAGCGGGCGGATTTGATTTGGGGCGCGGCCGTCGGCGCGGATGATGTCAGACATGGGCGGCAGGTTACAGGGAATGGCCGGCATCGTAAATTGTGAATCGTTGCAGCGGGACGATTTGCTAGGCAACGATGCGGCACCGGTTCAGTCACGGGCATCCAAGACGGAGCGGACTTTGCGTAGAATCGCCTCAATGGAAAAGGGTTTGGCTATGAAGTTTGGATCCTGGCGCAGGGATCGGCTGTCGGTCAGCTTTTCGGAGTTGTAACCGCTGACGTAAATGACTTTCAGATCCGGCTTAATCGTCTTGAGGTGTCGGGCCAGTTGTTGTCCATTGATGTCGCCGGGCATGACCATGTCGGTAATCAATAACCGGATACTGACTTGATTTTCTGTCCATACTTTTATCGCCGCCTCGCCGGTTTCCGCTGACAACACCCGGTAGCCGTGCTGTTCCAATATGCTCCGTGTCGTGATGCTTACGGCGAGATCATCCTCTGCCAGCAAGATGGTTTCCGTGCCTCCCGGCTCTGGCGCGTGATGGGGCAGGATTGCCGGCGCGTTCATTTTTGCGGCCAATCGCGGCAGGTAAATCTGGAAGGATGTGCCTGCACCGACCTGGCTTTCCACCTCGATCCAGCCTTTGTGCTGATCAATGATGCCGAACACCATCGCGAGTCCCAGCCCGGTGCCTTTGCCGACTTTTTTGGTGGTGAAGAACGGTTCAAAAATGTGCTGTAGGTTCTCCGGCGAGATGCCACATCCATTGTCACTCACGCTTAACCGGATAAAATCCCCCGGGCGCGCTTTCAGCCGGTCGCGAACCGAGGATTCATCCAGATGAATATTTTCGGTTTGAATGGTGATTTGTCCGCCGGCTGGCGGAAGGGCATCACGGGCATTGACGACCAGATTCATCACTACCTGCTCCAGCGTGCCCGGGTCGGCATGCACCTGTGTGCTGCCGCTGGTGTAACACGTCGCCAGCGCGATGTTTTCCCCGATGAGGCTGTGCAGCATTTTTGAGAAGTTGGCGATCGTTTCGTTCAAATCCAGATCCTGCAACTGCAGGCTTTGCCGGCGGCTGAACAGGAGCAACTGGCGGGCGAGGCTGGCGGCGCGTTCCGCTGAATTGGAAATATGGGTCAGCGCCTCGGCTTGTTTCCCGGCCGGCAACATCCCCATTTTAAGGAGCGAAACATTGCCCATGATCACGGTAAGGATATTGTTGAAATCATGGGCGACGCCGGCGGCAAGCTGGCCGATGGCCTGCATCTTTTGGATCTGGCGGAGGTCATCTTCTAAATGTTTGCGTGCCGTGATGTCCTCTTTGATTGCCAAAAAATGGGTGATTTTTCCCGCCGTATTGAAAATGGGCGAGATGGCGGCGGCTTCCCAATAATACTCTCCGTTTTTCTTTTTGTTGTGAAACTCGCCATGCCAGTCGCGGCCGGCGGTGATGGTGTTCCACAGCTCCTTGTAAAAGGCGGCCTGATTGAGTGACAACTCGCCGGATTTTAGGATACGTGGGTTTTTCCCCAGCGCTTCCGCGAGGGAATAGCCGGTGACCTGTGTGAACTTGGGATTGACATATTCGATATTCCCCTGCGTATTCGTGATGACGATGGACACCGGGCTTTGCTCGACGGCACGGGAAAGCTGGCGGGCTTTCGCTTGTGTGGCCAGATTGTCGAGGGCAAAGGAGATGTCCTTGGCGATCTCCTCCAGCAAGGCTACATCCTGCGCTTCAAAGCAATTCACCTCGTCGCTATAAATCATCAAGGCACCGATAATTGTGCCGCCACGGTGAAATGGTATAGAAGCGGAAGCCTGGAGGTGGTGTGACCGCGCCCATTCGTGCCACGATGCGGTGCAGGGGTCTTTCAAATATTCATTGCAAATATATGGCCGGCCGGTGCGGATGCATGTGCCGGTGGGGCCGTGACCGCCGGGGCGTTCATCGGTGTAAATTTGCAGCTTCTTCACATAATCCGCCGCTTCCCCGACTATGGCTGTGGGCAGCACCTGCTTGGTTTCCACATTAATCAAGCCAATCCAGGCCAGTTTGAAACCGCCTTGTTTGATTGCCGCGTCGCACACGCCTAGAAACAACTCCTGGTCGGAGTGGCTGTGAATGATGAGTTCATTGACGCGGCTCAAAAGGGAATAGAGCCGGTTGAGCAGCTGCAGGGCTTGTTCCGTCTTTTTTCGTTCCGTGATGTCCAGAATGGTTCCGGTCAGCGAAACAACCTTGCCGGCGTCGTCGAAACCCAATTCCCCGAGGCCATGCACCCAGCGGGTTTCGCCGTCCGATGGGCGGAGAATCCGGTATTCCTGGTCGAACCGCTGGCGTTTTCCGACGACTTCCTCCATCAAATACCGCTCCATCATCGTCCGGTCATCCGGATGCACGATTTCCAGCCAGCCTTTAACATTTTTGGCGTGGCTGGCGTCAATGCCGAGTATTTGATCCAAGATTACGGATGATACCCAGATGTTGGTGATGAAATCACATTTGTAGGAACCGATTCTCGCCGCCCGTTGCGATTCTTTGAAAAAGAACTCGCTCTCCCGCAGGGCCGACTCCGCCTGCTTGCGCTCGGTGATATCGCGGAGCACGCCGTAGGTGCATTGCAGACCTCCCTCGAAATAAACCGGCAGCCAGAAATCTTCGATGAATTTCAGGCTGCCGTCCTTGCAGCGCCACCAGGCCTGCCATCGCGGGGTGCTATCGGTCGGAACCTCCTTCAATTTGCGGAACACGGCGCGTTGTTTTTCAAACTGCCCGCCTTGAATTACTTCGGTGAGAAATTTTTCACGGCCGCCCAGGCGGGTGACATCGTCCAGTGTGTAGCCCAGCATCCGTTCGAAAACGGGGCTCATAAAATTAAACTCAGAGTTCTCGCTGCTCACCCCATACAACACGTCCTCGATGCTGGCTGCTATCTGCCGGAAGCGCGCCTCGCTGGCGCGCAGCGCTTTTTCCGTCTCCTTGCGCTCGGTGATGACATCGAAAACCGCGACAAAATGTTCTTTCGCCGTCGAATAGACGGAGATGTCGAACCACATTTGCAGGGTCGGCACATAGTTTTCAAACCGTTCCGGCTGGCCGGTCAGTGCCACCCGGCCATAGCGCTCCAACAATTCGGAATCTGTCTCGCGGATGCCCGGAATGACTTCGGAGACTTTCCGCCCCGCCACATTCTTCAAGCCGGTCTGGCGGGTGAAGGCGTCGTTGACATTAAGATAAATAAAATCCACCGGCCGGCCGTTCTCGAACAGCATCCGGCAATGTGCAAAGCCTTCCGTCATGTTATCGAAGAGCGAGTGGTAACGCTGTTCGCTCATCCGCAGCATGTCGTCTGCCTGTTGGCGTTTGGTGATGTCGCGCACGATGACCTGGATTTCTTCCCGTCCCGGTGAAGTCACCAGGCTGGCGCCCGCCTCCACCGCCACCACGGAACCGTCCAGCCGGATGAATTTCATCTCCGCCACCGGGACCGGCTGGCCGGCGAAAAGTACCTTCCAGCGCTCGCGCACTAGGGCATGGAAATCAGGATGGATGATTTCCAGCACGGAGCGTCCAATCAGTTCGGCGGCATCCCTGGCCCCGAGCAGCTGGCACATGGTGGGATTGGCGAACGTGACGTGCTCTTTTTCGTGCAGGTAAATGGCGTCCGGCGAATGGACGGCCAGTTGCTGGTAGCGTTCCTCGCTCGCCTGCAATTTCGCATCGGATTGGCCCACGCGGGCAAACCATTTTCGGATGAGGAGAAACAGCATTCCGCCGGTGGCCACCACAAAAAAAAGGCCCTTGAAGATCGCGATTCTTTCCGTCAAATCCGCATCGGCGGTTATCCAGCGCAGGAGCATGTCGCTGAACAAAATCCACATCCCGCCCACGAGCACATAAATCAGGACGATTTTTGACGCCGGACTACGCCAGTTGGCGGCTTCCCGTCCCACCTGATTGGGCAATGGATTTTTCATGTCGCCGACTTTTCCGTTATCCCGCAGGCCATCAAATTATTGGCGGGAGTGGGATAAGCAAGTGCGACAGGTTAAGCAGGTTGCCGTCTGGTGGCAAAAAGAAAGATTGCCGGGTTGCCGTCCGTTCCGTGGCACGCGTTAACACCCTTTGTCCGCTTCGATCCCGGCAAACAGGCTTTCCAGATTGTTGAACGGCGTCTCGTGTTTTGCGTTGAGCGCCTGGCGGAGAAATTCCACGCCGTCCTCCACCGTCCGCACCGACTTCGGCAGGATGGCGCCGGCGGCGTTCGCGTGGCCGCCGCCCTGGAACTTCATCGCCATTTTCAGCGCGTCGCCGTTGCGGCTGCGGAAGCTGGCGAAAACCGAGTTGGACCGGCGGAACAGGGTCACCAGCACCGGATATTTCGTCGCGCCGCGTTCGAGCAGCTGATGCACGACGGCATTGGTGTTGCCGACGAGGGTGTCCACCTGGCCGAGCGCGGGCGAAATCTCCGCGATGTTTTTTTTGCTCCACTCGAAACCGATCGGATCCTCCACGCGGCGTTTCACCGCCATGACCTCGAGCAGCGGATGGTCGAGCAGATTTTCCAGCTCGCCGCCGACGAGGGTGTATAAATTCCAGAACGTATAAGTCTTCACCAGCCCGGCATAATCCCCGGCCAGATCAAAATCCGGATCGCCTTCCAAAAACAGGTCCGCCACGTTGTTCAACTGCACCAGCCGGTCGAGCGCGGGCGTGGCGAGGCCGTTCTGCCGGCAGAGCTCGTAGCAGAGCAGGCCGGCGGACTTGGTCACGTCGTGGTGCAGGTGCGCGTTTTTGGCCGGTGTGCCGGTGACATGATGATCCAC
>Ga0208507_1001213_pt1 | contig 14752 bp, 13 predicted proteins | sample CryBogCBH12Aug01_FD_184626 | JGI IMG/M metagenome (GOLD analysis project Ga0208507, IMG submission 184626) | Freshwater microbial communities from Crystal Bog, Wisconsin, USA - CBH12Aug09.1 (SPAdes) (version 2) | ecosystem: Environmental > Aquatic > Freshwater > Lake | place: Crystal Bog... | reverse complement strand
CGGAGCGCCGAGCGTCCTGATTGCATACGGTGAATTGGCCGACCAGCGGTTGCGCGATAATAAAATCATCGCGGGCCAGTATCTTCAAAATCTTCCCAACAACTTCTTTTTTTTAGGCTCCGCCTAAAAAAATTCAAAAAGTGAAAATTGCCAAACATAAAAACTCACTATGAAAAATAAAAAAACACTCACGAAACTAACCATTGAAAAAATTCGTAAAATCACCCAGATGGGCATTGAAAACCAATTTGCCCATACTGGTAAAATGGCAACGGTTCTGACCTGCTTTACTGACAGTCAGGCGCTAAATGTTTTGCCACGCCTAGCGGATAATGAGGCGAAGGACAAATTTGCTGAGCTTGTCACCCTTTTGTGCACGGCAGAATCCGCCAAAGCGATTGCCTTTATCGCCGAATCTTGGCTCTGTAAAGATCTCAGCGCTCGGCCTTCAGAACACCCCGACCGTCAAGAGGTGGTCATATTGAGCATTGAAATGCGGGGGCATCCTTCGGAAATCTGGACGTATCCCATCATTCGTAACGGCACTGAAAAACCGAAGCTGGGTAAACCCACCGTTATTCCAGCAGCTGATTTAACTGGAAGATTTACTCATCTGCTGCCAGCAAACCCGCCGACAGAGGGGGAGCGCATTATTGCCAGCCATATCCTCGAGCGCCAAGGCTACAAGACCGTAAACGACCCAGTGAGGTGGAACTAAATCGATGGTTTCACTCACAACAAAAATACAAAAATATGAACTCTCTCATCATCATCGAAAATGACGGGCCGTTAATCACCAAGACCAATTACTGGGAAACGGAATGGAACATCCGTGGAAGATTTCTCCTATCCGCCAACGCCGGAGCCTATCGGTTGCTGGTGCCGGATGAGCACTTCCACTTGTATCGCGAAATGTTGCAAGCGAAGGAGGCTGTCATCACCCGAGGCGTGGATCGACTCCAGCGGAAAGAGATGTTGGAAATCATGTTTGATGACCACTCGCAAAATCCGCTGGTGCTGGCCATCGCAATCGGCCAGGCCGACTTCGTTTTGAAACCGAAGCCGGAAGGCCATCCATTCCACATTTACCTGGAGGGCTGTTTCTGCGCCGGCACGTTAACTTGCTATTACCGGCGGGCCAAGAAATTGCCTTATCTCAAGCCGTGGAAAAATTAACACTCCCCCCCCCATGCAGCCAGTCGCAGTAACCGCAGCCAGTGTTTCCTAAAACATCAAAACTACATTTAATGGTTTTAGATTCTGAAAAGGGTTACTGCGGTTGCTGCGGGTGGCTGCGGAATTTTTTAGGATAATTTTATTGAGGTGAAATTTTTGAATTATGGCTTCGCAAATTTGGCCGCTTGTGCTAAAATACTTTTCGTCGAGAGACAGCGGAAAATTCCGCAAGAAGTTGCAACTTCTTGCTACACGAGATGTGCAGCAAAACGCATTTTTAGGCGAAAACAGAGAATTTTGTTATAGTTGCAACCAGTTAAAATTGAAGGTTTTATGGAAGATAAAAATCCCTTTTTTATGCTTCAAATCCCTTCGCTCGCTCCATTTCTTCTTCTTTGTTTTCAATGACTTAGCTCAGTCTGGTGGCTGAATACAACTGCTGCATGACGCTTGTATGACAGAGCTTAGTTTTCCGGTGAACAGAAAACTGTTCTTACCGGCATGCAGACGTTTCAAGCAAAACAGCCGCCACCACCACCGGAACAGCGCGAGTTTCCACTGGAAGTGCGCAAAAAATTTCGGCCAACGCTATAATCTACAAGGGCCGGAATTGTGGCGCGACCATTGCCTTGGCGTCTTAAAAAACCAACCCTCAACATTTTCTTGCGCCAGCACCAGAGCATGTTTTCGATGCTTGTTCGTTTTTTATGAAAATTAGCGTGAGACCATGGGACAATGCCACAATAAATCCCCACGTAAGCCGATTGAAAGCCAATATCTTTTCCGTGGTCTTTTCTAAAAAAACATTGCTATCAGATTTGTAAATTATGGCAATGTGGCCGGTGAATAAGTTGCCCGGCGCGTGGCGTGGAGTTGAAAAGAACTTGGTTGCTAGCCGGAACCCTTATGCATAGCTTTCGCTCCGAAAATGCTCGCTTCGTTATACCTCCGCCTCGAACACCTGGGTTTTCTTCTGACCAACCCAGTTTGGCTGGCGATGATGGTGTTCCAGATTTGGATGCTCGTTCACGCCCTCCGCCACCGTGAATGGCTCTGGGCATTTTTTATCTTTATCGGTTCCGGGCTGGGAGCCGTCTGGTATTACTTTTCCGTTTATCGCAATTTAGCCTCCGGCGGGTTTGAATTACCTGGCGCACAGAGCCGCGCCCGCATCAAGGAACTTCAGTTAAAAATTCATCATGTGGATAACGCCTATCATCACTTTCAGCTGGGGGATGTTTATTTTCAGCGGGAAAAATTCACCGCGGCGGAAAAATGCTACCGGGCCGCGCTCGAACGCGACCCGAAGGACATCGATGCCCGTGCCCACCTCGGCCAATGTCTCCTGCGCCTGAAACGACCCGGCGAAGCGCGTCCCTTACTCGAAGGCGTCATGCATGAAAAGCCGGAGCATGATTACGGGCACACCATGATGGCGTTGGCTGAAACCTTGACCGCGCTTGGCGAGACCGACAACGCCATTCTCTACTGGCAGCATATCACGCAGAACCATTCGTATCCGCGCGCCCGGGTTCAACTCGCGGAACTCTATGCTGCAAAAAATCAGACCGCCGCGGCTCGCGCCGAACTCAAGGATGTCTTGAGCGACGACCCTCACGCTCCAGTCTATCAGCGCCGCCGTGATCGGATATGGATTCGCCGGGCCAAAAGATTGCTGGCGCGGTTGTCGCCGCCAACGAATTAGGCTCGGCCAGTTGATGAGAATGCGGAGTTCCGCTCCGGCGTCAGGGCCACCGTGGCGCTGGTCGAGTCGGGGGAAGGATGTTTTTGCGGCAAATGGTTAAGTTAATCAGACAGTTTCCATCCCATGATGTGGGCTTGCAGAACCTGTCGTCATTGGCAATCTTGGGCGACATGAAAACAAATATCACCCGGAGAGACTTTATTGCCGCCGCCAGCGTTGCCACCTTGGCGACAGCCGTTTTGCCCACTTGGGCGCAGGCTGATAAAAAAATCACCATTGCCATCGTTGGCGTTGCCCATATTCACACGCCGGGGTATCTGAACATCGTCCGGAAACGGTCTGATGTGCTTGTGAAATATGTTTGGGATCATGACTCCGAGCGGGCCGATCGCCGGGCCAAGGAGGTCGGCGCGCAAACGGTGACAGATTTGCAAACCATCTGGGAGGACAAGGCGGTGACCGCCGTCGTCATTTTGTCGGAGACAAACCGGCATCATGATCTTGTAATTGCCGCCGCCCGTGCTGGTAAAAATATGTTTGTCGAAAAGCCGCTGGGCATCACGAGTCGTGAAAGTCTTGCGATGGCGGATGCGATTGAAAAGGCCGGGCTGCTTTTCACCACCGGTTATTTTTCGCGCACTGATCCCAAACTTCTTTTTTTGAAGCAGGAAGTGGCTGCCGGAAATTTTGGCCAAATTACCCGTGTCCGTGCCTCGAATTGCCACAATGGTTCATTGAAAGGCTTGTTTGACAAGGACTGGCGGTGGATGGCCGATCCGAAAATTGCGGGGGTTGGCGCATTTGGCGACCTCGGAACGCACAAGTTGGACATCCTGATGTGGATGCTGGGCGATATCGAGTCGGTGACTGCGGACATTCATCCCGTGACGCACCGTTACGGCGATTGTGATGAAACGGGCGAGGCGATGATCCGTTTTCAGAATGGTGTTATTGGGACGCTCGCCGCCGGTTGGGTGGACATCGAAGATCCGGTGCAGATGCTGATCAGCGGCACCCAAGGCCACGCGGTCATCTACAATGGCCAGTTGTTTTATCGTAGTGAGAAGGCTGCTGAAAGCGACAGTCACAAACCAGTGACCAATCTACCACCCGCCTCGAAGCTGCCAATGCAGCAATTTCTGGATGCGGTCGCCGGCAGCCAAGGCGAGCCGTTAGTGAGGCCGCGTGAAGCCGCCACCCGCGTGACGGCCATGGAGGCGATGTATGAAGCAGCCCGCCGCCGGACTTGGGTAAATATTTCCTGATGATTGACGTATCGGGCGGCAAGCGCGATATGGTAGAAGCCGAAGGCGTTGTGTATGTTGGTCTGGACGCAGTGCAAGTGCCATTTCATGGCGGCGGTTTATTTCACCTTAAAGTGCACTGCCAGTATTGGCGTCACGCTCAATGAAAGTGCCGGCACCCAATGTCTCGGTTGCGTTGATGGTGACGACACTTACACTGCCCGGGACATCCTTCGGCAGACCGGCATTTCATGATCGGCTAGGAAATCGAGATAAGCCGTTGATTCTCGTTCTGCCGCGATTTCCCAGAGCTTCGTTTCCTGGTGGCTTTCACTTGACGCGCACCTCTTGATCTCTACGCTAAAAACATGACTAAATTCCATTTTTGTCTGGCAGTCTTATGTCTGTGCCTAGTCAATACCCTCGCAATTGCCAACCCAAGCAATGCCCTTGTGGGCTGCTGGCGGTTTGACGGCTGCGATGGCAAAACTGTCAAGGATAGCTCGCCACGAAAAAATTCCGGATTCATCGAAGATGGTGTTTTATGCCAGGAGAAAAGCACCACTTCTTTGGAATTAGATGGCTGGGGCGGACATGTTTTGATCCGCGAAACCACACCTTTTGGTTTTGATAATAAGGTCACTGCCAGCCTCTGGATTAAAGCCTCTGAATTGCGAGAAAACACCCCGCTCTTTGGGCAGCCACACACCAACGATAGCTGGATTACCCCTATGTTTGGCATGTATGCCTCGGGTGGACGGGTGGTCTTTGGGCTGTGGGGCGACAAGGAAAACAAAAAGGCATTGGTGGAAACCACCAAGGAAATACCGCTCGATACTTGGATCTTTCTGGCTGGCACATATGACGGAACGACCGCCCGGTTGTTTATCAACGGTGCGCTCAACAGCGAACAACCGCACACCGGTCGCATCGTCAACAACGGCCAACCACTGATTTTGGGCAAGGGCTTGGGCGACACCAAACCTCCGTTTAAAGGCCGTATCGGGGAATTGCGTCTCGATGCCCGCAGTTTTACCGCCGAGGAAGTGCGTGCGCTTTATGAACAGACCAAGACTGCTTATGATCTTTCCAGCCCGCCCATCCAGACTGCCGCGCGATTCAAGGACGGAACTGTGTTGGTTGAGACGCACGGCAACAGCCCTGAGTCCAGCAAACCTTGGAGGGCTTATCCCACAAAGTTGCTGGAGTTGCTGGATGGTTACAAGCCAATGGGAGTTGTGAAAACCGATATTTATGGCGGTCGCGCAGACCGGCCCCGCGAGAATGCCACCGGTTATTTTTATACCACAAAAATTGACGGCCGACGCTGGCTGATTGACCCCGATGGTTGCCGTTATTTTAACGTGGCCATCAACACCGTGCGTGAACCCCAAAACGTCGCTGCCCATTACGGTTCCGCGGAGCAATGGGCGGAAGCCGTAACCGACCAACTCCGCACCAACGGATTCAATGGGCTGGGCAACGGGGCTCGAACACGGCTGCAAGCAGTAAAATCCCCGCTGGTCTGGGTGCTGCGCGAGGATTTCATGTTCGCGTTCGCCCGGGAAAAAAAACTCACCCAGCCCGCATCCGGTACTCAAGGCTTTACGGGCCTATGCATGCCGGTATTCCATCCCGAATTTGAGGCGTTTTGCGACCGGTTCGGCAAAGATTTAGTAAAGACTGCAAATGATCCCTACCTGTTAGGAATCATGACCGATAATGAGATTCAATGCAGCCCGCATCTTTTGGATCGTTACTTGGCCCTAGATGTCTCGAATTCCGACCTGAAACCCAATCACGACGCAGCGGCAGCGTGGCTAATGGCGCGGCGCGGTTCCGCGAATCCCAAAGTTGCAACCCTGCGCGATCGTTACGAGTTCATCGCTTATGTGTTTGAGCGTTATTACAGGATTGTGACCCAGGCAATCCGAAAATATGATTCCCACCATCTATACCTTGGCTCCCGACTCAATATGCACGAGGGTGAATTTGACAATCCCTGGCTATGGAAAGCTATGGCGCCGTATCATGACGCAGTCTCGGTTAACTATTACGGATATTGGGGTCCCCAAGCCAAACAGCTCGCCGGGTGGGAAGCTTGGGCTGGCCGGCCAATAATATTTACTGAATGGTATGCCAAGGCCATGGATATACCGGATTTAGCCAATAAAAACGGCGCCGGCTGGTTGGTGCATTCCCAGGAAGACCGCGCCCGATATTACCAACAATTTGCCCTCAATGCGTTCGAGCTAAAGAATGTGGTGGGTTTCCACTTCTTCAAATACTTGGATGATCCCAAGGAATCCGTGGCTTTGGATTCAGCCGGTGGCGCGAATAAGGGAATGTTCGATTTGGAAGGCCGCCCACATCTGCCCTTGCTGAACCGTGCCCGGGCGGTTAACCAGGAGGCCTATTCACTCATCGAATTCTTTGATGCCAGAAACTGGTAAACAGACATTTAGAAAATAGAATAAGTTCTCCGAAATCCACTCATGACGCGCTGACCTTTTCCGCAGCCAATAACCTCCGAACGTGAGCGACATCATCAGTCGCTAAAGATTTCCAGCGCATTCGACCTTTGACCTTGAAAACGGCGTAGAGAATGCCATTGATCCTCATACGGAATAATCCATGTCTGACTCGTTGGAACCACTTTTTCCCCGATTTAGACCGTCCGGTTAGACTGGCGGTTAGATTCTCCGCATTTTTGGCTTCACTCTTTTCAAAATCTCCTTTAGATTCGTAGGGTTGCGCATATGGTGGAATTGGCAGACACGCTACTTTGAGGTGGTAGTGCCGAAAGGTGTGCAGGTTCAAGTCCTGCTATGCGCACCACTTTTCCTTTGGAAAACGAGGGTTTGCTTGACTCCCGCACAGATTCCGCACAGATTCCGCCTGAATCTGAACCCCCTAAAATGAAGTTTCCGAAAGTCGTTCGTCACCGGAAAGCCGAGGTCACCATCTACGGCAAAAAGAAAAATTACCCCTTTTACCGGATTGCTTATCGGGCAGACGGCAAGCGGCTTTTTGTAAATTTCAAGAAATACAGCGTTGCCCTGGCAGCAGCGGAGAAAAAGGCAAAAGAATTAGCCGAAGGCAATCCAGCCGCTGCTTTAACTGCGGCTCAAGCTCGGGATGCGCTCACCGCACTTCAAATGTTGGATGCATTCCGAACGCAAGGTCAACGCCTTTCACTTTCAATGGTTGTTTCCGAATTCATTGAGGTGTCCAAAAAAACAGGCGGCCGGACTTTGCGTGAAGTCGCCGAGGGATTCAACAGAACCGTCGCGACCGTAACGCGAATAGACATCGGCGAGGCTGTAAAAGAATTTCTACAGGCCACAGATGTCCTCACTGAAGCTAACAAAGGTCAACGAGCTCAATTGTCCAAAAAGTATGCATACAACCGCCGCCGGCAACTTGAGAAGTTTGCAGATGGCTTTACTGGCAATGCTGTCTGCGACCTGACCAAAGCTCATTTGGACCATTTCATCGAGACGCTTGGAAAAATAAAATCCAAATCTCGCAATCATCGCAAAGCCATTTCCGCCAAGAGTCGCAATCATTACCGTGCCGTTATCAGGCAATTTCTTTCGTGGGCAGTCCGCAAAGATTATCTGCCACAGGCGCATCGATTGGCCGAAGCGGAGGGTCTGCGGATTGAACATTCAAACAATTCGGAAACGACGATTTATTCTCCTGCCGAATTTCAAGCTTTGTTAAACGCCGCGAAGGAAGATCTGGCATCCTTGCGGCCTATTGTTGCCATCGGAGGGTTGGCCGGATTACGCACCGCAGAATTATTGCGTTTGGACTGGGCGGATGTTTGGCGAGTACCAGATCACATTGAAGTCACTGCCGGTAAAAGCAAGACTCGTCAGCGCCGACTGGTCGAGAGTTGCTCAGCATTGAAACAATGGCTTGAAACATATCGTGATAAAAAATCAGGCCTGCTTTGGGATGGGCATGAAGTGACGTTCCAACAAAAAATCGCCGTGCTTTGTGAGACGGCTAAAGTTGATAAAAAGTCCGTCGAAAGAAAACATAACGGATTGCGCCACTCCTTCTGCACCTACCATTTCGCCCTGCACGCCAATGAAAACCTGACCGCTCAACAAGCAGGAAATTCGCCAGCCATGATCCACCAGCATTACAAGGGACTCGCTACAAAAGCTGAGGGTGAAAAATGGTTTGCCGTGATGCCGACGAAAACTGAATGATTTTGCTCCCCTTGACATCCCCTGAAATCACCCGCCATCAATTTAGGCTAGCTAAAAAATACGGTATAAAGACAGGGACTGCGTGTTTTGAAGCGAAGCGTTTGTGCCCATCAGGAGTGCTTTGCCGGCCCCACTACGACGCTTACAGAGAGTTGAGTAGGCAGATGTTCCTGATCCTCGAACAATACACACCTACGCTAGTTCCATACAGTATTGACGAGGGGTTCTTGGACTTCTCGACCATGGATTCCTACATTTGGCGCGACACAACACCCTCTGATTACGTTGAAAACATTAGACAACGCATTAAAAAAGAAGTTCGATTACCCGTTACTGCTGGTCTAGCTAATTCAGCTAAACTCGCGAAATTGGCTACGGATGCTGCAAAAGGCGTCGGGTTTCTTGAGGTTAAGGCTGGTGGAGAGAATGAGTTTCTTAAGGATAGGCCCGTATCTGAAATGTCTGGTATTGGGAAAAATAGGCAACGGAGTTTAGCAGCATTCGGAGCATTTACGTTTGGAGATGTGGCAAAACTCCCCTCGATGTTGTTGAAGCAGAAGTTTGGGATTTGGGGACAACAACTCTGGCTCTTCTCGAACGGTGAATGGAATGAGCCTTTGGTCCTAGAAATCAAAGACAGGACCACGATTTCAAGTAGCACTACACTTCCACTAGACGAGCATGATTACGAAGCTGCTCTGACCTTTATGTTGAGCGAAGCGACACGTTTAACCGGTCAATTGCGTAGAGAACAGATGCAGGCCAGAGAATTTAGTGTCGCGGTCAGGTTTAACGATTTTACGGAAGTTGGCACTAGTTTTAGATTCAAGCATCCTCAGTTCTTGAATTCGGTCATCAATAATGTCGTTGAGCAAATGTTTAGGGAAATCATGAAGGAGAGCCGCAGACCAGTTCGACAAATCAGAATCGCGATGTTTAATTTGGAGAGGCTAGACACGCATCCGACGTTATGGGGCAGGACGAATGAAGAGCGTTGGGGTGCTTTGGATGACGCTACGCTAAAATTGAGTCAGAAGTTGGGGAAAACGGCTTTGATTACGGGTGCTCAATTGGCTCTGCAACACATCGACGAATCACAGAAACAGCCCAAAGCCAAATGCCCGTTCACACCACAACGAGAAATGATAACGAAATTGTGGGGGAGTGAAGGGCCGGCTAAACCTCTTCAAGGCTCGCTTTTTTCTTGAAGTGAACTGATTTAAAGAGGAAACATTTCGCATGCATATTCAAGTAGAAGCTCACCGTTAGTTTCTTCACTTTAGCGCCATGACAAAACTGATAAAAAAGAATTATCCCGAAAAGATTACTATTCGCCATTCTGACTTGAGCCAATTGTGTGAAGATGAAAGGTGCATATTCGTTCAGGCAGGAATGATTTTGAACGATCTCCGTTATTTTGATTTGAGTTTACAAAACCACATCAATGCCATGAAAGGCGGATCAAAATCGCATGAGACTGAATGTGGAATTCTGCTTTCACAGACCACGCTACTTCTTGCGCATCTGGCCGGAACGCTAAACGAAGCGAATCAAGTGATTGTAAAAAGTTACTTTCTTCCGACAGTTTCAAAAAAGTATGCACCACTACTTTCTCCACAGGCAACGGAGGCCTTAGCCCGGATCAAGACGTTCTTTTCCAACAAATCTAATCTTGTAAGTCACATACGAAATAATTTTGGTTTCCATTATGACCGAAAGCACATCACAGATATAATGAAGTGCTTTCCGCCTGACTGGGAACATAATACTTTTCTTCCCCATGCGCTCAACAATGCGTTTATTGAATTCGGCCAAGTGTGTTCAATGAACGCGATGTTCAAATCAACCGGAGTTTCAAATGGCATTGAAGGATTATTCCATGTCTTTGAGGTGCTGGTAAACGAAGTTATGAAAGACTTTGTCATATTTTTTCATGGCGTGTTGCAGGTGATGACCAAGGCAATTCCGACAAAAGCTAAGCCGTATGGTATGATTATCCGTCAAGCCAGCCCCGCATTGTTCAACCAAGAGCTTGAGTTGTTGATGCAACGGAGATAATTGTGCTTTTGGGCATTCGTGCGACAGGTGTAGTAATCCCGAAGGCGAAATCTGATTCCGGCTATGGTAATATTCCATGTTTCAGTTTTCGGCTTTCCCAATTAGTTGAACTCATGTGCTGCCGATATTCCATTACAAAAGAACTCAGTGAACTAGAAAAGCTGGTCAAGATCATCTGCCGAGTTGTGGATTTCAAACCCCGCTTCAAACCCACGGCTACGCTGTTTTGCGCAGATTCTAAAAAAAGCCAATCGAACTATGTGTTATGAATAAGAAATTCCTTCCTCCCGCTCTCGGCTTCGTTCTGGTGGTCGCATTGTTCACTGGGTGTGCTACTTCGCATCCTTCAGTATCCACCGTCCCACCACAGCGCACAGTCATCACCTCAACTAACGATGAACCTGTCACTCCGCGTGAAATTATCCACGCTGCGGCCCTTAAACCGTTTAGTTCAGTGGTGGGCGATGGGTGGCATTCGATGTTTGACGGCTCCTCTCTCGATGGTTGGTGTGTGACGCATTTTGGCGGTGACGGGCGTGTCGAACTCCGCGAACGCCTGCTAGTGTTCGGAATCGGGGCACCGTTCACAGGGGTTAATTATACCAACCCCGTTCCGAAGCTGAACTACGAAGTCACTTTTGAAGCGATGCGGGTGTCAGGCGATGACTTTTTCTGCGGCCTGACCTTTCCGGTAGGCGACTCGTTTGCGAGCCTGATCGTGGGTGGCTGGGGCGGGACGGTAGTGGGGATTTCTTCCATTGATGAGTTGGATGCCTCGGAAAATGAAGCCTCGCAGAACTTGAGCTTTGAAACCGGCCGCTGGTATCGCTTCCGGCTGCGCGTCTCCGAGCCGAAGATTGAAGTGTGGATCAACGAGAAGCAAATCATGGATGTGGTGACTAAAGGTCGCAGGCTGTCGCTGCGCCCTGGCGACATTGAACTTTCCAAACCCTTTGGCCTGGCGTCATGGGTCACGGGCGCGGCGTACCGTGACATCAAGATCCGCTCAGTCGCGGGACCCTCCGTTCCAATCGAGTGAGATGCTTGTCGGGAAACCAAGATTTAATTAAAACGCTCCATGTGCGGCCGATACACCATCATCTCTGGTCTAAAAGAACTGGGATCAAACCTACAATAATGGCTGTCCCGCTGCCTGCCAAACCTTAATGGTCTCGAAAGGATGGATAAGCATGAGGATGTTCAACGTGAGATTGTCCCGAACCCACAGCAGGCATCCAATCTCCATCACCAGGATGAGGGCGATGGTCACCCATAATTTCAGGCGGTTGGCCAGCCAGAATCCCAGGACTGCCATCAGGACATCACACGAGGAATTAAGGATGCTGTCCCCAACGTAGCCTTGCGCGATGGTTGCCTCCCGATACCGGTTAATGATGATGGGTGAATTCTCCAACAGTTCCCAACCCGCTTCCAGGAGCAACGCGATGAGGAAGCGGTATCGGACCGGCAGTTCCCGGGCGAAGAGCCACAGGCCACCATAAAAAAGCATCCCGTGGATTACATGCGAGAACGAATAGACATCCGCCACGCGCTGCGAATTCTCGCTTCCCCAAATGTTATTGTCCCACCAGCCAAAACGACCATCAGGCCCCAGCGGGGAGCGACCAAACCCATACTCAATCCCGGCCATCACTGCCATGATCGCAATAAAGCCGCCAATAATCCACCGGTGCCTACGAAGGAATTCTGAGATTGAGGTCATGGATGCATCGTAATCGATTGGAATATATTATGGAAGCGGCAGCATAGTGCTTCGCTCTCTGCAATTTGTGCTTTATATTTCCCTCATGTGCCGCCGGTGTTCCATCGCAAAAGACGCCGGTGAACTTGAGAATATCATAAGTTTCATCCGCAATATCACTGACTTCAAACCGCGCTACAACATCGCCCCTGGTCAAGGGTTCAGGGTTGGCTAGATTCCTCGAGAGATTGGTTATTTTTTGATTTCAACGAATCAAACTTAAACTCAAACGCATCGCATATTGGCAACAAAGTTTTCCCTAGGCCTTGTTGTTGTGCAAGCCAATGACAGTAGGCATGAATGAGCGATTTGCATTCAGGATGGTCGCTTTCAGACCATTTTATAAATTCATCCCAGCATGTTCGGGGACCACTGCAGAATCGGTTTATCATTTTCCAGTGGGCTAACGGAGAAAAGAAGTCCGTAGGGCTGTTGTCAGTTACGATGTTCGATTGTCGTCGTAGTAAATCACCGACAATTTCTGTGTCCCCATTCTCATCCGACTCGATGAATTTCAATAGTGGTTTCTCGCCCGCAATTACCGCAAGTGAACTAGTTGCTTGTTGGAGCGCTAAACCAGCTTGTTTTGCTGCTGTCGGCATATCATTTTCCTCGAACGCTGCCAGCGAAGACTCAAAGAGGAGAAGAACTATGGCGTATCTCCAGCAAGCTTGTAGCTTCACGCCCGTTTCCGTGGCAGGCCAATCGCGGCTTTCTGCCATCTCGCGGCACAACTCGAGAGCTTGGACCCAACCTCCACTCTGGGAGATCTTTAGTGCTAATGCACGCATCGCCAGACTCTGCCTCGTGGTTCTGCGGTCGAGTTCGTCTCTCAAGCCAAACTGCTTGATTTGGTGTAGAAGGTTTACTGTCTCCGGCATCTGCGATATCGAGAATAATGCATTGCAGAAGTCAGCATCGGAAACGGCTGGCATGAGCGACTCCGCCAAAGTAGGCTCGTCGGATATCGGCAACATCAAGTCAACGCCGGGCCAAAAGAATTCAGACCGCTCCCCCTTCGGTTGTACGAGCGAAGTTTCAAGTTCCTTCAACCATTCGCGTGCCACATCCACATGCACACAAGCAGCCACTTTGAGGAATCGGCGCAAAAAAACAGAGGAATTAGGATTAAACATCCACCTACCCTCCTTTGCCCAGATATCCGAGATAATCTGCTTGAGCATCTTCAAAGCACTTTTAGCTTCTTTATCTGATGGCAAACAAAATCTAGCTGGGTCTTGACTGATGCGGGCGGCGGACTCTTTAAGAAGCCATTCATCAATCTTAGGCTCCCACTCCGACGGCGACAGTTCGTAACGCTTAATCGTGAATTCTTTTGGCCAATTATGACGCGCTTTCAACATCAACAGATACGCCTGCGTTTGTTTCACCCATGCTTGCTTGCTTTCTTCTTCGTGGCGCTCAGCGTGATAGAATTCTTCGGCTTCTAGCGGTTGCAAACCTTCTGGATGCATTGCGTCGTGAATGAACGCCTGGCGCTGATGACGGCGACAGGCATCAAGCAAAAGGACTGCGTTAGCGTATAGCGCCGCTGCATTATTGGGGTGCTGAGCGAGAAGTTTGGTGGCGATCTTTTGACCGATGTCCGGACGACCAAGGGAAAGAAAATAAAGCGCTTTTTCACACGCATCTTTCGGATTGCCTGCTTGATACGTCGCTCTTTGCTCCACCTCATGAATCAAATCGGCGATTGCAGCCGATCCTAGGGAAGTTGGCGATGAACTCGTGGTTTCGGAAAAAGCGATCGCAAGTTTCGAATCTGCCAGCAAATCAGTCTTTGTGGGGTTGAAATTACCTAGCTTTTGAGAGAATCCGCCTGATAGCCTCAACCATCCGGCGTATATTTTAGCTACCTCTTCCAACTCCTCCAATCGCTCATCGAACATCTTCTGGCGTTTCACAGTCTTGGTCGTCGTTAAGAATGTCTCAACTTCAATCGGTTTTGAGAAGAACTGATGTGCGAACCAAAGATTGCGAGTGAAGCAAGTGGCTTTGGCGTTGATGGAAAAATAGAAGTCATGAAGACGTTCACGTACGCCTGGATGCGATTGTGGCTTCTCTTTAACCAAGAGAACTGATTTCGGAAATATTTTCCAGTATTGCTTCGTCGGTTTATCCTTATATTTCACTTCCTTTAAATAGGTCGATCTCAACTCGTCGTATGCTCTTTGGGCATCTTGAGATCCCTTGAGAGCTTGATGAATCAAATCACCAAACGAATTACAAGTGGTCTTTCGCTGCGTATTTTTCTTGCCACCGTTCTTTGGATTATTCATAGGAACCTCCACGTTTCACAAATTTACTTACATCGAAAGCCACGTCATTAAACGCCTCGAAAACTCCAACGTCCTGAATCGGTCGACTGTAGTGATGAAGGCCGCTTGCATTGTCGAAGAAGCATCCGTTGGGCGCAATCATGGCGTATGAACCGGTTATATCGTCGGCTGTCGCCGGTTGCGTGGTCAGTCGGGATCCAAGGCGGAGTTGTTATTGGTGGATCAAAAAGCCTTCCTGCCGCTGCCAACGACACCGTTCGAGGCCTGCCGCAAGTTTTCCACGACGG
>Ga0208507_1001204_pt1 | contig 14784 bp, 7 predicted proteins | sample CryBogCBH12Aug01_FD_184626 | JGI IMG/M metagenome (GOLD analysis project Ga0208507, IMG submission 184626) | Freshwater microbial communities from Crystal Bog, Wisconsin, USA - CBH12Aug09.1 (SPAdes) (version 2) | ecosystem: Environmental > Aquatic > Freshwater > Lake | place: Crystal Bog... | reverse complement strand
AGTCGGTGTCCGTCTGGATGACCGCCGTCTTGTTCTTCCCCCCGATGTAGTAGGTCGCCCCTTCATCAGCTTTTACGGGCAGCCCGTGCTGATTGGCAAATTCATGGGCCCTGACGATGGCCTCGAGGTCATCGGTCACCCCGTCCCCGACGGCCCCGAATTTTGCATACCGGACCACCTCCATATGTCCTTCGGCTCCTTTTCCGGCCGGTTCAGCGGAGAAAACGGACTGGCCTGACCCGAAGAAACCGAGGGCCATACCCGCGACTAACATTCCACATCTTTTCATAATAATGATATCTCCTGCAAATGGTTTATCTTGTCAGAATGACTGATTGAGCCGATTTAGAAAATATATTTCATCAAAGAAACTGAACCACCCGCTTGGCTGCCGCTCAGGCCTCGTTGGAAGTCGTCTGGGCGGGTTTGTCCAAATTATCCCGGATGGTTTGCGCCAGGAGGTGCGCTGGAAACGGTTTCGTGAGAAAGTTGACATTTTCCGCCAAGGGAAAATCCCGGCCGACGACTTCGGCGCTGTAGCCGCTCATGTAGATCACTTTCAGTTTGGGATTATCCTGCAGGAGACGTTGGGCCAGTTCTTTTCCATTCAGGCCGTCCGGCATCACCAGATCGGTCAGCAGCAAACTGATTTTATCCCGTTTTTTCTGCCAGACTTTCAGGGCCTGGTTCCCGGTGGCGGCTTCCAGAACGCGATAGCCGAGTTGGGTCAGGGTCAGGCTCACCGAGGTGCGCAGCGCCGTCTCGTCTTCCACCAGCAGGATGGTTTCCTTGCCGGTGGGAACGGTGGCCAGCATTTTTTGCGCGATGATTTTATTGCTCATGCCGATAAGCCGGGGCAGATACACCTTGAAGGTTGTCCCCTGACCGGCTTCGGTATGGACATCGATCCAGCCTTTATGTTGCTGGACGATGCCAAAGACAGTGGCCAGCCCCAGGCCGGTGCCTTGGCCGACGCCTTTGGTGGTAAAGAACGGTTCGAAAATCCTCGGCAAAACCTCCGGCGGAATGCCGCCGCCACTGTCGCTCACGCTCAGGCACACAAACGAACCGGGCCGGGCCTGGACGGATTGCGCGGCGGCGAACGCGTCAATTTCCACGCCGGTCGTTTCGATGACCAGCCGGCCGCCGACGGGCATGGCGTCGCGGGCGTTGACCGCCAGATTCATCAGCAACTGGTCCATCATGCCGGCGTCGGCGTGGATGAACATCGGCTCCGCCGCCAGATTGAGCTGCACCTTGATGGTTTCTCCCAGGATGCGCCGCAGCATCTTGGTGGTGTCGGTGACGGCTTCGCTCCAGTCCAGATCGCGCAGCTGGGGCGCTTCGCGGCGGCTGAACAACAGCAGCTGGCGGGTCAGCGCGGCGGCGCGGTCAACCGTGGTGCCGATCTCGTCGGCAAAATTCAACTGGGCGGCGGAAAGACCGCCGCCGCTTTTCAGCAAGCTCGCCTGCATGGAGATGATGGCGAGAATGTTGTTGAAGTCGTGCGCCACGCCGCCGGCCAGCTGGCCGATGGCTTCCAGCTTTTGCGCCTGACGGAACTGCGCTTCCAACTCCACCTCATGCGTCACGTCACGTTTGACGGCGACGAAATTAATGATTTTACCCGTCGCATCACGGATGGGCGAGATGGTGGCCTCCTCCTCATACAATGTGCCGTCCTTGCGCTTGTTGATAAAGTGACCGTTCCAGACTTCACCGCGGTTGAGCACATCCCACATCCGGCGATAAAACTCGGCGTCATGCTTGCCGCTTTTGAACAGGCGGGGATTCTGGCCAAGCGCCTCGGCGCGGGTGTAGCCGGTGGTTTGCTCAAACGCCGGATTGGCATAGAGAATCGTGCCCTCGGTGTTGGTGATGACGATGGTCTCGGCAGCCTGTTCGACGGCCAGCGCCAGTCGGTCATGCGATTCCTGCACCCGCTTGCGCTCGGTGATGTCCCGGACGGTGGCCAAAATGATTGATTTTCCATCCACATCAATCCGGGTCAGGAGCACGTCGGCCTGAAACACTTCGCCGCTGATTCGCCGGTGCGTCCATTCGAAAAAATGGGAGCCATGGCGCACGACAAATTCATCAATCTCCCTGGCCTTCTCGGCGGAAAGGCGCCCGTCCGGTTGCCGCTCGGGGGAGAATTCTTCCGGTCCGTGGCCGATGATTTCCGCCTCGTGCTTCGCCCCAAACATCCGCACGGCGGAAGGATTGACCGAGGTGAACCGCCGGTTAGCCGGATCCAGCCGCAACAGGGCGTCGCGGGAACATTCAAAAAGATTGCGGAATTTTGCCTCGGATTCGCGCAGGGTTGCCTCGGCCTGCTGGCGCTCGGTGATGTCGCGGATGACGGCCCACATGCCGGTTGGCTGACCGGCGTCATTGCGAATCAAGGTAACCCGCAGGTTGATGGGGAACACGGAGCCGTCTTTGCGCCGGTATTCTTTCTCATAAACTTCCGAATAACCGCGGGGCAAAACCTGTTCTCGAACCATACGGGCATCCAGTTCATGCCATTTCGCCGGCGTCAGGTCCATATACGACAACTGCTTTAGTTCCGCTTCGGAATAACCCAGCATTTCCTGAAAGGCGTGGTTGAATTCCTGCAGCCGTCCGGCCATGTCCACAATGCCAAACGCGTCCCGCATGGTTTCATGAAGCTGACGGTAGCGCGCCTCGCTTGCGCGCAGCGCTTTTTCCGCCTGCTTGCGCTCGGTGATCTCCACCGCCACGCCCAGGACGCCTTGCTCGGCGCTGCCCGGAGGCGTGAAGGGCATTTTGGTTGTCTGGAGAAAATGAACGCTTCCGTCCGCATAGGTGATTGATTCTTCGGGGATGAACTTTGACTGGCCGCTGGCGATGACCTCCTGATCGTCACCGAGAACTTTCTCCAAGTGGGGCATGTCCGGCAGCAGCTCGCGCTCCCGGCGTCCGATTATCTCCTCGGGTTGGTGTCCGAACGCTTTCGCCGCCGCGCGATTGAGGAAGAGAAAGCGTCCGTGGCGGTCCTTGGCGAAGATGTTATGCGGCACCAGGTCAATCACCTGCCGGAGCAGCAACCCGCTCTCATGCAACGCCTGTTCCGCCTGCTTGCGCTCGGTGATGACATCGAACACGGCCACAAAGAATCCGGTCTGGGTGCTATACGCCGAAATATCGAACCACATCTGGAGCGACTCGACAAACCGCTCAAATCGCTCGGGCTTCCCGGTGGCCGCCACCCGTCCATAAGCCTCCATCAATTCAGGATCGTTTTCGCGGATGCCGGGAATGACCTCCGAAGCCCGTTTGCCCACTACGTCCTTCAGCCCGGTCAGCGCGGTGAACCTCGGGTTCACCTCCAGGTAAACAAAGTCTTTCGCCTGGCCCGGTTCCTCAATCATCCGGCAATAGGCGATCCCTTCGCTCATGTGTTCAAAGAGGCTGCGGTAGGACTTCTCGCTCTCCCGGATCTTCTCCTCTGCCCGCTTGCGCTCGGTGATGTCGCGGGCGATGCCCAGGATGGCAAAGGGCTTTCCCTCGTGTTGGATCAACGAGGATTGGGTTTCCACATCAACCTGTCTTCCATCCTTGCAGCGCACCCGGTATTCCGTCAGGCGCTGCTGACGGCCGGTGGCTTTGATCTCTTGAACGGTCTGAAACGCCGACGGAAGCTGATCCGCCGTCAGCAGCGAAGCAAAGGTGAGGGATGCAAGTTCGTTGCGTTGGTAGCCGAGCAGATCCAGCGTCGCCTGATTGGCGTCCAGGATATTCCCGGCGAAATCAGAGAGGAACACGCAATCGCGCGAACGCTCGAACAAGGCTTTGTAGCGCTCCTCGCTTTGCCGCAAGATGGCGTCCGCCTGCGCCGTGCGGGCATTGGCCTGATCCGTCCGGAGATTGGCTTCCTTCGTCCGCAAGTCCGCCTGCTCAATGGGCGAGCCATTATCGGGAGGAACATTTTGAGCCTTTAGCCCTCCGACTTCAAGCGCTCGGGGCTGGACTGAATCATCAGTCGGATTTCCCTGAGGGTGTTTGGATGGCATTGCTACTAATAGACGCCCATTCCGGCGAAATAGATACACCTTTCAGCAAATGCCTAATGGGGTGTTCCACCCATGCCGCTGATGATTCAGGTTTGCAGTAAAGAGGGCGGGCGGACGTCCCCTCCAATCTATTGCCCCAGCCATTCCCGCCGCCAACTGTCTCAGATTTAACATTTCCGGCGGGTAAAGGTGTTATTCCGCATATTTCTTGCATTTTGAGCCGGTTTTGCCGTCTCTGGTCGTCAATTGCACCGTGCATTTGGTTCCCCGCCATGCAGGGATCGTCAATTGCACGGTGCAGGAGACGAAATTAGTCCTCGGGACGTCAATTGCACGGTGCATGGGACGAAATTAGTGCTCGGATCGTCAATTGCACGGTGCAGGAGGCGACCCGATGACCTCGGACTACCTCATGCACGGTGCAGGAGACGAAATTAGTGCTCGGATCATCAAATGCACGGTGCAGGAGCCGACCCGATGACCTCGACCTGCCTCATGCACGGTGCACGGGACGAAATTAGGCCTCGCGGTCGTCAATTGCACGGTGCATTTGGTTCCCGCAGGTGCTGCATGCGTCAATTGCACGGTGCAGGAGGTGTCCGCAGGGCCTGCGTGCATCAATTGCACGGTGCAGGAGGTGTCCACAGGGCCTGCGTGCGTCAATTGCACGGTGCAGGAGGCGTCCGCAGGGTCTGCGTGCATCAATTGCACGGTGCAGGAGGTGTCTGTTACACGTCAACCGGCCAGCGGAAGTCATTAATATGAAGACATTACGAACCGCTGAAGCCGGCCTGAATAGCATCATTATGAACAGCCTGCTTGCTGCTGATGATGTCACTGGAATTTCAAAAAACCAAAACCGCCGGCTGTTCCAAGGCATATTCACGAGTCCTGCCACCCCTCCGGACCCTTGGACAGAATTTATTGTGGAAAGTGCGCCAGTTCGCGGGGCTGAAATGCCGGAACGCGATTCCGGAATGGCGACAGGAAGGTCGCTTCAACTTCGGGTTGTTCCTCGCGGGCGCCGAAGGTTTTCTCAAATTCTTTCCCGGCGGAGCGCGGCAGGACGTAGGCGGCGATCAGGCGCTGGACGGTTTTCCGGTAAAAGGCCGTGTGCTCGGGCGGCAATTCGATGGAAGCCGGGAAGCGGTGCGGGCATTTTCCTCCTGCCCCGATGAATTGGGAGAAAATCAGAATGGAGCCGGCTTCCGCCGGCAAAAGCGGACGCTGTTGCGCCAGGTCAACGCCCAGCATGTAACTCTCCTCGGCCAAAACCCGGAGGATGGATTGCGCCGGGATGTTGGCGATCATGTCCGCGAAGCTCTCAAACAATCCCGGCAGCATGTTCCGGCTGGCGACCTTCGCCTCCAGGCGTTTGCGCTCCGCCATTTCCAGGTCCAGTCCTTCCATCGCGCGCATCAAATACGACGTCTTCTTGTTCACTTCCAATTCGAGTTCCGACCGCCGGCGATTTACTTCCCGTGACTGCAGCATCCGCTTTTCGAGCAGGGTTTCCAGGTGGACCATGCCAGTGAACAGGAGCAGGGAAATGAGGAAGCTCAGGGCATCCGCCATGAACCATCCGGATGCGTCAGCCGGGAAAGGGACTGAGGCATTAAATAACCGGAGCAGCGCCAGCAGGGAAAAGGCGCTGAACAGCGACCACCCGACGCGCCGCATCCCGAATACCCAGTTCAGGCGCAAGGCATAAACCGCGACCAGCAATTGGCTGGTTCCGGCCGCCAGGTTCAGAATGGTATTTATTGTCATATTTTTTTCCTTTTCCGCCCGCCCCTCAGTTCGAGGCACTTTCAGGTTTAATCAACCTATGGGCACAACCTTTGTGCCCTTTTTACAAGGATCCCGGGAGAACCGGTAGGGTTTTGCATCGAGCGATGTTTTTTTTTGCGGCGAGTGATGGGTTTTTGGCGTCGCGGCCGGCATCAATTCTTTGCCATTCATCGGGGGCTTTAATAGAATGGGCGGCAACGAGGCATGCATGGCAAAAATTCTGATCATTGATGACGACCCCGATGTGTGCCGGCTATTGGGCCAATTCCTCGGCCAGCAGGGCTATGAGGTGGCGTCCGCCGGCAATGGCAGCGAAGGGTTGACTGTCGCCACGGCGTTTAATCCCGATTTGATAATCTGCGATCTGGACATGCCGGAACTGGACGGGCAAGGCGTGATTTCCGCGTTGCGGCAGGACCGGCGGTTGAGCGAGGTTCCCGTCATTGTTTTCAGCGGGTCCACGGATCGCGGCCAGATTCGCGGCAGCATGAATTCGGGCGGGGATGATTATCTCTCGAAACCACCCAACTTGCCGGAACTGCTCGCGGCCATCAACGCCCGGCTGGCGCGCCGGCAGAAACAGGTCCGCCAATTGGACCAGCAAATCGAACAGGCGGCGCAAATCTTTGTCGGGATCATCCATGACTTGAACCAGATGTCGCCCGCCGTCCATTGGCTGGCGGACACCGGCACCGGAACGGCGGAACAACAAAACCAAATCATCCAACGCGTCCGCCGGTCTTTGGATGCCGGCAAACCGGCCGCGGCCAGCCCGGCTCCGGCCAATTCATTGCTCGTCAACACCAACCACCGGCAGCATTTTCTCAAGCTTTCCGAAGTGAAGGCCTTGCTGGCCTACGGTGAATACTCCAATGTCTATTGGGGCAAGGATCAGCGTATGATGTTTCGCAAGCCGCTCAAGCAGTGGGAAAAGGAACTGCCGCCCGGACAATTCTTCCGCGCGCACCGGCAGGCGATTGTCAATCTCTCCCATCTTGATAATGTGGAAAAGACCGAGGCGGGAAAACTGCGGATCCACCTGCGCGACTTCAAGGAAGTCATCCCGGTCAGCCAGCGTAAAACCGCCGCCTTCAATCGCTGCTTGAAAGCTTTCAAACTACATTGAGCCGCAATGTCGCCGGACACGGGGTTTTGTTTATTGTTCACCCCGTATATCAGACATGGCCGGTGACCGGGATCATTGATATGCCAGATCGTCTGCCAATAGATTCTTTTCCTCGGGTAATAATTGACCGTGAGATTCAGCAATCTTCAGCCAAGGCTTGGCCAGATCATGCCTGCCGATGGCTGCGAGCAGCACCCCATTGTAGAGCGCGACGGATGGCTGGTTCAGGTCTTGGGGCGGAAGCTTTTTTAACAACGCCACACCCTGCTTATCCCACCCCTGTAAATGCAGAGCAAAGGCATAAGTGGAAACCACCGCAGGATTGCCGGGGGCGGCGGTGTAATTTTCCTTAGCCAATTGACAGGTTTCTTTCAGGTCGATTTTTAACAGCAGTGAGGTTGCCGCCAGATTATTCTTGTAGGTGATATCCTGGGGAAATCTGGACGATAAAACATGATAAAGCTGGTGCAACTCCATCGTGTTGCCGCCGTCAATACACGCCCGCTCCAACTCTTGGGGAACCCAAGTCTCCTGGGGATACTCTTGGACCAGTTGTAACAGGAGTTCCTCCTGCGCTTGCCGGGCCTGCCAGATCTTGGTCAACTCCAGCAATCGCATCATGGCTTCGCGATGGGGGCCGGCCTGCATCAAGGCCGTGGCCCAGCTGCTTGAGGATAGTCCCGCGGCTCCGAGTTTCGAGTAAGCGCGATATTGCATGGCAAACCGCAGATATTCCAGTTCCTGCCAGTTGCCTTGGGCGGTGATTTTGCGCAATGCAAGCCAGTTTCCGTTTTGGAGATATCCTTGGGCCAAGGCTGATTGAACCGGCTGTTGCAGCAGCAACTCAATCGGCAAATCGGTTAGCCAATCGAGACTTTCCGCCAGCAGACCGTTGGCTTGCATCCACGAGGCAACTTTTGCAGCCGTGATCGCATTGGCCGCCGCCCGTTTCTGCACAACTAGTAGGTGCGATGTGAAGCCGTCGCTGTTCAGTTGATGGAGAATGTCCAGATTTTGCAGCTGATCTTCCAAACCAGCTTTTTGATTTGAGACCAGTTCCTCGGAGTATTTGCCTGCCTGGGATAAATCATGATGGAATAATTGTTCCCCCACCAAAGCGCGCAAGGCCAGGAGGCCGAGGTTGCCATCAGCACGCATGGCTTCCACCAGATCGCGGGCTTGACTCTTTTCGATCACTTTGGTCAGGTAAATTTGCAGGGTAGCAACACTCAGGCGGAACAGTTGGTTGTCCGGTTCCAGCTTGGAGGCCAACTCAAAATATGCCTGGGCGGCTGGCAGATCATGATTGTTCAGGGCCAGCTTTGCCGCGACCACCTGATAATTGGCGCTTTGCGGAGCGATGGACTCGAGATCATTTAACAATTGGACGGTAAGGGGAAACGGGGTCTTTTGGTAATTTAGCGCTGCCGACGCTAATATCAATTTGTTTGCCATCGTTGGCTCGTTTTGAACGAGACGTTGCAGCCAGTCCAAGGTTGACGGAGAATGTGTCTGATCGGCGAGTTCAGCCATGATCCGGCAAGCCAAAACATTTTCCGGGTTGTAGTTGAGCGTCCGTTGGGCAAAAAAAAAGGCATTGTGATTGTCGCCTTGCCCCAGGTATTTCAAAGCTGACATCTGCGATTGGACTTCCTGATGATGACGATAATGCCGCGCCCGGGTTTGCCCTAAACTGGCGATGCCGACTAAAGCCAGTAATAGAAAGGCGATGGCGGCCACCCAGGTATAAAAGCGATACCTGGCCGCCTGAAAATGGACGTATCTCCGCTCATGAAGGAGCCGGAGATTACTCAACTTAAAAAACATAATGAATCAGTGGGGGAAATAATTCCGATCACTTTGTCTCGCAGGGCTTGTTGGTATATCCCCAAAACCGGGTTAAGCCGGCCAAGGATAATAACATGGCCAAAAAAACGCCGAGTGCGAGAGTTATTGGCTCCGGGACGGTGGCTACGTTGTAAGATGACAAGGCGGACGGACTTATGCTGCCGCTATTTGGCAACATCTTCATGGTTCCAATCTCTTCAGTATGGCTTATGGATGTGTTCTTTCTTGCGTGAGCAACCGTTGCGCTTATTTCGTGTGCCGCCAATCCCGAATGTTCCATCAATGGTGTCAAAGCGGTCAATGTTGCCGCTATATCTGATTGTAAATATCCTTTATAACCGCCCCGGATATTTAATTCAACAAAAACGACCGGCAACTGTCTGGCACTGCCGCAACCAGGAATAATATTATCGGCTAAAAATGGTTCAGCCGGATTCCCATCGGCATTTATCTTTGTTATGGGCGTTAAGGCTTGAACCGGCATCAAAGAAGCCGCCGCCGCCTGCGCAAGCAATAATAACAGCACGTTCAGGGTAAATAATGCCAACGATTTACCAACCCATACACCATATCTTAACATATTGGCAGTATTGTTGTATTCCTGGACACAGCAATAATGAATCAGTAAACGCGGTGTTACTTGCATTAAGCGAATATGACTTTCAAAGCCACGAAGGCAAACGCCGGCTGGCCGTCCGGCACGGAGGCACTCCTCTATTTGCCGAACATAGGTGTCTCACCCACACCTCGCCACGGTAGCGTTGGTTTGCCAGTCTGCTGGCAGCCACCAACCCCGTTCCGCTCACCCATTAGCGGAGGCTGGTTGCAACGCACGCGTCAGTGCTTTCGCTGTGGCCGCGGCTTCGCCCCCAAAGTGGTAGGCCGGGGTGAAAATCATTTTTTGGTCGCCCGCTATGAACCACAGGGTGACAGTGCTGCGACTTCTGGATCTGGCGCAAGAATTGAAACTCAATTTTGTGTTCTGGGGCTACCTCGACCGAAGCAAGACTGTGACCTCTCATTTTTCCGGGATGTGCTTCCTGCGTTCGAAGCTCTCGCCAAAACTTGGTCGCAACGCGCCCGGCCAATCTGTCGGTGTTGAGTAAATAATCTTCGTATCCGTCGACTTGTCCGATTATAATTCTTTTCATAATGACGCCGGTAATCCATCAAGCCGTTTTGTTTATATTGATTGAATCAGTCGTTTCCCTGTCGCATCCGTGTTCATCTGTTTTATCCGTTGTTAAACTGCATATCATTCCCAATAACCGCCGCGACACTCGGATATTATGAATAAAATATTAGTTTATATCAGCCTGATGCTATGGGGTTCCCGCGTCGTCGGGGCACCCCTGAATCAACCCAATATCTTGTGGCTGGTGGCCGAGGATGCGAATGTCAAATGGTTCGGCTGTTACGGCAGCACCGAGGCGACAACCCCGAATATTGACAGGCTCGCATCGGAGGGATTTCGTTACGTCAACGCCTTTGCGACCGCGCCGGTTTGCGCCGCCTCCCGGAGCAGTTGGATTACCGGCCTCTATTCTTTATCCACGGGGACTTATCAGATGCGGAGCCGGTATGATATTCCCCATGACCAGATTCCCTATTATCCGGACCAGCTGCGGCGGGCGGGCTATTTTTGCAGCAATCATACCAAAACGGATTACAACATCGGCGGTCGGCCGGACACTGACTGCTGGGACACCTCGGAGGAATACGGCTGGCAGCGGCGTCAGCCGGGACAGCCATTCTTCTGTGTGATCAACTTCATGGAGAGTCATGAGAGCCGGGCTTTTGGATCCGTCGAGCACACCCGGCACGATCCCGCCAAGGTGGTGTTGGAAAAATATCACCCCGATCTCCCTGCCATCCGCAAAAACTATGCGCTTTACGAGGATGCGGTGGAGAATGCGGATAAACGGGTTGGCTTGGCGTTGGCCGCCCTGAAGCAAGCCGGTCTGGCGGATGACACCATTGTGATATTCTGCACCGATCACGGCGGCGTCATGCCGCGCAGCAAGCACTACACCTACGAGTCCGGCCTGCATTCGCCCTTGATCATCCGGATTCCCGAAAAATACCAAAACCTGTGGCCGGCCGGGAAGCCCGGCATGGCGGTGGATCGGCTGGTAAGTTTCGTGGACATGCCCAAGACTTGGCTGAGTTTGGCGCAGGCCGGTATTCCTGAAATCATGCAGGGAAAAATCTTTCTTGGCCCGCAAGCCGAGCCGGAGCCGGAATATAGTTTTTCCTATCGCGGCCGGATGGACGAGCGGTATGACGAGACGCGCGTAGTGCGGGATAAACGTTTTATCTATATCAAGAACTACATGCCCTACGTCAAATGGGGGCAGCACCATGCGTATTTATGGCAGATGGCGGCCATGCAGGCATGGGAGGATTATTTCAAGGCCGGCAAAACCGATGACCTCTCCGGACTATTCTTCAAGACCAAACCCTGGGTGGAGGAGCTTTATGATTGCGCAACCGATTCCGACTGCGTGACCAATCTTTCAAAGAGGCCGGATTATCAGCCGGATTTGAAGCGAATGCGAAAAGCGCTGCTGGACTGGCAGCTGCAAATTCATGATCCCGGACTGTTGCCGGAAAATGAATTGACTCGGCGCGCGGCGGAGCACCAGACCACAATTTATCAGCTGATTCGCAATCCCAAGTTGTACAATCTGCCCGCGTATCTGGCGGCGGCCGATGTGGCTCTGGCGAAAAGCCGTTCCAATTTGGGAACGCTCACCGGTTACTTGGCCGACGCGGATTCTGGCATCCGCTACTGGGGGACTTGCGGTCTGGTGATGGCAGACCAGCTGGATTCCGCTGCCATAAAATCCCTCAAAGACTGTTTGCACGATGAATCCCACGATGTGCGGGTGATGGCCGCGTGGGCTTTGATCAAGGCGGGGGATAAAAAGGATGGGCAAGCGTGCCTGATCCAGCTTCTCCAGCAGGAGTTTGATGTGACCCTCAAAGTGTTGAATGTCATCGATTGGATGAGTGTTGACACCGCGCCGTATCTGCCGGTAATCAAATCTCTAAAAACGGGCAAAGCCAACCTACTGGTCAAAAACAACTCCAAGCTGAACCCGTCAGGGGATGCCTTTGGGCGCATGCAGGATTATTTGCTCAATCCGGACAAAAGACCTCCGGTTGATCACCGGGGCGAGATTGAAAAGGACGAAGCGCTTTTGAAAAAAGCTGAACAAAATTTAAAGGACGGCAAGGGCATCCCCTATGACGAGAAAGTTCCCTGATGTCAAAATGAGAACTTCCCCTGCCCTTGCTCTTCTCTCCGCTCTGCTGCTGGCACCATCGGCAAAGATTCACGCTGCAAATCAGCCGCCATCCAATCCCAATATAGTCCTGATCCTTGCCGACGACCTCGGTTTCGGCGATACGGGTTGTTATGGCGGAACAAAAATTCCAACCCCGAACATCGACCGGCTGGCGCAGCAAGGACTTCGTTTTACCGACGTCCACGCCACTTCCGCCACCTGCACCCCATCGCGTTACGCGCTGCTTACCGGCCAATATCCCTGGCGCAAAGCCGGCACCGGCATCCTTCCCGGCAATGCCGCACTCATCATCGATCCGCAGCACGCCACGCTTCCGTCCCTTTTGAAAAAGGCCGGTTATCAAACTGGCATTGTCGGCAAGTGGCACCTCGGCCTTGGCGGATCGGGCGGGCCTGATTGGAACGGCGACATCAAACCCGGCCCGTTGGAAGTCGGCTTTGATTACGCCTTTGTCCAGCCGTCCACCAGCGATCGCGTGCCCTGCGTCTATATCGAAAACCGCCGCGTTGTCGGCCTTGACCCGCAAGACCCGATTCAAGTCAGCTACGGCAAACCAATCGGCAATGAACCGACCGGCCGTAACCATCCCGAACTGCTCAAGCTGGGTTTGAGCCAGGGACATGATGGCACGATCATCGACGGCATCAGCCGCATTGGTTTTATGACCGGCGGCAACGCCGCGCGCTGGAAAGACGAAGACAAGGCGGATGTTCTGACCCAAAAAGCCATTGAGTTCATCCGGCAAAACCAGCACCGCCCCTTCTTTCTGGAATTCGCCACGCATGATCCGCATGTGCCGCGCGTGCCAAATGCGCGCTTTGTCGGCCGGAGCGGCTGCGGCGTGCGTGGGGATGTCATTGTGCAGTTTGATTGGTGTGTCGGGCAGGTTTTGGTCACGCTCGAAAAATTGAATCTCTCGTCAAACACGGTGGTGATTTTGTCTAGCGACAACGGTCCGGTGCTGGATGACGGCTATGACGACCGGGCGGTGGAGGATTTGAACGGCCACCGACCCGCCGGCCCATTGCACGGCGGAAAATATTCCGCCTATGAAGGCGGCACGCGTGTCCCGTTCATCCTGAGTTGGCCGGGCCGTGTGCCGACCGGTGTTTCCGCCGCGCTGGTAAGCCATGTGGATTTTTGCGCCTCGTTCGCCGCGCTGACCGGGCAGATCATTCCCGCCGGCGATGCGCCGGACAGCCGTAACGTTCTCTCCGCCCTGCTGGGCGATAGCAAGATCGGCCGCACCACCTTGGTCGAGCATGACGGCTTTGACACCCTGGCTTTCCGCGACGGCCTGTGGAAATTTATCGAGCCGGATTTGCGGATCAAGCGCAATCTCAAGCCCGACCGGTATTATTCGCCCACCGGTGAACTTTATGACCTTGATCTCGATTTGGGTGAAACGAACAATCTCAATTCACTAAATCCTGGGATGAGCAAAAAAGTGGCCGGCGAACTGAACGCCGAACAACGCCTCGGAAGGGCCGCCGGACAAAGATTTCACCTTGAATAGCCCTCTTCAGTCGCCTTGTTTCTGTTTTGCTACCCATTGTGCCGGGTTCTTTCGCATGGCGAATGAAAATTGACATTGTTTCCTACATTTTTACCCCGATAAACCATTAACCACACCCCCAGCGATTTTTTTTAAATACCCCAGTGTCACTCGCTTCTCAAGCGGTAGAAGCCTGATGTTTTTCCTGGGGCAATCACAGTGTCCGTCCAGTTGGTTCCAATCAGCGGTCCCGCGACGTTTGTCCAGCTGCCGGATTGTAGGTTGGTGGTAAACTCGACGTAAATATTGTTTGGGTTCGGTGCCCATTCGAGCCCAATTTTCCCTTCAGCAATCTTCCATAAACGCGTGAAGCGGGCTGGCTCCGGTTTCACCAAGCCGAATTTGAATGCGTAGCTACCCCCCGGCCAAGCTGACCATGCCCCGTGGTTATCCTGGGCACTGACGCGCCAATAGTAAGTGGATCCCGATACCAGATTCGCTGCGCCAGCGAACGCGCTGAGTGGGACGGAGAATGTTTCATAGGGCCCAGCGAACAGATTGGTCAGCCCGATGCTGCTGTCAATCAGCGAAGCAGAGAAGGTCGCACGGGAACTTACTTGCACACGATAAATGGAAATGTAATCCCCAAAGTCCGGATCCGTTGTCGGATACCACGTCAGCACGCCGTTCGTATCGGCGAGAATCGATTGACTAATGGGCGCGGCAATCACCACCGGATACGGCGGGTTGTTAAAATAGTTCACATAGAAGGAGGCGGTCGTCATCCACGGCCCGGTGTTGGTGCCGTCGCTGGCGCGGCAGCGCCACCAGAATTGCGAATTGTTGGGCAGATCCACATCCACCTGCCACGACGTCGTGGTGGCACCGGACGCCACAATGGGTACCTGAGACACGATATTGCTAAGTGCCACATCGGAATAAACTTCAAAGCGGTAGCTCAACGGATCGCTTTGGTAGTCAATGGCGTTGTATACAACCAGCGTGGGCCGCAAAACACTCACGCTGCTGAGTTGGGCTGGAGCATTAAGCTGAGGCGGACCAGGAGGAGGATCGCCGATTCCGATATTATCCACCCAGATGTCCGAGTCGGGTTCACCGCCGGCATTCTCCATGGTCATCAGGCGCAGCCGGATGGTCTGGTTGACGTAGGCCGCC
>Ga0208507_1001203_pt1 | contig 14784 bp, 10 predicted proteins | sample CryBogCBH12Aug01_FD_184626 | JGI IMG/M metagenome (GOLD analysis project Ga0208507, IMG submission 184626) | Freshwater microbial communities from Crystal Bog, Wisconsin, USA - CBH12Aug09.1 (SPAdes) (version 2) | ecosystem: Environmental > Aquatic > Freshwater > Lake | place: Crystal Bog... | reverse complement strand
TGCTTTAGGTGTTTTGCTTGGAGCCATAATTCCAACCCATGCATTAATTTCGAAATCAGGGAGTCCACTTTCAATAAAGGTTGGGACCTCAGGTAATGATTTAGATCGCTGTGCACTTGAAACAGCAATAGGTACCAATTTACCAGTTTTCACATATTGAACAGCTCCTGCAATCGCCGTATATACGAGCGGAACATTACCTCCTAAAACATCTGTAATTGCTTGACCGCCTCCCTTGTAGGGAATATGGACAAGATTAGCGCCTGTTCGTTGCTTTAGTATTTCTCCTGCAATGTGGGGTGTTCCACCAGTACCGGATGTTCCAAAACCAAGCCCCTCTGGGGTTTGTTTTGAAATTTCAACGACATCTTTCAGAGTTTTGATTTTCGCTCCTGGATATGCAACCAAAATTAATACTGCATCACCAATTTTTCCGACTGGTGTGAAGTCGCGAACCGTATTGAATGGAATTTTCTGAAAAATATGTGGATTGATAACCATTGTTCCATCAAAGGCAAGAACCAAGGTGTACCCATCCGGCTCTGCTACGGCTACTTGTTGGGTGCCAATATTCCCAGACGCCCCTGGTTTATTATCAACAATGACTTGTTGGCCAAGTCTTTTTGATAGAAACTCAGCAATCAAGCGACCACTGGTATCAGTTACTCCACCAGGTGTAAATGGGACTACCAAACGAATAGGCTTGGTAGGATAAACTGACTGCGCCTCAGATGTGTGAGTTACAAGAATAAGAGTTAAGCTTAGTAAGCAACTCGATAAAGACAGTACAGATATATTAACTAAGTTTAAACACCGATTAAATTTGAACATAGAGATGAGTTTTCCCACTTTTAAAGCCATTGAATAAAAAAGTAACAAAAGAGAAATTAATGCAGAAAACAATGAAATATCTTAAATTGTTTTCACTTTTAATTTTTAAAGAAAGAGAATTTTATAATTTTTGAAAGATAAGCAGTTTCCCGATAAACCCTGTAGCTATAGAGTTAATTTAAAAACGAATTCTTAGAGAATAATCTAAACTCAAGACCATTAGATTAGAATTATCAGTCACAAAAGAAGTCTTTCCTGTTTATACACACTCCATCAATTTTTGCTTCATAACTATGCCCTCCCCAACTAGTCACCACCCTTCGTTTCAAGCTCGTAGAGCAGCTTTGAGTTCAAAAATTAAATCTGGCTCAGTCGTTATAGCACCTGGTGTTTTCGAGATGATATCGGCAAAGATGGCAGACTCTCATAATTTTGATGCTCTGTATATGACAGGTTACGGTACAGTCGCATCTTATTTAGGTTTACCAGACGCAGGTATCGCAAGCGGATCGGAAATGCTGAACCGGGTCTCCCAGTTCGGAAAAATTACGCAAACACCTCTCATCTGCGACGCAGATACCGGTTACGGAGGCCTACTTAACGTGATGCATACGGTTCGGGAGTACGAACGAGCTGGCGCATGTGCCATCCAACTAGAGGATCAAGAATATCCAAAAAAATGCGGTCATATGCTTGGCAGACGGGTCATTGATAGTGCTGATATGGTTCAAAAAATTCGTGTTGCTGTTGAAACCAGGGACGATCCTAACTTATTAATCATAGCTAGGACTGATGCTCGTACAACCCTTGGACTAGATGAAGCACTCCGTCGAGGCGAGCAGTACGCCAGGGCAGGTGCAGACCTTCTTTTCATCGAAAGTCCTGAATCTGTTGAGGAAATGGAAATACTGGGCAAAACGTTTAACACTCCGTTAGTTGCAAATATGGTTGACGGAGGACGCACACCTGTACTTAGTAAAAAAGAATTGGAGCGAATTGGTTTTAAATTAGCGATCTTTCCAACGACAGCACTCCTTGCGGCAGGCTCTGCATTTGAGTCCGTTTATAGTCATTTCAAAGTCCACGGATCTAGTTCAAATTCAGAAACACCTTTATATGATTTTCAGAAATTCTCTCAAATGATGGGATTTGATTGGGTAGCAGAATTTGATAAAAAGTACTCCAAAAAATAAGTGCACTTTTACAACCACAAAGCGATCTGTGTAAAAGATCAATAAGCTTTGGGTATTAACAACTTAAAGCTTTTGAAATTTTCAGATGCGCAAGTAAATAGCATTCATTTACGTTTTTAAAATCAGATAGAGTTATTATTTGGACGTTGCCGAGCTCGTTGATTGACTGCGACTGAACACCTCGTTTGTTGGCGCAATTTTGAACACAATAATGATTGAGACAATACATACACCAAACCATATAACCATTTTGGTCCACTTATTCGTTGATATTTCAGAGGAACCTTGGTGCAAGGTATCAAGTGAGTTTTGGAATTTTTTGTACTCAAGGTGAGCTTTTCCGGAACGGAAGGCTGCGTAAAGCGCCAAATAACTTAAAAGTAGCATTCCAATATGATTAAAGGTATTCATGTTATCGACCTATTAATAGTTTAAGTTCTAAGTTTTGTACTAAAAAATTGGGGCAGTAGCTTTTTCAACTGCTTTCTTCTTTTTGATTCTGATTTCAATTCCAATCCTATATATTCTAAAAGCTTGACGCTCATCCGTTCAAACAATAAGGGCAAAATACAATCTACGTAAGTGTCAAATAGTTAATCTAATGTTTAGGTGTAACTGTAAAAATTAGTTAGCTATTAATCAACACTACACAACAAATGAATACTAAATAATTCAATCAATTTGAATTCCTTTGAAAGTACAAATAATTAAAATTTCGATTTTCCTTACAAGAATTAAGGCGGAGCTAATCGATACGTTGCCGGAGTTCGGCTTAGTTTAATGGGGGAGGCAACGCCTTGATAATTTTCCCCAATACTTATAACCATTTCCCTGTGCTTAGTATGGCTATGGTTAAGCGCAGCACTCACAGTCAGGACTGGTGCACAGGGGACACCTAATTCCATTAGTTTATGACAAATAGATTCACCATCAAGCTTACTAAATTTGCTTAATAAATGTTTTTGTAACGACTCTCGATTTTTAGATCTAGCAGATGCACTAGCATACTCGGTAATTGATGCTAACTCCTCTAATCCAAGAGCACCACACAACAAATTAAACTGTTTATCATTACCTACCGCTAAAAATATAGAGGTGGTTTTAGTAGGAAACGCGTCGTAGGGATAGATATTGGGATGCGCATTTCCGCTTAGTTTAGGCTCCTTCTTATCCATAAACCAATTAGCTGCATGAGGGTGTAAAAGAGATATTCCACTGTCAAACAAGCTTGACTCTACAAATTGTCCCCTCCCGCTCCTAGTTCTCTCATTAAGCGCGAGAAGAACACCAATTACAGCATTCAGTCCTGTGACCATATCAACAACAGGTAAACCGACTCTAAGCGGTTCACCGTCTTTTTCGCCATTCACGCTCATGATTCCTGCCATTGCTTGTACCGCAGCGTCATAGCCGGCCAAACCACCGAGTGGCCCGTCCGCCCCAAATCCACTCACGCGGCAATGGATAAGTCTTGGGAATTGTTTAGACAAATCCTCATAACCGATACCCCACTTCTCCATAGTGCCTGTTTTAAAGTTTTCTAAAACAACATCCGCACCCTGTAACAAGGTCAAAAGTGTGTCTCGTCCTGATTGACTTGCCAAGTCCAGAGTCATGCCTTTTTTGTTCCTGTTAAGACCCAAGTAATAGGCAGAGACCGCTTTACCGTCTATTTGCTTGAACGGAGGCCCCCAAAGTCTTGTGTCATCACCTTGTGGAGGCTCAACCTTTATAACCTCCGCGCCGTGATCAGCAAGCACTTGACCGCAGTAAGGACCACCCAAAATTCGGGATAAATCAATAACCCGCGTACCTGCTAAGGCCCCAGGTAAGCTCGTCGAGTCTTTTGACCTGTAGTTGCGAGAAATTTCATCTGTCAATTTATATCCTTAATTCCATATACCCATTAATCAACAGTTGCACCCGATACTTTAATTACCTCGCGCCACTTTGATGCTTCTTTGCGCATGTAGTTTGTAAGTTGCGCAGGCGTGAAGTCTATCGGCGTTTCTAATCCAAACTTAATTAGTCGCTCCCTTATATCAGCTTGATTCATCACTTGTGAAAAAGCCGTATTTAGTTTATTCACCGTCTCACTAGGAGTCCCTGTTGGCACTACTATTCCAAAGAAAACGCTTGAATCAAAATCCTTAAGTCCTTGTTCATCTAAAGTAGGAACATCTGGCAAAACCTTTGAGCGGCTAAGCGTAGTGACTCCAATGGCGCGTAATTTTCCGGCCTGTATATGAGGGATAGCAGTTAATACATCCGTAAAAGACATCGTAACTTGTCCACCAATCAGATCGTTCAGCGCAGGGCCCGTCCCTTTGTAAGGGATATGTTGTATATCAGTAGCAGCATACATATTGAACAATGCGCCGGTTAGGTGAGATGATGCACCGCTACCCGAGGAGGCATAGGAGAGTTTTCCTTTATTTGCTTTTGCATAAGCAATCAACTCTTTTAAATTATGCGCAGGTATAGAGGGATTAATAACTAAAATATTCGGTAAGTATCCAATTTGTATAACTGGGGCAAAGTTCTTAAATGGATCATAAGAAATCTTGGGATACAAATAAGTGTTGATAGCTAAAGGCGCAGATGTACCAAATAAGAGGGTATACCCGTCAGCATCTGACCTGGCAACGGCCTCTGCGCCTAGGTTTGATCCAGCACCGGGCTTGTTCTCAACGATCATTGATTGTCCTAGGACAGGACGAATAGCAGTAGCAAGAATCCTAGCCATTGCATCTGTGGGTCCGCCCGGAGCGTAAGGCACCAGTAAAGTTAATGGCTTAGCGTTTGGGAAATTTGTACTGTTACTTTGCGCCCAAACGCAATTCAGAGCCGTCACCTCAAGTGCAAAACCAATACCTAAACTTGCTCTTACAACTCTCATCAAACTGGTACGTCTGTTTATATTTTGCATAAATTAAATCTGCTTTCAGTTAAATAAATTTACTGTCTCAACCCTTCCCTTGGATTGACTTTCCTCGAAGAGACAAGTCAAATCGGGCTGAACTCTTGCTTTGAGCGGATCTTGAACCGATAGTTGGTGTATCAAACCAAGTTGAGCTAAGGTCATTCGTCTAATAGATTCATACTGCGTTGCCTCCCAAGCCATTGCAACAACTGCAGTAACTCGGTACATAGAGCTCGCTACTTGCCTTGTTACTTCCTCATGCTCAGTATTATTCACGACGCTATCTATTAAAGAATTAACTCTTACTCTAGCTTGTGCTAATTGATATAGCGCTTGTGGATGCCATTTAGACTCTTTGATTAATTGGTCTAAATGTAAATTCCAAATAGGCAATGAGCCTTCGCGCTTGATCGCTCGAATAACATCAAGGGCTACTATATTGCTCGTACCCTCCCAAACAGAGCCTAAATGCGCATCTCTTAAGATTCTTGGATCACTCCACTCCTCAATATACCCGCAACCACCTCTTACCTCTAAAGCATCCCCGGTGACTTTGCGGGCGTCCCTGCAAGCTCTAAATTTCAGCAACGGAGTAAGTAATCGAGTCAATGCGTAAGCACCTTCTTCACCTGCATCCGATCTGCGAAGTGCCTCGGCTGCTTGGAACATCACAGTTCGAGCTTGCTCGGCACTCAGCATCATCTTTGATAATTGAGGTCTCATAAGGGGCATATCAATCAAACTTGCCCCAAAGGCTTTGCGGTGTTTTGAAATATACAAAGCTTCTCCAACCGCCCTTCGCATCAAACCCGCTGCGCGCATTCCGTTAGATAAGCGAGAGTTGTTGACCATATCGGCCATTTGAACAAATCCCCGACCTAACTCCCCGACTAACCAAGCCTTTGCACCTCTAAGCCTGATCTCTCCACTTGCCATTGAACGAGTGCCCAATTTATCTTTAAGTCTTACGATTTCAATTCGGTTATCACGTCCATCGGGCAACGTTCGAGGTAACAAAAATAAAGAAACCCCCTTCATCCCTTCAGGGCCACCCTCATGTCGTGCGAGAACCATCGCTAATGCTGCATCAGGGTTAGAACAAAACCACTTATCGCCAGACAACAACCAAGCTTGTGGATCTTTAGGATCATTTTGAGCAAGGGTCTCAGTAGCTGCAATGTCTGAGCCAGCACCTTGTTCGGTCATAAACATAGCGCCTTGACTCAGGGTATCCAAATCCTGTGAAGTCAGGTCCTCAAAGTATCGGCTAATCAATTGCGGTGATCCGTATTTAACCAAAGTACGTGTTAATGAATCGGTCATAGAAAGCGGACAACAAAGACCAAATTCAGCCTGAACAAATAAAAATGTCATTGCATACTTGGCGACCGCAGGCATTTTTGTTTCCCATCCAAGCACTCCACTCTTATGAGACAGGGCCGCGAGTCCAAACTCTGAAAAAGCCAATCTCTCCATTTCAACATAGGAGGGATGCTTCAAAATACTCTGCTTATCCCGTCCGTCCCTGGTTCTATGCTGAAGAGTCGGCGGATTGCTATCGGCCTGGCGTGCAAGTTCATCTAACTCTGCCCCTGCTAATTCCCCCAAACGAGTCAGGTGAGGCTGTAGATGCGTTAACAACTTAGCGGGCATATAAATTTTCAGTAATTGCTGAAAATCCGTGTCGTCAAGATACACATTAGTACCCGCTCTATCTGGAACCGGATATCTACTTTTCTCATTATTATCAGTGTGTTGAAAAGGCACTGAAATCTTTTCTTGAGTTAAGGGTAAGGCTCGATTATTCATTTGAGTATATAAACAATCCTAAAAAGCACAAGGACACTCTACAGTCCATACCCCAGAGTCTCCGATGATTTGTGGGTGTGCATGGGAATAAATCGACTGCGCTCTTTGTTTCTGTTGGTTTTGAGCAGTTTTCTTTGTTGATTTAGTGACCTTATAGTATTTACCGTAGTCATTGATTGGCAACCAGACCTGTTTAATCTCAGGCGCTTTCATTGCTAATTGAGTGTACGCGCCGTTTGCGTAGACAACCCGTCCACCCACCATGGTGAGTTCAGACTCTAAATCTTTAATAGCATCTACATCAATGCTAAAGAAATCCGCACTTAGTATGACTAAATCCGCTAATTTACCTATTTCTAAAGTTCCCTTCTTATTCTCTTCCTTAGAGATCCATGCACCGCCCTTGGTATACAAACCCAACGCCTCCTCTCGGCTGAGTAAATTATGATTACCTTGTAACTTTGCTCCGCCAAGGGTCTTGCCCGTAATAAGCCAATGAACCCCGATCCAAGGGTTATAACTTGTAGCTCTATTACCGTCTGTTCCTGCAGCTAAAGGGATACCCATCTCGCGGATGCGTTTGATGGGCGGTGCATCCGCACTCACTCGCTCACCGTAACGTTTATTGAAAGCCTCTCCGTCTAATGACATTCTGTTTTGAATGTTAATACTACCCCCCATCGCAGCAACCCGTTCCAAGGACTGTGCAGATATCGTCTCACAATGATCAAGCCCCCAACGCAGTCCGTTAAGGGGTACCTCTCGGTGAACTTGCTCTAGTACATTGAGAACGCGCTGCGCAGTTGCATCGTAACTCGTATGCATACGGAATGGCCAATTGTTAGACGCCAAAAATTTCCCTACGGCACTGAGCTGGCTCTCCATAACGGTTGGAATGACTTGTGGATCTTTATCAAAGTTTGTTACATCTCCAGCAGCCCACACAATATACTCACCGGCACCAATCATTCTGAAGTAATCATCGCCTTGACCAACTTGCACCATCTTTGACCAGTTTTGATAATTCTCCAACTCTCTTCCACCCCCCTGTGCGAAAAGTTCGTAGCCAATGCGTATGGTCAGTTGTTGATTCTGAGCAAGCTCTGCAATAGCAGCGTAGTTATCAGGGTAATTTTGCCCACCCCCACCTGCATCAATAACGCTAGTCAATCCCAATCGGTTGTTCTCACGCATAAAGTGCTGAGTAGATAGGATTTGGTCTTGCGCCGAGAGTCTTGGAATCTTAAGCCAAGTATTAACCAATGCTGGAAGGCCGATCGTTGCGACTAACAACCCAGTCGGATTACCAGCAGCGTCCTTTTCAATCATCCCACCAAATGGATTTGGAGTGTCTTTGTTCCAACCTAACACCCTTAGACCAGCTTGATTAATCCAGGCGCGGTCATACATATGCATGATCATTGCAGGAGTATCCCCGGTTGCGGCGTTAATTTCCTCTAGAGTCGGAAATCTTCTCTCCTCAAACTGAGCCCAGGTCCAACCACCAATAATTTGAACCCAGTGAGGCGCAGGTGTTCGCGCCGCTTGGGTTTGTAACATCTGTAGGCCTTGAGCAAGAGACTGGACACCGTCCCACCTCACCTCCATGGAATAAGTCAATCCACCTCGAATGAAATGGGTGTGCGCATCTATCAGACCGGGGATAATGGTTTTTTTCTTTGCATCAATAGTTATAGTGTTGGGTCCACGAAGTTGCATTACCGCATGATCGCTACCCACTCTTTGAATTAAATCTCCTTTAATGGCTATAGCCTGAGCACGAGAATTTTTAGAATCTAGAGTTACAATTTTCGCGTTATAAATTATTTTGTCTGCATAAAATTCCGAAGCTGAAGCGACTGATTTTTTTGGTGTTTCAGCAAAGCTAGTAACGGAACCAACTGTAGCGCCGGCTCCAATTAGATTCGTTAAAAAGCCGCGCCTCCCCATACTACCTCTTCTGCCACTGCTCTCGTCTACACCCACTGAGCCGCTTGAGCATCCTGGATCCGAGCAGTTCAGTTTGTAACAAGCTTTATTGAAGAGGCTATGAGAATTGGTATTATTCATTATGATGTTTTAGATATTTGCAACAGAAATTTCAGCTCATAGGACTCCAGTGTCATTAAGAAAAGTACAAATGAACTGGGCTAGGTCCTTTATTGAGTATTCTTAAATGATACATATTAAATAGCAATAAGCGAGCTTTCTAAATTGACATAGGGTAATTCCCCGGTAGTCCCAAGTATTGATTTTTACTAAGTGATAAAAGCGTTAGGGGTAAAACCTTGATGATTTAAATTAATTTATTTAAATCAGATTTTTTTTTGTAAATACTCAACTAGTGTTGAGGGTGGGGGAAGAAGTTCCGCTTAACCAATCTAGGTACTGATCAAGATGCACCTAATTCAAATTTTCCAGGAGAGTTTCAAGAAAATCGCTTAGCGCTGCGGTCTTACCTACTTCTTTTCTGGTGCAAATAAACATCTGACGTACTGCCCACGGCTCGGGAAGAGGTTTACAAATCACATCACCCATGTTGGTTTTAGTGAGTCCGAAATCCTTGGGTAATAAACCAACACCAAGACCGGACAGGACCATCTTTAAGACTGCCTCAAAACTTCTCACCTCCACTCTTAATTTCATTGTTTTCTCAAGATTTGTTGCCTCAATCGTTAGAAGTTTCATCAAGTTAGCGCTCGCCTCTAAACCAATTAGGTCGTAATCAAGAACATCGGAATAAACAATAGATTCTTTTTTAGCTAGTGGATGATCTGCACGAAACAAGGCTGCGATATGGTCGGTTCTGTACTGAATTAAATCCAAACCCTCTGCAAAGGGACCCTGCATAATAATCCCAACATCCGCGTCTCCGGATAAAACTGACTGGATAATTTCATTACTCCACGCCTCATGAACTATCAATCTATAGTCTGGATATTTCTTAGAGAATCTGGCCAAATCTGCAGGCAAAAATTGCGCCATTGCAGAAGATGCTGCAAGTACCCTGATAACGCCTTTACTCCCAATCTCAAAGGTACTCATCTCTGATTGCATCTTGTTTAGATCCATCAAGATGTTTTTAGCGAAACTAATGAGCGCTTTTCCAGCTAAAGTGAGTTGTATGCCTTTTGATGTTCGGTCAAATAATGGGGCGTTAAATTTATGCTCCAACAAAGCTATACGCCTACTTGCAGCGCCCAAACTCATATGTGAGGCTTCTGCAGCTTTAGTAAGACTGCCGCATTCGGCTGCCTTTACAAAGAGCGCTAATGAATCATTATCAGGCAGCATTGAAACTAGAGAAGTAAATTGAGACTGAAAATTAAAAACTAACTTATAGTGAAAAATATCACCAAATTTCAAGTTTTCAAAGAAAGCTGTGCAAAAACAAGAGCGAAGCAAAGCCTTGAGGCTTCGTATCGCTCATTTTAACTGATCGGAATTTTGATGATCCGTCAAGTTGACGGTCTAAATAAAACTTAGTGCGACAAGGACTAATGAAATATCATCCATCAGCTTTCTGGTACCGGTCTATTTATATTCGCTTACTAACCGGTACCAGAAATATAGAAAATCTAATAAAACTTATTTGGAGGATTTTTAGTTAGCTGAGTACGTCTTAACTTTTTGATCCAAAATTTCAGACTTAATTGCTTTAACCCACTCAGGTGATTTTTGACCTACAGGAGTTGTTGTCGAATCGGCCGGAATAATCATCATTTGATCCATTACTTCAAATGGATACTTACTAGATTTCTTTGTCACTCCGAGCAACTGATCTTCTAAGCCTTGACCATCTGCCCTCATCTTGATTGAGCGACCAAAACCTTTGAATTCAATATTGTGCATAGCGTCAGCGACTTCCTCAGTCGTTGGCCATTTGCCGCCGTTAGATTTCATTGCCTGTTCGTATCCTGCCTTAAGACCCGCAAAAGCTTGGACCATGTGATAGACAGAGTAAATTGGGTAAGAATCGGTCTTGGCTTTAAACTTTTGCACAAACTGTTTATGTGCCGCATCATCCTTTGTCTCTGGGTGTAGGAAGTAATGATCACCTCTAGCCCCAACAATTACCCCGTCAGGTAAGGTTGAGCCAAGGCGCTCCAGCGAGCTTTCAGCTAAAGGTAGAACAAAAGCAGACTGTTTAAACAAACCGCGCTGTGCCGATTGGCGAACAAATGTATCTAAGTCCCCGCCCCAAGAAGTTGACAAGATGACATCTGGCTTGAGTGCGGACAAACGAGATACTTCAGTCGAGAAGTCTGAGGATCCAAATTTAGGAAAAAATTCTCCAACAACTTTAACATCAGGCTTGAGGGCTAACAAAGTATTTCTAAAAATCTCCCACGAATCTCGACCCCAAGCATAGTCTTGGTTGACCACTGCAATAGTTTTAAAGTTTGGGTTTATTTTTAGCAAATAAATCACCGAGGCAACCATCTCGGTTGTTGCATTTGCTTGTGTACGAACTACGTAGCGAAATTTCTTTTCCTCTAAAATTTTTTCGGTACCGCAGTCCCACATGATATTGAGAACCTTTAGATCTTCAGCTACTGGGGCTACGGTATTGCAGTTTCCGCTAGATATGGCCGATAGCATTGTTCGCACGTCTTGATCTTGAACGACACGGCGGTATTCTGACAATAGTTTATCGCTACCTAACCCCTCATCGATAAAAATAGGGGAAAGCTTTACGCCTGCAATTCCGCCTTTGGCGTTAATGTCATCTATCATTATTTCGGCAGCAGCTTTAGCGGGAACACCAAACACAGAAGCCGGTCCAGAGAGAAATGTTGTGATACCAATTTTCAGTTCTGCAGGTTTTTGCTGAGCAAAGCTTAGCCCACAAAGCGCCAATGAACCTAATAAAAGTGTTAACTTATGTGAAATTTTCGTTTTCATAATTTATCTCCGTTTAATTGTTTTCTAACTCAATTTAAATTGTTCGACCGCCGTCAACTGGTAATTCAACACCGGTAAAGAACTCTGCCTCTGGACTTGCAAGGAATAGCGCTGCTGCAGCTACGTCGCTTGGCATTGAGAAACGTCCTAGTGGAATAGAACCTAAGAATTTCGCCCTATTCTCAGGCGTATCAGGTAATCCCATGAACTGAGTGAACATGCCTGTTTCTCCTAAAACTGGACAAATTGCATTGACCCGAATTTTTTCTGGGCCTAATTCAACAGCCATTGATTTAGAAATAATATTAACAGCTGCCTTAGATCCGTTGTACCAGGTTAGACCAGGGCGTGGACGAATTCCTGCAGTAGAGCCGATATTGAGAATCACGCCTTTTCCTTTTTTACGCATATGAGGGATCACAGCGTGAGTCATAAAGAAAATAGACTTAACGTTAATGTCATAGACACGGTCAAATTCAGCTTCAGTTACGTCAAGCAAGGGTTTATTCAGGTGTGTAACTCCTGCATTGTTTACAACAATATCAGGAGCTCCAAATGTTTTTATTGTGTGCTCCACCAATGCATTTACGCTATCGGATTTTGAGACATCACAGGTGAAAGCACTTGCACTAGCGCCTAATTTATCGGCCACCGATTTGGCTGCATCACCGCGAATATCGGCAATAACTACTTTAGCTCCCTCCTTGACATAGAGCTCTGCAATGCCTTGGCCAAACCCTCCTCCAGCGCCGGTAACTATAGCAATTTGATTGTTTAATTTTCCCATTTATTTCTCCTTATTTACCCGTGATAGTTGATTACAGTTTTTGTCGCGCTTACCTCTTCAAGCGCCAAAAATCCTTTCTCGCGCCCATGCCCGCTCTTCTTGACTCCTCCAAATGGCAATTCAACACCGCCTCCTGCTCCAAAAGAATTTATATAAACCTGACCGGCTTTTATTGATTTAGACACCCTTTGCTGACGACCTCCGTTTTCCGTCCAAACTGCAGCCATTAAGCCGTAATCGGTACCGTTCGCTAAAGCGATTGCCTCAGCTTCAGTTTCAAAGGACATAGCGGCTAACACAGGCCCAAAAATTTCCTCTTGATTACAACGGTGATTGATAGGCACATTGCCTAAAAGAGTTGGGGTTACGTAATAACCCTCTTTTGGAAGTCCGGGTGAAATAACACCTTGAGCGACTACATCGATGTTGGATTTTTGAGCTTCTTTAAGGAAGAATTCAACACGTTCACGTTGAGCGAGATTTACAACTGGGCCGCAGTCCAAGTCCATATCAGGTGTACCTACTTTGACCTGCGAGAATTGTTTTGCTAATTTCTCCATTATTTGCGGGTAAATACTCCTCTCAACAATCAAGCGACTACCGGCAGTACAGGTTTGACCTGTATTCGCAATAATTCCTCGGGTAATAATAGGCACTGCTCTATCCAGATCGCAGTCGCCGAATACAACGTGTGGAGATTTGCCTCCAAGCTCGAGCACACATTTGATTACGTTTTTAGCAGCGGCTCTTTGCACGAGCACACCCACTTCATTGGATCCAGTAAAGGAAATGAAATTAATTCCAGGATGCTCAGAAAGAGCGGCACCTGCCTCCTCCCCAAGCCCTGTTACGATATTGATCGCTCCCTCAGGGAAACCTACATCTCTTGCTAGCTCAGCAATACGAATCGGCGTTAGACACGCATCTTCTGCGGGTTTTACGACTACAGCATTACCCATTGCTAAAGCAGGAGCAATACTCCTTCCTAGCATTTGAGCAGGATAATTCCAAGGAATAATATGCGCTGTAACGCCCAGAGGCTCTCTCAGTACATTGACGGTGTAGCCATTTAAAAATGGTAAAACCATTCCGTGTATTTTGTCTGACCCAGAACCGTAAAACTCAAAGTAGCGCGCCAAAACGGTTATGTCTGTGCGAGCAGTAGTCATCGGTTTACCGGTATCTCTGGCCTCAAGCAAAGCTAACTCCTCATGATTGGCCAATACCTTCTCGCCTAACTTAACCAACAAACGACCACGCTCGAGGGCGGTTAACTTGCCCCATGCAGACACTAACGCGTTATTTGCCGCCGTGACCGCCAAATCAATATCAGCCTTTTCCCCTCTTGGTATCTCATCAAACTTCTTTCCATCAACTGGGGATAAGACGTCTAATACCTTACCCGACTGGGCACTCACTGATTGCCCGTTAATAAACATCTTGGCCATTCAATTCTCCTTTATTATCTAGTGGGTCGTATCAACAAATGAACCACGCTCTATTGTTAAAATTTGGTTAGGTATATCGCTCAGCAATGCAGAGTTTGACTCTGTAATCAACACTGAGAGATCGGGGCGACTTGTTCGCAGTCGACCCAGTGCTTGTGAATACTGAAGGGCAAGTGCAGGGGCTAAGCCTTGGAAGGGTTCATCTAGTAAAACAACTGAACTGCCCACCATCAAAGCTCGTCCAAGCGCAACCATCTTTCCCTGACCACCAGATAAGGCAGATCCTGAGCGGGGCAGCATAACTTTTAGTTGAGGAACAACATCTAAAACATGCTCTAGTCTTTCCTCAATTTCTAATTTAGTCATTTTTTGAATTCCACACGGGAACTCTAAATTTTCTTGAACAGAAAGAGTTGGAAAAATCACCCTATCCTCAGGTGCATATCCAATCCCAAGACTTGGGCGCAAATGTGCTTTAGAGAAAATTAAATTATGTTCATCCAAGTGCATATCTCCAGAGCTCGCAGGAATTAGACCCATGATGCTCCGCAGTAAAGTAGTTTTGCCTGCCCCATTTCGTCCGACTACGGCAATCGTTGTACCAGCGTGAATCTCAAGGGATAGTGAGCGAAGAATTGGGGAGCCCTCCAAAGACACACATAGTTTATTAATTTTTAGCATGAAATATCCCCTAGCACTTCTTTTCTTATTTGGAGATTGTTGAGCACATCACTAGGCGCTCCGTCTGCGGCTATTTTTCCGGAAATCCAAGCGGCAACTCTAGTGGCGTATTGGGAAACGATATCAACATCATGTTCCACAAACCAACTGGTAACTTTACGCTCCTCAAGCGCTTGCATGACGAGCGCCATGAGTGCGTGCTTATCG
>Ga0208507_1001199_pt1 | contig 14829 bp, 7 predicted proteins | sample CryBogCBH12Aug01_FD_184626 | JGI IMG/M metagenome (GOLD analysis project Ga0208507, IMG submission 184626) | Freshwater microbial communities from Crystal Bog, Wisconsin, USA - CBH12Aug09.1 (SPAdes) (version 2) | ecosystem: Environmental > Aquatic > Freshwater > Lake | place: Crystal Bog... | reverse complement strand
TTCAACCGCAACCTCATTCTGATGCTTGGTCAGTATGTGCGCCAGTGTGCCATTTTCTGGTTGGTAGCTTTTTGCGCCGAGCGCGCGGCTGCGGATCTAGCCACCACGAATGATGGCAACCTTCCACCCTGCTTTCAGGTCGCGAATTATGCAGTGCAAGGCAGCACCTTGCTTTCCACCAACAAGCTGGCTGCGCTATTTGCCCCGCACACGGGTAAATGTGTCGGGATGGATGAAATTGTGCAGGTCGCCGCCGACCTGCATTGGGAATTTTACAAACGTGGCTATCCCCTCATGAGTGTGGCCATTGCCCGGGAACAAATTACCAATGGCCTAGTTGTCCTGAATGTTTTTCAAACCGCCGTTCCGCAAGTGGTCGTGTCCGGGGAATGTTACTTGCGTTTGACTAACAATCCGCCCACCGCGCCGTCCACGCCTGCTGACATTGCACAGGCCCGCACGGCCTTATTTCAACGCATAGCGGACCTGAATGCCGAGGAAAAAACTGCCGAGCTTAAGGCTGCGGACACCCGAATCCATGTGGTGTCCACGAATGGCGGCCCACGATTTGTGGTAAGTAAATATCTTATCGCCGGCAATTCGGCGCTATTGCCAAAGACCATGGCGGCGGTGCTTACCAACATTGACGGAGCCTTTGGCACCAATGTCAGTTTTGACGGGATTCGCGCGGCCAAGGATGAATTGCAGCGGGCTTATCGCGAGCGGGGTTATGTCACGGTCGCCGTCGGCGTGCCCCAGCAAAAACTGACCAATGGCACGGTAAAATTACAGGTCACGGAAGGTCGTCTGGTTGCCATTAAAGTTACGGGCAACCATTTTTTCAGCTCCAATAACGTGATGCGGGCGTTGCCCAGTCTGCATACCAATATGCTTCTTAACGGGCCGGTTTTTCTGGCGGAATTGAATCGGGCCAACGCCAATCAGGACCGGCAAATCTATCCCGTTATCGGCCCCGGCCCGGATCCGGGCAGCAGCCTGTTGACTCTCAAGGTCAAGGATCAACTGCCCATCCATGGCAAGTTGGAATTTAACAATGAAAGTTCGCCCGGCTCGCCCGACCTGCGGGCGAGCGCCTCGGTCGTCGCGAATAACCTCTGGCAGTCGGATCATTCACTGGGGTTGCAATATGGTTTCTCACCCCAGTTATTCAAGCCGGGCGAATGGGATACCTTCGATATGCCAGCCGTGGCTAACTACAGTGGATTTTACCGGCTACCGTTGGGCGATCCTCAGCCGATTGCGGATTTGATTGGAAATAATCCCGACAACTTTGGTTATAGCGAAGCTACCCATAAGTTTAATTTGCCGCCGCCGTCAGGGCGTCCGGATTTTACTTTTTTTGCCAGTCGCTCAACGATTGATAATGGGGTGAAAACCTTGTCCAGCACGACCCTCTACAATACTAACGGCAACAGTCTGGTGCAAACGGTGAGCCATGAAGACACGACCATAAATCAGGACGTTGGTTCGCGCCTGACCATTCCGTTACAGATGACGACCGATTTACAATCTTCGTTTTCCGGCGGCTTTGATTTTAAAAATTACAAACTGGGTAGCGGTCAGACTAACTTGTTCACGCTGACCAGTGCCGAGATTGACTATAATACGACCCCGGTCTCTACTAATATTGTTGTTTCCACGTTGCGTTCGCCGGTGCCCTTTACGGTTAAGACCATGGAGTATTTGCCTTTGGCCGCGCGTTACGATCTTAATTGGCGCGATGATTATGGCACCGCTTCCTTTGGCTTGGGATTAAGCGCTAATATGTGGTATCACAGCGTGGTTTCCAAAACCTCCAACAACACCAACGGCCAGCCGGTGACCACCGAGGTGGAGGGAAGATCCGCCTTGCAACTCATCACCGGCTCCAAGCGTTCCTCCGGTAACTGGGTGGTGTTGACCCCATCGTTTTTCCATGACTTTGCCTTTTACACGAATTGGACGACCTCCATCCGCGCCGAGGGCCAATGGTCTAGTGAACCTTTGATTAGTAACGAAGAATACAGTCTCGGCGGCGTCAAAAGTGTGCGCGGTTATCGCGAAGGCGAGGTTTCCGGCGACACGGGTTGGCATATCTCTTTGGAACAACAGACGCCGCCCCACGTCGTGGGCATCGCGTATGGCAAAACGCCGCTTACGGTTCGCGGCTTGGCTTATCTGGATTATGGTGCCGCCTATTTGATTGATCCCCAAGGCCGACCAGAGAGTGTGGATTTGTGTGGCACGGGTTTTGGGTTGCTATCCTCGCTCGGTTCCCACTGGCAAGCACGCCTGCTGGTCTCCTTTCCGTTGATCCGCACCAGCACCACGCCACGCTATGACCCTCATTTTAATTTTGCGCTGACGGCCCAGTTCTAAAGCTCATAAGTTATAAAATGCCCATGAAATAATCGTTGTGGTTCGCGAGCAAAAACAAGTCCGATTACAGGATAAAAATGTCCTTAAAAAAACCAACCAATTCCCCGTCGGCGTGTTAAACTATGCCGGTTTTTCTATCACCAGATTTATTATGAAAGCTTTTTCATTCCGTAATTTTAGTCAGAGGTCGTGGGTGGCGTTGCTTGTGCTGGCCGGGCTGGTTTGCCCGGGGCCGACCCAAGCCAATCCCGTCAACGGCACGGTGACCCAGGGTTCGGCGACCATTGGTTCTTCCGGTTCGCAACTGACCATCAATCAGTCATCCGCCAGCGCGTTCATCAACTGGCAGAGCTTCAATCTTGTTGCCGGCGAGACCACCACCTTTGTCCAGCCCTCGGCTTCCTCGGTGACGTGGAACTATATCAGCGATCCCAGCGCCTCCAGCATCAACGGGAATATTTCGGCTAATGGTTATGTGGTGTTGCAAAACCCCAATGGCTTTACCATCGGGGGTTCGGCGACCATCTCCGCTGGCGGCTTGCTCATGACCACGGCTTCCACTCCGACCTTTGACCTAGCCGCTGGTGGCTCGTGGACATTTAATACGCCGCCGCCGACCGCTAAGATTATCAACTACGGACAAATCAACATCACCGGTGGCGGCTCGGCGTTTTTGGTGGCCAGTGACATTGAGAATGACGGAACGATTTCGGCCCCGAGCGGGAAAATTGGTCTTTATGCCGGCCAGCAAGTCTTAGTTTCCACCTCACCCGACGGCCGTGGCTTAAGCGCAGAAGTCACCTTGCCTGTGGGTTCGGTGAATAATCAAGGCCAGTTGATTGCCGACGCCGGCAGCATTGCGGCCCAGGCCAAATTCGTCAACCAAAACGGACTGGTTCAGGCCAATTCCGTGCAAAACATCAACGGCGTGATTGAATTGGTCGCGAGCGACAGTCTGAATTTGGGCGCGAGCTCGGTCATTTCCGCCAGTGGTGATACAACGTCCGGCACGGTCAGCCCCGGCGGATTTGTTATTCTGAAATCCGACAACGCCTTTGCCGATACCCCAACCTCAATGCTGAATGTGACTGGTCAATCCGGCGGGCAAGATGGATTTATCGAGATTTTTGGAGCGGGCCTGACGGCCGGATCTATCCAGTCCAGCATCGGAAGTTATTACCAGATGTTGATCAATCCCTACGACATCACGCTTACCGCCGATACGACCGACACTTCATCGTCCAGTCCCAGTCTCAATGTAAATGAGCTTTCCGGCTATTCGCAAATTGATTTGCAAGCGTTGCATAACATTGAGCTGGGAACCCTGTGGAATCTGGGCAATTCCGGTTCAGCCGCAACCTTGAGCCTGACGGCGGGCAATAACCTCACGCTGGATGACGGCTCGGCTATCAAAGCTGGCAATAAATGGAACGTGAACCTGACGGCTGGCACCGAGCTTTCCAGCGGCACGCTGCCCGCTGCTGGCAGCGACGGGATATATCTTAACGGCAGTGCTTATGTTCAGACGCAGGATGGCAGCATGAATATCAACGCGGCGAATGAGGTCATCGTCCAAGGCGGAGCCATTCGGACGCAGAAAGGCGGTAGTATTGATGTCACTGCGAAATATGGGGACGTGAACTGTGGCAGCGATGTGTATGGATACATCTTTGGACAAAGATCGGCACCGTTTTACAAGGTCAATTCAGCCAAGTTGGGCGGCATCAGCACGGCGGCGGGCGGCAATGTCACTATCACCGCCGGTGGCGATGTCATCAGCTACCTGCCCGTTCAAAGCGACTATTATAATGCTCAATATGATGGAGGCACCGGAGCCTTTGGCTCGCAGTCGGGCAATGTCACCATCACTGCCGGCGGCAATGTGATTGGGCATTATGTGTTGGCCAACGGTGTTGGCACCATTACAGCGGGCGGAAACATTGGCGCGCCTTTGACCGATCCCAATCCTAAGGACGGTTTTGCCCTCAGCCTCATCAAAGGTGGCTGGAGTGTGTATGCTCCCAACGGCAGCATCTATGTGCAGGATATTCGCAATCCCAATGGAATCTTTGGCGAAGTCAGCGCCACCTCCACTGCCAATAATTATGCCGGTTACCACCTGTTTAATTACGCCCCATCTGACGCGGTGCTATTGGATGCAGGCGGTTCCGTCGAGATCACCGGCAATGACGCCCCCAATTCACCACCTTCCGCCGGCGGTCAAACCATTCCGATGTTATTTCCCTCGTCGCTTTCAGTCATCACCGGTTCCGGCGATTTTATACTGGACACTTCGGTCATCCTGTTTCCTTCGCCCAATCAAAATCTGAACCTGACAATCGGTGGAAATTTTCTTGGTCAATCTCAAGACAACAGTCCGATCAACTTGGAGATGTCGGGCAGCGCGGCCACCCGTTGGAATGGCAACGCAAACACATTTGGCCCCAGTGACCAGGCAGCCAACCCGACGGAAATGAACAATCCCGACACCGTTAATATCTCGGTTGCGGGGAACATGGATGACGTCAATCTTTACACTACCATGGTCACCCACGTTACCGTGGGCGGGAACATGAATAATTGCGGTTTTGTCGGGGAAAACCTCCATGCCAGCGACGTCACTTATATCAATGTGGCCGGCCGTATCTATAACAGCCCCATTTATTCCTTTGCGGGATTGAGCGCTCCCATTGTCAGTGCCAATTCCCAGCAGCCTGCGGCTTGGGATTCCGTTTTTACCTTGGCGGTAAATCCGGCCTTGGTCTCGGAATTGACCAGTTTTGATGCCACAAAAAACAATCCCATCATCGCTGCAAACGGTCTGGCGTATTACCTGAAAGAAGAAAACTATCTACTTTTCCCTAGCGACACGGGCCATGTTAACGAGCTTGGCAACAACCCTGGCTTTATTTATGACTCATCATCCCAACAACTGGGATTTAATGGCAATATGTCCAGCGTGTTGTCGGCCAGCCAGATTGCCGCCTTGGAGAGTGGCTCGATGACCGTCATTGTGGCTGATTCACAAGGTATCCCGATTCTGGATGCCAACGGCCACATTCAAGTGACGACTTACCATTTCGGTGGTGCCACGGCTATAGCCAGCTTGGATACGGAAAGTCAAAAATCAACGCTGACTCAGGGTCTGGGATTTTTGATTGGTGGGCCCGGTCAGTTCGATATCTCGGCGGCTTCCTTGGATCTGGGCTACTCTCCCGGAATTCTATCCTATGGTTATGGAGGTACTTATTCCAGTCTGGAGAGCGTGTGCGGAACAGTGGGTTCGGGAGGAGCCGCTATTAATGTAAATGTTGGCGGGGATATTAACCTGATCACCTCCGCCATTGCCTCAATGGATGGCGGGAACGTGACGGTCAATGCCGGGGGCACGATGAATTTAAGCCAAGGCACTTTTGATTTTCAAACCTCTGCTTGCTATGGCATTTACACTTCCGGCCATAGTGATGTCAGTGTCACCGCCGGTGGCGACATCAATGTCGGCAGCGGTTGCATTGCCACGTTTAATGGCGGCAATGTATTTGTGGAATCATTCAACGGCTCGGTCAATGCCGGCAGCGGTGCCAACAAAGCCTTATTGGTGGATGGGGCCTATCTTGATGCCAATGGGTTGCCGACGTTTGGTGAATTTGGTGATCTTACGGATCCGACGGCTCTGCAGGTCAACCCCGCACCTTATGGCAGCGGCATTCTGGCGGAATACCCCACCGCCACCTATCAGACCCCGGGTGGTAAAAGCCAACCCGGCAATATTACCATCCTGACCCCCAAGGGCAACATCACTTCCAGCCGTGGCGGTATCTCGCAATTTGCCTTGGATGGCAGCATTGCTGGCGGGCCAATCGTAACGCTCATTGCCGGGACTCCGGGCGTGGTAGCCACAACGGATCAAGGCAACATCACCTTGGGCGACGGCGGGGTCATTGGTGGCACCGTCAATTTAACCGCCCAAGGCAACATCAAAGGATTGATTGTTTCCCGGCAGAACGCCAATGTGCAGGCGCAGCAAAACATCGGCATCACTCTGCTTTCCGGCGGATCCGCTGATGTCGCTTCCGGCGGCACCACTTCGGGCACCATCGTGGGCATTGGCGGCGTGAGCGTCTCTGGCAGTGGCGGCGTGACCGCGTCCTTACTTGGTAATAATGTTTCCGTGGATGGCGGGGCGGCGCAAAGCACCTTGGGAACCGGTTCCGGCGCCACTGCCGCCACCCAGGCGGCGGCTCAACAAACGAGTCAGACCGATACGCAACAAGCCAGCAGTAGTCCGGAAGATGAAGATTCGAAGAAGAAGAAAAAACCCCAGACGCTGCACGTCAGTCGTGTTACGGTGCTCCTGTCTGCTTCCACTCCAGCGCATTAAGGGTTTGCCGCAGGTTTAACACCGCACATCGCTCGGATAAAAGTTACGAAGCCCTCGTGGAGAGATGGTGGCAAGGCGGATCCAATAATATGAAATCCTCTGTTTTGCCAGAACCATAAAATCCACGCTTACCTGACTGCAAAAACCTCATTCCTCGCAGTTTTTTCAGCAACTAGTTAAGTGACCTTTTTGCAACGAATTTCGTCAGTCCTTGGCGTGTCCACCGTATAAATCTGCAAGACTAATATAATAAGCATCTTACAGCAATGCGTTGTTGGTCATAAAACAGATTAAGGATGTCCTTGGACATGATGTTAATTTTCCTGCTGACTGGTAAAGTTAGTGCGCTTGAACCCGAACTGGTGATGGCAAGAAACAAGAACGACCTTAAATCAATCAATTAAAAATATGAATAAAATGTATAAAGCCGCAATCTTGGCCGCCCTCGGGCTGGTCAGTGTTACGGCGGCGCAGGCGCAAGTCAGCTATAATGGCGACTTGCTGGTGGGCTTCACCACTGGCAGCGGCACCGATCTGGTCTATGACCTCGGCTCGGAAGCGAATGTTCTGAACGGCACCCAAACCAGTTGGACTTTGACCGATGCACTTACGGTAGCAGGTCTCGATAGCAGCCTCGCCAGCGCCCAGTGGGGCGTCGTCGGCACCGGCACCAGCGTTAATCACAACCCAAACATCTGGCTCACCTCCGCCAATGGAGTTGGCACAATTAACTCTGGCACTTTCGGAAGCGTTAGGTCAGCAGTTGGATCGCTTATGGCCAACGATTTCACCGCTAACGGTTTGGGAACCTATGCGACGCCAAGCTTTGGGGTTAGCTATAGCTGGTATTCGCAGACAGCCCAGACAGTTCAGGGCGGCCTTTCGGGGACTGCCTTTGCGAGTGAAGAAAATCTCAATCCCAACATGACGGGATTTGGTTCAATTTCCTTCTATGACCAGAACACCTCTACAGTATCTGTGAGTGAACTTGGTGCTTTTACCTTAAGTCAAAATAACGGCATTGATACATTATCTTTTACCCCGACTGCAACCCCGGAGCCGAGCACCAATGCTCTGATCGCGTTGGGTGGTGGCGCTCTGATGCTGATTGGTCGTAATAAATTTGGTCGCAAACATTCCTAAAAAAAACCCGATAACAACAATAAACACGCAAATAAATCAAAACTAATATTCATATGAAATTCAACAAAACAATTCTGGCCGCCGCCCTCTGTTTGGGCGTGGCAGGAGCCAGCAACGCGAGCGATGTCTACCTGTCCGGTTCAACCGCTATGCGTGGCAACGTGTATAATGCGCTGTCGGTGGCTGGCCCCACCAACGTATTTAGCAGCATTACCTCAATCACAACCTGGGGCAACGTCAAGGCCAGCTCAGCCAATTACATGGATTTTGTTGGTGTCCTCAATGGCAATGTTGGTCAAACCACGATTCATTGCAGTTGGTCCGGTTCTGAAGCCGGCATTGCCAATGTCGCCAACTCCTATGGCACCTTCGCGAAAGCCTTGTATTCTACTAGCGCGGAAGGCACTGGCTTAACAAATAATGCTCCCGCTACTACGGCTCATGTGACGGACTTGGCTATGGCGGACAACGACCAAAAGTATTCCCGAACCCTCACTCCGCCTTTGACAGGCACGAACGTGGCCATCATCACCTTCGAATGGCTTCGTAATCCTGGTTGGTTCACCGGCACCAATGTCACGGATGCCCAAATTCAATCGGCATTGGGGGGGATATGCAAGCTCGCCGTGTTCAGCGGCAATGCGGCCGACACAAACACCTATGTTTATGTCTCCGGTCGCGGCAACGACTCTGGCACCCGTGTAAATGCCTTTGGTAATACCGGATTCGGTATTTTTAACGCTCCGTTTCAAATTGAGTTGGGTGCCGGCCAAATGGTTCCGGCTTCGGATGGTGGCTATGCTGAAGATTGGGGTTTCGCCAGTGGCGGCACCTTGGCCGGCACTTTGGGCAATTACTACACTACCAATAGCCCCGATTTAGCAAACTATTACGATAAAGATGGAAATTATATTACTAACACCGCTGGTTTCTCGGTGATTGCCTATCTGGGATACAATGATGCGCAGACTGCTCTTGGTCTAAATCCGCCTGCCGTCCTGTGCAGCTTCAATGGTGTTCCCATCAGTGCCAACAACATTGCGGAAGGCACCTACACGTTCTGGGGCAATGAATATATCTATAAGAATGGTTCTAGCTCGGATACTGACGTTCCCAAGGTTTACAACTTGCTGCAGACCACCATTCCCTTGACCTGTTATCCCAACACGTTCAACGGAACTGCGGCTTCCCTCAACGGTATTGCCAAGTCGTTTATGCACTGCACTCGTAGCGGTCCACTCACTGCCCCGGGCCACAACTAATTCTCCATTAGTTCCTCCGATTCGGAGCCGGCGTGGACAAGAGTTCACGCCGGCTTTTTGGCATGAAGGCACTATTTTGGCACCCCCTATAAGAAAATACCCTGCCAGACCCTGCCATTTCTGTTTTTGGATTGATTGCTAATGCTGCATAGCTGGTGCTTCCGCTGACGGGATTGACAAAGGTAGAATATAAAACAAATGAAATCTGGACTGATAATTTTAACAACTTTTAACCTGATTTTGACAGTCTGCCTAGTTTTCTTTTTGACGCGTAAAAATCAGGAAACCTACATTTCGGCATTGCCAGTCAAGAGAGCGGACCCACAGGCAACCGTCCTATTTTCGGACGTGCCGACGGTGCGACCGGTGGAACTGAAGCCGTTTCGTTGGAGCCAGCTTAAATCATCCGATTACCGCACTTATGTTCAAAATCTTCGGAACAGCGGTTGTCCCGAAGCGACCGTGCGTGCCATTGTCACGGCTGATGTGGATGCCGTTTACCGGCATGACCGTGAGGAGATAGAACTAAAACTGGCTGATTTGATCAACGGCTCTTTGGCTATCCAGTTAAAATCATATGACGAACAGCAAAGCTTAAAGGCTAGGCTGCAAAAAATGCCGGCTGATGAAAGTTCGGAAATAGCTTATCTACTGGGATCAACCGCCGCACTGTCCAAAACGGCTACGGATGCCAACACGACATCAGCGGCAACGCGAGTGAACACGAATACTGTCACTGCCTTGCCACCAACAGCGATGGCGACAGATGTCGCCACCATTTCATCACAAATACAGGCAGACACAGATGCTGCCACGACGTCATCATTAACACAACCGGCCACAGATGCTTCCCAAATGAATGTCGCCTCTACACCATCGTCATTGCTTAACTACCATATCGGGGGAAAAGTTGTTCCGCTTGTTTATCCTGTCGTTTTTCAAAAAGCTGACCCAACTTCATTGCAGTTAAACGTTGATCAGATCCAAGCCATTCAAAATCTCCAGCAAAGTTTTGTGGATCAGATTGGCGGCCCGAACCAGAATCCCAACGACCCGGCCTACCGCTTGCGCTGGCAGCAGTCCCAGATTGAAACTGACAATGAGCTGCGTTTTATTTTGGGTTGGGGTGGTTTCTCAAGTTACCAGATGTTGGCGCAGCAAGGAAACGCTGATAGCACAACGACAGGAACCCCTTAATAAGGGCTACGAGTAGTTGTTATAATGGATAAATATCTAATCCAAAGCAACAAACAGGTTACGAAATCGAGCTGTAAGTTACAAATGATTGCCAATCCATGACCAGCCTGTAGCCTCGGATGGTTTTATAGTGATAAATAGCTTATCAATAAATAGATAGTGATTTCTTGGCTTGTGTCTTAAAACAAATGCTTCATGTCTTAAAACAGGTAGAGCAATGGCGCGTTAGTGATTATTTTACACCTTTCCTAAATAGGAAAGAGTCTCCCAATTAAATTATTATTTATGAATCAAATCGGAACTATGAAAAAGATATTTAAAACAGTGTTGCTGGCTACCTTCGGTATAGGCAGTGTTACTGTTGCGATGGCGAATGTCACATCCTATAATGGCGATCTGATGATTGGATTCACCAAAGGTAGTGGCACCGATCTGGTTTACGACCTAGGTTCGGTGAGTTCCATTACCAATGGTCAAACGTGGCCTCTGGCCTCGGTGCTCACAACTGCGGGTCTCTATACCAGTCTGACTACCTTGGATTGGGGGGTGGTTGGAAGCGGCACCGCCATCAACCACAATCCAAATGTTTGGCTCACTAGTCCTGTAGACCCAGGCACGATCAACTCTGGCACATTTGGACTCGTTAGGTCGGCAGTTACATCACTTATGAGTCAGGGTGATTTTACTGCGGCAGGCTATGGAAATTATGCAACGCCCGACTATGGTCTTTCTTATAGTTGGTATTCACAAGCGGTTCAGACAATTCAAAGCGGCGCTTCTGGGACAGCCTTCTCGCAAGTAGAGAATTACTATTCCTATACGAACGCCCCCGGTTCAGTGCCCTTCTACGTTCAGAATTCAAGCACTGTGACTGACCAACGACTGGGCACCTTTACCTTAAGCTCCACTGGCGTGTTGACCTATAATACGCTCTCGGTATCAGTCAGCACCAATGCCTATCTAACCTCGCTGGTGTTGAATCCGGTGGGGCTGACCTCGACCTTTGTGTCCAACACCTTTAGTTATCTGGCCACCAATGCCTACGGCACGCCCACGGTAACGGTGGTGAACGCCGACCTGACGGCAACCAACAAACTCATCTACGGTGGGACTACCAACCTGCTGACTTCGGGTGTGGCCAGCTCCGGTTTGGCCCTGACTTTGGGCGTTACTAATGTCGTCAAAGTTCAGGTGACGGCGCAGGACGGCGTGACGGTGAACACTTATCAGGTTAATGTGATCGAGCTGCCGAACCTGGCGACCGCGCCTAAAATGACGAACAGTGTCAATTCTGGGAAGTTGTTTTTGAGCTGGCCGGCTGACCGGTTAGGTTTCCGGTTGTTGGTGCAGACCAACAATCTGGCCAAGGGCATCAGCAGCAATACCAATGACTGGGCAACCGTTCCGGGATCGACAGCCACGTTCACCACGAATTTTCCAATCGTGAGCACTAATAACGGATTTTATCGTCTGGTTTATCCATAAGCCAGATTGGAATCTGGAACGCGCAAGCTAATTCAATCAAACCCCGGCAAACTTGGATTTGCCGGGGTTTGATTTATTCCAGGGCTGCACTAAGGGCTACACTAGGTCGTTGTCGGCCATAAAGCTCGATGGGCCATAAGACAACTAATCTGGCGAGCTAAGCCACCAAGCCTGTTATGAGTTTGATCGGGTTTGGATGCGGTTTCCCTAAAGTCACCTATTTGTAACGCCGCCGACATGGTTTCGTAGCTTTGGATAAGCAGCATAATCGCCCATGCAAAAATATGAAAGAAGTCACCCAGCGTTTTGGCTGACCAGTTTGTTCCTGATCCCGGCGATTTTGTGGGCCAACCAAGCTGCCGCTGCCGAGCCGGCGGACTCCAGCGACTTGCTATTGAATTTGTTCATTGAAAAGGGCTATGTCAGCAAGGCAGAAGCGGAGAAGGTCAAGGCCGAAGCCGAAAAACGCCGGGCTGAACTGGAGCAATACAAGGCCGAAGCCCAGCAATTCAAGGATGAGACAGAACAACTGAAAGCGGATGTGGCCCAGTTAAAAGCCGGGGCGGAATTCAACCAGACCAACCTCACCGCCAGTTCCCCGCCGTTGTCTAAATGGAAAATCAGCAGCGGCACCAAATCGGTAGAACTGTTTGGCGACGTTCGGCTCCGTTATGAGTCGCGTTCCGTTCAAGACCGTAAAAATGATGCCGTCAATTTCGATCGCGCGCGTTACGCGTTGCGGCTTGGTTTGCGGGGTGAGGTCTTCGATGATGCTTATTACGGGTTTCGGCTGGAGTCCTCTGCCAATCCGCGTTCTTCTTGGAATACCTTTGGCACGCCCACCGGTTCCAGCGCGTCGACCTATCCCGCGCCATTCACTAAAAATAATGCCAGCATTAATATCGGTCAGGCGTATATCGGCTGGCGACCCGATAATTGGGTGGATTTGACCTTGGGTAAAATGCCCAATCCGCTTTATACCTCCACGCTGGTTTGGAGTCCGAGCATAAATCCCGAAGGCGCCGCCGAAACCTTCAAGCATACGGTTGGCGAAGCGGATTTCGCTTTGACTCTGGGGCAGTTCATTTATCAGGGGACCAATCCCAACGAGAGCTCTGCCGGCTATCTTTCACCAACGGCTAATTCTTCTAGCCAGCCATTCCTTTTGGCGCTTCAAGGTGGCATGGATTATCACCTAACCCAGAAAGTTGCCTTCAAAGTAGCCCCGGTCTTGTATTATTACACCACTTATCATAACGGCAAAACCCCGCCTAATAACGGAGGCCTGTATAGCCCGGACTTTTCGGGAACCTATGTGGGACAAGGTTCAACGGTGGGCGTCAATGGCGTGCCGGCGTCCTATAACTTGGCGGGCAGCACCCCCGGTTTTGACGGGTATTATGCTAACCAAACCGGCATTAATGACTTGTTAGTCTTGGATATCCCTTTTGAATTCAAAGTGAACCTGTCGAAGGTTAGTCTGCGTTTGTATGGGGATTACGCGCAAAATCTGGAGGGTAAAGACCGGGCCACCGCCGCCTACAACGCGGCTCACTCTTATTATTTCTCTCCCAGTGGGCCGGGCGCGGGCGAAATTGAACAGATTTCAAGTCCACAGACGCATGACATCCGGGCTTATCAAATTGGCCTGGGCATTGGCAGCACTAACCTAATCTACGGCCCATCGCAGGGATTGGTCTATGGCAACAGTTCCAAAAAGAATGCCTGGGAAGTCCGGGCCTATTGGCAGCATATCGAACAATACGCCTTGGATCCTAACCTGATTGACGCGGACTTTATGAATGGCAACGAGAACTTGCAGGGCTTTTATGCCGCCGTGGCCTATGGTTTGTTTGACAATGTGATTGCCACGGCCCGCTATGGTTACGCCAGCCGCATCAATAATAAGTTGGGCACCGGCGGTAGCAGCCCGGACTTGCCGCAGATGAATCCCATCAAAGCCTATAGTCTGTTCCAAGTGGAATTAGGGGTTCGGTTTTAACCGGCTTCGACCAAGCTATTGCCGATTAGTGGCCGCGAGCCAGTCATAGAGCGCTGGTGGACTATCGTCTGTAGTCTTACTTGTTTCTAAATCGTGACGCGCTAGAAACCTAAAAGACACAATGCGCGGCTAAACTTTTATTTAAGTAGATGTCAATCGAGCAACATTTGGTTCTGCAACAATTCACCCTGCCGGCGTCGGAGGAGTGGATGCCAAATAGCTTGTGGTGGACGGCGGTGCGGATTGCGGACGGCTATGGCTACTATTTCCAGCGCAGCGTCGCCCGTGAAATCAAGACGGGCGATGCCATCATCGCCGGCCCCAACGCCGGTGTGACCTTGCGCGCCAGCCGGCTGTGCGAACTGAAACTGGATTTTTTCCTAGTTATCCCGCAACACCTCAACGGCCTGATTACGGTTGCAGAATTGCAGCAGTTGGAACGTCTCTCCCAAGCCGCCACAGCGTGGTTCATCCACTATGCCGCCGACGAAGTGTTTGCCCAAAAATTTGCCCGGCTGGCGGCCCGGCCGCAACGGGAAAGCCTGTCTGCCCGTTCGGCCTTGTTGCAGTTATGGGCCTCCAGCGTTGGCCCCCTGTTTCCGGCTTTGAGCGATCCGCTGGCCAGCCGAAACAAACTGGTGGAGCGTTTTCGGGAGTTGATCGGCAAGATGTCCGAGCTGGAAATGGCCACGCAAACATTGGCGGAACTGGCGGCGAAGCTCGAATGTAGCGAACGTCATTTTAGTCGTTTGTTTCGTCGGGAATTTGGGGTGACGTTGCGCACACGCCAGACGGAATGGCGACTTCAGCGCGCGTGCGAATTGTTGGCCGATGGGCGAGCCAAAGTGAGCAGTGTGGCCTACGGTAGCGGCTACCGGCACATCGGCCTGTTCAATGTCATGTTCAAAAAACGTTTTGGTATGTCGCCCAAGGCCTGGCGTCAACAAAACTATTCCACCGCATCCGGTGACAATGTAACC
>Ga0208507_1001198_pt1 | contig 14830 bp, 13 predicted proteins | sample CryBogCBH12Aug01_FD_184626 | JGI IMG/M metagenome (GOLD analysis project Ga0208507, IMG submission 184626) | Freshwater microbial communities from Crystal Bog, Wisconsin, USA - CBH12Aug09.1 (SPAdes) (version 2) | ecosystem: Environmental > Aquatic > Freshwater > Lake | place: Crystal Bog... | reverse complement strand
AATGGGGGCAGAAGGTATGATCACCATCAGCTACCAAGGGCGGATCGAAAAGATCAATTTTATTGATGAATCCACCTTAACCAATACCTTGTTACAATTGGCCCATGCCAAGCAGCGCTGGATAACCTGCTTGACAGGCCATGGCGAACGCTCAGCTGCAGACAGCGGCAATTTCAATTTAAGTGCCTTCAGTAAAGAATTGTCCCGCCGCAACATCCAAGTACTGACTGTCAATTTGGCGACTATGCATGGCATTCCCGACAACTCATCATTATTAGTGATTGCCGCCCCGTCTGTGTCTTTAATGGCGGGCGAAAAAGCACTTATTAAGGCGTATATCGAACACGGCGGCAATTTGTTGCTATTGACCGATCCCGGCAATACCGCAATGGCTGACATAATGGGCTTAGTAGGGATTAAGCAATACCGTGGCACATTGGTGGACAACAATTACGCCCTGTATGGCGTGACCGATCCAAGTTTTATTATTGCCACGGAATATGTCGGGCATCCTATTACTCAAGATTTTAGAACTATCACGCTTTATCCCAAAGCAGCGGCATTGGCGATTGCCACCCCTTCCCCGTTTACAGCCAACGGCATTTTTTTCAGCACCGCAAAATCATGGACTGAAGTGGGTGAAATCAAAGGCAAAATAGGCTTTGACTATGAGAACGGCGAACAACAAGGCCCTTTGCCGTTTGCTTACGCATTGACCCGCACTGTGGGCAGCAAGCAGCAGCGCATCTTAGTGGTAGGGGACGGCGATTTTCTTGCCAATGCCTATTTGGGTAATGTGGGCAATTTGGATATGGGTTTTAGAATGGTCAATTGGTTAATTCATGATGACCAATTTATCGGTATCCCCGCCAAAACCAGCACCGATAAAAGCCTGCAACTAAGTGGGCTGGCTTTGGGGGCAATGGCTTTTGGCTTTTTAATTATTATGCCGGTGCTATTGTTCGGCGCAGGTTTGTGGATATGGTTTTGCCGTAGGCGGCACTAAACATCATCCAATCCGACAAGCTTTAAAGCCGCCGCATAAAGCTTCAGGTCATATTCATTGAGCTGGCTTAGTTTTTTTTCAACTTCATCGGGTATACCCGTATCGGTGCAGGTTAGTTTTGGCAATCTTTCGGGAAACAGCGAACGGTCCAAATCGAGCTGTTGGCATAGGCGATCCAAACTCAGTTCAGGCTGTTCTTCTATACCGATAAACATAAAATGCTCGGTCAAATTAGCGATCGCTTGATTAAGCATAGCCTCGTTGCATTGACCAAACGGGGCATCAATACCTGAAATGCGCCGCACATAACAATTATCAAGCAATATATGCCCTGCCGCCAGGATGTCATTGATGTCATCAGACTGTCCGTGCAGCGCCGCATTGTCTGCAAATTGGCAAGCATGGCGGTAACAACGCTGCAATGGGGCCGCAAGCCAAACCAGATAATGGGCTTGCTCACGTTTTAACAGGTTATGGCAACCAAAGAAATAATTACCATACAGTAATTTTCTTTGCAAATAAATCGGGCTAAAATTAACAGCATTGTGCAGACCCGCACCGTTCATCGCCGGAAAAACTAATAGGCATTTACCCAAGGCCGCCTGTTGCACATAGTGCCTAAGCGTACTATGGACAGTCCATGGTATGTCCAAAAATATCCTTTGTCTAGTAGGCATGGCATTTGCCAGCACTTTAGGCAATTTATCTTCTATAAATTGATAAAAAGAAATTTTATCTATTGAATAACTGGTGAAACCCAATTCATCGCTGGATTGGAATGATGGCAATGCCATGTGTTTGTCTGGCCTATCGTCCAAGTGCTGGTCTTGGACATAGTGTTGGGGCAATAAATAAACATGGTTATTGGGATGGATTTGCAATTCTTTTTTTATCGACAAGGCGGCCAATTTGTTGCTGGCATGGCAAAACCCCGGCTTCCCTAATAGACGCGACACATGCAATGAACCCGATGAAAAGTTGGTGATGAAAAAATCAATTTTATTGCCGACATACAGCTTGGTATCAGTGGTTTTGCCAACAACAGAATAGCTTTTGATGGCGGGGTTTAGCCGATTAATAATTTTATCAACGATAAAGTGATCTTTTCTGGCTTCTATTTTTGATCGGATGGAGGGCGTCAGGGGCAGCGTCCAGCCATCGAACACCACGCCTAGCTTAGGATATTTACCATTGAGTTGGTTCAATATATGGGCGTAGCCTTCAACCTGTTCCAACCAGCAACGTTTTTGTCCTTCCACGCCTATCCAAACCAAAGGGTAGCAGGATGCAAGTTGACCGGCCAATTGCACCGCTTCTGCACTAGGGGCGGACATGATTTTATCCACTAAAAAAGTATCGGCCATTTCGTACCGGTATTTATTTTGCGACAACGGCCGGTGCAAACCGATATGAACCGCAAACCGATTGTTTTTTAATGTTTGTTTGTCAATTTCTTTACTGTCCAACACAACATAGCCAGGTGTTTGCAAAATACCGCCCAAGTCCAAATAATCATGGTTGGTACGTGCCACTATCCGTGGTATTTGCCGGTATATTAAGTTGTTACGGTATATTTCCAGCAGAATAGGCCATATGTCATAGTAGAAGTGGCCCGGTCTGACATGCGATACAATAATGCCATAAAACAGATTGGCGGAACTGGCATAGACGATATTTTTTGCAAAATCCGTAAGTAGTTTTTGCTGCAATTGCCTGATATGACGACTTTGTAAGTAACCGAAACCGATAACAATATTTTCCAGTGGAAAATAAATGCCGTCTGCCGAGGAAATGCGCTGCATTAAGAAAAAAGAGCTATTGCCATCGGTAAACCGCAGACAATTCAGCCCCATACCGACCTCATAACTTTCATGGCAATAGGCCAATTCACCTGAAAAGGGACTAGGCAGGCTGAGTTGGTTATGAATGGCTTTTTCGGCCAAATCCATGGCCAGATTTTCAGACGAACAACGGGCAATCAGCCGTTTAATATAAGGGGCATAGGCCACTAAGGCAGGATGCTTAATGGCTTCCATGGGAGCCAACAGGGCTGGCATGGCCGGAAAAACCGGCTGCCTATGCAAGGCAATGAAAGAATGGAAAAAATATTTTCTAACCGAGTTGATATGTAGTGATTTTATTTTTTTATGTTGGTTAGTAAAAAAATAATAAAGCGCTTCCGCCACACAATCTTTCAACCCCTCGCCTTTATTATCAAATAATTGCAAATAGCTGGCTTGGGCTGGAAAAACGGTTCGTTTAAACACTTCCAACGGGGCACTGGCTTCGGTTAAATAGGCCGCGCCAAGGTCACTACTGGTCGGCATAAAATGATGAAGGGGTATGTGGCTTAACCAAGCAAGCCTTTGGCAATATCCTTTTTAATGTCTTCGATATTTTCTAGCCCCACCGATATCCGTATCAAGCCGTCTTTAATACCCGCCATTTGTCGGGCTTCCGACGATAATCTACCGTGTGTGGTAGTGGCAGGATGGGTGATGGTGGTCTTGCTGTCCCCCAAGTTGGCAGTGATGGAGATCATTTCTGTCGCATCAATTAACCGCCAAGCGGATTCCTTGCCACCAGCCAACTCAAAACTGACAATGCCGCCAAAGTGGCTTTGCTGGCGTTTCGCCAGCTCATGTTGTTCATGAGAACCCAACCCAGGATAGTGGACTTTGGCAACGTTGTTTTGCTGCTCCAACCATTGGGCCAAGGCAAACGCATTGTCGCAGTGCGCTTTCATGCGGATAGCCAAGGTTTCCAAGCCTGATAAAAATATCCAAGCGTTAAAAGGGCTTAGGGTGGCACCACCAGTACGCAAATAAGGGTATATATGCTGTTCTATAATATCATTACTGGCCACTACCGCTCCGCCCAAGCAACGGCCTTGACCGTCAATGTATTTGGTGGCGGAATGGACGACGATATCAGCACCTAAGTCGAGCGGCTTTTGCAAAATAGGTGTGCAAAAACAATTGTCCACTATCAACAAGCAACCGTGCGCATGGGCAATATCAGCCAATACCTTAATATCGGCAATTTCGGTCAGCGGGTTGGAGGGTGTTTCCAGAAACAAAAAGCGGGTGTTCGGTTTAATGGCGGCCTGCCAAGCCGCTACGTCAATCAAATCGACAAAATCTGTTGTTACGCCGAATTTCCCCAAGTAGTTTTGGAACAGCAATACGGTGTTGCCAAACACCCCCCGCGAGCAAAGCACATGATCGCCGGCCTTCAGCAAGCCTATGGCCACTGCCATAATGGCTGCCATGCCAGAGGCAAAGGCCAAACAGCGTTCACCCTGCTCCATCATCGCTAGGCGTTGCTGAAAAGCATCGACAGTTGGATTGGTGAATCGGGAATAGATATTGCCCGGAATTTTCCCGGTAAATCGCAGGGCAGCTTCTTCCGCACTGTTAAATACATAGCTGGAGGTGGTGAAGATAGGCACACTATGTTCGCCCTCTTGGGTGCGTCGATGCCCTGCCCTGATCGCTTGGGTTTCCGGTAAATAAGTGTTCCAATCAGTGTCTGTCATGTTATTGCTCATAATGGCGTGTCAAATGCTTAAGTGTTGCCGGATGAATCCAAAGGTAATGGCAACTATCTCGCTAAAATCAATCGCAGTTTTGCATTTCAATGATAAAGCTTTCCGAATTGCGGGTATTTTGCGCGCTATCGTTGCGCAATGCTTCTATCCGCTCAAGATAATCGGCGTCCACATCACCTGTTATGTAGTGTTGGCTGAAGCATGAGGTGTCAAAATGGCGTATCTCGGGGTTGCCCTTACCCACCGCTGCAATTAAATCGTCCAAGTCTTGGTAGATCAACCGGTCGGCGCCAATCGCAGTGCAGACTTCTTGTTCAGTGCGGTCATGGGCAATCAATTCGTTGGCAGCAGGCATGTCGATGCCATATACATTAGGGTAACGCACTGGCGGTGCGGCGGAAGCGAAGTAGACTTTTTTGGCCCCCTTATCCCGTGCCATTTGTATAATTTGTTCAGATGTTGTGCCTCTAACTACAGAATCATCAACTAACAGCACATTTTTACCTTCAAATTCCAGACCAATGGCATTGAGTTTTTGACGCACTGATTTTTCGCGCATTTTTTGCCCAGGCATAATGAAAGTACGCCCTATGTAGCGGTTTTTCATAAAGCCTTCACGAAATTTCACGCCGAGGATATTAGCCATTTGCAACGCGGCGGTGCGGCTGGTGTCGGGTATCGGGATAACCACGTCAATATCATGGTCAGGCCATATCCTGAGCACCTTTTCTGCTAGCTTTGTGCCCATACGAAGGCGAGCTTTGTAAACCGATATATTGTCGATGATGGAGTCTGGACGGGCAAAATACACGTATTCGAAAATGCATGGGCAAAGGTCTGGGCTATCGCTACATTGCTGGCTATGCAACACCCCGGATTCTTCGATAAATATGGCTTCCCCCGGCGCGATGTCACGGATAAGATTGAATCCCAAAACATCTAAAGCAACGCTTTCTGAAGCAATCATGAATTCAGGACCCTCTTTGCTGTCGCGTTGCCCGAACACCACGGGCCGGATGCCGTGCGGATCGCGGAAACCCAATATTCCAAAACCAGCAATCATCACCACCACTGCATAAGCACCCCGACAACGCCGATGCACCCCTTTGACCGCTTCAAAAACATCATCGACACTTAAATGCAGCTTGCCCAAACTTTGCAGTTCGTGGGCAAAGACGTTCAATAACACCTCTGAGTCAGAATCAGTATTGATGTGGCGCAAATCTTGAATAAACAGTGCTTCTTTAAGTTCTTCAGTATTCGTTAAATTGCCATTGTGCGCCAAGGTCAACCCAAAAGGCGAGTTTACATAAAAAGGTTGCGCTTCTGCCGAACTGGTGCAGCCAGCAGTTGGGTAACGCACATGGGCAATACCCATGTTGCCGCGCAGCTTCATCATTTGTGCATTGGTGAACACATCACGGGTCAGCCCAGTATCCTTGCGTAAATGCAGGCGTCCGTTTTCACAAGTGACAATGCCAGCCGCATCTTGTCCTCTATGCTGCAAGACGGTCAGTGCATCGTAGAGTTCTTGGTTGACTGTCTGATGGGAAACAATAGCAGCTATACCGCACATCGGTTAATTGACCTGTTAATGATAGTTGTTAACGAAAATGGGCAACAATGCCAATTCAGAAGGAAAATAGTGATAATAGTAGCTTACAAAAGAGGCAGCCGTTTGCCGGGCACCCAGGCGACAACGTCGGAAAGCTTGGACAAGCTGATGGGAAACAACCTTAAATTAGCGGGCATAACACCTTGGTACACCAGTAACAACTGCTATCCTAGCGGCTAAACCGGACTGTTTTGAGATGCCAAGTATCCCTACATAACCAAGGGATCACTCTGAAAAAACTCTTTGTCCAACAGAAACAACAGCAACCACGCGGCATTCAGCTAAGCTGTAATCACTCCGGTAAAAGCATATTTTGAACGTTTAACTGATCCAATTTTTGTTTCAAGAGCAATGCCTGTTTTTTATCAAGATGTTCGCCCACTTTAAGCCGATATAATGAGTTTTTGTTTTCCATTGCCACCGGGAGGCTTTGATTTTTTAATGTTTCCAGCAGTGCCAAAGCATTTTCTTTTTTACTGAAGCTGCCCGCCTGAATATACCAACGCGAAGAGCCAGAAGCTATCTTGGTTTTCGTGGCAGGAGGTTTTTCCAATGCGGCATCTTTCGCCGCGTAATTCTCGGCGGGGAATGCTTTTGACTTGGCCTTCAGCTGATCGCCGTGTTTTTTCGCGCCCGCCTCGGCACTGTTGCCCAATTTGTCGTTAGTCGTATTTCTTTTCTGGTCTGAGTGTTGCGACATGAAGGGGTCTGCAGTGTCAAATGGATCCGTTTCATCAACTACCCCTGTGTCAAGTGCCGCCTTGCTGGTGTTTTCATCGTCGCGCACACGCCGATCAAGCCTATCGCCTGAACTGGGTAATGGCTCAGTTTGAAGCCCCTTATCAAGCCTTGACAGCTGGTTCTGATCAGCTAAATAAGGGGTCACCACATCATCTGATTTGTCTGGCAGGGAATCGTTAACTTCCACTACGTTGGCTGGGTTATTAGGTATGGGCAATTGGCTGACCATTTGCCCGCTGTTATCGATGGGGTCATCAAATAACATTGGGATAAAAATGGCCGCCAATGCCGTTATCACTACGGCTGCCACTACTTGTTGGCTAAGTTCTTGATTCATTTTAACAAACCACCTTGTTCGAAATCACTCAAACATTCAGATATGAGAAAGAAAGAGCCGAAAACCAACAGAAGCTCCCCAAGCTGCGCCCGTCTTTTTGCCGCCCGAAACGCATCGGCAAAACCATCGAAGCCAAAGAATACCTTTAGCGTAGCGGTTTGTAAAAAAATATCACGCATGGCCTGTTCGGACACCGCCCTTGGATTATTAAGCGGAACAAAATACCAGTCTTCAACGAGTGGATTAATAGTTTCCACAACACCTGCAATATCCTTGTCCTTCATCATCGAAAAAATAGCGTGTATTTTTCGGTTTTGAAAATGGCTTTTTAAGTGTTCCGCCAAAGTGGCCACTGCCTCGGGGTTGTGTCCGACATCCACCAAAACGGCAACATCACCCTCAAACAATTGAAAGCGCCCTGCCAATGAGGTGTGTGCCAAGCCTTGTTTAATGGCACTGATAGTGACTGGCAACCGGGCTTGTAATTGATCTATAGCCGTCAACACACTTGCTGCATTGCGGTATTGATGCCGACCTGACAATGCGGGGGACGGTAAGCCCATAACACTATGCCCTTGGCAATGCCATTGCCAGCCTTGGTCATTTTGACTGTAGCTAAAATCCTTATCTATAAAAAAGGCTCTTGCCTGAGTCTCTGCGACACAATCGATAATAGATTGTGGCGGATCAGGCTCACCAATTATGGCTGGTATATGGCTTCTAAATATGCCGGATTTTTCCCTGCCAATTGAGTCGCGGTTAGTGCCTAGCCAGTTGACATGGTCAATGCCTATGCTGGAAATAATGGCGACATCGGCATCGACAATATTGACCGCATCCAAACGGCCCCCCAAACCAACTTCCAGTATTTGGATATCCAAAGCAGCCCGGTTGAAGATATCCAAGGCCGCCAAAGTGCCAAATTCAAAATAGCTTAATGAAATCTCGCCGCGTACCGACTCAATACGCTCAAAAGCTTCGCAGATCATTTCATCCGTGACAAGCTGACCGTTAATTTTTATCCGCTCGTTGTATCTAAGGATATGCGGTGATGTATATGCGCCTACGCGGTAGCCTTGTTGGCAATAGATTGACTCCAAATAGGCTACACATGAGCCTTTTCCATTAGTGCCGGCGACAGTGATGGTCACCGGTTTACTGTGGCATGGATTAAGAGCCGAATAAACGCTTTCGACCCTATCCAATCCCAAATCAATGGCCAACGGGTGCAAAGTCTCTTGCCAACTCAGCCAGCCTTGTATTGAGTCAAAATGCATCGTTTAGTTGGACACCAACAATTCTTCACCTACCGTCTCGACCGCTTCTTGAATTGTAACAACCACCGCTGGTTTATTGGCTGAGGTCATCATGGCCAGTATTTCGGCGATCTTATCACGCATGTCGCGCCGGTCAATAATCATGTCAATAGCCCCATGTTCCTGCAAGAACTCACTGCGTTGGAAGCCTTCCGGCAATTTTTCACGCACCGTTTGTTCTATCACGCGTGGGCCGGCAAAGCCTATCAGCGCATTGGGTTCGGCAACATTAATATCGCCCAGCATAGCCAAACTGGCAGATACGCCACCCATGGTCGGATCAGTCATAATGGAAATGAACGGGATGCCGTTATCGGACAGCTTGGTCAGTGCCGCACTGGTTTTGGCCATTTGGAACAATGAAAACAAGGATTCTTGCATTCTGGCACCACCGCTGGCACTAAATACCAGATACGGAACACCCAACTCCAAGCTTTTATTGACACCGCGCACAAAACGTTCACCCACAACCGAACCCATCGACCCGCCCATAAAATTGAAATCAAATGCCGCAACCACCACATCTTGGCCTTTCAATTGGCCTTTCATGACCACTAAGGCATCAGTTTCTTTGGTTTGCTTTTGTGCCGCTGCCAACCTGTCCTTATATTTTTTTATGTCTTTGAATTTCAGAGGGTCAACAGGCCTGATATTTTTGCCTATTTCTGTACGCGTACCCTCGTCCAAGAACATATCAAGCCTTGCCCGGGCTGAAATGCGCATGTGGTGGCTGCATTTAGGGCAAACACTGTAATTCTTTTCCAGCTCGGAATTATACAAAATGGCATTGCATTGGCTGCACTTGCTCCACAAGCCTTCTGGCACTGTTGCCTTTTTCATGGAGGCTTCGGTTTTGATAAAAGCAGGGCGTAGTTTTTCTAACCAACTCATTTTTAAGCTCCAAAGGTGTCCATCGCCAAGCGCATGGAAGCTAACAACTCTATAATTTCTTGTTTGGCCTGTTCCGGGCTATCGAGATTGCCTTCAATTTTACTGATCAAAGCACTGCCAACCACCACACCATCAGCCAAATCGGCAATAGTTTTGGCGGTAGCGGCATCTTTAACGCCAAAACCAACAGCCACCGGCAATCCGGTATGAGCGCGTAATTCCGCAACTTTCGTTTGCACACTGGCAATATCCAAATGCCCCGCCCCTGTCACGCCTTTCAACGAAACGTAGTACAAGTAGCCGCTGCCCACAGTATCCATTTTCTGGATACGCACAACACTGCTGTTCGGTGCCAACAAGAAGATCGGGTCAATATCACGCGCCTTCAACAGCTCAGCGCAATGTGCGCCTTCTTCAGGCGGCAAATCAACCGTCAAAACCCCATCAATGCCGGCACGCTGCGCCGCATTGGCAAACTCTTCATAACCCATCGCCTCGATAGGGTTCAAATAGCCCATTAACACTAAAGGGGTTGTTGGGTTGGTGCGGCGGAATTCCATAGCCAGCGACAAGGTTCGACGCAGGCTCATTTTGTGTCCTAAAGCACGTTCGCTGGCGCGCTGGATCACTGGGCCATCAGCCATAGGATCAGAAAAAGGCACGCCCAATTCAATGATGTCCACGCCTGCTGTAACCATCGCATGCATCAGCGGCACGGTGAACTCAGGATAAGGGTCGCCCGCCGTAATGAACGGGATCAGTGCTTTGCTGCCTGATTTGGCCAAAGCTTCAAAGGTAGTGGCTAATCGGCTCACAATTCTATTCCTTCACGTTTTGCCATAGTTTGCATGTCCTTGTCGCCGCGACCGGATAAGTTAACAATAATGGTTTGCTCTGGTTGCAGGGTAGGCGCGAGTTTCATGGTGTAAGCCATAGCATGGCTGGATTCCAACGCGGGTATGATACCTTCCATGCGGGTCAGTGCGTAAAAGCCTTCTAAGGCTTCGTTGTCGGTGATGCTGACATACTGGGCACGCCCTGTATCTTTCAGCCAAGCGTGTTCGGGGCCTACGCCGGGATAATCCAAGCCAGCGGAAATTGAATGGGTTTCAATAATTTCACCATCGTCATCCGCCATAAGATAAGTGCGGTTGCCATGCAGCACACCGGGACGACCGGCCGACAAAGGCGCGGAATGTCGCCCCGTTTCGATACCGTCACCTGCCGCCTCAACGCCGTACAGGGCTACTTGGGCATCATCAATAAAGGGGTGGAAAAGCCCAATGGCGTTTGAGCCACCACCCACACAAGCCACCAAAGCATCGGGTAATTTGCCGGTCGCCTCCAAGCATTGCTGTTTGGCTTCACGCCCAATAATGGCTTGAAAATCACGCACCATGGCTGGATAAGGGTGGGGGCCAGCCACCGTGCCAATGATATAGAAGGTGTTGTCAACGTTGGTCACCCAATCCCGCAAAGCTTCATTCAATGCATCTTTCAATGTTTTTGAACCGGATTCAACAGCTACCACGGTTGCACCCAACAGTTTCATACGATACACGTTTAGCGATTGCCTCGCAACATCAACAGCCCCCATGTAAACCACGCATTCCAACCCCAAACGTGCAGCCACTGTGGCGGTTGCCACGCCGTGCTGACCGGCGCCTGTCTCTGCAATAATACGGGTTTTACCCATACGCTTGGCCAACAATGCCTGACCCACAGTGTTATTGATTTTGTGCGAACCGGTATGGTTCAAATCTTCGCGTTTCAAGTAAATTTGCGCCCCCCCCAATTCGCGGCTCCAGCGTTCGGCATGGTATAGTGGCGAGGGACGACCCACATAATATTGCAAGTCTTTGTCAAGCTCGGCGATAAAATCAGCATCACCCAAATAGTGTTGGTAGGCAGCATTGAGTTCTTGAATGGGCGGTATCAACGTTTCGGCAACAAACATGCCGCCGTAAGGGCCAAAATGTCCGCGTGCATCCGGCATGGTGTAATTTTCTGTCATAGTGTTATCGTATCCTCTTGCATAACTTCCATTATAAACGCACGCATTTTTTGCGTGTCTTTAATACCTTTACTGGCTTCTACGCCACTACTGACATCCAGCGCGTATGGCCTGACCGCTGTGATGGCCGCCTTGGCATTGCCGCAGTCCAATCCACCTGCCAGAATGATGGGCAAGCGACAGTCATTCGGGATTAAATCCCAATCAAAACGCACGCCGCTCCCCCCTTTGGCATGGGCATGGTAGGCATCCAGCAACAAACCATCGGCATCGTAGTAGTCTTGTGCAAGCTGATGCACATCAACACCGGCTTGCATCCTGACTGCCTTGATATAGCGCTTGCCAAAGCTACGGCAATAGTCGGGCCTTTCATCGCCGTGAAATTGTAGGCAATCTATAGGCACATTCGCCATCACCTCATATATCTCGGCGGCTTGTGCATCAACAAACAAACCGACCACTGTGGTAAATGCAGGCAATGCGCCAACAATCCCCATTGCCGTGCTAATTTCTATATGGCGTGGACTAGGCGGATAAAACACCAAGCCAATGGCATCAACCCCTAGGCGAGCCGCATTTAACGCATCTTGGGTACGGGTAAAACCGCAAATTTTAACGCGAGTTCGCATAACTGACTAGGTAAATTCCAGAAAAAACCAATGCGGTAGATTAACACAAAATCGGGGGGTCATTTCACCGGACATGACAAAACGCGTCGATATCGTCTATCCAGTAGCGGGCTGTTAATTTTGTGCCATGCAGGGATGATAAGCCCATAAACTGTAGCCTAAGCCAAATAATCACCGGATGGGATGTGCGTCAAAGGATTGGTGTCCCAATTGTAAAGATAAACCCAAGCCATCATGGCCTGACCATTTTGCCCATAAACAAGGTGCTGCGTGCGGATATATTCATGAGGTTTTGGAAAGCTGTCCGTACACTCCTCATACGTATCCAAGCGCCTGAATGTAGCTGCACTATCATTGATTGCGTAAATCTCACCCAGCACCCGATCATTCGCATTTTCTGAAAGTACAGCACCCGGATAGCCGCCTGCTTCATATAATTTGCCACACAAATAACCCTTGCAAAGCCATTGCCAATCCTTAGCAAACGCCCGGTGGTATTGGCTTAGGTGCTGTTTTCGTAAAGTCCCGTAGACAAACAGCAAAGCGGTCGCCCCATTATTATCAGGTTCAATCACTGAGCAGCTTTTCCGCCTGCAAATCGGCATGGTAGGAAGACCGCACCATCGGCGCACTGGCAACTTGCTTGAAACCCAATTGTTGGGCAATTACACCGTATCGGGTAAATTCTTCGGGAGTCACATAACACTGCACAGGCAAATGCGCTTTGCTGGGTTGCAAATATTGCCCTAGTGTCAGCATTGAACAGCCGTGTGCCAGCAAATCTTTCATGACTTGGTGGACTTCTTCAGCGGTTTCGCCAATGCCTAGCATCAGGCCTGACTTTGTCGGCACCTCGGGCTGCGCCTGTTGGAAACGCTGCAACAAATTCAGTGAACTTTGGTAATCAGCTCCCGGCCTGGCTTGTGGGTATAGCCGAGGGACAGTTTCCAGATTATGGTTGAACACATCACACGGCTGTTCAGCCAGAATGGTGACTGCTTTATCCAGGCGTCCCCGAAAGTCAGGCACTAAAATTTCAATTTTTGTAGCCGGTGACAGTTCACGGGTTCGTTTTATGCATTCTGCAAAATGGCCGGCCCCGCCGTCACGCAAATCATCACGGTCAACCGAGGTGATCACTACATATTTTAAAGCCAAGGTTTTTATGGCTTCGGCAAGATGTTGCGGTTCGTTGCTGTCTAAGGGCAGCGGTTTACCGTGGGCAACATCGCAAAATGGGCAGCGGCGGGTACATAAGTCACCCATAATCATAAAAGTGGCCGTACCATGACTGAAACATTCGCCCAAATTAGGACAGGCAGCTTCTTCACAGACCGTATGTAAGCTGTGTTCGCGCAATAGCTGCTTAATGCGGGTGACTTCGTCATTAGCCCCCAGTTTTACCCGTATCCAATCCGGCTTACGTAATGCTGTTTGTGGTTGTTCAACTTTAATGGGAATACGTGCCAATTTTTCGGCACTGCGCTGATGGGAATCTGGGGTTGCTCGGGAAGGGGCTTGATAACTCATGGCTGTATTGTCGTAATGATAGTGTGGATGATACGGTCGGCGAGTTCGGTATTGTTTATCCTAACCCCCAAATCCGCCAATTGCGTGACTTCCAGCCCGGCATAGCCGCATGGGTTAATCCCCAAAAAAGGCTGCAAGTCCATTTGATTATTAAGGCTTAAACCGTGGTAGCTGCAATGATTTTTAATCCTTAGCCCAATAGAACCGATTTTTTTGCTGTTGACATAAACACCCGGCGCATCTGCCCTAGCAATAGCAGCTATTTGGTAATGTGCCAATGTGTCAATCATAGCCTGTTCCAGCAAACTCACCAGTTGCCGGATGTTGATCTGCAAGCGCCGTATGTCCAGTAACGTATAAATCACCACCTGCCCCGGCCCATGATAAGTGACTTGTCCGCCCCGGTCTGTTTTAATGACAGGTATCCCTGTTGGGTTTAGGATATGTTCGTATTTGCCGTTTAGCCCTAATGTGTAAACCGGCGGGTGTTCCACTAACCAGATTTCATCTTCTGTTTCGGCATGGCGGGTTTGCGTGAAGGCTTGCATTGCCCGCCATGTTTGCTGGTAGTCTTGTAGGCTTAGATTTTTTGATACTACCATCTAGGAGGTATAGGTTATGAGTTTACAAGTCATACCATTGTTACATTTACAACGTCATCAACACCAGCGGATGGTCGTGCAGCTCCTGATAAATCGCATCCAATTGCTTTTTGCTGGTTGCCTCAATCAATACCGTCACGGATACATAATTACCATCTTTGCTGGGTCGGGCTTTGACTTCCTGACCGTTAACCACCTCGCTATGACGGCGGACTATTTCCAGTACCAGCAAATCGAATTCCAAATCCGTCTTGCCCATTGCCTTAATTGGAAATTGGCAGGGGAATTCAAAAAAAGTTTCTTCTTTCATGATGGATGGGGAACCGCTAATAAAGACTGTTTGTAAGCTTGGAAAATCGCATTCATAGTGTGAAACACCGCCCCTGGCGTGCCATTGCCGATCGATTGACCGTCGAGTTCCACCACAGGGACAATTTCACGCGTGGAACTGGTCACCCAAATCTCAGAGGCGGATTGCAGTGTCGGTAAACTGAAATTCTCTTCGCTATAAGTTATGTTGTTTTGCAAGGCCAGTTCCAAAATGACATCACGGGTGATGCCGGGCAAAATCTGGTTGCTTTTAGGTGGTGTCACCAGCA
>Ga0208507_1001196_pt1 | contig 14860 bp, 18 predicted proteins | sample CryBogCBH12Aug01_FD_184626 | JGI IMG/M metagenome (GOLD analysis project Ga0208507, IMG submission 184626) | Freshwater microbial communities from Crystal Bog, Wisconsin, USA - CBH12Aug09.1 (SPAdes) (version 2) | ecosystem: Environmental > Aquatic > Freshwater > Lake | place: Crystal Bog... | reverse complement strand
AGCCGCCGCAAAAACTCTATCTCGTCCAAAATCTTCACGCCGAGTTCCTGCGCCTTGGTGAGTTTGGAACCGGCCTCGGCACCGGCCAGCACAAAATCCGTTTTCTTGCTCACGCTGCCGGTGACTTTTCCGCCGGCGGCTTCAATCTTCACCGTCGCTTCCTCACGCGTTAGCGTCGGCAGCGTGCCGGTCAGCACAAACGTCTTGCCGGCAAAAATGCCAACTTGGTTGTCAGTCTTTCGAGGCGTGAAATCAAATCCAAAACCTGAATTGCGTAACCGTTCAATGACTTTGCTGAGAACCTCGTTTGGCAAAGCTTCCTGTAAAATCTGAAAAAGCGTCGCTTGTTGCTTTCGCATTTCATCCAGTTCATCTCTTAACCGGATCGTTTGGTTGCTTTGTGACTGGCTACCAAGCTTCACTCTTTTTTCTTCGGGTAATTCAGTTTTTTTTTTGAATGGCGTCAAGCCAGTGTGCTTCTGAAACTATTTTACTGTTGGCCCCAGTTCGCTTGCACTCCAGTGTTTTCTCTATTTTTCGTCCATAGCCTTCGTGTGCCCATGAGCCCTCCACGAAAGTTCCAATGACCAGATAATCCAAATCGTGATTAGGATGTTGCCAACAAACACCGCCACGGGCACGAACGGCTTCTTCACACTGGTCACGATTGCCGCCGGAAAATTCAAACACACCAGTTAGGCAAAACGAACGGCCCTCAAAAGTAATTTCTGGAGCCGGAGCATCGCAGAGTGAAAGATCTGTGAGCTGCAAGTTCTCGGTATAGGCCTTTCGAACCGGTTTGACAGGCTTCAGGACATAATCAATTTTTTCGTTGTCTGCCATTTAGAACAATTCCGATTGGTTGGTTTTCTCGGCTGTTTTATCCAGTTTTTTGGTGGCCTCAAGAAGTTTCAAAAACTCCGCTTCCGAAATGATTTTTACGCCAAGCTCTTTGGCTTTATCGAATTTTGAACCAGCGCTTTCTCCAGTCAAAAGATAGTCAGTGTTCTTGCTAACCGAGCCAGTCACGCTGCCGCCTGCGTCACGAATAATGGCAGAAGCTTCATCTCGTGACAAAGTTGGAAGCGTGCCAGTTAGAACAAACATTTTCCCTGTGAGCGGTAAACCTCCTGTTATTCCAGGATTAACTCCCAAACTCCCAGTGGGATAAATTTTTAATTTATCCAACCGTTTCAAAACCTGCTGGCCTGCTTTTGACTTGAAGAATTCCAAGATACTTCTGGCAACCACCGGACCAATTTCTTCGGAAAGACCCACGGTCAATAATTTCTTCTTTCGCGTCTTAATTCTACCCTTGAGACTGGTTCGCTCTTTTTTATCAACTGTCCCTTTTGCCTCAACTTCTTGGAGGCTAGATTTTAGTCTTTGAAGTTCTTCCTCTAATTTTTGCGTTTGATTTTCAGCTTCGGCTTTGAGGATTGGATTCTGCGAAACGATACGCCTAACTTCTTGCTGCAACTCATCCGAATGCTTTCCTTCATCAGCGATTAGTGTCAAAAGCTTGGAGCTAGCAAGGGCATTTAGGTCACGGTGAAGCTTGGATAGTTCTATTGCGGTGGCCTCGCCCACATCGGCAATCGCCAGCGCGTGAATCCAGCGGGAGAGCGGCGCGGTCTTGGCGCGCTGGAGCGCGTCGAGAATCTTCGTGGCGTTCTTCTCGCCAAACGTGCGCGGCTCCTCGTCCGTGCCGAGATTCAATTTACCGAGCACTTCCAGTTTCAGGTCGAACAAATCGAGCGGTTCCTTGACGAGTCCACGCTCGACAAGCTTTTCCGCCACGATGCCGCCCAGCGATTCGAGGTCGAGCGCTTTGCGCGCCGCAAAATATTCAATTCTGCGGTATAGTTGCGCCGGACAAGTTGCAATGTTGTCACAAATCCAATCCGTATATTTGGCGGCGCGGATTACTTGTTCGCCACATTTCGGACAAGGTGCGCCTTGAAACGATTTATCAAAGTCTGGATCGCGAATTTCATGGCGACACTTTTTGCATGTTGCCGCGATAAATCTTTCGTCGCGATGAACCGCGCCGCCGCACGCGGGGCATTTGCCGCCGACGTGCTGGAACAAATCAAATTCCTTTGCGCCGGGCGGGCGCTTGGTTTTCACCACCTCGAAAATTTCGGGAATTACCATGCCCGCTTTGCGAATCACAACCGTATCGCCGATGCGAATATCTTTGCGGCGGATTTCGTCTTCGTTGTGCAGCGTCGCCCGCGCCACCGTCGAGCCTTGCACGAAAACGGGTTCCAACTCCGCCACCGGCGTGAGCACGCCGGTGCGCCCGACCTGCACGGTGATGGCTTTGAGCAGCGTTTCCGCCGGCGTGATCCACGGCACAGGTTTGTGAACAATCGCATAGCCCGGCGCGCGGCTGCGGCCGGGAATTTTCGGCCAGTCCGCGAGCGTGTTGACTTTCAAAACAATGCCGTCAATCTCGTAAGGCAACTGTCGGCGCAGGTCTTTTTCCTCATCGTAATGCGCGACGATTTTCTCGCTATAAATCTTCAGCACTTCCTCGATGCCGGTGCAGACCCACCAGAGTTTTTGCGTGGGTAAACCAAACTTGGCGAGCGCCTCCAGCATTTCCGAATGCGTTTGAAACGCGATGCCGTCCACCGCGCCAACGGCGTAAAACACGGCGCGGATAGGGCGTTGCGCGACGAGTTTAGGATCGAGCTGCTTGAGCGTGCCGGCGGTGGCGTTACGCGCATTGGGGAAAGCTTTTTCACCCGCAGCGGCGAACTTGGCGTTGAGTGCATCGAAGTCCTTGATGGAGATGTAGGCCTCGCCGCGCACTTCGAGCAGGGCAGGGGGATGTTTGCAATTCAATTCCAGTGGAATGCCGCGGATGGTTTTGAGATTCGTGGTAATGTCATCGCCTTCCGTGCCATCGCCGCGCGTGACGCCGAGCGTGAGCTTGCCATGACGATAGTGAACGCCGAGGGACACGCCGTCCACCTTCGGCTCGATGATGTATTGAACTTTGTCGCGGCCAAGTTGTTTGCGTATTGTCGCATCGAACGCACGCAACTCCTCCAAGGTTTTTTCGTCCTGCAATCGGTTGCGTTGGTCGCGGTCAGGCTCCTCGTCCTTTGTCGGCGAATCGCTGACCTGCACCTTGTCGAGCGAGAGCATCGGCACGAGATGTTTGACGCGCGCAAACTTGTCGCTCGGCGTGCCGCCGACGCGCTGCGTGGGCGATTCCGGCGTGACGAGTTCGGGGAAATCTTTTTCCAGATTTTGCAGTTCGGTGAAAAGCCCGTCGTATTCGCGGTCGGAAATCTTCGCTTCACCTTCGACGTAATAGGCGTGGTCGTGCCGGCGAATTTCGTCGGCGAGTTCGGCATGGCGTATTTTGGCTTCAGCGTGTGTCACGCGGAAAGTTTTAACGCAAAGGCGCAAAGAAGCAAAGCCGCCAGAAATCCTTTTTGGACAACAACCGGCGAGTTTTATTTCTTCGGTTGCCGTTTTTTTAGACTGGCGGGCGCGTCGCCAGCGTCAATGTCCGTGGAGGCGGTGCGGACGCGGCGGTATTCGATTTGGCCCGTGTTTTCCGGCAACTTTGGGCCGGCGTAAAGCACCGCCAATTCCGCGAGCGCGGTGGCTTGATCCGGGCCGAACCCGGCCAGCGCCGTGAGCTTGAGATGTTTCGTCGTGATGCTTCTCCCAAAGGGTATCGTCTGCGGATTCCACGTCGAAGCCAGTTGCCCGCCCAACAACGGCTGCCAGTTCACGTCATCATCGCTGGTTTCCAATTTGAATTCGCGGAGGTCGCCCTGATGCTCGCGCTGATTTTGGCGCGGCATCAGCACCAGGCCGTTTATTGCCGTCGGCGCTTTGAAACGCACAATGATTTCATGCGGCAGCTTCGGGCCGTTGCCGCGCGCATCGGCGCTCGACCAAAATGTGTTCGGATCGCCGTCGAGGATTTCCTGCGCCGGTTTGCCGTCGGCGGTGGCCGTCGCGCCCAGCTTGCGCATAATGAGATTGTCGAAGAACAGGCTCTCAAACTCGGCGGGGGAAATTTCCGTTGCCGGCCGGAATTTTTCTCCGGCCAGATAATCCAGCAACGAGCGTTTCAACTGCGGCCCGGCGGGCGCGGTGTTCAAATCCGCCGTGCAGACAAGCAGTTTGCCTTGACCAACTTTGGCCTCGAAAATCACGCCGAGTTTGTAGTTGCGGTTCCAGTCGTCAATCGCCGAGACGATGGGTTTCAAACCGCGCGGCAGATTGTCTAGGTTCACGGCGCGCGAGTTGCGGATGAGTTCCGTCCATTGCCAGTCGTAGTTTGGTTCCGTCGGAAATTCCGCGAGGGCCGGGGAATTGGTGTCGCACCACAGGCCGAGGAAGCGCGTCCACGTCGGCCCCATCAGCGCGTTCCAAAACACCGGCACGCGCGCCAGCGGCGGACTCCACCAGCTCAAATCCGCGAGGCGCGGCGTGAATAAAACTTTTTTGCCGTCGGCCAATGCCTTGGTGGCTTCGCCCGGCGAACTCGTTTCCAAAAAATTCACAATGGGCGCGCAAGGCGGCTGGATGGCGGGATACAGCCAGAAGTTCCAGTCGTTGGCGAAAGGCGGATTTTGAACTTCCACAATCAGTTTGTAAGCCGCCGGCGCGGGCAGCTTGGACAAGTCGGCAGAAATATTTCCAAGCGCAAAACTTTTCCCAAGTGGAATGGTTTGTGATCCCAGCCAGCCGTTGGCGACGACGTGATTCGACGAATCCGCAATCATCCAGCCGGTGGGGACATTCGTGAGCGTTGCCGCGCCAAAATTGGCGATCTCCACCGGCACTTCAAATTTGTCCGCCGTGGTGAAGGCGCGCTGTTTTAACCGCGCGAGTGGGACGACGGTGTTGCAAAACTTTTTGAACTCGTCCGGCGTGACGTAGCCCTTGCTTTCCCAAAACGGATCGAGCAAACCGACGAGCGCGCTGCCCTGGCCGGTGTAATCGTGCAGGTCGAGCAGTTCAAAGCCCGATATTCCCGGCGTGCGCAGGTTCGCCTCGATTTCCTCCTTGTAGCATTGCAACTGGAAACGGCCCGAAGCGTGCGCGAATTCATGGTTTTGTTCCAGTAAGCCGTGCGCGGCGGCGGAGTCGCGGAAGATTTCAAAATTTCCCGGCTGCACGAAGCCGGTGAATTTCTTGATGACGTCAAAATCCGGATACGCGCACCACTGGCCAAGTTCGTGCGCTATGACCGGCACGTCAATGCCGCGCAGCGACTCGCCGAAGTCCGCGCCGAACCAGCCGGTGACATTGCGCTGGTGCTGCTTGCCGATACTGGAGCCGACGAGAAAATCTGCGCCGGTCACGTGGCCGGCGTGCTGGATCTGCGCCCAGCCGGTGTCCGGCGTGTAAAGCCGGCGCGGGTCGGCGGCGCGGAAATGTTCCACCCACGGCGGCAGCACTTCCATCCAGTGACCATGCGCCTCGTTGCTCGCCGAGAGCATCAGGAAAGACGGATGGTTGCCGTAAGCCTTGATGATGCGCTCGGTTTCGGCGTAGAGCATTTTTTCCATCGGGCCGCCGGGAGTGAATTCATTCCACATGCCGCACTCGACGAGCAGGTAAAAGCCAAGTTCATCCGCCGCCGTGAACGCGGCTTCCGGCGGACACCACGAATGAAATCTCATGTGGTTCAGGCCGTAACTTTTGCAGGTGAGAAAAATCTTCTTCCACGATTCCACGTCCGTCGGCGGATAACCGGTCAGCGGAAAATCACCGCCGAAATGCGTGCCGCGAAAATACAGCGGCCGAGCGTTCAGGATGAACTGCGTGCCGTCGGCGTGAAAATCGCGGAGGCCGAAATGCGCGCCGGCCACATCCTGTTTTCCGAGCACAACGACCAGCCGGTAAATTGCTGGGTTGAATTCGTCCCAAAGCCCGGCGTCGGAGCGCAGAGAAAGTTCGGTTTCAAAAGTGCCGCCGTTCGTTGACCAAGTGACCGTAAAATTTGTGCCGGCCATTGTGCGAGCATTGGCACTAAATCGTAATGGGGAAACAATCAACGCGAGTTTGTCATTCCCAGCCTGGCCAATGATGTTTCCAATCCGTCCTTTGACCGTCACAGATTTGGTCGCGACATGAGGATAAACTTGCAGTTCTTCAATCCATACCGGCGGCGTGGCGCGCAATTCCATTTTTCCGGCGATGCCGTTCCACGCGTCGTCGAGCGAATCGGAAATGCTGTGCGCGTCCGGGCGATATGGCAGAATCATCCGGTTGTCCACGCGCACGGTCAGGCGATGCTGGCCCGGCGGCACGAGGCCGAAATCAAATTCATGCGGCGTGCAGAGGCTGATGTCCGAGCCTATTTCCTTTTCGTCCAGCCAGACGGTGGATTTCCATTTCGGCCGTTCGAGAAACAGCACCACGCGCTTGCCGCTCCAGTTCGCCGGAATTTCGACGTCGCGCTGATACCACGCCGCGCCGAGATAATGCCGCGCGGGCTGGCTGATGAACGGCACCTTCACGTTGCCGGCGTTCGTGCAGGCCGCGTAATCCGCGCGCAGAAACCAGAAATGATCGTAGAGCGACAGCACCCACGGCGTGCCGGTGGAAATTTCATCGCCGTAGCCCTGCGCTTCAAGAATGCCGGGCAGTTGGATTTTGTCCGGCAGTTTTTTGGCAAACCAATTTTCGTCCGCACCGGCATCGGCGCGGTCGAGCGCGAAGCGCCATTCGCCGGCAAGCGGAATTGTTTCAGCGGCAGAAATCAGTTTCGTCGCGAGGCAAAATAAAATCGCCAGCGCGTGGAAGAATGTGCGGTTCATGGTTTGCCGCACAGGCTAGACGGAACGTGAGTAGAATTGAATCGCCAAATCTGGTTAGGCTTTTGATTTCAGCAATGCGGCAATTAAGCCATCCGTCGTGTGTTCCTTCGCTTCGAGCGCGGGCTTGAGGCCAAGCGCGGCGAGGGTTTTGCTCGTCTCCGGGCCGATGGAGGCGAGTTTGAGTTGCGGGAACTGTTTCATCAGCTTTGGCAAATCAAACCGCGCGTGGAAATGTTCCACCGTCGAGCTGCTGGTGAACGTCACCCAATCCGCGCCTTCCGCGAGCAGCCGCGCGCCCGCGCCGGTGCGGTCTTCCGTCTCGGCGACGGTTTTGTAAATCGCGATGTCGTCCACGATGGCGCCTTCCTCCATGAGCGCGTCCGGCAATTCCTTGTTCGCCACCTCGGCGCGCAGGAGGCACATCTTCACGTTCTCGATGTTCTGATATTTCTTGAACGCGGCGACAATGTTTTTGCCGATGGCTTCCTCCGGCTGCACATCCACCTGCAAATGAAGCTCGCGCAATTTCGCCGCCGTGGCCGGGCCGACCGCCGCGATGCGCGCACCGCCGATCTCGCGCAAATCCTGAAACCGCTTGAAGAACATTTCGAAAAATGCCGTCACGCCGTTCGCGCTGGTGAAGATGAACCAGTCGTAGGAATTGAGTTCCAGCAGGCAGTCAATGATGGCGTCGCGCTCCGTCGGGTGCGTGAGCTTAATCGTCGGCACTTCCAAAACATCCGCGCCGAGTTCCGCAAGCCGCGCGGCGAAACTTCCCGCCTGCTCCGCGCGCCGCGTCACGACGATGCGCTGGCCGAAGAGCGGTTTGGACTCGAACCAATTTAATTTGCCGCGCAGTTTCACCACGTCGCCGACGATGATGATGGCGGGCGGCGAAAGTTTTTCTTTCTCCGCCAGCTTCGCAATCGTCGCGAGCGTGCCGGCGACGGATTTCTGCCGGCCGGTCGTGCCGCGATGCACGACGGCGACGGGCGTCGCGGGATTCATGCCGTGCGCGATGAGCGATTGCGTCCAGTCGGCGAGATTATCCATGCCCATCAGCACAATTTTGGTGCCGGGAATTTTGGCAATCTGTTCGTAACGCAGCGCCGTGGGCGCGTCGGCGGAATCACTGTGGCCGGTGAATACGGTGAAGCTGGAGCAATGCTCGCGGTGTGTGAGCGGAATGCCCGCGTAATTCGCCGCCGCGATGACGGACGAAACGCCGGGCACGACCTCGAACGGAATTTTTTCCGCCGCGAGACGCTCGGCTTCTTCGCCGCCACGACCAAAAATAAACGGATCGCCGCCTTTCAAGCGCACAACAATTTTTCCTTCGCGCGCGCGGGCGAGCATGAGTTCGGTGAGCTGTTCCTGCGAAAGGCCGCCGTCGCGCTTGTGGTTGCCGCGCGCAATGATTTCAGCGGAAGCCGGCGCGAGCCGGAGCAATTCGGGATTCACCAGCACGTCGCTGATGACGACTTCGGCCTGGCGCAGCAGTTCCGCGCCGCGCAACGTCAGCAGGCCGGCGTCGCCGGGACCCGCGCCCACCAAATAAACTGTGCCTTTGGATTTCACGCGCACAATTTATCTGAATGTGCGCGGCGGGCAATGCTGGAGGCGGGAAGAAATTATTTTCAGCCACAGATTCGCACAGATGAAACCAGATAGGCAAAAGCAGTGGACGCGAATTTCACGAATTAACACGAAGCTGCAACATCACGAGCCAATTTTAATTCGTGACAATTGGTGAAATTCGCTCCGTCGTTCGCCGGGTTTATTTTTATTTTCCAACCAACCTAAAATATTTTGAAAAAAGTATTGCAATCAATTTGGTATTTGATAATTTCACCGCTCCTCGACGCCCGAAAGGTCGTCAGGACAGCATGTTTGCGAACCGATAACTGATTCCCTCCTTGGGACAGGATTGATGGCTCGCTGACTTCAAAAAGTTGCTGAAAAAAACTTTAGTTATTATGCCCGTTAAAACATTTAGACCGCTAACGCCGTCCACGCGATACATCACGATCGCGGACTTTAGCGACATCACGAAGACGAAGCCGGAGAAGTCGCTTGTGGAAATCCGCAAGAAGACTGGCGGCCGCAATATGTATGGTCGCGTCACCGCACGCGGCATCGGCGGCGGTCACAAGCAGAAAATCCGCCTCGTAGATTTCAAGCGCAACAAGCACGGCGTCGAAGCGACGGTCGCGGCGATTGAATATGATCCTATGCGTTCGGCTCGGCTCGCGCTCCTCGAATACAAAGATGGCGAGAAGCGTTACATCATCGCGCCGGTCGGCGTGACGGTGGGTCGCGTCATTTCCAGCGGGCCGACGGCGCCGCCGGAAGTGGGCAATTCGCTTCCGCTCAAGGCGATTCCGGTCAGCACGGCGATTCACAATTTGGAACTGCAGCCCGGTCGCGGCGGTCAGATGGTTCGTTCGGCGGGCGGTTCGGCGACGTTGATGTCCAAGGACGAAGGTTACGCGCAAATCCGTTTGCCTTCCGGCGAAATCCGCAAGATCAACGAAGAGTGCTATGCGACCATCGGTCAGGTCGGCAACACGGAACACGAAAACGTCATTCTCGGCAAAGCGGGTCGCACTCGTCATCGCGGTCATCGCGGTATCACGCGCGGTGTGGCGCGCAACCCGGTTGACCATCCGAACGGCGGCGGTCAGGGCAAGTCCAAGGGCGGCGGCGGCTGGCAGCAGCTTGTTTCGCCTTGGGGCAAAGTCGCCAAGGGCGGCAAGACGCGTGCGAAGTATAAGGCTTCCAATCGTTTCATTGTGGTTCAACGCAACGGTCTGCCGATGAAAAATAAATAATTTATGGGACGCTCGATTAAAAAAGGCCCGTTTGTGGAAGCCAGTCTGATGGAGAAAATCCTGAAGGCGAAGGCGGCCAATCAAAAGACTCCGATCAAGACTTGGTCGCGCCGCTCGACGATTACACCGGAATTTGTCGGCATGACATTCACCGTCCACAACGGCAAGGTTTTCAACCCGGTTTTCATCACGGAAAACATGGTTGGTCACAAGCTCGGGGAATTTTCCCTGACGCGCACGTTCAAGAAGCACGGCGCCCACACCGCGAAGGCGGAAGCCAAATAGTTTTTATGGAAGTTTTCGCCATCACCAAAAATATCCCGATGTCCGCGCAGAAAATGCGCGAAGTCGTGCGGCAGATTCAGGGTCTGCGCGCGTTGGAAGCCGAGCAAATTCTGGCCGTCGTGCCGCGCAAGGGTGCGCGCTTCGTTGCCAAGACTTTGCATTCGGCCATCGCCAATGCGGAAAACAACAACAAGCTCCGTCCCGAAACCTTGCGCATTAAGGAAGCGGTCGCGGGCACGGCGACGACCATCAAGCGTTTTCAACCGAAGGCGCGCGGTTCGGCCGGTCCGATCTTGAAACGCCGCTGCCACATCAAAATCACTTTGTCCGACGAATAATATATGGGCCAAAAGACCAATCCAATCGGCTTACGCGTCGCGGTCAACAAAGACTGGCGCTCGAAGTGGTATGCCGACAAAAAAGAATTTAGCAAGCTGCTCACGGAAGACCGTTTGATCCGCGACCTGCTCAAGAAAAAACTCGAAGGTGCCTCGGTGCCGAAGGTTTTGATTGAGCGCGCGACGAACCGCTGCCGCGTCACGATTTTGACCGCCCGTCCCGGCGTGGTCATTGGCCGTAAAGGCTCGGAAATTGACAAGCTCAAGGAAGAGTTGAGCAAGAAGACCGGCAAGGAAGTTTACGTCGACATCGTTGAAGTGAAGCAGCCGGAACTCGACGCACAGTTGTGCGCGGAGAACATCGCGTTGCAACTTGAACGCCGGGTGTCGTTCCGCCGCGCGATGAAAAAAGCGTTGCAGACGGCGAAAGATTTTGGTGCGGAAGGTATCAAGATTCGCGCCGGTGGCCGCCTCGGTGGCGCGGAATTGGCGCGCGTTGAAATGTATCACTGGGGCCGGGTGCCGTTGCACACGCTCCGCGCGAACATTGATTACGGTTTCGCGGAAGCCCGCACGGTTTATGGCAAACTCGGCATCAAGTGCTGGATTTGCAAGGGCGAAAACAAGCCCCAGAAGAAAGAAGTGAAACCGGCCGCGCCGGTCGTTGGTTAATTTTTAGAAGATTTTTTGTTATGGCAATGCAACCGGCAAAAGTAAAGTTTCGCAAGATGCACCGTGGCAGTCGCACGGGGCTGGCGATGACTGGCAACACCGTCGCGTTCGGCGAATTCGGCCTGATGGCGTTGGAACGTTGCTGGATGGACGGCAAGCAACTGGAAGCCTGCCGCGTCGCGATCACGCGCCACATGAAGCGCAAGGGCAAGATGTGGATCCGGGTGTTTCCGCAGAAGTCCTACACGAAGAAGCCGCTTGAAACCCGAATGGGCAAGGGCAAAGCGCCCCTCGAAGGCTGGGTGGCGGTCATCCGTCCGGCGAACATTTTGTTTGAAGTGGACGGCATCACGGAAGCGGAAGCGCGCGAATCCATGCGCCTGGCTGCGACCAAATTGCCGATTAAAACCAAGTTTATTTCGCGCCATCAACACGTCAGTTGAGTTTATGAAATTTTCCGATTCCAAAATCAAAGATGCCACGCTGGTGGAGTTGGCGGCCCTCGGTCGCGACCTCCGGCACGAAATCTTCAACCTGCGCCTGCAACAGGCGAGCGCGCAGTTGGAAAAACCCGCGCGTCTGCGCACGCTGCGCAAGGACATCGCGCGCGTTGAAACCCGTATGTCGGCATTGCGCAACAAGGCGGCGAAACCGGTAGCGAAATAATTTGTATGGCTGAATCAACGAATATTGTGGCGGCGACCGGCAAGCGCAAGCAGCGCGTCGGCGAGGTTGTCTCCAACAAGATGACCAAGACGATTGTGGTGCGCGTGGAACGCCGTTTCCCGCATCCGAAATTCAAGAAGATTGTCACCTCTTACAAGAAGTTTTACGCGCACGACGAAAAGGCGCAGGCGAAGCCGGGCGACACCGTTCGCATCGAGGAATCCCGCCCGCTGTCGAAGTTGAAACGCTGGACGCTCGTGGAAGTCGTGGAGCGCGGCGAGGCCTTAACCGCAGTCGCCGCCTGACTTTAATTTTTAAATTGTATGTTGCAAATTCGATCCAGTTTGGATGTGGCGGACAACACCGGAGCCAAGATTGCTTGGAACATCGGCGTGTTGGGTCGCAACCAGCGTTATGCCGGCATCGGCGACGTCATCAAGGTTCACATCAAAGAAGCCGCGCCCGATGGCTCGGTGAAAAAGGGCGAAGTGCATGACGCCGTCGTGGTTCGCACCCGGCAAATCATCACCCGCACCGACGGTTCGGTGCTGCGCTTCGACAGCAACGCCTGCGTCATCATTGACAAGGAATTGAATCCGAAGGGCACGCGCATTTTCGGCCCGGTCGCCCGCGAACTGCGCGAAAAGAAGTTCATGAAGATTATTTCACTCGCGCCGGAAGTCATTTGAAGGTTATGTCAAAATTTCACGTTAAAAAAGGCGACCAGGTCACTGTCATCGCCGGCAAAGAAAAAGGCAAGAGCGGCAAGATTATTGCCGTGTTGTCCGAGAAGCAGCGCGTCGTCGTTGAAGGCTTGCAGATGATTAAGAAACACGTCAAAAAGAGCCAGTCGAACCCGAATGGCGCGATTCTTGACCGTGAAGGCTCCATTCACATCTCGAATGTGAAAAAGACGGAGGCGGCCGCCGCGTAAATAATTTTCACGGCCAAATCCGTGAGTTAAATAATGAAATCCAGACTTTTCAAAAAATACACCAACGAAGTGGTGCCAGCGCTCAAGGCGAAGCACAACTTTGCGAACATCCATCAGATTCCTAAGTTCGTGAAGATTGTCGTCAACATGGGCATCAATGCTTCCTTGGAAAAAGGCGCGATGGAAGATGCCGCGAAAGATTTGACGCAGTTGACCGGCCGCAAGCCGGTGATCAGCAAGTCGAAGAAGGACGTCGCCAATTTCAAGCTGCGTAAAAACCAAGCCATCGGCTGCCGGGTGACGCTGCGCGGCGACGCGATGTATGAATTTTTCGATCGCCTGGTCGCCACCGCGCTGCCGCGTATTCGTGACTTCCGTGGTTTGTCGCCGCGCAAGTTTGATGGCCGTGGCAATTACACTTTTGGTGTTCCCGACCAGACGATTTTCCCGGAAATCGAACTGGAAAAAATCAAACGTCAGCAGGGCATGGACATCACGATTGTGACGACCGCCGGCAAAAATGATTTGGCGCTCGACCTGTTGAAGCTGATGGGTTTTCCGTTCGCAGAAAAATAATTTGTTATGGCCAAGAAATCCTGGATTGAGCGGAACAACCGCAAAAAAGAAACGGTCAAGAAATACGCCGCGCTGCGTGCCGAATTGAAGGCGAAACGCGACTACGCCGGTCTGGCGCAGTTGCCGCGCGACGCCAGCCCGACGCGCGTGGTGAACCGTTGCGCGTTCAGCGGCCGTCGCCGGGGTTATTGGCGCAAGTTTGGGGTGTCCCGTTTGACGTTCCGTGAAGCGGCGTTGAACGGGTTGATTCCCGGTGTGACGAAGGCCAGCTGGTAAAAATTTGAACGTGCTGGCTGTCGGTTCCGCAATCAAGCGGAAGCCGAAACGCAGGACGAAAGTTAAAAAGTAAATATGAGCGATCCGATTTCTGATATGTTGACGCGCATCCGCAATGCGGGTAACGCGCAACTGCCGTCCATTGAACTGCCCCATTCCCGCATTAAGGAAAGCGTGGCGAAATTGTTGCAGCAACAGGGCTACATCACCGACGTGTCCGTCGAAGGCGACACGAAGAAGAAGCTGAAGATGCGCCTGAAGTTCAACGGCAAGAAGAGCGTCATCGAAGGCCTGAAGCGCATCAGCAAGCCCGGTCTGCGCCGTTACGTTGGCGCGACGGAAATTCCCCGCGTGCGCGGCGGACTTGGCGTGGCGATTGTCTCAACCTCGGAAGGTCTGTTGACCGACCAGCAGGCGCGCAAGAAAAACCTCGGCGGAGAACTGCTCTGCTACATCTGGTAATAATTTTATGTCTCGTATTGGAAAACAGCCGATTGTCATTCCCGCCAAGGTCAAGGTGGATGTGAAGGGGCAAAAAGTTTCTGTCGAAGGACCGAAGGGCAAGCTCGCTTGGGAACTGCCCGCGCGCACGAGCCTCAAAGTTGAGGGCGACAAAATCGTTGTGAGCCGCGCCGGTGAAGACGCGCAGGCGAAGGCGTTGCACGGCTTGAGCCGCGCGTTGGTCAACAACATGGTCAAGGGCGTCGCCGAAGGTTTCGTCCGTAAGCTCGAAATTCAGGGCGTCGGTTTCAAGGCTGCCGTCACTGGCAAGGTTGTGAATCTTTCGCTCGGCTACTCGCATCCGATTAATTACAACATTCCTGATCAGGTCAAGGTCACGGTTGAAGAAAACACCAAGCTCACCATCGAAGGCCCGGATAAGATGATTGTCGGCAAGGTCGCTTCGGAAATCCGCGCTTACTATCCGCCGGAACCTTACAAGGGCAAGGGTGTCCGTTACGCCGGCGAGCACGTCGTGCGCAAGGAAGGCAAGACCGTCCAATAACAATTTTAGTTCACGGCCTAAACCGTGGGCATACTGAGATGAGAACCGAAAAAAAATTAAAGTTGAAGCAGTTGCGCCACTGGCGCATCCGCAAGGTCGTCAGCGGCACGTCCGAACGTCCGCGCATGAGCGTCCGCTTCACCAACGAAAATATTCATGTCCAGTTCATTGATGATGTCGCCGGCAAGACGATTGCCGCGACCTCGACGGTGAGCAAAGGCGAGGCAAAAACTTTGTCTGCCAACTTGGATGGCGCCAAAAAAGTCGGCGCGATCGCGGCGAAAGCGGCGATTGACAAAGGCATCTCGGCGGTGGTGTTTGACCGTGGTGGCACGCGTTATCACGGCAAGATCAAGGCGCTGGCCGATGCCGCGCGCGAAGCCGGATTGAAATTTTAACCTGAACCGGAGAATTTATTGTGGCTGAAAACGAAAACATTCCAGTAGTTCCTGCGGTCGCTCCCGAAGCGCCGA